>Ga0265340_10001332_pt1 | contig 14150 bp, 14 predicted proteins | sample 4CB225metaG_FD_202082 | JGI IMG/M metagenome (GOLD analysis project Ga0265340, IMG submission 202082) | Rhizosphere microbial communities from Carex aquatilis grown in University of Washington, Seatle, WA, United States - 4-CB2-25 metaG | ecosystem: Host-associated > Plants > Roots >...
GCCGCCAGTGATAATACAGCACGCCGCTCGCACCGCGCGAAATCAACTGATACGTGAACAGCCGGATGACCCCGGGTCGCACGAGCGGATTCACGTCCTGCCAGTTGACCTGCCCGGCCTTTTGTTCTATCACCCAAAAACCGCTGTCGCCGTCGGGGGTGCGGATGTTTTGCTTTTTGAGCGAGCGCAGGATGTCAATGTCGCACGCCAGTTCGGCGGACTTGGATTTGGTGGCGGCGTCGCTTTCGACGGAGATAAAATCGACCGCGTCCGCCATGTCGAAATGATCGAATTTGCGCCGGAGCGCGCGGAGGTTGACGGTCACGGGATGGTCGGGGCAAAGGTCGTGCAGCACATCGGCCTGCATGCGAACGAAGGCGATGATGGTGTCGCTGCAAAAGCGGTTCCAATCGAGCAGGAGCGCTGAATTGTGCTTGCCGGGCGCGTACAGGGGCATCGGCACCTGGTCGAAGGAGGAAACGATCTGTCCCCAATAGCGCAGTCCCAGCCGGTCATTGAGGCGCTCGACGGTTTCGTATTTCAGCTTGAGCCAGTTCTGCCATTCCAGCCGCGAATCCTCGTTGAACGACCACTCGGTTTGATGGCCGCCGATGCCGCTGTCAATCTGCCACGCGAGGAGTTGGGGATGATCCCCGAGCGTGCGGGCCATGTTGTCGACGAGGCGTTTGGCGGCATTCCAGAAGGTGTCGTTGTTAAAGCACACCGCGCGGCGCGTGCCTTCGTGTTTGACCTGCCCGCGTTCGTCCAGCGGCAGGATGTCGGGATATTGGCGCGCGAGCCAGATGGGCGGGGCGGCGGTCGGCGTGCCCAACACGACTTTGATGTCATGTTCCTCCATGATGTCCATCACGCGGCGCAGCCAGTCGAAGTCGTATTTGCCCTCCTCCGGTTCGCAGAGGCCCCAGGAAAGATCGCCGATGCGGACGACATTGATGCCGGCCTTGACCATCAGTTCGGCGTCACGCTCCCAAGCGCCCTTGGGATCGTCGGCCGTGCCGCCGTAAGGGAAGACCCAGTGCTCGGGATAATAATCAACGCCAAAAAACATAACCCGCCAATTTCACTCGTGAGCTTCGTGCGCATTATAAAAGCTGACTGCCGCGCTGGCAATCCCTAAATCGCAGCATCGCGCGAGCCCCAAAAGCCCGTTAATCCGGAGGGTTTCCAGTGATAACGCCGTTTACAGTAGTAAGGATACCGCGCTGCGGCGCGGTCATCGCAGCCCGTCCTCCGCAGTAGCCGCTACGAAGGGTGGACGCGATGACCCTACCATCAGCCGTCGCCTTTCCGCCTCGCGCTCGAAATTTTGCGCTTTATTCTCCAGCCCGAATTCTCAACTCTTACTCTCATGGCGTTCCTGAACGACAATTTTTTGAAACTGAAAGCCGGCTACCTCTTTCCCGAAATCAGCCGGCGCGTGAACGTTTTTTGCGAGGCCAATCCCGAAGCCGCCCGGCGCCTCATCCGCTGCGGCATCGGCGACGTGACCGAATCGCTGCCGCCCGCCGCCGTCGCCGCGATGCACAAGGCCGTGGACGAACTGGCCGTGCGCGAAACGTTCCGGGGCTACGGCCCGGAGCAGGGCTACGACTGGCTGCGCGCCGCGATTGCGAAGAACGATTTTCGCGACCGCGGCTGCGACGTGGCGGACGACGAGGTTTTTGTCAGCGACGGCGCCAAATGCGACACCGGCAACATCCTCGACATCCTCGGCGCAAAAAACAAAATCGCCATCAGCGACCCGGTTTACCCGGTGTATGTGGACACCAACGTCATGGCCGGCCACACCGGCGGGACGGACGAGGCCGGCACCTATTCGAAGCTCGTCTATCTGCCGTGCAAGCCGTCCAACGGTTTCATTCCCGAACCGCCGAAACGGCACGTGGACGTGATTTACCTTTGCTCGCCGAACAACCCGACCGGTGCGGCCGTGAACCGTCCGCAGCTCGAAGCTTGGGTGAAATTCGCGCTGGAACACAAGGCCGTCATTTTATTCGACGCGGCTTACGAGGCCTACATCAGCGACGCCAACCTGCCGCATTCGATTTACGAGATTCCCGGTGCGCGCGAATGCGCCATCGAATTTCGCAGTTGCTCGAAGAACGGCGGGTTCACCGGCGTGCGTTGCGCGTTCACCGTGGTTCCCAAAACGCTCACCGCGCAGACGAAATCCGGCGAGTTCAAACCGTTGCATCCGCTCTGGCTGCGGCGCACGACGACAAAATTCAACGGCGTTTCATACATCGTGCAGCGCGGCGCCGAGGCGCTTTACTCGCCGGAAGGCAACGCGCAGGTGCGCGCGCTCATCGGGCATTATCTGGGCAATGCGAAAGTGCTGCGCGAAGGCGCGAAGCAGGCCGGCCTGAAGGTTTTCGGCGGCGTAAACGCGCCCTACATCTGGGTGAAACTGCCAAAAGGCGTCACAAGCCTGCAGGCCTTCGACAAAATTCTTGCCGAAGCCAATGTGGTCATCACGCCCGGCAGCGGTTTCGGCGCGCGGGGCGAAGGTTATTTCCGCATCAGCGCCTTCAACAGCCGCGCCAACGCCGAGGAAGTCGCCCGCCGGTTGCCGGCATTGAAGTGGTGAAATTTCATCATTGCGGGACGTGTTTGCTTTGGTATGCTGACCGCTCGTTTTACCGGCAATTTAACCGAAAGAATTTATGTCACAGCATCGCAGTCTGCGCGCGGCGTCCACCCTCGGCGGCAAGCGCAATGTCCTGAAGCGCTTCGAGCGCGTCGAAGTGCTCAAGAAACGCAGCCAGTGGAAGGACGGCGACCGCATCACCGGTCTCCGCAAAACCAAACCGCCGGTCTGACAAATGCGGAATTCGGAATGCGGAGTGCGGAATGAACAGCCGCACGTGGATTGACTTTTCCGCACTCCGCGCTCCGCACTCCGCACTTGAACATCCGTTTGCAAAAATTCCTGGCGGATGCAGGCGTGGCTTCGCGCCGCGCAGGCGAGCAAATCATCCTGGCCGGACGCGTCAGCGTCAACGGCCAGACGGTCCGCCAGCTCGGCACGAAGGTTGATCCCGTCCACGATGAGGTGGCGGTGGATGGCAAGCCGGTGCGCGTCCGGCGCAAGCTGTGGGTGGCGCTGCACAAGCCGGTGGGCTGCGTCTGTTCGCGCGAGGATGAATGGGGCCGCCCGACGATTTACGATTTATTGCCCAGGGAATGGCAAAATCTCTATTCCGTGGGCCGTCTGGATTTCAATACGGAAGGATTGATTTTCCTGACCAATGATGGACAATTCGCGTTGCACCTGACGCATCCGCGTTACGGCGTCCGCAAAAAATACGTGGCCACGGTCGCCGGCGGGGTGGACAGGGCGATGCTCGCCGAATTCCGGCGCGGGGTCTGGCACGCGGGCGAGAAGCTCAAGGCGGAGGCGGCCCGCTTGGTTTCCGGCAGCCGCGCCAAAAGCGTGGTGGAACTGGAATTGGGCGAGGGCAAAAACCGCGAAGTGCGGCGGCTGTTTGAATCGCAGGGATTGACGGTGAAACGATTGCAGCGGACGCAGATTGGCAAAATCAAACTGGGCGAACTGAAACCCGGCCGCTGGCGGACATTGACAGAGACGGAAATAAGAACTTTACTTGGTTAAATTATGAAAAAGCAGATTTGGTCGGTTTTCGTGGCAGCAATGACAACAAGCTTGTTTGCGCAAACAAACGCACCGGTGGCGACGCCATCCGTAGCAACTCCGCCGCCGGCAATGACCGCGCCCGCGCCCGCCGCCGTTGCACCCACGCCGGCAGCAACCAACGCGCCCGCCAAAAAGAAAATCGTCCCGCACAAGAAACGCAAAGTCCCTGCGGCGAAGGAGTCCATGTTCACCGAACCGACGGTCGTGCTCGTGCCCGGCACGGCGGAAGTCGGCGGCAACAACATCAACGTTCGCGGCCAGGCCAGTTTAAAGGGCGAAGTCATCGCCCACCTTCACCGGGGCGACGCGGTGACAGTGCTGGAACAAATCAATTTGCAAAAGCACAAGGTGGATGAACCGGTGCAGTGGGCCAAAATCGCCTTCCCGACAAACGCGCATGTCTGGGTTTCCGCCAAATACATTGATGCCGTGAACAAAACCGTTTTGCCAAAAAAGTTGAGTTTGCGCGCCGGGCCGGGCGAAAATTACAGCGTGGTCGGCTTGGTTGAGCGCGGGACCACGGTCAGTGAAATTTCAAACAAAGGCAGTTGGATGGAAATCGAACCGCCAACAAATGCCTACGCTTTCGTGGCTGCGTTGTTTTTGAAACAGGAAGCGCTGGCAGCCGTGCCGGCCAACACCGCTCCACCGATGGAGACCGGACCGGCGCCCACTCCGACGCCGGTCGCCGAGGCGCAACCCGTCGTCGCCGAACCGGCCATCGCACCCGCCGTGACTGATACCAACGCCCCATCGTCGACTTCGATTGACACGAACGCGCCCGCCGTGCCGGTTGAAGCAACGCCGCCGCCACCGCCGCCGCCGCGCGTCGTGACCCATGAAGGTTTCGTCCGCCATGTCACCAGCATCATTGAGCCGACGGCGTATGAATTATATGACCGAAGCTCGGGCGTGCCGATTGATTACCTTTACACCACGACGACGAACCTCAACTTGAGCCATTACAACGGCCTGCATATCATCGTGACCGGCGAGGAAGGCCTTGCGCAGCGCTGGAAAGACACGCCCGTCCTCACCGTCCAGCGCATCTTGGTGGTCGAGTAATGCCGCCGGACAATCTCATTGACGGGCGCGCGATTGCGGCGCAAATCCAGCGCGAACTGGCTGGCCGCATCGCGGCGCTGAAATCCCGCGGCATCCAGGCCGGACTGGCGTTTGTGCGCGTCGGGGAAGACCCCGCGTCCAAGGTCTATGTCGGTCGCAAGGAAAAGGCGTGCGCCGAGCTGGGTATTTTTTCGGAAATGCACATTTTGCCGGAAAAGACCAGCGAGGACGAACTGCTCGGGCTGTTGAAAAAACTGAACGCCGATGCGCGCCTGCACGGAATTTTGGTGCAAGCGCCGTTGCCGAAACAAATTCGCGAATCCGTGGTTTATTCCACAGTCCTGCCGGAAAAGGACGTGGACGGTTTTCATCCGGTGAACGTCGGCAAATTGATGCTCGGTGACGCGACGGGATTCCGGCCCTGCACGCCGGCGGGCATTGGCGAGCTGCTTGCACGCTCGAATGTGAAGACCGACGGCGCGGAAGTGGTGGTTTTGGGCCGGGGCAACATTGTGGGCAAACCGATGGCCGCAATGCTCTGCCAGAAAAGCAAACACGCGAACGCGACCGTCACGATCTGTCATTCGGCCACCCGCGACATCGGGGCGCACTGCCGGTGCGCGGACATTCTGATTGCCGCGATGGGCGTCGCTGAATTTGTGAAGGCGGACATGGTCAAGCCCGGCGCAACGGTGATTGACGTGGGTGTCAACCGGGTGGCCGATGCAAACGCGAAAAGCGGTTCGCGGCTGGTCGGCGACGTGGATTTTGCGCGCGTCCAGCCGGTGGCGGGAAAAATCACGCCGAACCCCGGCGGCGTCGGGCCGATGACGATTGCGATGCTGATGCAAAACACCGTGCGCGCGGCGGAAATGTTTGCCGTGTAGCGGCGGTCTGTGACCGCCGGATTTAAGACAGAAAACTGCGGCGCTCGCAGAGCGCCGCTACAACGATTAACTTTATGGAAGCCACTCGAATTTTGCCGGATTTGCAGTCCTCGCTGTTGTGCGAGGAAGTCCGCCAGGAAGCCAACGGAAACCTGATCATCATCGGCGTCATCAGCCTTATCCGTGTGCCGCAACTGCCCATCGTCGCCGCGCGGCTCTGTGTCTTCAACCGCTGGACGGCGGGCATCGGCCGGTTCACGGAATCCATCCGGCTCATGGCGCCCGACCAGACCACGGTGATCCGCAAGGGCGAGATGAAATTTGAACTGCGCGACGCGGGACTGCACACCACCAGCGTGATGGTCTTCGGCCAGGTTGAATTCAAGACTGCCGGGACCCATTTTGTCGAGGTGCTCGTGGATGACGTCATGAAACTGCGCTACCCGATTCCGGTGGTGCATGTCCCGCCGCCGGAGCAATCGCAAAAGTCTTCGCCGCCCGCTGAAAATGCGCCCGCCACCTGAGTGCGCGCAGCACCGCTTGCCTGAATAACGGGAACGCCGCGTTTACGCGGCAGCATTGAACATTCGTCGCTTTCTGCCGTCCCGCGATTGGCGGGACAGCGTCCCGGAAGGGGGTCGAACGCGCATTTCCCTCGGCACTTTCGCGTTTCAACCGTTTCGGGTAAACTGCAACGGATGAGCGCAACAGTTAAATCCGCTTTTGCTTGGGAACCGCTCACCCCGCGCGGGGTGGCGGCTTTTGCCCATGCGCGACTCGGCCGGCTGCTGCTGGTGCAATTTATCACCGCAATTCTGGCCGCCATCACCGTGGATTGTTTTTTGGTCTCCAGTTGTTTTCCGACCATCACGACCGCCATCAAACAATTGCCGGACCAGGGCGAAATCCGCGCCAGCCGGTTGAACTGGCATGGCGAATCGCCGACGCTTCTGGCCGAAGGCGGTTTTCTGGCATTCGATGTCGACCTGGATCACACCGGCCAGATTCAATCGCCGGCGCAGGTAAGAATTGAATTCGGCAGGGAATCCGTTCGCGTTTGTTCATTGCTCGGTTACCACGAATGGAATTATCCGCCGGGTTGGATCATGGCTTTCAACCGGACGGATCTGGAACCGCTTTGGGGCGCCTGGAAACCCGACCTCCTGGCCATTGCGACCGGGGCGGTCATCGTCGGGCTGATGCTTTCGTGGGCGGTTTTGGCGACCGTGTATTTTGTGCCGGCCTGGCTGATTTGCTTTTTTGCCGACCGCGATCTGAATTTCCAGCAAAGCTGGCGGCTGGCGGGCGCGGCGCTCCTGCCCGGCGCGCTGCTGCTGACGGCGGGCATTGCGGTTTACGCCCTGGGCGCGCTGGATTTGATCCAGTTGGGTTTTGCCTTCGGCGCGCATTTTGTCCTCGGCTGGATTTATTTGTTCATCAGTCCGCTGTTCCTGACGCGGGCGTCGCCGTCGGACAAACCAAACCCGTTTTTAACCAGGTCGTAATCTTAATCTTAATCCTGCTCTCGTTTGTGTGGGACGCGATTAAGATTAAGACCAGGATTTAGATTACGACAGAATTGGGAGCCGGATGAAGACCGGTTTCATTGACACCCGCACGACTGCCATTTAGCCTCTGTGCACGATGTCACGACTGCCGTTTGAACTGATGCTGGCCCTGCGTTATTTGCGGCCCAAACGGACGTTCGTTTCCATCATCACCCTCATTTCCGTCGTCGGCGTCGCACTCGGCGTCGCGGTGCTCATCATCGTCATCAGCGTGATGAGCGGTTTCGACCACGACCTGCGCGAGAAAATCCTCGGCTTCAATGCGCACCTGAAAATTTACGCGCGTGGACGGACGCTGGAGAATTACGCGCAGGTGATGGACCTCGTCGTTTCCAACAAAAACGTGCGCGGCGTCGCGCCATTCGTGCTCGGCCCGGTGCTGCTGGAAACGGAGCCGACGAATGGCGGGCAGCCGGCCTTCGCGGTGCCGTATCTGCGCGGCGTTGACACCGGGCACGAAGCCGATGTGAGCGTGCTGCCCCAAAGCATTGTCGCCGGCAAATTCGATTTGAGCAGACGCAGTCTGCTGGTCGGCAGCGATTTTGCGGACAACTACAACCTGTTCGTCGGCGACCGCGTTTCGATTTCCTCGCCGAATGACTTGAAAAAGATGAAGGAGCACGCGGGCAAGGCGGATGCGGAGATGGTCCTGCCGGACGATTACACCGTAACGGGCATTTTTAACGTGGGTTATTATGATTACGATGCCTCCGTGGTTGTTGTTTCGCTCGAAAATGCCCAGGACCTTTACACGCTGGGCGACAATGTTCACGGACTGATGGTGATGTTGCAGGATCCCTATCAAGCGCCCGAGGTGCAGCGCGAATTGGAAACCACGCTCGGCCCGGGCTACAGCATCACAACCTGGACGGAGGAAAATGCCACGATTCTTGGGGCGCTCATGGTCGAGAAAAACGTCATGTTTTACATCCTTTTCTTCATCGTGCTGGTCGCTGCACTGTGCATCTTGAGCGCGCAAATCACGTTTGTGGTCCAGAAAACCCGCGAGATCGGGATGCTCAAGGCGCTCGGCGCGACGAATCTGCAAATCTCCGGCATCTTTCTCGGGCAAAGCGCCATCATTGGCGTACTGGGCGTGGCGGCGGGCTATGGTTTGGGCATTCTGGCGCTGGCGTATCGCAACGGATTCCTGCATCTCATGAACCACCTGACGGGGCGCGACCTGCTGCCCGTGTCACTTTATTTTTTCAAGGAATTGCCGGCGGTAATCGATTTGAACGACATTGCCATCATTTGCGGCGGTTCGTTTATCATCTGCATTCTTGGCGGGGTGCTGCCCGCGTGGCGCGCCGGTCGTTTGAAACCCGTGGAGGCGCTGCGTTATGAGTGAACCGCTCCTTTCCGCCCGCGCCCTCACGAAGACTTACGCGATGGGCAAACGCACCCTCGCAGTGTTGCGCGGGGTGAACCTCGACGTGGCGCGCGGCGAATTCCTCGCCCTGCGCGGCGCGTCCGGCGCGGGCAAAAGCACCTTGCTCCATCTGATCGGCGGTCTGGACACGCCGAACGCGGGCGAAATCCGTTTCGCCGGACAAAACCTCGCCGGGTTTTCCGAACGCGAACTGACCGAATTCCGCAACCACCGCGTCGGTTTTGTTTTCCAGGCGTATCATCTGCTTCCGGAGCTGACCGCGCTGGAAAACGTCTGCCTGCCGGCGCGGGTCGCCCGCGTGCCCGCCGCCCGGGCCGGCGCGCGCGGCCGCGAGTTGCTCGCCCAGGTTGGCCTGGCGGAGCGCATGGAGCACAAGCCGTTTGAGCTTTCCGGCGGCGAACAACAGCGCGTCGCCATTGCCCGCGCGCTCATCAACGAGCCGGATTTGCTGCTGGCCGACGAACCCACCGGCAACCTGGATTCGCAAACCGGCGGCGAAATTCTTGAATTGTTGAAGAACCTGCGCGCCAATCAACACACCACACTGGTCATCGCCACCCACGACGCGCATGTGGCCGCCAATGCCCCACGGGTGATAGAATTGGTGGATGGGCAGATCAATGTAACTTTGTAGGAGACGACGTAAGGAGTCTCTAATTTCTCTAAATATGAGCCTCGTCACCTCGGCTCCTACTTTTCAAACTATGAGTCGCGACTATTGGGAATCCCGTTATCAATCCGGCGACACGGCCTGGGAAAAAGGCGCGCCGTCGCCGGGGCTGGTCGATTTTTTGGCGGCCCATCCGGCCCTGCTGCGTGGCGCCGTCTGTGTGCCCGGTTGCGGCACCGGCCATGATGTGCGCGAGTTGGCCCGGGCGGGCTTTGCCGCGTCGGGTTTCGACATCGCGCCCAGCGCGATCCATCTCGCCGTGGAGAAAACGAAGGCCGCCGGACTCCAGGCCGGGTTCCAGCTCGCCGATTTCCTCAAGTACGACCCGCCGCAATTGTTTGATTGGATTTTTGAACATACGCTCTTCTGCGCAATCAAACCCGGTGAACGTGACGATTATGTCCGCGCGGTGCGGCGCTGGCTCCGGCCGGAGGGAGAATATCTGGCGGTCAATTACATGATTGTCGAAAACGGTGATGGTCCGCCGTTTCCCACGACGCGTGATGAGTTGTGGCAACGGTTCTCGCCGCACTTTGATCTGGTGGCGGAGTGGGTTCCGCGTTCGTACCCCAACCGCGTGGGGCGGGAGCGGATGTTCTGGTGGCGGCGGAAAGCCGGTTGAAAAGCGCCGCCCGCACGGTTAGGTTCTGTATGTAAGTATGAGAATGTATGCTTGAAGATCGCGATTATATGCGCCAGCCGGCCTACCGTGACCGGCCGGCCATGCCGCCGCTGTCGTTTACGATCGTGCTGCTGATCGTGTGCGTCATCGTCTTCCTCATTGAATGCGCGGCTTGTGGCTATCCGCCGCAGTTCGCCCCGGACAATTATTTCGCGTTGAGCGTGGGAGGATTGAGGCACGGTTACGTCTGGCAACTGCTGACATATCAATTCATGCATGCCGGGGTGCTCCACATCCTGCTCAATGGCTGGGTGATTTTCGTTTTTGGCCGGGTCATTGAAGAAACCCTTGGCTGGAAAAAATTCCTGACCCTGTATCTGAGCAGTGGCGTTTTCGGCGGAATTTGTCAGGTGCTGGCGGCGCTGCTTTGGCCCAATCTTTTCGGTGGCCCGGTGGTCGGCGCCTCGGCGGGCGCATTCGGTCTGGTTGCGGCCTTCGCGGTTTTGTTCCCGGAACGCGAGTTGACGCTGCTGCTGTTTTTCATCATACCGATCCGGCTGACCGCAAAAATGCTGTTGATTCTTTCGGCGGTCCTGGCGGGGCTCGGCCTCGCTTTTCCCATCAGCAACATTGCCAACGCCGCGCACCTGGGCGGGATGCTCACCGGCTTGGTTTTCATTCGTCTGTTCATTCAAGGCAGTTGGGGGCAATGGAGATTTCCCGCGCGCCGCGCCGCCCCGCGTCAACTTGTGAACGTGCGCGCGGCCAAATCCGGTTTGTGGGGTCCGTCCGCCGGCAAACCGGACGAGGACCAGTCCACCGACCAGTTCCTCCAAAGCGAGGTGGACCCCATCCTCGACAAGATTTCCGCGCACGGCATCCAAAGCCTGACCGAACGCGAGCGCAAAATTCTGGAAACGGCCCGCGCGCGAATGACGAAACAGTAGACCGGTCGAGAGCCGAAAGTCGAGAGACGAGGGGCAAGGACGCGCAGAAACATCCTGTTCGCATCAGGCTCTCGACCCTCGACACCCGGCCCTCGGCGCTTTAATCTCCCGGCATGATAACGCGCTACTCCCGTCCTGAAATGCGGGCCATCTGGACCGACGAAAACAAGCTCCGCCTCTGGCTGCAAATTGAATTGCTCGCCAGCGAAGCGCTCGTCAGCCAAGGCACCGTGCCGCGCGCTGATTTCGCCAAAATAAAGCGCGGCGCGGGAAAATGGTCCGCTAATCTGCCTGGCCTGGTTGCCCGCCAGAAGGAACTGGAAAAAACACTTAACCACGACGTCATCGGCTTCACCACCGCTGTTGCGGAAAAAATTGATGTAGCGGCCGTCTATGACCGCCGGAAAAGAAATCAGCGACGGTCACAGACCGCCGCTACAAACGCCAGCCGCTGGTTTCACTTTGGCCTGACCAGCAGCGACATCATTGACACCGCGTTCGCCGTGCAGATGACGCAAAGCGCGGACATTTTCATTGCCGATGCGAAGGCGCTTCGGAAATCCATCGCCGCGCAGGCGCGCAAATACAAATTCACGCCCTGCATCGGCCGCAGCCACGGCATCCACGCCGAACCGACCACCTTCGGCCTCAAGCTGGCCTTGATGTTCGACGAATTTGGCCGTGCGCTCGAACGCTTCGAACGCGTCCGCGAAACCTCCGCCGTCGGCAAACTTTCGGGCGCGGTCGGCACCAGCGCCCATCTCTCGCCGCGCATCGAAGCTTATGTCTGTAAAAAGCTCGGTCTCCGTCCGGCGCCCATTGCCACGCAGGTTGTCCAGCGGGACATTCACGCCGAATTCATGACCACGCTGGCGCTGGTCGGCGCGAGCATCGAACGTTGGGCGGTTGAATTCCGCCATCTGCAGCGCACCGAGGTGCTCGAAGCCGAGGAACCGTTCACCAAGGGCCAGAAGGGCAGCAGCGCCATGCCGCACAAGCGCAATCCCATCACTTGGGAGCGTCTCACCGGCCTCGCGCGCGTGCTCCGCGGCAACGCCGTGGCCGCCCTCGAAAACGTCGCCCTCTGGCACGAACGCGACATCAGCCACAGCAGCGTTGAGCGCATCATCTTCCCCGATTCCTGCACGCTGCTCGACTACATGTTTGGCCTGCTCACGCGGCTGATGGACGGCCTGGCGGTCTATCCGGAGAACATGAAGCGCAACCTCGGCCTGAGCCTGGGCATGTGGAATTCGCAGACGGTGTTGCTGGCGCTCATCAAAAAAGGCCTGACCCGTGAACAGGCCTACCAGCTGGTCCAGGACGCGGCCATGAAGACGTGGGAAGTGAAGCACGCCGGTCGCGACGATGCGGATTTTGTCGAAACCCTGAAAGCCGACCCCGCCGTGGCGAAACACTTCAAACCGGGCGAACTGGAGAAACTCTGTTCGCTCAACTTCCATTTCAAGGAAGTGAACAACCGGTTCAGGAAACTTGGACTTTAACCATGGACCTGTCCTCCATAGCTCCTAGGCGAAGGAGGATAAACGCAGATTAACACGAATGGAACCTCCACGTTGCATCGTCATCGCCGGACCAAATGGCTCGGGCAAAACGACTTTTGCGCGGGAATACCTGCCGAAGGATGCGGGCGTGATTCATTTTGTGAACGCCGATTTGCTCGCCGCTGGGTTGTCGCCCCTGCGCCCCGAATCAGCCGTGCTTGCCGCGGGCCGCTGGTTTCTCATGGAACTCGACCGGCTGGCCAAAGCGCGGCTCGACTTCGCTTTCGAAAGCACGTTGAGCGGCTTGACCTATCTCGGACGGCTCAAACGGTGGAAGGTTGCCGGCTATCGGATTGAAATAATTTATCTTCGCCTCGCCTCGCCACAACTCGCACTCCGTCGCATCGCCGCCCGCGTGAAACAAGGCGGCCACGACGTGCCGCGCGCCGACGTTCTGCGCCGCTTTGATCGTGGCTGGAAAAATTTTGTGGCCGCCTACCGGTTGCAAGCCGATGCATGGACGGTGTATGATAATTCCGGTGACAGTCCAAAGCTGTTGGAAAAAAGCCTATGAAAGCGAAGAACGGGAAGCACAGTTCAAATGATTTTGCGGCGTTGGTTGGCCGTGCGCTCCGGCGCTCCGGCCAGGTTGCCCGCAAGACTGCCCGTGCTCACGGCACGCCCGTTTACATCTGGCGCGCCGGGAAAATTGTGGCCGAGAAACCCTGAAAGCCGATCCCGCCGTGGCGAAACATTTCAAGCCCGGCGAACTGGAAAAACTCTGCTCGCTCAACTTCCATTTCAAGGAAGTGAACAGCCGGTTTTAAAAAACTGGGGCTTTAGTTGAATTCATACTTTTTACCTTCGAGTGCGATGAATGTTTTGATGCCGCTCAGGCCTCAAAAATTCGTATGTGCGGTCCTACGGTGCCGGCTTTCATGAACTGGTTATATTTCTAGTCGTGCGTTTTGTCGAGCGCCGCTTCGCTCGCCTAGTGAAACCCAATTGGCTTTGAAAGAGCAAAGTTGTCAGGCAACAGCATTTTTTGGCACTATCGGCCCATGGCTTTTCGGATCCATGACAGCGTGGTGCGCGGCGAGATTGACAACCGCATCAAGGGCATCGTGCGCGGCAAAATCTGGGTGGAAGGCCGCGCCGACCCGGTTGTCCTCGAACTCAAGGGCAACGCCTGGCCCGACCTCGCCGGTTGCCGGCTCACCTTCACCAATCCGCTCAAGCGCGTCGCGCATCACCATCTAAATTCGCTGCATCCCGTCCAGCGCGGCACGATTGGCGACCTGACGGCCTCACGGAAGGTCCGCGTGTTCGATATTCCAATGCCGGAAGCCTACCTGATGTGCAAACGCGGCGAAAAACCGCCGGAACACATGGCCAACTCCCTTTATCTCGAATGGTTCAGCGAGGCGAACGGCCGCGTCGTCATCGAAAGCGCGGATTACGAACTCACCATTTCCGCGCCCGAATGGCGGATGACGCCGGAGGAAAACGAGCAGCGCGCGCGGGACGCCGCCGCTGGCATGGATGATTTCATGCAGAAGCTCACCGGGGCCATCGAAGCGCAGCAGCGCGGACAGAAAGACCCGGAAGCGGAATGGGACGAGCACGATTACGAAAAACTCATGAAGGAGAGCGACGCGCGCACGGACAAATACATGGAGTTGCAGGATAAATACGGCGATTCGCCCGAAGCCGAGGAGAAAATCGCGAAGGAAATGGGCTGGGTGCGCGAGTTGACCGAAGAGGAGGCTGAAGCGGAACGGCAGCGGATCGAGGAAATCAATCGCGCGTGCGAAGCA
>Ga0265340_10001333_pt1 | contig 14147 bp, 12 predicted proteins | sample 4CB225metaG_FD_202082 | JGI IMG/M metagenome (GOLD analysis project Ga0265340, IMG submission 202082) | Rhizosphere microbial communities from Carex aquatilis grown in University of Washington, Seatle, WA, United States - 4-CB2-25 metaG | ecosystem: Host-associated > Plants > Roots >...
TATTATCAATATATTCGTGATATTGATACGGCAAGCGCCGCGTTTGGTGACCCCAGCGGGAATCGAACCCGCGATTTTCGGGATGAAAGCCCGTAGTACGATACTATAGCCTTCCAAATGTTTATAATATTATCTTATAATTTTATAATAGAATATTATAAAGTAAAGGGGCTATTGAGAAAAGCTGTCATTGAGAACTCAATTTCTTTACCGATTTGGCAATAGCACAACAGATTTTTGAATTTTGAATAACATTCGTAAACGAAGATAAAAGATATGCAATCTTCGGAGTAATCTGATTTTTATTCCCTAAAGTAGAATTTAGTTTTTTTTAACTAAATGTAGAATACATTCAAGAAAGTAGTATTAAATTGCATCTTATAGAAATGTATTCTAAATATAATTGAGTATGATATAATCCCAGGCATATGTCCGATAGCCTGTTTAAAAAGTTATATTCACAAAAAAATTTAGAGCTTGCATGGAAAAGACTGCTTACATCACAAGATTTAAGCTATAAAAGTTATTATCGAGAATTGTTTAATGCCTATGAACTGAGTAAAAATGAAAACTTGGCGGCTATATCTTTAAGAATTAAAAATGGATCATTCACACCTAGTAAGCCTTTACGATTTTTCCCTCCTAAGCCATCGGGATTGCAGAGAACAATAAGCATCCTTTGTTTAGATGATTTGATTGTTTATCAAGCTATGGCAAATGTGCTTGTGGCGCAATTTTCAAAAAAAAGAATTTTAGTTGAGAATAAAACTGTGTTTAGTAATATTCTAAACTTAGACCCAGATGACGATATATTTTTCTTAAAAAAATGGCAAGAATCATATAGAAATTTCATTAAAAAAATTAAAGATTATTACAAGAAAAGAAATAAATGGGTCGCACACTTCGATCTCGCCGCCTATTACGATACAATAAGTCAAGATAGTCTAAAGCATCTAATCTCGCCTCGTTCTCAGACAAATTTTAAAGATTTACTTGGGGAATGTTTGAAAACGTGGAGTTCCTCTCCAAAGTCTAGAGAAATGAAACAAGGTATACCACAAGGGCCACAAGCTTCAAGTTTTTTTTGTGAGATTTATCTACTAGACATAGATTTGGAATTAGAGAAAGGAAAAATAAAATATGTAAGATATGTTGATGACATAAAAATTTTTGGGACTACAAAAGAAGAAGTTTTAAAAGGAGTTATTTTATTAGATCGAGTGTGTAAAGAAAAGGGATTAATACCACAAGGAAAAAAGTATGAGATAGTAGAGATTAAAAAAATTTCAGATGCAATAGGAAAATCGCCTAGTTTGTCTCAAGATGAAAAAAGAGTAATTCCAAAATCAGAAGACGAAGCTTTCCAAATATTTAAGGAAGCTTTTTATTCTAGTTCTATGGATTCTTCAAAAGTAAAATATATTTTGAAAGTAAGTGATAAAAATCCTAAAATACGAAGGATTGTTTTAGGAAATTTTCATCGCCACCCTGAATTAGTGGATTGTTTTACAGTATTTCTTGCAAAATATAGTACTGATTATAAGCTCGGAGAATATCTTTTTAAAAATGCTCTTAAAACTCCCTCGCCTTATGAGTATGTTGAAGGAAAATATTGGGAATTACTTTCAAAATTTCGATTGCAAGATCATATTAAAAAGGAAGCAGTTTCTTTAGCCATAAAAAGATTAAAAACAAATAAGCATAACTATACGCTGAAATTAGGAGCATATAAAATGATTGCGTCACAAAGCTCTAATTTATTAATAAAATTTCTTATAAATGAAGATTCTTCATTTATTCAAGGTCTACTTGTTCCCAGCATTTCCCCTGCAATCTTTGAAACAAATGAATACATGGATCTCATAAAACATTTTCTTAAAAGAAGTAATTATGAACCAGCCCTATTATGTATTTCTCAGCTTTATTTCAACCTGAATTTAAGTGTAATTAAGAGTATCCCATTCTCCAAGAAAGATGATTCTCATGTCATCAACAATACACTCGGGAAAAAAGAAAAAATAGACTCTATTGGACAGATTTTGAAAAATAAATTTAGAATAAGCAACTTTAATAGATGGGAAATTTTGTTAAAAGCAGATTACGCAAATGCAAATAAACAGCTTATTTTAGCTGTTAAATCATGGTATGAAGATCCTGATGCTTGGATTGGATGTGTGGACGCCTTTAATGATCTTTTATTTAGAAAGTTGGTTGAGATGTTAACAGCAAAAGGCATACAAACGCCTTGGCCTAGGCTTATTGATAGGAAGGGTGAGATTGTTCATTATGGCACAATATTGGAAAGTTGTAATAGAAAAAATAAGATACCTTTGATTGTCAGCCCCTTTTTAGCCTTTCATAGAAGAAGAAATAAAGTTCCAACAAGTCATCCTAAAGATTTGAGGACTGGTAAACCAACTGTTTCTTTAACAATCGCGGAACAGAAAAGACATAGAGGAAATTTAAGTAAGGCCTATGAAGAGGTCATTACTATACTGAAGACAATCCATTAAAAATAAAAATTGGCATACGTTATTAACTTTAGAGCTATATCCTTGCCAACATTGGAGAATTAAATACCTCTCTTTGTTTCTCCATTCGGGTTTTGTTAGTAATTTGAAAATAAACAAGAGTATTTTCAATCTTTTTATGCCGCAGGTGTTCTTTTACGTTATAAATGTCAAAACCTCCCTCAGCCATGTGAACAGCGATTGAGTGGCGGAAAACGTGTGGGTGTCGTTTGTCCTCTGGAAATTTTGCTTTTTTCGCATAACCCTGAAAAAGTCTGTAGAGTTGTGTTGATGTGATAGGATGATCTTTTTGTGATAGGAACAACGCTTTCTGTAATGTCCGCTTCCTGAGTCGCTCCTGTTCAAGGTATGCTTTGATATATCGCTTCACCTGAGGATTAAGTAGATGCTGTCCGCTTATGCCGCCTTTCAGGGCCTTAATAAAGATACGGTTATTCTCAAGGTCAACATGCTCTACCTCTAGAAGCCCTACTTCACCCGCACGCAAGCCGTAATAGTACATAGTGCTAAAGATAGCCAAATCTCGTACTGACTTAATTTTTTTAAAAAATGTCTCAATCAATTCAGGTGTTACAAATTTTATTTCATCCATAATTTCGGTTAAATGTAAGGAAATGGTTATTTTATTGTATTTGAAGAATAGTGTCTTTAGATTGATTTGTCAATATAAAATTATGTTTTTCCTGGTATAAAATTACGAAAATGTAATAGTTCAGGAGGAAAAGTAGATATTTTAATTCAAATTGAGTTCCAAGATTTTATTGTTTTATAAACAGCATCTAATCTTTCTTTTATATCCAGTATTGGTTCAAGATTTTCTTTCGTGAGATTTGGAAGTATTTTTTCAGAGTATAAAACTTTATTTCTTAAAAATTTGTCTCCTTCATCTTCTTTTATGCTATTAAGATATTCTTCAAACTTATCAAAATCAGAAATTTGAGTAAAAGTAGTTACTCCAAATGCTTTATTCAAACTTTCTGCGGGAACATAATTCTCTATTTCCCTTCCCGCAGTGACCCAAGAATAACCCTCAATGGTTGCAATCTCTTTAATAATTCTGTTTTTTGTGGCATTTAATGGGGTAGTTGCGTTAGCTCTGTCACTATCAAGTAGAAGGATCGCGTTTTTATTTACTTTAAGAATATTTACACCGTGTTCTTCTCCTGCTTCTTCTTCAAGAGCTGATAGGTGGGCAAGCAATCTCCCACCATAAAAAACACATTGATAATGAGTCCCTTCTTTTAACTCCCCGTTACTCCATAAATCAATCCATCTATTAAAGTAAAGCCTATCTGATGGCCCTTCGAGCCAAACTACTCCATTGGATTGCAATAAATCACTGGCTCGAATATCCAAGTCATCCAAGATGCCTCTATTTTCAATATAAGTAACAACCTTTTTGACGGAAGAAATATCACCGTTATGTGTAACATGAATTATTTGTGATTCCTCATCTTTATTAAACAAATCAATCACTACATTTGAATGTGTTGTTATAAAAAAGTATGCTCCTTCTTTTACTGCAATTTCTCGGATATAATTAAAAAGCCGTCTCTGTAATCCAGGATGCAAATTATTTTCTAGTTCTTCAAAAGCAAAAACATACTTGCTTAAGGGCTGGTTCTCATGGTTTGGAATAAGTAAAAGATTGGACAAAACCATTATGACGGTTTTTAATCCACTCCCAGAAGCGGAAAGCGCAATAAGCCCTTTGTTTTCTTCTCGTAAATACACTTCATAAAAATCGCTATTTGTTTTTCTTCTAACAACAATTTCCGAAAAGTTAACATCAGGATTAAAAATTTTATTGAGTTCTGTAAGCAGTTTTTCTGTCACTAAGGTACGTTCTTTATCTTCTTGATTATAAAAAGTTTGAATAATATTTGTTATTCCTTGTCCGTTATCTTTAATATTTATACCTCCATGTTGCTCTTGCACTATATCTCTATCTGCTCTGATTCTTCTAAACAGTTTTCCTGAAAAATAATTTTGAAATACTCTTGCAAGGGCAGCACTATATGCTATTCCTTGCTCAAGAGGAGGATCAGTGCTAACAAATTCTTTATTTGGAGTAATTCTTATTGTAATAGGTTTATTGAGCCATCTCATTCCAAATACTAGATGGTTACCTGGAATTGGCCCTTCCGATGTATTATTTGGGAAAGCTCCTTGTATTTCTTCTTTGCTGAGAGGTTTTGTTAAAAGTATTTCAGGATGGCTTCCTTTATGTCCGTTAAGACTAATAGTATCAGGAGCGAGCATAGCCTGAACTATATCTAGTAGAGTAGATTTCCCTGCATTGTTTCTTCCTATAATAATATTCACTGGATATATTGATTCAAAACCTTCTTCTTTTGCACCAATACTTTTAATATTTTTTCCTTTTATGGATAAATCAATCATATTTGTGTGTTGATTATATCATGCAGTGTTTTTGATGAAGCTCTATAAGAAAAAGGTATATTTAAGAGAGGTAAAAGGTGGTTTTTTGAGGCAAAGAACGAGAAATAGGCATAAATCTCAAATATACCCTATATACAATAATATTATTATTCCAGCAGTTCAGACATTCTTACATTAAGAACTCTCGCAATTTTATCAAGAGTTGCGATTGATGGGTTTCGGACGCCTTGTTCAACGAAACCGACATAAGTTGCAGATACACCGATCCGTTCAGCCATATCTACTTGAGATATCTCTTTTTCCTTTCTAAGTTTTTGTATCTTTTTGCCCACACTTTTGGGTATCCTCGAATAATATCGTTTTTTCTTTATCTCCATGCTCACATTATCAACTGTGAGCCTCGATTCCGATACAAACTATTTGTTTGAGTTTGTGGTATAATTAGCCGAAGAGATTATTCTAACTATTTGTTAGAGAAAAATAATATGGGTATCGGAGTTTTCGTACCGTTGCCAAGTAGCCATCAAGTGGGCCTGAGATATATACTTATAATTCTCGGTGTTGCTTGTTGCGCAACGATCATTGGGCTTTTGCCTGGGGTTATTTTTATCGTTTTTGCCTTTGTTTTTAAGAAGGTAGCCTGTCCTATTTGTAAAAATGATGTTTTAATAAATCGTGATGCAAAGGCCTTTACTTGTTGTTATTGTCACAAAAGATTGCTTATTAAAAATGGAATTATAAAAAATATAAAATAGGTCATTACTCCATTAGTTCCATAAATCTTTTTCATTACGATACATGAGAAACTCAAGCCCTCCTTGTTGTTTCTTTGCTGTTTCTTCATAAACATATTCCAATGTTTTCAAAAGAGTATCAAATGTCAGAAATTCCAGGGATAATCTCATTATCCATGCTCCTGGTATATTCAATCTGAATGGGCCTCGCTGGACAGTGAAAAGAAAATAATCTGGGCCAAGATCATATAGCGATCTGTCTGTATCGAAAATATGTGCCGTTTCTTTCTCGAAGTCTTCTTTGCTTTTTCCTATCTCTCTATCTATAACATTCCATCCATTTTGTCGCAAAAGATTTGTAAGTATATCAATATTTATTTCTGTTTTTAACAGTATCTCCCCAGACATTAACGCCATGCAGTATTTATTGGACAGAGAAAAAACGGAGTATGGGGAAACAGAACGCATAAAGTTTCCTCTTTCATCATAATGAAAGCTATCCCAACTGCTATTTAGGAGTACCTTGCTGTCTTTGCTCCATATTTCTTTATTAAAGAATAAGAATTTTTCCTTAAAAACTTCAACGCTTTTTTTTTGTATAAAATTCATTACTGACACAAATAGGTAAGGTTCTATTAGTTTTTGTACTGCCGTTTCTTTCTCTGAGATTTGCAACAGATTTTTAATTTTTTCTGTATGAGTTTTAGATTTTACATTGATAATATTTGCTTTTACTTTTCCTTCTTTGGTTATCATTTCATTTGTAACAGCTAGCCGTTGAAATTCCATGAGCCTTTTTGTTTGTCCACTCCATTTCCATCCCTTTGGTTGATCCCGCAGAGTAATGAAGTTACGAATTTCTTTACCTTGCCTCTTTAGTTCGTGAACAATAACACTATCTCCATTGATTTCTGTTAAATCTCCAACTCTGAGAAAACGAGTAAGATCATTTACCAAAACAGTACTGTGCAGTTTTTCAGACATACCAAAGGCCCATCCCATGCTTCTTGTGTATTCCAGAGAGTTGGCATTGATCGCACCTGTCCCGTATCCTCTTGCCATTGTATGTAATAAAAACCTATTGTGATTTAAGGTTCTCCATGCAACGCCATCAAGAATAATATGTCCTATGCGAATAAGCTCCTTGTGAATAAAGAGGTGCGTTTGTGTCCCTTCAAGATCTTTTTTTTCTTGTTCCGATAATGTTGATTTTTTACTCAGCTCTTTTATTATTTCTTTACCTTCTCGTATCTTTTCCCACATTTTTGTTTCAAGATCAGCGATTGTAACTTGCAGCGATAGTAAGTCTTTATTATTTGCTCTATGTTCTTGTTTTCTTGAATACTCAAAGAGTTCAGAATAAGTTTTTAACCAGTCTTTGTAATAAGAACTGAGTAAAGCTGGCATTATATAATTTTTTTGAAAGTCATCGAGAAATAGCATAAGTTTAGAGATTATACTCCACGCGAAGATATAGGAATAGGTCTCCTTTGCCCTTTAATGCCCTTAGGCAAGATCTAATCTTTAACATGATACTTTAGTAATTTGTGTAACTTCCTGCTGGCTAAACGAGGCTCGTACGATTTTGTATAGTTCCAATAAAAAGTCTAGACCTTGATACAGTTTGATATATCTGACAGTCAGACACCATTTTTTTAACATTATCTCTTGCAGGAAGGCGTTATATTGGCAATTTTCATTTGTTTTAATAGGATCTGCGCTGTAGTCTGAAATTTTTATTTCTTTAATTTTTATTCCAAAAAACTTTTTTAGGCTGAAAGCTGCCACTTTTTTCTATCTCACCCTCATTTGTGGCTAGGTTTTGAGATTTTAACCCAAAAAGTAGCTTCATCTGAAGCTGGAATTGAAAATTTAGTTTCATTAGGCAAATTGCTATATCAAAATGGATCAAGCCCGATATTTTATAGCTAAAACCCTTTTTTTGATTCCAAGAAGCTCAAAGCTTGATAAAAAAGAAATTCAATTTTAGGATTTTGTGCAGTCACTAATAAAACAAGCCTGACGCAGTCCTAATTAATATTCAAAGAATATTATAAATTTTTTGCACAACAGTTCTAAATATAGGAGTGAATCCTATTTATTTCAGAACCTCACAATATCCTTTTTGACATTATTTTTTGGCCCTCTTATCTGCTATTTGCAAAGACTCGGATTCGCACCGTGCCGATACCCGACATGTTTCAAGGAAGACTTAGCTTCCGCATTACTGCTTTGCTACAGGAGCGTCAGATGCGCTCACTCTCTGTTTTTGTCACACTCGTCCTTATTTAACGTGGGTTTCGTTGTCCCACCGTGGTGTGTACCGCAAGCTATTACTTTTGCAGTATAGGTCACGTTATTTTGTTAAGTCTCTTATTGCACTGTTAAACTCAAGGTTGGTTCTCTCCATGTGAAATGCAATAACGCCAATTACATGTCTGTTGCATCCATAGCAATGCCCATGGAAGTCTGTTTGCTCTCCGACAGGATATTTTAATTCAAAACTTGGTGTATTTTCTTTATGGAAAGGACAGAGCGAACTAATGCCACCATAAATATTTGTTTGCTGATGAAGAAACGGATAAATATATATTTCAAGAGGTGCATGTTTTGCCCTTTCAACCCTTTCTGCCCAAGTTTCGCCTTTAATGAATGTGGGCCTTTGTTTTGGAAAAAATGGTTTTGGCGGATGGGATAAAGTCTTTCTTGGTTTTTGCAGGATAAGCCTTACTAATTCTTCTGGTGTTGGTTTAAGTTTTGCCAAATTTTCTTTTGTTGGTTTACTAATCCAGTAACGATTGCCAAAAGGCGGGATGAGACAATAATTGTGGTAGGCCTTTATATCAAGTCGGAGTGTTTGGTTGTTAGCCTGATGAAGCTCTTTGTCATAAAGAAAAAAATAATGTTTTCCGAAGTGTTCACTCACTGAGATGATACTGCTAGTAAGTCCTTGCCATTCAGGTAACCCGTTCTTTATTCTATCGTCATCAATTACAACGAGATTTGAGATAGGCCCTGTAACTACCGCAAGATACCAGCCGTGTCTGATCCATTGATGAACTGCTGATTTTGTTGGCTGATAATACTGATAATAACTCCATCCAAATCCATGCGGCGGCCTCTTTTCTTGAGGTAAAATTGGAATGAGTGACCATCCTAGATTGAGATACCATTCAGCCGCAAGTATTTTTTGAGATAAGTTAGCATTAGATTCAAACATAAGGAAACTCCTTTGCCCTTTTGGGGGATGGGCTTCCTCGAATCTCAATCTTATTTTGTTTTTATATTATATGAAGAAATAAAAAATCCGCTTAATGCTCGGCTCTTACGGAAGGCTCTGGACAAGCCAAAGAACCAGCATCAAACGGATTTATGTCCAGAAATTTCCGTAAATAATTTATATACCTTTTTAATATCACTGTCAATAGATTAGTTTGATAAATCAATCTAATTACTTATAATATCCTATTATAATATTATAAGTATTTTTATTCATTACATGATTTTTTGCTGTGCTTGACATATAAGTACGAGTGGAGTATTTCTAAAGTATGCAGTACTTATATGACGAGCAGTACTACATTGATCTCTATGACCTCTCGACGATTAGGGAGTGTCTTAAAATTATTCACACGTTTCAGGACATCTATGACGAGAGTTTGACCAATAAAGAAATAAAGAACATCCCGAAGAAAGAAAAATATAAAGGCATAAACGTCCTGATGTACTGGCAGTTATCCGTTACGCAAGCGAACAGGTATAAAAGTAAAAAAGAGACAATCAAAAAGTTGATGGATGATGCTCGATTCAAACAGGAAAAATACGACAATGCCCGTGAACCAGAAAATATCAACTGTCCCAAGTGTAAATCTGTAATGGAGGTTAGACCAACCAAAGAACTTGAAGATTTCATGGATACGCCCCTTCGTGTCATGTTTCTTTTCCGTTGCACGAACAAAAAGTGCGAAAAACAGGAGTGGGTTTATGAGAATGGAGAAATACGTGAATCAAAGCCAATCCTTTGCCCGAAATGCAAAAAAGAGGCAGAAATGACTCACAAGAAAAAAGGTGAGGTTATAACATGGACTACAAAATGTTCTTCATGTGGTTTTTCTGAAACGAGCGTGGACGATTTCAGCAAGATGAAAGAGGAACGGGAAAAGAGAGAACAGGAAGAAAAAGCATTGTTAAAATTCCGTGAAGCGTTTTGCCTAAATGATACAGAAGGGCAAAAGTATATTGATAGTTTTGACGCGATGGAGTTTGCACCGCAAGTCTATGAAGAAGAAAAGCGGAAGTATGACAATACTGCATACCAGCAGGTAAGCCAGGTAAAAAAGCTGGGAATTGTGGAACTGGAAAAACTGTTGTCTGAGCGTTTGGAGAAAAAAAAATATATTAAACTCTCGTTTGACCGACCAGAGATGGGGCAATTCGTTATCGTAGGCTTTGTCGTGCAGGACTCAGATACATCTAGAAGGGAGAATATCAGCACAAGCACATTGCAGAAAATAATAAAAGAGGCGCTTGAAGGAACAAATTGGAGGCTGATGAGCGATGGCATACATTATCGTTTAGGATTTGTCTACGGAAAAATTAAAGGATTTGAAAGAGAAGAAGATTTAATGCAATTATACGGAAAGAAAAAAGAAACTAAACCTACTGAGGAATTTGAAGAAAAAAAGAGAAAATACGGTCAAACTACATGGGTTATGTTGGCAGGAATGAAAGGGAGGCAGGAGGGCATTGAAAAGATAAGAAAGGAGCGTTTGAAAAAAGAACCTGACGGATTTTTTCTTGAGGCAGATGCCTACACTAACTGCTCAATTTGTTATGAAGGCCACTACGGAAACGAACTATGGTGGAACTTGGACGGCATACGCTGTGCTGATTGTTGGCGGAACATTAAGGAGGGCATTATCCCGCCTCTCAAGACGCACTTGTTTGATAACGAAGACGAGTGGATTTCTCGTTCGCAGTTAAAAGATAAACATAATGTCCATCCGTCATCTGTTAAAAAGCTACGGCGGGATGGATTACTGCACGGCAGGGATTTGAAGCGGGCAGACGGTTCAATTTACGAAACTGTTTTTCTGGTAAGCGAGAATAAGAAATTTATCAAAAAGTATCCTCGGGTAAAAGAAAATAAAGATGAAGATCCAAATATACTGACACTGGATATTGAAGGACATGCGGCTCAGCTTGGGACATTCCCATCAAAAGAGGGTGATATAATTAGTTCACGTTCGAAATAAAATACTTTCTGCTTATACTTAAAGAGTTAGGTTTATTTAATCTATAGTATAATACTGTCTGATGGCAATGTTTCAATTAAAGACAAAAAAAGGAAACCTTTTGGATGTTTTTGACTACGCGGGAGAAGACCCTCCCTCAAGTCAAGATGAGTTAAGAATAAAAATATCACAATACCTAAGACCTACAAATCAGAGAAGTAAACCTGATAAAAGCTATAATTGTCATGGACTTACTTTTGTAGCACGAACAGGTCATTTGGGTTCAGGAACTGAGGAAGTAGACGTTATTCAGGAGGATGGTTCAATAACGAAAGAGTTAAAACCAGCAAATTATACACTTGCACAAAGAGAAATTGAAACAATACTGAATGATAATGGCTTTAAGAGAAAGGCTTATAAACCAAATCTTGAAATGGATAGGTTTCAAAGAAGTGAGAATATTTCCAAGGGAGATATTGTAACTTATTGGGACGTATTAGATAATAAAAAGTTTATTACCCATACAGGAATCATATTTGACGTTAGAAGAGGAATAGCAGATACTGTTAATATATTCGTTTTAAGTAAAATGAGCGTTGACCAAGGAGAATTTTTTCATAGTATTTATAATCCTTATATCTTAAAGGAGTATGGAAGAATTGCAGAAATTTGGTCTGATGCAAAATAATTATGGAAGAACCTAGTACACTTAAAGATTTTTTTGCTTTATTTGAAAGCGATGATAGCTATCCTTCATTTGGTTTAGTAAACAACGTACGAAGCTTGATTCTAAAGATTAAACACACAAATGAATTTCTTTCTGCGGTTTCTACTCTTTTGGCAGACCCAGTGTCCCTTATCCCAATAGTTGTAGAAAGAGCTAATAGGTTAGCTGAACGTAGAACTGATATAAAGTACAGAAACAAATATGATATTGCAATAGCAGGATACATCTTGTTAGTAGCAGAGATATCTGTGCAATCAGCAAATCAACTGTTTGCTGAAATAAAAGATAAAAGAGTGGCGAACTTATGGTGGACAAATTCTGTAGGCGGTTATATCGAAGATAAATACTCTTCTGACATTTCTGCATCAACTATTGTAAGAGAAGTTGTAAACAATAATGAAGTGAAAGTGGGAATTTCGAACCCAACAGAAAATTTAGGGACAGTCACCAAATCGTCAGAAATAAAATTCACTGAATAATGATATAATTGACATATGGCTCAATTACTTTTTTGTTTGCTTGCAGAAAATATTATCACTGATAGCGCAACAAATAATACCTCAATAATCAATGTTATAGAAAATATTAGTGTAAATGCGGAGTTACCTGTAAATTTTCCATTAATGCAATTAGTTATTTCTTGGGAGAGAGAAACCCCTATGGGTAATGCAGAACCTTTATCTTTTCGTATAAGAATACGTTATCAAAGTGGGAATTTCTTTGGTAGAGATTTCAGGATAGACGCACCTATCCCAGCAGATAAAGACAGAATAAAAAGTATTGTAAGAATGGAAGGTATTCCTCTGAACGAGACTGGGAAAATGGAATTTCTAATTGAAAAAGAGTCAGCTAATGGCAGATGGATAATTGTAAAGACCATTCCTCTCAATATACAATCTACGGCTACTCCTACAGTTGCTTCTTAAGTCTATAAATCTGAAAATTTAATCCTTTTGTATCGTCTTCTATATTTTCGGGCAATTTGTTGACCTGTTTGGTTCACAACCTTTAATAATTTCTCTGCTTTTGCTTTTGCCTCATGATACTTGATTGCGCCATGAGCTGCCGCGAATCGAAGGGCCTTTGCTTCGGCGAGGGTATCATCGAGGCGTTTGGTTGTGGTTTGGTCACCCATAATGTAATGGGTAAAATTATAGTGTCATCTTACTTACGATCAAGAGGCAAACAACATTAAGAGGATCGGGCTTCAATGACAATCCTTCCGTTCTCACGTTTGAAATGAAACCTCTCGTCATGGGTAACGCCAAAATTCTTTAGTAATTGCTCAACACCGTCAAGGATGGTCTCAGCATCAACTTCTTTTTGAATTTCTGGACTGTTGTTGACCGTGCCTGAAAGGTCAGAAATCAAATATTGGCTATAAAATCGGTCGGTTGTACTTAATTTTTTATGCCTCAAAGTTCTACTTACTAGCTGTAAAGGTTCTTTTCTCCGCAATCTGGTTAAGGTATAAATGTGTCTTAAGTCATGCACTCGCTGTCGTGGTAATCCCAAGTGTTCACATCCTCTGCGTAAAGTAACATTAAGAGTGTCTTCCCTTACAGCAAACATAATTCCTGTCTTTTTTTCTTTGATCCACTGTCTCAATGGCTCAATCATATTAAGAGGGATGTTTGCCAATTCAACCTTTCGCCCTTTGCTATGGACAGTGAAGACTTTCTCACTGAGATTAAAATCCTCCACCCTGAGTTTGCGTAATTCGGAATTGCGAAGGCCCGTAAAAAGAGTGAAAAGAAGTCCCATCCGACACTCTGGCTTTGACTTTTTTGCTAAAGGACTATCATTATTTCTTGGCTCAGTTCCTTTATGGATTGCTCTGATCGCATCTGCTTCCGAGATAAAGTTATGAATGGCATCAGGAACTTTTGGCATTGTAATTTTCCCTGAGAAGTCTTTCTCGATGTATTCATACGTTACTAAGAAGCGAATGAAAGCACGTAAAGAACTGGTGTAAGTTCTCATTGAGGCAGGAGTGTTCTTTGCCCTTATCTCATCAAGGAAGGCTCGACAATTAGGAAGATCAAAGGGCCTGTCAGTAAAGAAAGAAGAAACACGGTTCATAAACAACCGCCGAGATTTGCGCGTTTTATCGGAGATGTTTTGCTCATCCGCGTAAGTGGTTTTGTAGTCATCAATGGCTTTTTGCAAACTTTGCATAAAACTCCCATAATGACATTTGGAAGTTTTATGACAGTCTTGCGGAAGAGTCCGAAGGTCATAAGGCTGGTAGTTCTCTCTACATGCCGATTAAAAAATCGGTTTCAACCCGCCTCTTGATGTTATATAATTATATATCTTGTTAATTTCAAATGCAACCCATAATAGGAATCATTTGAAGCTAAAAGAAAATTATAAAGTAAGTCCTATAGTGTGACCCCAGCGGGAATCGAACCCGCGATTTTCGGGATGAAAGCCCGACGTCCTAGGCCGCTAGACGATGGGGCCACTATTATTAACCCGAGTCCTGATGACAACGATCATCGTGGACGATGGGCCA
>Ga0265340_10001336_pt1 | contig 14132 bp, 10 predicted proteins | sample 4CB225metaG_FD_202082 | JGI IMG/M metagenome (GOLD analysis project Ga0265340, IMG submission 202082) | Rhizosphere microbial communities from Carex aquatilis grown in University of Washington, Seatle, WA, United States - 4-CB2-25 metaG | ecosystem: Host-associated > Plants > Roots >...
CGCCGCCAGCGCCGCCACTTCTGCAAGCTCCTCGGCGCTCGGGTTCGGCCGCACCTGGGTGTCGGCGATGAAATAGGCGCCCTTGCTGGTGATCATCAGGGCAAGGGCCGCGAAATCGCTCACCCCGGGCAGGAACCCGACGATCTCGCGCACATGGCGCAGATGGCTCATATAGCGGCCTTCGACGCCGCAGATCATGGCGTCGGCCTCGCCGCGGATCACCGCAAGGGCCGCGATCACGGTGGCGTTGGTGCGGACCACGGTGCGCGCGGCGTCGGGGGTGACGCCGTGCCGGCCGGCGACGTCGATATAGGACTGAACATAGGAGCGGTAGCGCGGGTCGTCCTCGGGGTTGACGAGGTCGAAATCGCGGCCGGCCTTGATGGCGAGGCCGAACCGCTTGATCCGCGCTTCGACCACGGAGGGACGTCCGACCAGGATCGGCCGCGCCAGCTTTTCCTCGAGCACCACCTGCGTCGCATGCAGGACGCGCTCGTCCTCGCCTTCCGCGTAGATCACGCGAACCGGCTGGGTTTTTGCCTTGGCGAATACAGGCTTCATGACCAGGCCGGAGCGGAACGCGAAGCGTTCCAGCTGCGCGCCATAGTCCTCGAAACTCTTGATCGGGCGGGAAGCGACACCCGAATCCATCGCCGCTTTCGCCACCGCCGGCGCGATGCGCAGGATCAGCCGCGGGTCGAACGGGCTCGGAATCAGCGAGCCCGGGCCGAAGCCTTGCGCCTCGCCGCTGTCAAAACCCTGCGCGATGGCGTCCACCGGCGGATCGCGCGCCAGCTGCGCAATCGCATCGACCGCGGCCTTCTTCATTTCCTCGTTGATCGCGGTGGCACCGACATCGAGCGCGCCACGGAAGATGAAGGGAAAGCAGAGGACGTTGTTGACCTGGTTGGGGAAGTCAGAGCGCCCAGTGCAGATCATCGCATCGGGGCGGGCCTTGCGGGCTTCGTCCGGCATGATTTCCGGGGTCGGGTTGGCCAGCGCCATCACGAGCGGCTTGTCGGCCATCTGTCTGACCATGTCCGGCGTCAACACGTTCGGCGCCGACAGTCCGAGGAAGATATCGGCGCCGCCGATCACCTCGGCCAATTTGCGCTTGTCGGTCTTCTGGGCATAGACCGCCTTCCAGCGGTCCATCAGCGTATTGCGGCCCTCATGCACCACGCCGTCGATATCGCAGACCCAGATATTCTTGCGTTGCGCGCCCATCACGACCAGCAGGTTGAGACAGGCAATCGCCGCCGCACCCGCGCCGGAGGCGACGATCTTGACGTCGGAGAGCTTCTTGCCGTTCAGCAGCAGCGCATTGGTGATGGCGGCGCCGACGATGATGGCGGTGCCATGCTGATCGTCGTGAAATACCGGGATCTTCATCCGCGCCTTGAGCTGCGCCTCGATCTCGAAGCATTCCGGCCCCTTGATGTCCTCGAGATTGATGCCGCCGAAGGTCGGCTCCAGCGCGGCCACGGTCTCGACCACCCGCTCGATGGTATCGGCGGCGATTTCGATGTCGAACACGTCGATGCCGGCGAATTTCTTGAACAGCACCGCCTTGCCTTCCATGACGGGCTTCGATGCCAGCGGGCCGATATTGCCGAGGCCGAGCACCGCGGTGCCGTTGGAGACCACCGCGACCAGATTGGCGCGGATGGTGAGCGAAGCCGCTTCCGCCGGGTTTTCGGCAATCGCCATGCAGGCGGCCGCCACGCCCGGCGAATAGGCAAGTGCGAGGTCGCGCTGGTTGGCGAGCGGCTTGGTCGGCTGAATTTCGAGCTTACCCGGCCGCGGCAGGCGGTGATACGCCAGCGCCGCGGATTGCAGGTCTTCAGAATGGGATGACATCAATTCCCTCCGCGGGCTTCCGCACCCCGAATCCAGGCTTCGGTGCTTGGTTCATGAGAGGATCAGGTTTGCGGCAGATTGAGCCGGATGTGAAGCTCTTTCAACTGCTTCGCCGAGACCTCCGAAGGCGCGCCCATCAACAGGTCTTCGGCGCGCTGGTTCATCGGGAACAGCGAGATTTCGCGTAGGTTGTTGGTGCCGCACAGCAGCATGACGATGCGATCGACGCCCGCCGCCATGCCGCCATGCGGCGGCGCGCCGTACTGGAACGCGCGGTACATGCCGCCGAAGCGCTCGACGACGTCCTGCTCGCCATAGCCTGCGATCTCGAACGCCTTCACCATCGCCTCCGGGCGATGGTTGCGGATGCCGCCCGAGGCGATCTCGTAGCCGTTGCAGGTGATGTCGTACTGGAACGCCTTGATGGTCAGCGGGTCCTGTGTCTGCAGCGCCTGAAGCCCGCCCTGCGGCATCGAGAACGGATTGTGCGAGAAGTCGACCTTCTTGTCTTCCTCGTTGTATTCGTACATCGGGAAGTCGACGATCCAGGCGAGTTCGAACCGATCCTTGTCGATCAGGTTCAATTCCTCGCCGAGTTTTGTCCGTGCGAGACCGGAAAATTTCCAGAACTTGTCGGGATCGCCAGCGACGAAGAACGCCGCATCGCCGTCCTTCAAACCGAGCTGCGCGCGGATCGCCGCCGTCCGCTCGGCGCCGATATTGTTGGCAAGGGGCCCTGCCCCCTCGCCGCCCTCGCGCCACATGATGTAGCCGAGCCCGGGCTGGCCCTCGCCCTGCGCCCAGGAGTTCATCCGGTCGCAAAACGCGCGGGATCCGCCGGCCGGTCCGGGAATGGCCCAGACCTGGTTCTTCGGGTCTTCCAGCATCCGCGCGAACACCTTGAAGCCGGAGCCACGGAAATGCTCGGAGACCTCCTGGATCACCAGCGGGTTGCGCAGGTCCGGCTTGTCGCTGCCGTATTTGCGCAAGGCTTCCGCGAACGGAATTCGGGGCCAGACCTTGGTCACCGGCTTGCCCTTGGCAAACTCCTCGAACACGCCCGTGATGACCGGCTCAACGGCTGCAAAAACATCGTTCTGCTCGACAAAGCTCATCTCGAGGTCGAGCTGATAAAACTCGCCCGGCAGCCGGTCGGCGCGCGGATCCTCGTCGCGGAAACACGGCGCGATCTGGAAATAGCGGTCGAAGCCGCTCATCATCAGGAGCTGCTTGTACTGCTGCGGCGCCTGCGGCAGCGCATAGAATTTGCCCGGATGGATCCGCGACGGCACCAGGAAGTCGCGCGCGCCCTCCGGCGACGACGCCGTCAGGATCGGGGTCTGGAACTCGAAAAAGCCCTGCTCCTTCATCCGCCTGCGCATGGAATCGACGATCGCGCCGCGGGTCATGATGTTCTGGTGCAGTTTCTCGCGACGCAGGTCGAGGAAACGGTACTTAAGCCTTATGTCTTCGGGATATTCCTGCTCGCCGAATACCGGCAGCGGCAGTTCGCCTGCCGGCCCCAGCACCTCGATTTCGCTGACATAGATTTCGACCGCGCCGGTCGGCAGTTCCGGATTCTCGGTTCCAGCGGGACGCCGCCGCACCTTGCCGTCGATCCGTACCACCCATTCCGAACGCAGTTTCTCGGCATCCTTGAACGCCGGCGAATCCGGATCGGCAACGCACTGGGTCAGGCCGTAATGGTCGCGCAGGTCGATGAACAGCACGCCGCCATGGTCGCGAATGCGATGGCACCAGCCCGACAGCCGGACCGTCTCGTCGATTTGGCTCGCGCGGAGCGCGCCGCAGGTATGGGAGCGGTAACGATGCATGAAAATCCCAGGAAAGCCGGTCAGAGGGCAGAATCGGGCGGCCATGCCGACCCCGAAGAGCGTCAGGGTTTACCCGAGCGCGTCAGGCGCGGCAACCGAATGCGGGCCCAAACCCGCCCCCTGAAAAGGAGGCAGCCCCGCAAAATGGGACGGCGAGATATCGGCCCCGTGGCATCCCACCCCGCAGGCCAATTGTCTATTTCCTCCAGATGCCTATCTTGAGGCCCATGACAGTGCATTTCCCCTTCCAGAACACCTATGCGGCGCTGCCGGCGAACTTTTTCGCCCGTGTTGCGCCGACCCCGGTCACCTCGCCCCGGCTGATCAAGCTGAATCGGCCCCTGGCGCTCCAGCTCGGCCTCGATCCGGACCTTCTGGATAGCCCCGAAGGCGCCGAAATCCTCGCCGGCAAACGGCTCCCCGACGGTGCCGACCCGATCGCCATGGCCTATGCCGGCCACCAGTTCGGCCAATTCGTGCCGCAGCTCGGCGACGGCCGCGCCATCCTGCTCGGCGAGGTGATCGACGCCGACGGCGTCCGCCGCGACATTCAGCTCAAGGGCTCGGGCCCGACGCCGTTTTCGCGCCGCGGCGACGGCCGCGCGGCGCTCGGTCCGGTGCTGCGCGAATACATTGTCAGCGAGGCGATGGCGACACTGGGAATTCCAACCACGCGGTCGCTCGCCGCCGTGTTGACCGGCGAGAGCGTGCTGCGCGAGACCGCTTTGCCCGGCGCGGTCCTCACCCGGATCGCCTCCAGCCACATCCGGGTCGGGACTTTCCAGTATTTCGCGGCCCGCCGCGACACCGAAGGCGTGCGGCAGCTGGCGGATCACGTCATTGCCCGGCATTACCCTGAGGTAGCGGACCATGAGCGCCCCTACCTCGCGCTGCTGAGCGCCGTCATCGCCCGGCAGGCCGATCTCGTCGCGCGCTGGCTACTTGTCGGCTTCATCCATGGCGTGATGAACACCGACAACAGCTCGATCTCCGGCGAAACCATCGATTACGGCCCGTGCGCGTTCATGGACCATTACGATCCGAAGCAGGTGTTCAGTTCGATCGACGAGATGGGGCGCTATGCCTACGCCAACCAGCCCAGGATCGCCCAGTGGAACCTGACGCGGCTGGCCGAGTGCCTGTTGCCACTCATTTCCGACGACCAGGACAAGGCCATAACCGAGGCCCAGGCGGCGATTGGTGAATTCGTCGAAATCTTCGACACCGCCTATCAGGCAGGCTTGCGACGCAAGCTCGGCCTGTTCACCGCGCGCGACGATGACCGGATCCTCGCCCAGGACCTGCTGGATGCGATGGCCAGGAACCACGCCGACTTCACGCTCACGTTCAGGCGGCTGAGCGACGCCGCGCTCGGTCCGGACCATGACGACGAGGTCAGGCAGCTTTTCGCCGATCCGGCCGCCTATGACGAATGGGCGGCGCGCTGGCGGCAGCGACTGGACGAGGAACCGCAGGATCCGACCGCCAGGCGGACGGCGATGCGGGGCGTCAATCCCACCTTCATTCCGAGGAACCACCGGGTGGAAGCGGTGATCGAGGCCGCCGTGAACCGCGACGATTTTGCGCCCTTCGAGGAGCTGCTCGCGGTGCTGTCGAAGCCCTATGAGGATCAGCCGGCGTTTTCGGCCTATGCGGAGCCGCCCGAGCCGCATGAACGCGTGCTGCAGACCTTCTGCGGGACGTGAGATTGTCCTGCCCCGCCAACGGGTCTCGCCTTCGAGCCCGATGACAGGCTCCGGCGGGGCATCCAGTACGTCTCGGCTTTTCGGTTCTATCATCGGCGTCTCGTACTGGACCGCCCGGTCAAGCCGCGCGATGACAACTGGGCATGTATTCGCGATCTCGCGGCACATTGCGCCCGAGGTCTGAAGGTAACGTCCGCCCTCCGAAAACAGAGAGGGCGCAGGGAATGCCGGGTGCACGCTGCACCCGCGATCTCGTGTGCAATGTGCACAAAAAAAATGCGCACACGAGCATACAGGGCAGCGGAGGCAATCCGACATTCCCTGCGCAATGGCTTTACGGCTTACTTCGCGCTCTCCTTGGCGACCGGGCTTTCTTGCCACCATCGCTTGCGAACTACTCCGCAAACTTGACGCCAGCGTCGGGGCGTCGGGACCACACGACTTCACCGTACGCTTCAGCGCCGTTCGTCAAAAGCGCATCCGCGTCCACCGCATCCCACCGCGCGTTTCGTGACGATCGCGAGCCGCCCCTCTTGTCGGGTGAGACGGGCCGATTCTATCCAGTGATTTGCCCGATCGCGAAAGCGAAATATTTTTGATTCCGGGGCTTGACATAATTTCCGAAAAACAGAAATTATTGATCCGTCGACGCCGCTTATCGTCGGAAATCAAAGTCAGCATTGATGGCCGCCTGATCCACGGTCAACAGATTTGAAGAGCCGCCTTCGGGCGGCTTTTATTTTGGCTAGCCGCACGTTCGGTGTCGCAGGATGGCACGCAACAGACCTGCCGTGCGAACCTGTTGACGTCCGTTGATCGAGGCGGACCGGAAGCACCCCGCTGGGGCCGATCGACTTCGCGAAGCTCAACTCATCCCGCGCCCCGTTAAGCGCCGCAGCTTGTCCCGGCGTCGCCGGAGGGGCGGAGCAGCCACGGGACGTGAACCGGTGATGATCTGTGAAGGTATTATCTGGCGGTGCATCTATCAATGCGATTATAATCTAGCCGATCCCGTTGAGGGAGACGCACAGCGACGCCAATCATGGAATTGTACCAGATTCGCTATTTTCTTAAGGCGGGGCAGACGCTGAATTTCACGCGCGCTGCCGAGCAGTGTGGGGTGAGTGTTCCATCACTCAGCCGCGGAATTCGGCAGTTGGAAGAAGAATTGGGTGGGCAACTGTTCCGGCGTGAGCGGCATTTGACCCACTTGACCGACCTCGGCCGGCTGATGCTGGAGCATTTTTCCGTCATGAGCCGTGCGGCTGATGAAGCCAAGCGTGACGCCAAGGACTATGCTGCGCTGGCGGGGTCGCGGCTGAAGTTAGGTGTATTTGCGTCGATCGGCGCTGACGTGCTGACCGGCTATCTAAGGACCTTGCGGAATCAAGCGCCTGAGCTTGAGTTGCATATTTGGGAAGCCAACTGCGAAGAGCTGGAAGCCGCGCTGCTTGGTGGTGAGATTGACATTGCTCTTACCAGTTCGCCCGATCTCGACGAGCGAATCCGTATGACGCCTTTGTTTCGGGAGGCATTCTACATCTCGTTTGCTCCTGGCCACCGCTTCAGCCGGATGAATGCGGTACCGATGCGCGAGCTTGGTGGTGAGGACTACGTTAAGCGCCTGCATTGCGAATTTCCCTCCAATTTGGCGCGACTGGGCGTCCCCAAACCTTACAATGCCGTGAATGTCCGCTATGTCGGTGAGCGTGAAGATTGGATCCAGTCGCTGGTTCGAGCCGGCCTCGGTTGCGCCGTGATGCCTGAGAACTTGCCGCTTCTGCCCGGGTTGGAAATGCGCCCGCTCGTTGACCCAGAAGTATTTCGGCAGATCAGCCTGGCAACCGTTGCCGGCCGGCCGCACAGTGCGCCGGTTGCGGCGGCGGTCGCAGCGGCGCAGCGCTGTAGCTGGCCAGGCGGCAGTGCCGGCCAGGCCAGAACGACCTGAGTAGATGGTTGCCCAGCGTTAGGCGAAAGCTAATGTCTTGTTAGCCCAAACGCGGTTGGGCCTCTTTCCAGATCGAGCTAACTACTTCGGACAATAAACGGTCCGAATGTAGGGATGCGGCAATGTGGGAAATACAAAAGTTGCGAGGAGCTATCACGGCCCTCCTGAGCGTAGCTGCGCTGGTCTCGGGTTTCACAAGTTCCAGGGCGGACATCATAGATACTTTTTCCGTATCCGATCAGCTCGTGAGTGCGTCCTTCAGCTTGGCGACTATCTCGGGCGACCTCGCAATTGACGTTACAACCGGTGAAGTGAGCCGCGCCAATATCTCCGTTGTCGTTGACGCCAATCCCAGCATCCATCTGACCAGCTTTAGTCAGTACGTTGACACGGCTAACTCCGGTGTAAACGTAATGATCCAAGGCGGCGGTGACCTGGATCTGGATATCTATACGAATACTTCGAACGGTTTGTTTCCGACGACGTTCGCGGGCGGAAGTGTCATATCCGGTCTGGACACCTTTTTCCTCTCGAGCGGAAGCATAATCTTCACGTCTTTTGGAGCGGGTAAGCTGACTTTTGTGTCTTCCTTGGACACCGTAGCGGCTGTGCCGGAACCTTCCACCTGGGCAATGCTGCTGCTCGGCTTCGCGGGCCTCGGCTTCATGGCGTATCGTCGGAAGAGCGCCGCACTCGCAACGGCGATTTAAATATTGCGGTTCCACTGCGAAGCATTGAACCTTTCGATCACGGGTGGCGTCTGAGCAGCTAGGGCAAGGTTCCGTTCTGCAGGAGACCGCCATCTCGTCCACACCAGAACCAACAACCAGTTTCGAAGTCTTCGGCCAAGCCATCTACGCACTGGATCGTGTCGGAACGACACCAGCAGGTGTGATCGTGATCTTCGCTGTGTCAGAAGCAAGCCGCAAATGGCTCGCCTGGAAAAGGCCGCGACGTCGTTCTATCGCAGTCGAGTTCAGCCAGTCTCGCCGGCCACGGCAATACAATCCATGTCACCGTCACAATTCATGGAGTTTACAGCGCCCCCAACATTGCGAGCGGTCTTCGGATGCATATTAAAGGCCTCTATGGCCGTTTTCACACCATGGGATCCACCGCCTTCGTCATGTCCGAGCCGTTTGCCTATCCAACACCACATCTAAATGTTCAAGAGCGGTTGCGGAATGTGCGTCGAAGTGTGTTTGCATGAAGCCGGCTGCTGTTGACTGACCACCAATCGACGCACATGTCAGCCGTGTGTCACGCAACAGACCTGCCGTGCGAACCTGTTGATGTCCGTTGATCGAGGCGGACCGGAAGCACCTCGCTGGGGCCGATCGACTTCGCGAAGAGCTCAACTCATCCCGCGCCCCATTAAGCACCCGTCAACCATTGCGCCACGCGCACCGCGCCTTAACCACATCGATTAACAACCCCTCAATCCGTTCGCGACAATTCTAACGGTTTATTGGGGGAACTCTCGTGTTTGACGCGCTGGTATTTGAATTCCTGGGATTGGCGATGCTTGGGCTCTGCGTCATCGTGCTTGCTGTGCCGTCGCAGCGACGGCCGTCCGCCCGGCACATCCGCGACTGCTGATCCCGCTTTTGGAAACGAAGGCTGCCGTCCTGGCCGGTTCTGACCGACTCGGGGCGATAAGTCCGTGTCCGGCGGAAATGCAAGGCTCGAATTCGCCGCAAGACCCTTGACATATCAGCGCTTTCGGCAGAACGCCTCTTAAAAGCGTTATGGACCGTTCATGGATCTGATTGCCACCACTTCCGAACTCGCCGCGGTATGCGCCCGGCTCGCCAAGCACCCGGTCATTACCGTCGATACCGAATTCCTGCGCGAGACCACCTATTACCCCCTGCTCTGCGTGGTGCAGATGGCGAGCGCCGACGAAGCGGTCGTTGTCGATACGCTGGCGGCGGGCCTCGATCTCAAGCCGTTCTTCGAGCTGATGGCCGACGAGAAGGTCTTGAAGGTTTTCCACGCCGCCCGCCAGGACATCGAGATCGTCTGGCACCAGTCCGGCACCATTCCGCACCCGATCTTCGACACGCAAGTGGCGGCCATGGTGCTCGGCTATGGCGACAGCATCGCCTATGACCAGTTGGTCGAGCGCATCACCGGCCATCGGCCGGACAAGACCCACCGCTTTACCGACTGGTCACGCCGGCCGCTGACCGCGGACCAGATGCACTACGCGGTTTCCGACGTCACCCATCTGCGCGACGTGTTCGCAGCCCTCGATGCCGACCTCAAGAAGCGCGGCCGCAGCGACTGGGTGAGCGAGGAAATGGAGGTCCTGACCAGCCCGAAGACCTACGACTTTCATCCCGAGCGCGCCTGGGAACGCCTGAAGACGCGGGTGCGCAAGCCCAAGGAACTGGCGGTGCTGATGGAGGTCGCCGCCTGGCGCGAGCAGGAAGCGCAGAGCCGCGACGTTCCGCGCAGCCGCGTGCTGAAGGACGATGCGGTCGGCGACATCGCCACCCATGCGCCGACCAGCCTCGAGCGGCTCGCCAATCTGCGCTCGCTGCCGAAGGGCTTTGACCGCTCGAAATGGGGCGCCGATATCGTGGCCGCGGTGCAGCGGGGCCTCGCGCGCGATCCCGCGGGCTTGCCGAAGATCGAGAAACCGCGGGGCAATTCGAATGGCGCGGCGACCGTCGAGCTGTTGAAGGTCCTGCTGCGGATGACATCGGAACGCCATGCCGTCGCCAGCAAGGTCATTGCCACCGTCGACGATCTCGAACAGATCGCCGGCGACGACGGCGCCGACGTAGCCGCGCTGCGCGGCTGGCGCCGCGAGCTGTTCGGCGAAGCGGCCCTGTTGCTGAAACATGGTCGGCTCGCGCTCGCGATCGAAAAAGGCCGGGTGGTCAGGGTCGATCGAGACTAGAGCCTGGACTCCGATGGACCGGACTTCGATCGCATCGAAACGAGGCTCTCGATTCCTTGTCTGACGCTTCTTCCTGGCGCCAGCCGTTCTCCGCCCGCATCAAGTGCGGAAAGCGCGTCGGCACGAAACGCTATGGTGCCGCGTCGTCTTCCTCCTGCTTCTCATCCGCGGCAGCCTTCAAGGCTTCCGATAGTTCGACCAGAACCATCGATAGAATATAGGCGCTGGTCGGCAGATTCAGCTGGCGCGCTTTTTCGATCGCCGTCGAGATGTCCTGGGCCAGTTCGTGAAGATCGTCCTCGCGCGTCGACATTTTACTCGCTTCTGGCGGCTTCGCCACAAAACGGACTGGCCGGACGACCGGAGTGACCGTCAGTTCGACGTGGCGCCGTCGCTCACGGATCATACCGCGATTTTACCGCTCGCCCCGATCAGGTCGGCGGTTGCCAGTGTCCCGGCGAAGTTGCCGATGACTTTGACGACCGCGAGCTTGTATGACGCGACGTCACCGACGCCGGGGCGCCTGCACGCCACGGCGTCGTTGACCACCTGGTAGCGGTGGCTGCGGTGAAACCCGTCGACCACGGTCGACAGCACGGTCTCGTCGAGGGAAAATCCCATCAGCACGCAGCGGATGCTTCTCATGTTCGCCATGTATTCGGCGAAGCGTGACGAACTGTAGGCTGAGGGCAGCGGATGCTCGAAGGCAAGCTCTCCCGGCCTCGGCTTCAGCTCCGCGATCCAGTCCGTCAGGTTCGATGCCGGATTGAACCATGCGGCCTGGGCGACGCGCTTCAGATGCATGACCGGCCAGAGATTGGCGCGCCACAGCGTCATCAGTTCGAGACAGCGCGCCGTGATCGCCTCGGCGTCCGAGATGACGTGGCTTCGGCCCTCCGTCAGATACTCGGTCTGAAGATCGGCGCAGACGAGGATCGGCGGATCGTCATGGATCGACGCCGGCATGATTTTACGATTCGGGATCATGTGACGGCCAGCGCGGGCGTACGAAGCGGAGACGTCACCGCACGGCCGGAAGATTTGTCGAGGACGCCGGGCCTGTCCCAATCGCCTTCCGGCCTGATCATCACATAAGGATCGCTATCGAGCGTGATGGCATTGGGATCCGGCTCGAGGTCCAGCACCATCTCGGTATAGGAAAAATCGGAAAAGGTGATCTTCCGGTTGTGGCCGAGCGGCTTGGCGCCGAAATGCGACCAGAAGTTCACCAGCCGGTCTTGCGCGTGGCCGTAGACCTTCTTGAAGCCCTTGCGCTTGATGTATTCAAAGCTTGCCTGCACCAGCTTGAACGAGATGCGCGACCGCCGGAACTGATGCCGCACGGCGAGACGTTCGATCTTGGCGAATTCGCCAAAAAACCGTACCCGAAGACAGGCCGCGGGTTCGCCGCCGATAAATCCGATGAAGTGCGCCGCGACCAGATCGTTGCCGTCGAATTCTTCCTCGATCGGGCAATCCTGCTCGGCAAGGTACACGGCGGCGCGAATGGCCGTCACCAGCATCAGATCGTTGGGATCGCGGGCGATGCGGATTGAAATCGCGCGCGAACCTGTTTTGACCGGTGTCGGGGGTCTAGTGCCGTGCATCTGCAAAACTCCTTGCTGAGACATTCGACGCCTGAATATTCGGTGGGAGGCGGTTCCAGGGCCGCACATAACTCCAGAGCTCGGGCTGGAAGCTCGATGACGGCTTGAACCCGATGGCTTTCAGCAAATCGCGGCCCGCCTTCGTCGCCGGCTGCGCGAAATAATCCGCGTCAATAAATCGCGGCCTTCTCAGATACTCCGCGACATTTCCCAGTCCGACGACGGCTCGCCCGAAGGCAGCGAGAGCCCAGACATAAATCGCCGATGCTTCCTCGTCGGAGCGCGCCAAAAACTCGCGGCTCGGGTTTTTGAGATCGATTTCGTCGAGCAAAAGCGCGTCGTGCCCGCGGCAATTGAGATAAAGAAAGGCGATGCCGCCGAGCAGATTGCCGCCACGCTGAAATACGAAAATCGACTCCGGGTCCTGCTGCAGGAAATGCGCAAGGCCCGGTTCTGTCGCATTGACGCCGGGAATTTCGCGCCGGGCAATGGCCACCAGTTCCGGCAGATGCCCGCGCGTGGCCAGACCAACGCCGATCGCGGAGCTCGGCGAAAGCCGATCGAGCTCGTGGCGAACGGCCGAATCGCTACTTTCTCGAAACATTTTCTGCATTTAATGTCCCATTCATGTAACGATCATCATACCTGACGGGGGCGATGGGTATGCGGCAACATTTGCATCGGGGTGCTGCGCCAATGCAGCGCAAGAAGACTGAAGAAACCCTCAACGCGTCATGGGAAGATTTACACGCATTTTTACTATGTACGCGGCACCAGAGTTTCAGGAATGCCGCGGAAGTGCTTGGACTGACGGGCACGACGCTGATGCGCAAGATCGACAGGCTTGAAGAGGAATTGGGATTTAAGCTGTTCCTGCGCGATCAATCCGGCTTGTCGCTGAGCGACGAAGGACGCGCTTTGCTGTTCGATGTCGAACAGATGGAGCGCCTCAGCTTCAACATTTTTCGTCGCGCCTCGCTGTCGACGGAGATAAACGGCTCAGTGCGCGTGGCCGTGACGGAGGGACCCGGCCTCTCCTGGATCCTGCCCAGACTGATCGATTTCCAGAAAACCTACCGCAAGATCATGGTCGATCTTCGCTGTGCGATGGAGCAGGCCGACGTCTCGCGCCTCGAGGCCGACATATCGATCCAGCTCGCGCGGCCGACGAATCCCGACCTCATCGTTACGAAGCTCGGAAGACATCACATCTACGCGTTTGCGTCGGAGGCCTACCGCGATGCCTACGGGCTGCCGAAATCGCTCGCCGACCTCAGACATCACCGCATCGTCAAACAACACGGCGTGCAACTCGACGAGACCGGCTATGCGCGCATCCTCGGATTGGAATCGCTCGATGGGATCGTCGGCATATCGACCAATTCCAGCGTCGCGGTTCTCTATGCGATCGAGAGGGGCGCCGGGATCGGATTTCTGCCGACGTCGGTGATGGCACTCGGCGCGCCGGTCGTTCCGATCGATCTCGGGATCAACTATCACATGGATTTGTGGCTCACTTACCACAAGGAGTTTCGCAACTCCGACCGGCACAAGATCGTCATTGATTGGCTCAAGAAGATATTCGATCCCAAGGCCTATCCGTGTTTCGGCGATGAATTCATCCACCCGAACGAGCTCATTACCCTGATGGCGGAGACGCGGCGCAATTTCGGCCTGGAGGGATATGCGGCCGGGCAGGCCTAGCAATGCAGCGTGGATCAAACCCAACAGGCCGCTGAATCCAACAGGCTGCGTCTGCGCCGCTAGAACTTCAGCTCGAGGCCGAGCGTTCCCTGATGTGACTGCAGCGCGGCGCGGAACTTGGCGTCATAGTTGAGATAGAGCCGCGCCGTGTTGCTCAGGCTGAGGGAAGCGGACGCGCCCGCGTCCGCTCCGTACCTGCTCTCGCCGATGCCCTGCACGGTAATGCTCTCGGCACCTAGGCTGACGGTGATCGAACTGAAATTCTGGGAGGTATTGTCGACGAACTTGCCGTAGGCGGACAGATCGAAAATCTTTTGATCGAAGAGCCAGTAATGCCCGACCTCCGCGCCGAGCAGGATGCGCGAGCGCTCCACCGACGCCCCGGTCGCCATCAACGGGTCGAGGCCGCCGACCTCCTGAAACGATCCGGTGGTGGCGCGCACATATTCGAGCGCGGCCTTCGGCACGATCCGGCTCTGGTCGATGTTCCAGTAATAGCTGAGCTCGGTCAGCGCGCCGTCGATCCGGGCATTGTAGCCGGTGCTGGCGGTGCCGAATCCGGTG
>Ga0265340_10001337_pt1 | contig 14130 bp, 9 predicted proteins | sample 4CB225metaG_FD_202082 | JGI IMG/M metagenome (GOLD analysis project Ga0265340, IMG submission 202082) | Rhizosphere microbial communities from Carex aquatilis grown in University of Washington, Seatle, WA, United States - 4-CB2-25 metaG | ecosystem: Host-associated > Plants > Roots > Rhizosphere...
CCGCTCCGAGGATTCCTTCATGGACGAGTTGATCGCCGGCCTCAGCGGCCAGGGTTTTCCGACCGTCCGGGTTCACTTTCCGCGCTCCTATGTCGACGTCAACCGGGAGCCCTATGAGCTCGATCCACGGATGTTCTCAGGGCGATTGCCGAGTTTTGCCAACACCCGATCGATGCGGGTGGCCGGCGGGCTCGGCACCATCCCGCGCGTGGTCGGCGACGGCCAGGAAATCTATCGCGACCGGCTTTCGGTCGACGACGCGCTGGCGCGGATCGAGGCGCTCTACAAACCCTATCACCGCGCGCTGCGGCGGCTGATCAACAAGGCGCACCAGGCGTTCGGCACCGTGGTGGTGGTGGATTGCCATTCGATGCCCTCAGTCGGCGTATCGCGCGACGAGCCGCGGCGGCCCGACGTGGTGATCGGCGACCGCTACGGTACGAGTTGTTCGTCGCTGCTGCCCGACATGGTCGAGGAGACCATGCGGGGGCTGGGCTATTCCGTCGGCCGCAACAAGCCCTATGCCGGCGGCTTCATCACCGAGCATTACGGCAATCCGGCCTCCGGCCTGCACGCCATCCAGCTCGAGCTCAACCGCGCGATCTACATGGACGAGCGCCGGCGCGAACGCAGCCCGGGCTTTTCGCGGGTGGCCGCCGATTTCAATGTGCTGGCGGATGCGCTGGCCACGGTTCCGCTCGGCGAACTCGGACCGTTCCAGGCGGCGGCTGAATAGGGCTCGGTGCCGGCGCACGCAGTGAGCGCTTGCCTGCTGCATCCGAAAACCGCATCCGAAAAACATTGCGCAAGAAAAAAGGGCCGCTTGAATGAACAAGCGGCCCAAGTCTAGGGAGGAAACGCCCAAGGAGGGCAGCGATAGCGCGAGGCGCTACCGCACCGCAACAATATGCGACCGCGCTGCACAAGATGCAAGGGTTTTTGACTCATTTCCCATGCAAAATTCACAGAGCTGGGTGGCGTGACAAGAAAGTCGCTGCTTTCAATTTTGCATAGCAATTTCAAATAACTAGCAAATTATCCACCGCCGGCCCAGCCATGCCCGGGAACCCGTGTCATTAATCTCTCGCATTCGTGATCGAGCGTGTTGCCGGAAAATACACCATTGCCCGGCCCGATTCGGGGGAGAAGAAGTTCCGAGGTAGCCGGGGATAGACGTGCGCCCCCCGTGCGCGATGAGAAGGATTGGGCTAGAGCATGATCGGTTCTGAATGAATCTGAACCGAAGCTCCCGATTCCTGTTTTGACGCGTCTTCACGCGAACCGGTGTCCACTTCGCTCGAAAACGCTCCAGGCAGGAATCGCGCAATGCTCCACCCCGTGCCATCCCCAGAGGAACAGCCGTGACGGTTATCGATTTTACAGCCTTCATCGGCCGGCTTGCGACTTCGTCCGGGGAAACCATCCTGCCGTTCTTTCGGACCTCGCTGTCCGTCGAAAACAAGAGCAGCAGCCAGGATTTCGATCCGGTGACCGAGGCCGACCGCGCCGCGGAAGCGGTGATGCGGCGGCTGATCAAGGCGAACTTCCCCCAGCACGGCATCGTCGGCGAGGAATTCGGCAGTGAACGCGAAGACGCCGAATATGTCTGGGTGCTCGATCCGATCGACGGCACCAAGTCCTTCATCGCGGGCTTTCCGACCTGGGGCACGCTGATCGCGCTGTTGCACAAGGGCACGCCAGTGTTCGGGATGATGCACCAGCCCTTTATCGGCGAACGCTTTTCCGGCGACAGCGGCTCGGCGCATTACCATGGGGCGTCGGGGACGCGGAAGCTGGCAGTGCGGCGCTGCGCCTCGCTCGCCGAGGCGACCTCGTTCACGACCAGCCCGCTGCTGATGAACGCCGCCGACCGCACCGCCTTCGGCCGGGTCGAGGACGCGGTGCGGCTGACGCGCTATGGCGGCGACTGCTATTCCTATTGCATGCTCGCCGCCGGCCATCTCGATCTCGTCATCGAGACCGAACTGAAGCCCTATGATATCGCGGCATTGATCCCCATCATCACCGGCGCCGGCGGCATCGTCACCACCTGGGAAGGCAAGCCCGCCCAGGGCGGCGGCCGCATCATCGCGGCGGGCGATCCGCGCGTGCACGAAGCGGCGATGAAACTGCTGAACAGCTGAGCGGCGGGCCTGCTTCATCGATAAAATGCGGCCAGCCGGCTGCTCCCCGAACAATGCGTGCTACATTGCGGCCTCGTGGTTCAAGACGCGCGAAGACGCGTTCGGTGCCATGAGCGGAGGCATGCATGAGAGCACTCGCGAGACTGCTGGCGGGATTGTCCATCCTGCTGACGCCGGCGTTCGCACGGGCGCAGGATTATCCCGCAAAACCGATCCGGCTGATCGTGCCGTTCCCAGCCGGCGGGCCCAACGACATCATCGCACGCGTGATCGGCCAGCGGATGGCGGAACTGACGAAGCAGCCGGTCGTGATCGACAATCGCGGCGGCCAGGGCGGTGTGCTCGGAACCGACGCGGTCGCAAAAGCCGCACCCGATGGCTACACCATCGCGATCTCCAGCGCGGGCGCGCTCGCCATCAGCCCGAGCATGGAAAGAATCGCCTACGACACGCTGAGGGATCTGGCGCCGGTGACCTTGGTCGCCACCGTTCCGGAAATGCTGGTGGTCGCGGGCAATGTTCCCGCCAAAACTATGGGAGAACTGATCGCGCTTGCCAAAGCGCAGCCCGGCAAACTCAATTTCGCCTCCTCCGGCCCCGGCAGCCTGCCGCATCTGGCGGGCGAACTGCTCAAGCTCACCGCCAAGATCGACATCGTGCATGTGCCCTATCGGGGCGCTGCGCCCGCGGTCAACGATCTCCTGGGCCAGCAGGTGCAGATGGCGTTCCTCGATCTGCCGGCGCTGCTGCCGCAGATCAGGGCCGGCGCCTTGCGCGGCATCGCGGTCGGCTCGCCGCAGCGCGCGCCGACCGCGATGGAGGTGCCGACCACCGCCGAAGCCGGAATGCCGGAGTTGAGGGTGGAGAACTGGTACGGCATGGTGGCGCCCGCCGCGACCCCGCCGGCCATCGTCGCCGCATTGAACCGGATCGCGACCGAAGCGATGCGCGATCCGACCGTCAAGCAGAAGCTCGCCAGCCAGGGCGCCGAACTGGTCGGCGACACCCCGGACCATTTTCGCGGATTTATCGCCGATGAAATCGCGAAATGGGCGAAAGTGATCCGGGATGCGGGGATTGCGACGGAGAAGTGAGCTCCATCCGGGCTACGAGATTTGCTCCGCCGCCTTGCGCAGATGCTCCACCAGCAACTTGGCCGGCCGCGGCAGCGTTCTAAAACTACGGGCGCAGATCGCTAGCCTGCGATTGGCCCACGGATCCCTGATCCGGATCACATTGATCTTCATCGACCGCGCGCAACGCCGTGCCGCGATCTCCGGCATCACGGCAACGCCGATGCCCGCGGCCACCATCTGGCCGATCGCATCGAAGTTGTTGAGCCGGGCGCGAAAGCGCAGGCGGGTGCCGAGGCGGGCGGCGTGTCCGGCGATATGGGCGTGCAACGCGCTCGAGGTGATCAGGCCGACGAAATCCCGCTCCACCACCTCGCGAAATTCGACCTGCCGCCGGTTCGCCAGTTCGTCATGGCGCGTGGCGACCAGCACCAGGCGGTCCTCGCTGAAGGGGATCCGCTCGATATTGTCGGGCAGCGCATGCTCGGCCGCCAGCCCGAGATCGGCGGCGCCGGCGGCGATCGCGCGGGCGATCTCGCCGCTTTCGTGCTCCTCGACGTCGATCGAGATGTGCGGATGCTCGGCGAGAAAAGCGGCCAGCGTCTTCGGCAGATATTCCGACAGCCCCGATGTATTGGTGAGAAAGCGGACGGTCGCCTTCACACCGCGCGCAAAGGCGGCGAGATCGCCGCGCATCGTCTCCACATTTTGCAGCACGACCCGGGCATGATCGAGCAGGGTTTCGCCGGCCGCGGTCAGTTCGACGCCGCGGCGGCCGCGCCGCAGCAGCGACACGCCGAGTGCGGCCTCCAGCCCCTTGATCCGCGCGCTGGCGGAGGCCAGCGCCAGATGGACGCGCTGCGCGCCGTTAGTGATGCTGCGGGTCTCGGCGACCGCGACGAACAGTTGCAGGTCGACCAGATCGAAACGCATGGCGGGCTCCGCGGACACGATCTTCACTGAAGTCGTCATTCCGGGCGATGCGAAGCATCGAACTACGATGTGCAATCGCACATCGGAGAATCTCGAGATTCCCCGATGCGCAATTGCGCATCTGTGGTCTGGTGCTTGCGCACCATCCCGGAATGACGGAGAGACAAGCCTTCGTCAAATCCGAAGGCTTACTCCGTAAGCTGCAGATTGTGCCGCCGCGGCCGATCGGTCAATGTCTTCAGCATGTTCGAGCCTCTGCTGATTCTGGTCGCCGCCGCCTTCCTGCTGGCAGGCTTCGTCAAGGGCGTGATCGGGCTCGGCCTGCCGACGGTGTCGATGGGCCTGCTCGCGGTCACCATGCCGCCGGCGCACGCGCTCGCCATCGTGATCGTGCCCGCCATCGTCACCAATATCTGGCAGACCCTTGTCGGCCCCTATCTTCGCGACATCGTCCGGCGGCTGTGGCCGCTGATGGCCGGCACGGTGATCGGCATCTGGCTGAACGCCGGCATGCTGACCGGCCCCTATGCGCGCTACGGCACCATCGTGCTCGGCGTGCTCCTGGTGATCTATGCGATCGTGGGCTTGAGCAAGTTCAGCTTCAAGGTCGCGCGCCGCGACGAAAAATGGATCGGCGGCATCGTCGGCGTCACGACGGGCATGATTTCCGCCGCAACCGGCGTGCAGGTGATCCCCTCGATGCCGTTCATGCAGGCGATCGGCATGGAGAAGGACGAACTGGTGCAGGCGCTCGGGGTCTTCTTCACCGTGGCGACGCTGGCGCTGGCCTTCAATCTCACCAGCGCGGGCCTGTTGAGTGCTGCGACCGCGCTGCCCGGCGCGATCGCCATGGCCGCCGCCTTTGCCGGCATGTTTATCGGGCAGGCGGTGCGCTCGCGGATGCAGCCCGAGGCCTTCCGCCGCTGGTTCCTGATCGCGATGATCTTTCTCGGGCTCTATCTCGCGGCAAGCGCGATCTATGACACGCTCGCGACTTGAGATTGATCGGCGTTGCCCGCGAAGGCAGCCCGACGCTGAGACCATATCCGCCAATATGCTCCCAGGGTCCTGGTTCCAGCGGAATCATTGCGTTCAAGACCATTGGCTTCGACCGGCCGGCGACGTAGTAGTAGGCGCCGGTTCGGGAGCACGATGGATGGAAAGACGTCTAGCGGCCATCGTTTGCGCTGACGTCGCCGGCTATTCGCGCATGATGGGCGTCGACGAGGAAGGCACGCACGCCGCCTTCAAGGCCCATCGCAGCGCGATCTATCCGATCATTCTCAATCATGGCGGCCGGGTGGTGAAGAACACCGGCGACGGCTTCCTACTGGAATACCCCAGCATCGTCGGCGCCATCGAATCGGCGATCGCCATGCAGACGCTGATGGTGGAGCGGAACCACCAGCTGCCCGCGGATCGCGTCATGCAATTCCGGCTGGGCGTCCACATGGGCGATGTGATCGCCGATGAGGAAGAGGTATTCGGGGACGGCGTCAACATCGCCGTCCGTATCGAGACCGTTGCCGCTCCCGGCGGCGTGGCCGTGTCGGCGAAAGCCTATCAAGAGGCCGGCAAGCATCTTGGGGTCAGCCTTGTCGATGCCGGTGCTCACCGCTTCAAGAACATCGACGAGCCGGTCGATGTCTGGACCTGGGAACCGGGCGGGCGCGACGACCGTGCCCGCGAGACGCGAAGCGCGACAAGCCTGCCGGCGCAATATCGGACCGCGATCGTCGGCGTACTACCCTTCACGAATCTCAGTGACGGCGCCGACGAATATTTTGCCGACGGCCTCACCGAGGACCTGATTCACGCGCTGTCGCTGCAATCTTTTTACCGGGTGCTGAGCCGGAACGCGACATTCGCGTTCAAGGGCAAGAATCTGAACACACGCCTGATCGCGCGCGAGATTGACGCGACCTACCTGATCCAGGGGTCGGTACGGCGCGCCGCCAGCAAAATTCGTGTCACCGCCGAACTGATCGCTCCCGAAAATGGCGAGCAATTGTGGGCCGGCCGGTATGACCGCGACATCGGCGATCTGTTCGCGATGCAGGATGAAATCACCACCAGCCTGTCGGCGGCGTTGGCCCCGGAGATCTTTCGCGCGGAGGCTTCCGCGCCCGCGCGGTCAACGTCCACCGACCTGACGGCATGGGACCGGTTCTTGAGGGGGCTTTCTCACTATTACCTCCACACCAAGGCGGATTTCGAAACCTCGATCGCCCTGTTCAGGGAGGCCATCGCGTTCGATCCGGCACTTGCCATTGCACGCGCCTATCTCGCCACCGTGCTGGTGCAGGGCGTGCAGTACGGTTGGATCAGGAGTACGCGCCAATTGTGGTCCGAGGCGATGAGCCTGGCGGAAGCCAGTGTCCGGCTCGATCCGCGTTCCTCGTTCGCATTTTCGATTCTGTCCTATATGCATGCGATGGAAGGCAACTACGACGCGGCGCTGGGGGCCGCCAACAGGGCGGTCAAGCTGAACCCGTACGACATGGGTGCCCGCGGCGTGCTGGGAATTTCTCATCTCGTGATCGGCGAGCACCGACAAGCCATCGAGTTGTTTTCCACGGCCGCACAGCGCGGCAACAGCGACCCGCGGTATAAATGGGCGGCGTTGAACGCGTTCAGCCACTACCTTCTGGGACAATATGATGCGTCGCTGTCCTGGGCGCGCGAAGCCCTGTACTTAAATCCCAATCACCTTCAGGTACTGACGGTGCGGGCCGCGGCGCTGGCGCAATTGGGAAGAAGCGAGGAAACGGCAAAGGCGGCCGACGTCTTGCTGACTAACTTTCCAGGCCTCACCGTCGAGCGGCATTTGCGGAATTTCCGCTGGAAAAATCCCGCCGACATCGCCCATTATCGCGAGGGGCTTTTGAAAGCGGGCATCCCGTCGACCAGACTGACGCTGGTCGAAACAGCCCCGAAGCGCACGGCCTAGACTAGGCGCTATCCGTCGTTACTTGAACAGCGGCGTGCCCGGCACGAAGGCGTCGAACGCGGCCCAGAACTGGGAGCGGTAGCGGTCCTGCTCCTGCAGGATCTCGTGCTTGGCGCCGGCGATCACCAGATGCGAGCCGGCGCGCAAATGATAGGCGAACTCCTCGATCGCGGCCGTCGACACCACCGTGTCGTTGCTGGCGGCCAGCATCAGGATCGGCTGGCGGATCTGCGAGGGGTAATCGGCGGCGCGAAAACCGTGCATCGCCCGGAACGCCGTATCGGCCCAGGCCACCGTCGGCGAACCGAGCCCCAGCGTAGGGTCCTCCTCCAGGATGGCGGCGTTGCGGGCGAATCGTACCGGATCGCTCGTCAGGGCATTGTTGACAAAGGATTCCGTGCCGGACAGCGCGTCGCTGCCGCCGGGAATATAGCGGCCACCCTGGCCGGCCAGCCGCAGCGCGCGCAGGAACGCGCGCACCGGAAAGGACGTGCGGCGTCCCGGCAGGTCGATCATCGGCGCCGACAGCACCATGCGGTCGAACCAGCGCTTTCCAGCATGCGCGACCCGCAGCATCACCGCGCCGCCCATCGAATGCGCCAGCGCGAAATGCGGCGGCGGGCAATCCGGCAGCACCACCTGCTGCACGAAGGTCTCGACGTCGACTTCGTAGTCGGAGAAATCGCGGACATAGCCCTTGCGCGGATCGCGCAGCCGTCGCGACGAATGGCCCTGCCCACGCCAGTCGATCATCGCCACGGCAAAGCCGCGGTCGCGCAAATCGCGCACGGTCTCGAAATATTTCTCGATCTGCTCGCTGCGGCCGCTGAAGACGCAGACCGTGCCTTTTCGGTTGGCCGGCGGCGCCCAGCGCGCGAAGCGCAGTTCGGCTCCGTCCGGGGTCTTGATGGTGCCGGTGACGACGTTCTCCGGAACGGGATTGGCGGGGATCGAGACGAGCGTCATGAGCTTTTGACCGGCTAGGTAAAAGGCGCTGGAAATCAAGGGCGGGAGCGTGAAAAAAGCGGCAAATCCCCGCTTCTTGAACGCCGTCTGGGCCCTCCCATATCACCTTCGTGCAGGCCGCTACCAGTGTTTCGGAAAAGCCCGGAGCATCAGGCTGCACAAGAAGCCCGGCCCCGATTGGCGGGCGGGTTAACCCACAGTCGCTCATTGGAGGACTAATCATGCGTACTTACGATCTCACCCCGTTCTATCGTTCCACCGTCGGCTTCGACCGGCTGTTTTCGTTGCTTGATCGCGCCACCCCCGAGGGCGGCAATGGCTATCCGCCCTACAATATCGAGCGCACCGGCGACAACAGCTACCGCGTCACGGTCGCGGTTTCCGGCTTCTCGCAGAACGAACTCTCGATCGTCGCGAAGGAAAATACGCTGACGATCAAGGGCGAAAAGACCGCCAACGTGAATGGTCAGGACAAGGCCGAGGTGCTGTATCGCGGCATCGCCGCGCGCGCCTTCGAACGGGCCTTCCAGCTCGCCGATTTCGTGTTGGTGAAGAACGCCTCGCTCGAGAACGGCCTGCTCCACGTCGATCTCGTTCGCGAGATCCCCGAGGCCAAGAAGCCCCGCAGCATTCCGATCACCACCACCGCGCAAGCGCCGCAGGTGGTCGACGGTTCGGCCGAGAAAGCCGCCGCGTAATCCGCGGTTTGCGCTGCAACCCTGAATGCGAAAACGCCCCGGGAAACCGGGGCGTTTTTTGTGAGCCATCCCTGCAATTCGTGCCGCTCAATCCAGCCCCTGCGCCTTCGGCATTTCCTGCGTCGGCAGGATTGGCGGCGCGGCGGGTTTTGCCGCGACGGCGGGGGCTACCGCGGCTGGCGCGGCCGAGGGCGTATCTGCCAATTTCGCCTGCACCGCCGCGGCTTGCTGCGGCGCTGGCTCAGCAGCGGGTTTCGCGGCCAAAGGCTTCACGTCGGCGTGCGGCGATGCTTTCGGCAGCGGCACCGCTGTAGGGGTGCGGCTGGCGAGATGCGGGATCGAGGCCGGCGGCCGTGGCCCGCCCCGGATCGGGCTGATCGGCGCCGGCCCCGGCGGGCCATAGGCTGCCGACATATCCTCGTTGAAATTATCGCCCATCCGGTGGGCAGGCATGAAGCGGAGGATGCGCCCGGTGCGGGCGTCGATCACCAGCCGTCCATCGTCACCGCGGCGATCGACCACCGCGATGGTATAGACGAAGCCGCGCTGCTGCACCGCGCCCAGCGGGGAAAACCCGTTCTCGCGCAGCACCGTGTAGACCTCCTGCGGCGGCAGCAGGCTAGGACCGTAGCCGTAACGTGGCACCGGCGCGTCCGGCGGCATCGCCGCATACGGCCCCTCGAAGTCGGAGACGGCGGCGTAGCCTGGCCGGCCGATTTGATACGGCACCAAGACCTGCGCATTGGCGGCCGCGGCGGTAAGAACCAGCCCGGCCGACACAACCCATCCGGTGAACAGCTTCATCGATCGCTCCTGCAAATGCCTGTCGCCCGGAGCTTTTCGCTCCATATTTCCCGCCCACCAACCTCAGCGCCGAATTCGGCGGACCTTGGGCGGGATCGCGGCGCGTTTGCTTCAAATCCGAGGCACGCGGCGGCTATGCCACGGCGCATGGCGCGCCATGCAACCGGCGACTTTCAAGTGCTTGTGTGATAGAAAAAAGTTTGGCATGGTCGGAGTTAGGACAGCAAAGCTGTCTCAATTGCGGTGCGAACCCGGCACGGGGATTGCAACGAAAATTCGGCGCTTCGGCCGCCGGGAAGGTGCAGGCAAGGCCGTTCGTCGGGGACGCTGAACGCCAGGCCTGAATTTATGAAATTGCGGCTCGCGGAGGACGAGCGGTGGCCCGGTGGGTGCCGCAGAACGCCCAAGGTGCGCCGACGACGGGCGGTGAGGCCTTTAGCCTTATTGAGAGGATTTGAGATGAGCGGGTCGGAATTCGAGCGCGAAATCATCATTGCAGATGCGCTGTCGGGGACCCCGGATTCGAAACCGGAAGCGCTCGCGCGCGAGCACGACTGGCGCCCGCCTGCCCTGGGCATGTACGATCCCGCGCTGGAGAAGGATTCCTGCGGCGTCGGCTTCATCGCCAACATCAAGGGCAAGAAGTCGCAGCAGATCGTCTCCGACGCGCTCAACATCCTCTGCAACCTCGAGCATCGCGGCGCGGTCGGCGCCGATCCGCGCGCCGGTGACGGCGCCGGCATCCTGGTGCAGATTCCGCACGACTTCTTCGTCCGCAAGGCGGCCGAGATCGGCTTCCAGCTGCCGAAGCAGGGCGATTACGCGGTCGGCGCGCTGTTCATGCCGAAGGAAGCGGCGTGGCGCAAAGTCATCAAGAGCATCATCGCCGACCAGATCAAGGCCGAAGGCCTGATGCTGCTCGGCTGGCGCGACGTGCCGACCGACAACTCCTCGCTCGGCGAAACCGTCAAGCCGACCGAGCCCGCACACATGCAGGTGTTCATCGGCCGCAACGGCGCGGCCAAGACCGACGACGAATTCGAGCGCAAGCTCTACATCCTGCGCAAGTCGATCTCGCAGGCGATCTACCAGCGTCGCGACCGCGGCATGGCCGGCTATTACCCGGTGTCGATGTCGTGCCGCACGGTGGTCTACAAGGGCATGTTCCTCGCCGACCAGCTCGGCAAGTACTATCCCGACCTGAGCGCGCCGGATTTCGAGAGCGCGCTGGCGCTGGTGCATCAGCGTTTCTCCACCAACACCTTCCCGACCTGGTCGCTGGCGCATCCGTACCGGATGATCGCCCACAACGGTGAGATCAACACGCTGCGCGGCAACACCAACTGGATGGCGGCGCGCCAGGCCTCGGTGCATTCGGAACTGTACGGCAAGGACATCTCCAGGCTGTGGCCGATCTCCTATGAAGGACAAAGCGACACCGCCTGCTTCGACAACGCGCTCGAATTCCTGGTGCAGGGCGGCTACTCGCTGCCGCACGCCGTGATGATGATGATTCCGGAAGCCTGGGCCGGCAATCCGCTGATGGATGAGGAGCGCCGCTCGTTCTACGAATATCACGCCGCCCTGATGGAGCCGTGGGACGGCCCCGCCGCGATCGCCTTCACCGACGGCCGCCAGATCGGCGCCACGCTGGACCGCAACGGCCTGCGTCCGGCGCGCTATCTCGTGACGTCGGACGACCGCATCGTCATGGCCTCCGAAATGGGCGTGCTGAAGATCCCGGAGGAGCACATCGTCACCAAGTGGCGGCTGCAGCCCGGCAAGATGCTGCTGGTCGACCTCGAACAGGGCCGCCTCATTCCCGACGACGAGATCAAGGCGCAACTCGCCAAGAGCCATCCCTATCGCGAGTGGCTCGGCCGCACCCAGATCGTGCTGGAGGAACTCCCGGACGCGCCGATCAAGGGCATGCGCTCCAACCTGCCGCTATTGGATCGGCAGCAGGCGTTCGGCTACAGCCAGGAAGACATCAACATCCTGATGACGCCGATGGCGTCGACCGGCGAGGAGGCCAACGGCTCGATGGGCAACGACACGCCGATCTCGGCGCTGTCGGACAAGCCGAAGCCGCTGTTTACCTACTTCAAGCAGAATTTCGCGCAGGTCACCAACCCGCCGATCGATCCGATCCGCGAGGAGCTGGTGATGAGCCTGGTCTCGATCATCGGGCCGCGGCCGAACCTGTTCGACCTGCAGGGCGTGGCGGGCAACAAGCGCCTCGAAGTGCGCCAGCCGATCCTGACCGATGCCGATCTGGAAAAGATCCGGTCGATTTCCGATATCGCCGACAGCCAGTTCATGTCGCGCACGCTCGACACCACCTTCCATGCCGGCCTCGGTGCCGCAGGGCTCGAGCAGGTGCTCGACGAATTGTGCGCGCGCGCCGAAGCCGCGGTGCGCGAAGGCGTCAACATCATCATCCTTTCCGACCGCATGGCGGGCTCGGACCGGATTCCGATACCCTCGCTGCTCGCCTGCGCCGCCGTGCATCATCATCTGATCCGCACCGGCCTGCGCACCTCGGTCGGCCTCGTGGTCGAATCCGGCGAACCGCGCGAGGTGCATCATTTCGCCTGCCTCGCCGGCTACGGCGCCGAGGCGATCAACCCCTATCTCGCCTTCGAAACCATCATCGCGATGAAGGACCGGCTGCCGGCGGCGCTGGACGATTACGAGATCGTCAAGCGCTACATCAAGTCGATCGGCAAGGGCCTGTTGAAGGTGATGTCGAAGATGGGCATCTCGACCTATCAGTCCTATTGCGGCGCGCAGATTTTCGACGCCGTTGGATTGAAGGCGGATTTCGTCTCGAAATATTTCGTCGGCACCCACACCCGGATCGAGGGCGTGGGGCTTGCCGAAATCGCCGAGGAGACGGCGCGCCGCCATTCCGACGCGTTCGGCGATGCCCCGGTCTACAAGACCGCGCTCGATGTCGGCGGTGAATATGCCTACCGCACCCGCGGCGAGGACCACGCCTGGACCGCCGAGTCGGTCTCGACGCTGCAGCATGCCGTGCGCGGCAATTCGCTGGAGCGCTACAAGGCGTTCGCCAAGATCCTCAACGAACAGTCCGAGCGGCTGTTGACCTTGCGCGGCCTGTTCAAGCTCAAGAGCGCCGAGGACGAGAAGAGGAAGCCCGTGCCGCTCGACCAGGTCGAGCCGGCCAAGGACATCGTCAAGCGTTTCGCCACCGGTGCGATGAGCTTCGGCTCGATCTCGCGCGAGGCCCACACCACGCTTGCGATCGCGATGAACCGGATCGGCGGCAAGTCCAACACCGGCGAAGGCGGCGAGGAGAGCGATCGCTTCAAGCCGCTGCCGAACGGCGATTCCATGCGCTCGGCGATCAAGCAGGTCGCCTCGGGCCGCTTCGGCGTCACCACGGAATATCTCGTCAATTCCGACATGATGCAGATCAAGATGGCGCAGGGCGCAAAGCCCGGCGAAGGCGGACAACTGCCCGGCCACAAGGTCGACGCCACCATCGCCAAGGTCAGGCATTCGACGCCCGGCGTCGGCCTGATCTCGCCGCCGCCGCATCACGACATCTATTCGATCGAGGATCTGGCGCAGCTGATCTACGACCTGAAAAACGTCAATCCTGATGGCCTGGTGTCGGTAAAACTGGTCTCCGAAATCGGCGTCGGCACGGTCGCCGCCGGCGTCGCCAAGGCGCGAGCGGACCACGTCACCATCGCGGGCTTCGAGGGCGGCACCGGTGCGTCCCCCCTCACCTCGATCAAGCACGCCGGCTCCCCATGGGAGATCGGGCTTGCCGAAACCCACCAGACACTGGTGCGCGAGCGGCTGCGCAGCCGCATCGTGGTGCAGGTCGACGGCGGCTTCCGCACCGGCCGCGACGTCGTGATCGGCGCGCTATTGGGCGCCGACGAATTCGGGTTTGCCACCGCGCCGCTGATCGCGGCCGGCTGCATCATGATGCGCAAGTGCCATCTCAACACCTGTCCGGTGGGCGTCGCAACGCAGGACCCGGTGCTGCGCAAGCGGTTCACGGGGCAACCCGAGCACGTCATCAACTACTTCTTCTTCGTCGCCGAGGAAGTGCGCGAGATCATGGCTTCGCTGGGCTACCGCAGCTTCAACGAGATGGTGGGCCAGACCCAGATGCTCGACCAGTCGACGCTGGTGGCGCACTGGAAGGCCAAGGGGCTCGACTTCTCAAAGCTGTTCGTGCGCCAGAAGGAAGAGAAGGGCCAGAAGATCTATCACGCCGAGACGCAGAGCCATCATCTGGAGGCCGTGCTCGACCGCCGGCTGATCGAGAAGGCGCAAGCCGCCCTCGATCGCGGCGCACCGGTCAAGATCGAGATGGAGATCAACAACACCGACCGCAGCGCCGGCGCGATGCTGTCCGGCAAGGTGGCGAAGATCTATGGCCATGCCGGGCTGCCGCACGATACGATTCAAGTGAACTTCAAGGGCACCTCGGGCCAGGCCTTCGGCGCCTGGCTGACCCGCGGCATCACCTTCGAACTCGAAGGCGAAGGCAATGACTATGTCGGCAAGGGCCTGTCCGG
>Ga0265340_10001338_pt1 | contig 14126 bp, 11 predicted proteins | sample 4CB225metaG_FD_202082 | JGI IMG/M metagenome (GOLD analysis project Ga0265340, IMG submission 202082) | Rhizosphere microbial communities from Carex aquatilis grown in University of Washington, Seatle, WA, United States - 4-CB2-25 metaG | ecosystem: Host-associated > Plants > Roots >...
GCCCACCTGCTCTCCCGTAAGCAGCTTGTGCAAATCGTCAATGCCGGTGATGGCTTGCCCGCCGTATTCCACAATCATATCGCCCTCGCGCAAACCAGCGCTGCTCGCCGGGCTGCCCGGTTCGACACTGATGACCAACATGCCGGTTTCCGACGGCAGATTGTGATACCGCACCAGCCGCCGATGGATTTTCGCCGTCTGGCCGCCCACGCCGATGTAACTGCGCCGGATGACGCCGTCCTTGATGAGCCAGCCGGCGATGTATTTGGCCGTGTTGATGGCGATGGCAAAGCATAGTCCCTGCGCCGGCAGAATCACCGCCGTGTTGACACCGATGACTTCGCCGCGCGAATTGACGAGCGGCCCGCCGGAATTGCCCGGATTCAACGCCGCGTCGGTCTGGATGATGTTATCCATGAGCCGGCCCGAAGCAGCCCGGAACGAGCGGCCCAGCGCGCTCACCACGCCGGCCGTCACGGTGTATTGGAATCCGTACGGATTGCCGATGGCGATGGCCAACTGGCCCACCCGTAACTGGTTCGAATCGCCGAGGCTCGCCGGCTTGAGATTCGGCGCATAAATGCGGATGACCGCCAGGTCCGTCTCCGGATCCGAGCCGACGACTCGCGCTTCCGGGTGCCGACCATCGGCCAGCGTGACTTCTATCCGGTCCGCGCCGTGGACGACGTGGCTGTTGGTGAGGGCGAACCCGTCCGGTGTGATGATGAACCCCGACCCGCTGCCGGCACTCCCGCGGCCATTGCGTTGCTCGCCGCCCTTGAACACATCAATTTTGACCACCGACGGGCTGACGTCTCCGCCGCATTGACAACGGCATTCGAATACGCATCCAGCAACGGCCCGTCCGGTAGCAGCGACGCCCCGTCGCTTACCGGTGGCTGCGACGCCCCCGTCGCCGGATTCATGGAGGCAAACTGATTGGAGTCACCGAAAGACGCGCCGAAGGCGGCGCATCCACCCTGTGGCGACGAGGCGTCGCCGCCACTGGTCACCGACCACACGCCAAAATTTTGTTCTGCAATTCTCATGTTACAACCCCGCCGTTTCGGGCGATTGGTAACAAGTAATCCCGTTTCCGAATCTGTCAAACGGTGCAACGAAAGGTAGGGCTCGCAGTTCCTTTATACGTCAATATCTTCTGCTCCGTCTTTATCTTTTGGAAAATGTTTAAGGCGTTCCTCAGCCAGTCGTTCCAATCGACGCGCCTGAGTCAAAAGAGTCTGCCGAAGTCCTTTTGAAACCTTTCGCTCGCTGATGACACGGGCAAGACTGGCAATTGTGTTTGCCCGGCGCGCGATTCGGATGTCTGGATGTTTCCGATGCGGAAAAATATCGTCGGGGATGATCCGCTGACGATAGCACTTCGGGAGCTTTACCGATGGTGTGGATCGCGGAGGTTTTTCATTGAGCACCGCACCTAACTTGGACTCCGCAATAACCTTTTCAAAAACCGTGAATTCAGCGCGGTCAAGATGCTCCTTCTGCTCCTCTGCATTGAGATTAGCCAAATCCAGTGGCCAGACGCAGATTTCTGCGACTTCAAAAGGGTCGAGCACGTTCATGGCTACGGCATCCGTCCTTTGATTCGTCAAATGCCGGCCAATTCTTGCAAGCTGACAAACCAGTCCGGCTTCTTTTTAGCTGCCAAACCAGCGCGCTCAATTAAAGCAAGTGCTTGGACAATGTTATTGGACAATGCTTCAAGATGAACAACGCGGCAAGTTCGGCTTCCCTTTTGATATGATACAACTTGGGATTCACAATCCTGTGGCCAATTTTGCGCCACAAGCGTATCGCCAGAATTTGTCTCGACGATCGAGTTGTTGTTTCGGTCAATATCAACTGCAATTGCAAGGTTAAGCATAACAATTGTTGGGGTTATTTTTTGCGTTAAACACTGGTCAGCCAAGAAATGTTAACCGTTACTCTTTCCTTTTTTTTGAAGCGAAGCTGTCCCGCCAGCGGATTTGAATAAATTTCGTGAAACGGCGTTTCTCGGAAGTTTTTTACAACGAAAAGAAAAAAACGATTGGTCAAAGCTGTGGCGACATCGTATTCCTTCGGAGTTAGGGACAGACTTCCAGTTTTTTCCTTCAAGCCCTTGACCTCTACAGCGAGGAAATCCTTGTCGGTCTCTTTTCTCAATCTGAAATCATATCCGCAACCAATCCGCGTTGTGTTTTCTACGGCGTAGCCCTTGAACTGAGCGAGTCCAGTATGCACCGACTCAAAGTATTGTTCTGCCGCAAGACCGGTAATTAGTCTCTTTGCAAAAAACGACTCCGTCTCGTCTTTCTCGCCTTTCGTCTGCACTTCGCTCCAAGCATTTTCGTCGTATCCGGTGAATGATTCTACAAGGCCGGTAAAAGCTTCAAAATCCAAATCCTTGTATGCCTCGAAAACCTTGCGGCAATAGTCGCGAGTCGGGCGCTTATGCCAACCTTTTCGCTTGTTCGGAAACAGAGGGTCGAACTCGTCCCGGTAGTTTTTGATGGACATCGGTTTTGATCCCAACGCGTAGCCGATGACGTTGAACGCTTCCACGAAACTTTCAAAGCCAAGTTTTCTAAAGCCGAGCGAATCGTATTTGGAGAGATACAGGCCTGCGAGGATGAGTTTTTCCCTCGTTGCGATCCGTTGTGGATTTAGGAGCATTTGCTCGCAAAAAGTGATGACTGTTCGCCGGCCAAACCGGCCCGCGCTCCGGCTAGCGAAAGGTCGTTACAGGGAAACGAAGCGGTGGCCAAGGTGATGTTTGGAATTTCACGCGCTTCCAATTTATGAACGTCACCCAAAACAAATTCACTGCTGACACCAAATTGATCGCGATACATCTGCCTTTTGTCCTCGTCAATGTCGTTTGCGAAGGCAACACGCCAGCCCGCACGTTCCAGGCCGATCCGCATCAGGCCAATGCCGGCGAAAAATTCACCAAAAGTTTTTCCAGTCGGTGTGCTCATGTTTGCGTCCGTATGTTTGCACTATTAACCATTTGTACTCAACAATGATTTGATGCGTTGTGCCACCAAACCCGGAGCCGCAAGAGAATGCCCCCATACTCGAAGAACTCGCCATCCACTCTTTCGAAGATGAAGGGTGGTTGCATTATCTCGCGCTACATTCCGTCCAATTTTCAACCGCCAGTATTGCCGATTGTGTTGCGGCATCCTGCAATGCCATCTGCACCCATGCCAGAAACATCCATCCACAAAAACAGCCAAGCGTTCACGCCTGAAAACAAAGTCGGGTTTGCCTGGCAACTTTTGGCTCCTCCGCCAGCCCGTGATTCCATTCGCCCGCAAAATGGAAATCAATTCTAGTTCAGTGTCTTTGTTTCCATTGGACTTAATCGCGGCCATGACTTGCGACCGCTTCTTTTTGGAAAACACATCAGTCATTCAACCTATTCCGTCGGGTCGTCCAGTTCAATCGTTTCACCGCAATCGCCACACACGTAGTGATCAACGACGGCCACAAGGAGGCGGATATAATCTCGCCGTCCGTTTACCACATGAGCTTCTTCAGCCATCACTTCAATGAAACGGTTTGTGTTGTGACAATGAGGACATACCAATTGGTTTTGGCATTGAGTTTTCTGAACCGTAGCTTTCATCTTCACTTTCTTTTAAAATGGGCGAGCCTCATCATTTTCTTCAGTGCTTTGGATAATCCATTTTCCGCCTACACTCAAATCAAAGTTCAAAACTTCTTTTGCGCACAACGGTTCAACGCGAAATCATACCGCAACGGATTGGACAAATACGGTCCAACGTGAAAATGGTGTTTGGGACAAACAAGCTGGTGGTTGATCGCTACCTTTCTTTCAGCAGCGCGTCCAAATCCAACGCGTGGGTGAACATCGCGAGGCCGCCAGCGGGGGTGCGCGGCCATTGGTCTTTCGGACGATCCCAGTAAAGTTCGACGCCGTTGCCGTCCGGGTCGCGCAAATACAACGCCTCGCTCACGCCGTGGTCCGAGGCGCCCTCGAGTTCAATGCCCGCAGCCAGCAAGCGGCGCAGCGCGTCGGCCAGCAATGCCCGGGTCGGATACACAATGGCCACATGATACAGACCGGTCGTGCCGGGCGGCGGCGGTTTGCCGCCGGCGCTTTCCCAGGTGTTCAATCCGATGTGATGATGATAATCGCCGGCGGAAAGAAACGCGGCCTGCCGGCCCAATTGCTGCGTCAGCTCGAAACCGAGCACGTCACGATAAAATGTCAGCGCCCGTTCGAGATCGGCCACCTTCAAATGCACGTGGCCGATGCGGACCCGGGCGTCAATCGGCGGATGGTTCTGGGCCATGGCTTGTTTTAAGCATTTTCAGCGGTAGCAACAAGGATTACTCAGCCGGCTGGTGCTACGAGTCGGGCGGTAATTGGCCGGTCTTGTAGAAATTCCGGACGTTTCCATTCAAGGCGGATTTAATGGTCCGAACGTGCCCGAACCATTCCAATTCGACGGCATCCACCGGACCGATGGTTTGTTCAAACGCGCCGAGTCCCCCGCCCCGTTGCAACAAAATCATCGCCGACTCCCGGTATTTCGGACTTTCGAAAACAAAGTGCGTCAGCGTCCACCAATGGAGGTAGTAAAGGTTGAATTCCTGGTTGATGCTTGGCCCGCCGGTGTTGGTGATGATGGCGCGCAGCGGAATGACGCTGCCGTTGGTAAGACTGGCCTGCAAGCCGGGCGCCGTGGCAATTTCATCCATCCACCAGACCGGATAGGTGTGTGGATCAATCCGCCCCAACGCCAGCTGGCCGTCCTGGATGCGACTGGTCGAAAAGTATTCGGCGGTCCCTTCCTCCAGCCACTTGGCGAGGTCCAACCGGGCCACTTCGCGGTTCAACTGATGCACCGCTTCGTGCAACATCCAATGATAGGGATTCACCTCATCGGCTGAATAATAGGCGCGACAGTAGGGCGTGCGATAAAACGCTTCCGCCCAACCCAGATCCGGGTTCACCCAGCGAAATTCACGGCGATCCTTGTAAAGCAGCAACTTCAACTTGGGATGTTCATGCTGGAAGGTTGGCAGGGATCCAAAGCGATTGGAATAGGCGTTGTAAAGCAGTTCCACAACACGCCCGACCTCTTCGGTCTGTGCCTGGGAAGCCGTGGAGGCAATGACGTAATGCGTCGTTTCGATGGTCCGCGCCGGTTTCCAGGGGCGTGGGACGTATTTCCAGACAACCACCCCGAGGAGAATGGCCAGATAGATGGCCCATCGCACCTTGCTCCAGTTGAATCGCCGGGCAGGACGCGTCAGTTCCGCAATCATATTTCGGAGCTTCCAGCCGACTGGCTCGGATGACAAGTTTTGAATGTATTGCAATCACGATGGACACGAATAAAAAAGCGACATTCCAGCGGGAACATCAACTCACGAAAAATCAGGTCTTGAAAAGCGTTTGATAAATTCCTTTCGCAAGCCCAATCCGTGTGAATCCGTGTCCATCCACCCTCCGCAGTAGCCCTGCTACGGAGGACGGGTCCGTGGTCAAAATCCGTTCTGACGGCGTAAAGCGGATTGTCGCCAGGCCGGTTTTGGTGTTAAATCAAGGTGCGCCATAACGCGCGCCTTTTATGCCATTCCGAGTGCTTGACCTTGACGGGGTCGCCAATTATTTGCACCTCACGCCCGCGGACATCGAACAGCGGGTGAAGGACCGCGAAATTCCTTTTGAAAAGCGCGGCGACCGGATTGTCTTTCGCAAGGCCGAAATTGACGCGTGGGCCTCGCAGCGCATCCTCGGTTCCACTGGCAAGCAGTTGGCCGTTTATCACCAGGAAACCACGCGTTTTACGCGGAAAATCCTGCCGCAAGCAGCCATCCTGCCGGGAATGCTCAAGTCGGGAGCCGTCGCCTCGGCCATGACATCCAAGACCAAGGCATCCGTCCTGCGCGATCTGGTGGTGCTCGCGGAAAAAACCCGGAACCTCAGCGATCCCAAAACCCTGCTGGCCAGTTTGGAGGCGCGCGAGGAATTGTGTTCCACGGCGTTGCCGGGCGGATTGGCGCTACCGCACCCGCGGTCCCATGATCCCTACCTGTTTGAAACTTCGTTCATCGTGGTCGGGCGTCCGGTCCAGGAAATCCATTTCGGCGCGCCCGACGGCCAGCCGACCCATCTGTTCTTCCTGATTTGCTGCCAGGACGATCGGCTGCATTTGCACACGCTGGCCCGCCTGTGCCTCATCGTGCAGAAAACCAAATTGCTCGACCAGTTGCGCGAGGCGCCCGACGCCGAAACCATGCGCAATGCCATCATTGCGGCGGAACAGGAAATTCTGGCCGACCGGAAGGCTGTTTCCTAGGAACCGCGCCGGGTGCCGCATTCAAACTGCCGGCCTTTCTTTCGATAACAAGGAAGCTGAATTTTGACCCTTGCCGACCGGCTGACCGGTTTTTTGTCTGCCTTCCTTCGACGATTTGACTTGCCCGCAGCCGCGCTGGCGCGTATTAAAATAATCGCCAGTCCATTGTGCCCGGGTGGCGGAATTGGCAGACGCGCTAGATTCAGGTTCTAGTGAGTAACATCGTGCAGGTTCAAGTCCTGTCCCGGGCACCATTCCACCCGTCGAAGATTTTCGACGAAGGGAAAGTATGCATTGCGTCATCGGTTCCGGTCCGGCGGGCGTCGCCTGCGCCAAGGCGCTGCTGGCGCGCGGCGCCACCGTGTTGATGCTCGACGCCGGCCTCGAACTGGAGTCCGATCGCGCCCAAATCGTCCGTCAATTTGCCGATGCAAAACCGTCCGCGTGGCCAGCCGGCGACCGCGCCCGATTGAAAGGCGACCTGGCCGCCGGCGCCAAAGGCATTCCGCTCAAGCTGGCTTTCGGCTCGGACTTTCCCTATCGCGACACGGAAACGCACATTCCCTGGCATGGCCCGGCCGCCAGCGTGCGGCCGTCGCTGGCGCTCGGCGGCCTCAGCAACGTCTGGGGCGCGACCCTGCTCCCCTATCGCGACACGGACATCGCCGACTGGCCCGTCAAAAACGCGCAGTTGGAAAAACATTACCGCGCCGTGCTTGAGCTTACCGGGATATCCGCGCAACGTGACGATTTGGAGGAATGGTTTCCGTTGCACTGCGACCATCCCCACGTGCTCCAGCCCAGCCAGCAAGCCCGGTTGCTGCTCCATAACCTCAACCGCCATCGCGACGCCCTGCGCGAACGCGGCTGGCGGTTTGGCCGGGCGCGGCTGGCCGTGCGCCCCGCCGACAGCCCCCGGGGTATCGGTTGCGTCTATTGCGGTTTTTGCATGTCCGGCTGCCCTTACGGCTGCATTTTCAACAGCGCCGACGCCGTGCGCGAATTGCGCGCGGAAAACAATTTCTCATATCAGCGCGACGTCATAGTGACGTCCCTGCGCGAACATTCCGGCCGGGTCACCATCGAAGGTTTCCACCGCCAGACGCGCGCCCCGCTGGCATTTGAAGCGTCCCGGGCGTATCTGGCGGCGGGCGTCATTCCAACCGCGCAAATTCTTTTGCGCTCCCAATCCGCCTATGACCACCCGGTGCGCCTGCGCGACAGCCAGTATTTCCTTTTACCGCTCGTGCTGGCGCGCCGGATCCGCGACGTCCAGACCGAATCGCTCTACACCCTCAGCCAGGTTTTCATCGAACTTTGCCGCCCGCAAATCAGCCGCCACACCGTCCATCTGCAAATTTACACCTACAGCGATTTGATCGGTCAAGCCGTGCGGAAAACTTTTGGGCCGCTCGCGCGTCCGCTGGAATTGCTGGCGCGGCAGCTCGAAGAACGCATGGTGATTGTGCAAGGCTACCTGCATTCGGACGAGTCGCGGACCATCGAAATGACGTTGAAGCGCGACGGCGCCAAGGATTGCCTGCACTTGAACGCGCTGCCCAATCCCGAAACCCGGCGCACGGTCAAGCGCGTGGTGCATGAAATGCTCCGGCAATCGCGCCGGCTGGGCGGCATCGTTTTGCCGCCGATGCTGCAACTGGCCGAACCCGGCCGCGGCTTTCACTGCGGCAGTTCGTTCCCGATGCGCGAAAACCCGCAACCCTTCGAGAGCGATTGCCTCGGACGGCCGCACGGCTGGACGCGTGTTCACGCGGTGGACGCGACGGTCCTGCCGGGCGCGCCGGCGACCACGATCACCTTTTCCGTCATGGCCAACGCCCATCGCATCGGCTGGGAAACGGCATGAACAAAATTGGATTGATGGATTATTGGATTGATGGATTATTGGACGGGTAAATTGGCGGATACAAGTCATTCAACCATAAATCCATTTATCCAACACTCCATGAAAAGCTTGTGCGCCATCACCGGCAGCAACGGCTACGTCGGCGGCTGCCTCAAAAACTATTTTGCGGCGCGCGGCTGGGAAATCCGGGAACTGACCCGCCGGCCGGGAACCGGCGCGCGCGCGGTGCCGTTCCAACTCGACGCGGAAATTTCCCCGCAGATGCTGGCGGGAGTCAACACACTCATACATTGCGCCTACGATTTCCGGCCGCTGCGTTGGGAGGAAATCCGCGCGGTGAACGTGGACGGCACGCGAAAACTTCTTCAAGCCGCGCGCACGGCGGGCGTGGAAAAAACCGTCTGCCTCTCTTCCATCAGCGCCTACGACGGCTGCCGCTCGCTTTACGGCAGGGCGAAACTGGAAATTGAGAAGATCGCGCTGGACAGCGGCGCACTGGTCATCCGGCCGGGGCTGGTTTATGGCAGCGGGCCCGGCGGGATGTTTGGCAAGCTCGTCGTGCAGGTCCGCAAGTCGTCCGTCATCCCGCTGATCGGCGACGGCTCGCAAATCCAGTTTCTGGTCCACAACGAGGATCTGGCCGCGTTCATCGAAAAATTCACCGCCGGAAACATTGAAATGGCACCGCGCATTTTGACGGCGGCGCATGGACAGCCCTGGCAATTCAAGCAATTGCTTTTGGAAATCGCGCGCGGGCTGGACAGAAAAATAAGCTTCATTCCATTGCCATGGCGACTGCTCTGGGCCGGGTTGAAAACGGCGGAGGTCTGCGGCCTGCGCTTGAATTTCCGCAGCGACAGCCTGGTGAGCCTGATGCATCAAAATCCGAATCCGGATTTCTCGCCGAACGCGGCGCTGGGTTTGATTTGCCATCCGTTTGAAGTTGAAAAACTGCAACTCTAAATGCCGGGTGGCCGGCGTGAGACCGTTTTCAGGCCGAGCACGCTCATGAAGAAGCTCGAAAAAACAACCTGAACCCCAAGAATCAGGAGCGTCGCCGACGGAATCAGCCGGCGCAGGTTTTCCTCCGTGGACGGCAGCAGGCCAAAGTGGGCCTGTTGCCAGAGCCACAGCGCGCGCAGAAACAAAATCATTCCCACCAGCAACACGACCAAGCCGGCGACGATGCCCTTTTCCAGCGTGAATAATTTGAAGACCCGCGCAAGTCTCGGGTCCTCCGGCAGCAGTCCCTCGGCAATGGCGAAAACCTTGGTGAAAAAAGCGAACGCGACGAGCTGGAAACCGACCACCACGCCCATGCACGCCACCATCAGCGTGCCGACGTTCAACTGGACGGCGCTGATTTTGATGTCATTCACCGACAGGGCGGCGGCCAAAATGATTCCCAGCACCGAGAGCAAAAGCCCCGGCGCCAGAAACAGCCAGCGCGGCGAGTAAATGAGCATGAACCGCAAATGCCGCCAGCCGTCGCGCCACGGCTTCAAGTGCGGCGGGCGCGAGCGCCCGTCCGGGTGCAGCGTGATGGGCACCTCGGTGATTTTGAATTTCCGGAGTGTGGATTTGATGACCATTTCGGAGGCGAATTCCATGCCAGTCGTCTGCAATTCCATTCTTTCGAACGCGACCTTGGTGAATCCGCGCAGGCCGCAATGAAAATCGTGCGCCGGGCACTTGAAAAAAAAGCGGCCGATGAACGACAGCACCGGGTTGCCGAGCCAGCGGTTCTTCCACGGCATCGCGCCGGGCAAAATGCTCCCTCCACCCACCGGCAGCCGGCAGCCCATGACCAGGTCAAATCCCTCCTGAAGTTTTTTCACAAACCGGTCCGCCTCGGAAAAATCGTAGCTGTCGTCCGCGTCGGCCATGAGGATCCATTTTCCGAGGGCGGCGTGGATGCCGCCGCGCAGGGCGCTGCCGTAGCCTTTTTCCTTCACCGGCACGACCCGCACCCCGAGGTTTTTGGCGATGGCCTGTGAGCCGTCGGTGCTGCCGTTGTCGGCGATGATGATTTCACCAGGCACGCCGGCGCGTTGAATGCCAAGCCTTGCTTTTTCAATGCAACGGGCAATCGTCTCCGCCTCGTTCAAGCACGGCATCACGATGCTCAGTTCAACGGGTCCGGTCACAAGGCCACCCTACCCAAACGCCCGGCCATTTGGCGAGCGCGGTTTTTCAGTTCATGGCAATTTCACCAGATACCAGCCGGTCACGGGGTCCGAGGCGCGCAATTGCAGCGGAATTTTTTGGACAACCTGCGCGTTCATCCGCCTGACCCAGTCGTCGGCTGAACCGTTCAACCAACGTTCAAAGCCGTCCGTTTTTACCAAAATGTATTCGAGGCCGCGCTGTTTCAGTTCCGCCGGCGTGTCGCCGGGGCAGACATGCTCGATGCGGCGTGAACCAAACGGCCGCCACAGGGATGTTTCCGGGGTGTCGAAGGCAATGAATCCCAACATTTTCAAGTCCGCCGGCAGCGCCGCGCGCGCGGGCGCGAAAGCGTCATTCCGGTCGCGATAGATGGCATACACGGTTGCGGCACGCGCCAGCGCCGGATGTTGCCCCGCCGCCGCGTGAATTTTTTCCAGAAACATTCCGACCGGGAACAGCGGACGCGCGGGCGAGACGACCAGCAGTCCCGCCGCAATGAAAAAGACCGCCAGCGCCGCCCCGCGCCACCATATTTTTTTGACCAGTTGTCCCTGCGCCGGACTTGCGAGAAAAAATGGCGCCAGCAACGCGTAGCAAGGTGCAAGGATGCGATCGATGGGATAGACTTCCGACTGGCTCAACAAGGCCAGCAGCGAGATCCAGGGCAAAAAACGAATGCCGCCCTTCCAGATGGCTTCGGCGGAGTTGAACTGCGCGGGCCATAATGAGCCACGACGCCGCACGGCGGCGGCCGCAACGCTGACGAGGAAAAGGACCGTGACGCCGAAACCCAAACCAGCGGTTTCCTCGACTTGCATGTCTTGGACGTGAAATTCGGCGGCATCAGGTTCCACCACCGCCTCATGCATACGCCGGCTCAAACCGGGAGGAACAATATTTTTAGCAAAGCGATTCCACGCATTGGCTGCCGGGAAAACCGGCGGCGTCAGATTTTGAACCGTGATCAGCCCAGCATTCGCCGGCACCCGCAAAACGGGGGCGTCTCTTTGCGGCGACCCCTCGGCCTTCCAACCCGTCCAATCGCCGCAGAAATGCGCGTTGAGGGCGGCGGTGGGCAAAAACGACGCGAAGGCCGCTACCACGCAAACCGCCGCCGTTCGCCACGGCCGGCGCAACAGCAACCCCAGTGAAGGCAGAATGGCGACCGCCCACGGCAACAGCAACGGCAGGTTGCTGGTTTTGGCGCTGGTCATCATCGCCGCCGCCAGGATCGAAACAAATAAATCACGCAGTGACCGGGATTTTTTTGCGCGCAACGCGAAATCCACCGCCGCCAGGACGAATGGTGCGCCAAACAAATCATTGCCGAGACTCCCCGCCTGCAACACAAAACAATAGCCGGTCGGGACAATCCACATCCAACACCACGCGACGCGCCGGGGCACACCCAGCCGCGTGAACACGCTGAACACCAGGCCCGGCAGGAGCAGAAATGAAACAATATTGATGAGAAACAGCCAGCGGTCAGTTTTCATCAGTGCGACGAACGGCGCGGACACCCACTCGATGCCGCACGCGCGGCCATTCACGCGGTCGAAAATGGTGTGAATCCAGTGCCATTGTCCCGCCGCCAGCCAGTGCAGCACGCGCGGAATGCGATAGGCCAGCGCGTCATAATTCGTGGGCGGGTGCAGCGCGCCGCCCAAAAACGCCAGCGCCGCCACAATCAGAAACGCCAGCGGGAACGGCCGCCGGAAGCGGCGGCGGAATTTCCGCCAGCGCACGCGCGGCAGAATTTCCAAGGAGGTTCTTCTCCGCCAGACGCACACGGCGCTGAACCAGATCAGCAACGCGACGACGTAGCCACGGGCGTTCAGTTCGTGAATCGCGGAAAGCGCCCAGCCTGCGCAATTGAGATACGCGCAAAACCATACCCAGAGGAGCACGACAGTCGGCATTTTGCGGGTGAGTTCTATGCCGCGCCGGTTTTGAAATCAATCAAATTGGTTCAGATGATTAAAGGTTTGCGCCCGCGCGCAAAATCGTAAATCGTAAATCACAAATCATAAATTGAATCATGCCCTCATTCGACATCGTTTCCCAGGTCAACTCGATGGAAATCGAGAACGCCGTCAACCAGGCCAACAAGGAACTGGCCAACCGCTTTGATTTCAAGGGCACCAACGCGGAAATCATCCTCGAAAAAAACGAGATCAAGCTCTCCGCCGCGGACCAGTTCAAAATCAACGCGCTCACGGAAATCGTCATGGGCCGGCTCGCCAAGCGCAACATCAGCCTCAAGAGCGTGGAAAAAGCCGAACCCGACGTTTCCCCGCTCGGCCACGCGCGGCAGGTCATCAAAATCAAACAGGGCATCGAATCCTCCATCGCCAAGCAAATCACCGGCTTCATCCGCGACGGCAAGTTCAAGGTGACGACGCAAATCCAGGGCGACGCCATCCGTGTGACCGGCAAGAGCCGGGACGAACTGCAGACCGTCATCGGCGCCGTGCGCGCGAAGGAATTTCCCGTGCCGGTGCAGTTTGTGAATTTTCGGGAGTGAAGTTCAATAAAGAACCCAAACGCGTGAAATTACTAAGCCATTTCTCCCGCGTTACTTCCGCGGGGAAAGTTTTTCTGCCCCAGATTGACGGGCTTCGATTCATCGCAATCATGGCGGTCATCGCATTTCATGTGCGAGCAATTTGTTCGTATCACTTTGGCGTATCCCTCGAAAGTGAGGAAGGGTCGAAAGGCTTGGTGAATGCGGCGTTTGGGGTTGGATGTATTGGCGTTCAGTTGTTCTTCGCAATCAGTGGTTTCATCTTGATCCTTCCTTTTGCAAAACAACATTTGTGCAAAGCTCCTGCCGTCAGCATTCGCGCCTATTTTATACGGAGAATCACCCGTTTGGAACCGCCTTATATCATCCATTTGTTAATTCTGTTTGTGCTGTGCGGCACAGTTTTGCGGCGGTTCCCGTCGCATCCAATGCTGTATTACACCAATGAGTGGGCGGGCTATGCGTGGAGTCATATATTTCCCAGCCTTGTCTATTCCAACGGATTTCTTTACGGAAATCATCCTTACCCAAACATCGTCCTTTGGTCGCTGGAGGTTGAAGTTCAGTTTTACATCCTGGCGCCAGTTCTCGCTTCAATCTTCATGATTCATCAAAAGAGACTCCGCAGAGGATTGATCATGGGTTTGATTTTAATATCGACGCTAATCGGCTGCATGATCCAGCCAACATATCGTTATACATTTTCACTGGCTGGAAACATCCAATGTTTTCTAATCGGATTTCTGCTTTGCGACCTCTACCTAACCACATGGGCCGCCGCACCCAAGCAGAGCCATATCTGGGACATCCTATTTTTGTCGGCAGGCGGAACAATCATTACATTACAGGCATATTCTGCAATGAATGTAATGATAATCATGCTTCCCTGGCTCATTTTTATCATTTGCGCCTCCGCATTCAGGGGCGTTGTCTGTGGCAAGTTATTCGGCAATCCATTGATCGCCACTATTGGCGGAATGTGTTACACGATTTATATGTATCACTGGCTGATGATTTCGGTTTTGATCAGGCAAACGATAAAATTGCAAACCCACATTTTTGAGTTGGATATGCTTATTCAATTCGTGGTCATGTCCGTGATGATAGCCGCCAGTTGCGCATTTCTTTTCGCGCTTTTTGAAAGGCCTTTTATGCAAAGAGACTGGCCCGCTAAATTATGGGCGGCCATTCGCTCTCACGCGAAGCCAACCGCCGGAAACGACGA
>Ga0265340_10001339_pt1 | contig 14119 bp, 16 predicted proteins | sample 4CB225metaG_FD_202082 | JGI IMG/M metagenome (GOLD analysis project Ga0265340, IMG submission 202082) | Rhizosphere microbial communities from Carex aquatilis grown in University of Washington, Seatle, WA, United States - 4-CB2-25 metaG | ecosystem: Host-associated > Plants > Roots >...
GGTCTCTTGCACTGTGCCGCTAAGACCGCGGCTGGCAGCCAGCACCCCCCACCCGTTGCCGTAGTGGGTCGCCAGTACGGCGACAGGTGGGGCATGTTGGGCAGCACAAGTTCGTCGGCAAAGTCGATCATTGCCGATGAGCGGATGTCGCCGAGCCCCCAATCTCTGCCTCGGCGGGCTAATCCACGGCATCACGACACCCGCAGTCTCTGGCGCAATCGCGTAAAGAGCGTCGCCGGGTAGCCGATTACCTCTAGGAGGGTGGTAGCGACCTGCTACGTCTAGGAAGGCCGCAAAGGGTGCCGACAAATGGCTGACAGGTTGCGCGGCATCGCGACGTTCAGGCTGTTGATGGCAGGGCTAGCGGTCCCGCTGCTGGCGGGGTGCGCGTCGTCCTCGACCATTGCTGCGAGCCCATCAAGTGGCAGCGCGGGCACTTGCCCTCCAGCGAAGTCAGTTCCGGCGACCAGCGCGACCCCCGCTGCGCCGGTCGCGACGGATCCGGCCCTGTGGTCTCCCGCCGCGACATCTCCCGCTGCGTCTGCTGCCTCGGATGCCTCACCGAGTAAGGCTCGAGGGCTACCTGCCGACGCGTACACAAAGCCCATGGTGTTCATCGATCGATGCAGCGGGCATGTCCAGGAGAGCGTTGTCGTACGCGTGACCATTACAACCTTGAGTTCATCGACCGAAGGCCGCCACTACGACGTAGCGCACGTCGCGATCGAGGGTGGGCCGCACCCGCTGACCTACGGACCCGCCGACTTCCAGTTCACAGCGAGTGACGGCCAAATCTACGACGCCCTGACGACGGCGTCGTCTGAGATTTCCGACAAGATTCTCAGCAGCGGCACAGTGGCCAATGATGAAGTGGAAGGGGACGTGATATTCGACGTTCCGAACGGCGGCGGCGAAGTAACCTACATAAGTGAGCTTGGCGGACAACCCCTAGTTTGGCCTACGACCTCCTAGAACAAGAGTGCTGCTCCGTGGGGTGACGCGACAACATCCGACTCTGCTTGCCGCGATGTGCGCGGGCGCACATCGGTCTGCCTCCTGCCGGACAACATCCGGCGGACTAGACCACGAGGCGACGCAGTTCGGCTGCGGTTGAGTATTTCGTTTCAACCGGACGGACCACGAACCCGGTGGCCGCAAGAATCGCCCCGATGTGTTTCCACTCGCTGGCGGTGATCTCAACGCCGACCGTGACCTCCACACTCGCAGGTGTCGATCCCCGAACGACGAGTAGATGACTGTGGAACAAGGCTGGCAGTAGCTTTCGACGGATCACGACAACACCCCGCTCGTGTTGGACGATCGCGCCGGTACGAGCGGACTTGTACGTGCCAGCAGTGTCCGGATCGATGGTGATCGCCCCAGGCGCGATCATGACCCAAGCGCCGATCGGGCCGACCGGGAGAAGCACCCGCATCTTTTGGCGGAAAGGCGAGCCCATCTGGTCGCTCGACAACCCTTGGAGTGCGCTCATATAAGAACCGTATCCGCGTTTTCCGACTGAGATCGCCCGACGCTGTTGACTGACGCACTCATTTGCCGCCGGGCGCGCGTTGCCGCGCGGGCCGGCGCGTATGGCCGGTTAGCGGTCAGGGCAAAAGCTCAGCGCGTGAGGGACGCGCGCTCCCATCTTCATTCGTACGGCCAAGGCGAGCATGTCGGAACGCTCGTCGGTTGTCAGCGGACGTTCGTCCTCGGACAGAACGTCCGCGATTTGTTCGAGCGCGAGCCCTAGTTCGCCCACGTCGACAAACTCGGTGATAAGCGACACATCCTTTTCCGGGAGCCTGTCACTCAACCGGATGACAAGGCCATGGAGAACCCCGGAGATCTCGTCATGGTCGGTGCGGTCCACGACCCAATGCTTCCATGCGTGCAGGCGCCCAAGACACTCATTTGCCGCCGAGCGGTTGTGTTATGGGCGGCAACTCGCTGGATCGCTCAGGATCAGTTCGGAGGTGCCAGATGACTCCGGGTGAAGGCGCAGAATGACACAGTCGCCCGCCTGGATAGGCCGCGTGGCCTTGATTCGGGTCGGCGGCCAGGTTGCGCAGATGTGGTCGGGTTGCCCCTTCGCCGGCTTACCGACCGGGAGTGTCAAGCAGGTGGCGCCGTTCTGAACGCTAGTGACGGTGTATGCAGTGTCAACATGTGATGTGCCGCCGCAGCCGGCAATGAGGATCATGACGACCGTCGATGCTGCGGGTGCCCTCAACGCCGCCATGCCCGAACGGTCTCGCGACCGGTGGCGTGACGCAAGTATGGCTTCGAAACGACGGTGCCGTCAGCCAACAATCGTCGGTGGGCTCACCGCGGCAACAACCCGCACCGCATTGACGCGCGTTCACGTGAACGCGTTCTTACCGCCATCCGCGTTCACCTGAACGCGCTACTTTGGCGATGACGCGCTTTCCCGCGGCGGGAGGCCACTCGCCATGCTCGGCTAGTCGGAGTCCGGGGTCCCTGCACCCGTTAGCACAGTCCACGTGTCTGCCGGGAGGTTGGATACTCGGCCTGCCAATTCAATCCGGTCGTAGTCGCTCCCACGAAGCGGCACGTCGACCTGTAACTCATCGCCGAGAGCGCTGATGTGAGCGACCGTGTCGTGTCGGTGCGGGGTTTGGTGTTCTTCGGCGCCGTAACGTGCGATGTTGCGATCGCTCACGGATGGCAGCGGCTCAGTGTGGTCGTCGCAGCGATAAGGGCGAGTCGGATTCCCTCAGCTGGGCCTTTCTGCGTGTTCGAGCTTGCCCCATATCCGGGTGATGGCAGCGATGTCCTCGGCGTTGAGGGGATCGACGAAGTACTTCTTGACCGAATCTTCGAAGGTTCGTTTGACCTTCTCCGCGAACTGCCGGCCGCTCTTGGTGAAGCTGATCAGCGACACCCGACCGTCGCCTTGGTCGGCTCCACGTTGGAGGTGCCCGGCATCGATCAGTTCCTGAACCAACCGTGATGCTCTGGTCGGGCTGACGCTGACAAGTTCGCCAGACAGACCTCGAACCGACTGAGGCTCGGTCTCCAGGAGCCAGCACAGGATCTCGACGGTGCTGAACGAGATCTTGTGCTGGTCCATCAGCACGGCATCAATCCGCCCGGTAACCGTGGCGTGGGTGAACAGCAGCGCAAACCAGCCCTTGACCTGGTCCGGGGAAATGATTCGCGGTTGCGATAGGGGTGCCTTCACGCCACCAGCATACATGAGAATTGCATGCTCCCCCATTTACATGCGCGCGCACGCATCTGCTATGGTAGGCGTGCAGTCCCGAACGGGAGACCAGCCCCGATCGGCGCCGACCAGAGGAGTGCCTCGCGTCGGCGCTCTGAAACTAACCGCACAAGGAGCAGAAAATGAGCAGTAACGAGCCCTCCAGGGCCCCCGGCGCATTAGCGACCGGGGAGGCCGTCGGAGCGCACGTACCCGCTCCACACAATCCCCACCATGAGCGACGTTGGATGGCTCTGGGCGTCGTCGTCATCGCCCAGATCATGATCCTGCTGGACACGACCGTCGTGAACGTCGCTCTGCCTTCGGCGCAGACCGACCTTGGCTTCTCTAACGCCACCCGGCCGTGGGTCATCACCGCCTATGTGCTGGCCTTCGGCAGTTTGCTCCCCCTCGGGGGCCGCCTTGGCGACAGGTTCGGCCGGAAGACGATGTTCATCGCGGGACTGCTGGGGTTCGCGGTTGCCTCTGCGGTCGGCGGCGCGGCCCCGAACATCGGCACGCTGATCGCCGCTCGGGCCGTCCAGGGCGTGTTCGCCGCGGTTCTCGCGCCGGCGGCGTTGTCGCTGATCATGGCGATCTTCACCGACCTCAAAGAGCTGAACAAGGCGTTCGGGATCTTCGGTGCAGTCTCCGGCAGCGCCGGCGCTCTAGGCCTGTTGCTGGGTGGTTTGCTGACCGACTATGCGAGCTGGCGCTGGTGCATGTACGTCAACATCGCGTTCGCGGTTGTCGGGATCGTCGGTGGTCTCACGCTGCTGCACAACTCCGTCGAGCCCAACAAGGCCAAGCTTTCTGTGCCGAGCGTGATCGTCGGCTCGGCGGCGATCTTCGGGTTGGTCTTCGGTTCGGCCAAGGCCCAGACCGGCGGCTGGGGCTCGGCTCTCACCCTGATCCCGCTCGTCGCTGGTGGTCTCCTGCTCATCGGCTTCGTCGTGCTCCAGAAAGTCGACCGCAACCCGCTCATTCCCCTGCGCGTGCTCGCCGACCGCAACCGTGGCGCGGCCTATCTGACGCTCTTCCTGGCGAACGCGGCGGTGTTTGCGCTGTTCCTGTTCTTGACCTACTACTTCCAGCGTGTGCTGGGCTACTCGCCGATCATCACCGGCGTCGCGTTCCTGCCGCTGATGGTGGCGATCGGCGTGGTCGCCACGCTGACCCAGGGCGTGCTGCTGAAGCGTTTGACGATGCGGGTCATCGTCGCGGCCGGTTTGATCGCCTCGGGTGCTGGAGCTGCGCTGCTGACCCAGGCCAACGCGGGCAGCCCATACGCGGCCTGGGTGCTGCCCGGGTTGATCCTGGTCGGGACCGGTATCGGGTCGGCCGCCGTCGTGGCAGTCGCGGTCGGACAGCAGGGTGTCGAGCCGCGCGACGCGGGTACGGCGGGTGCGCTCACCCAGGTCTCCCAGCAGCTCGGTGCGGCACTCGGCGTCGCTTTGATCAGCACCTTCGTCGCCACCGCAACCAGCCACTACCTGACGCACCACGGCAGCACCGCCATCGCCGGCGCGAACGTGCACGGATTCACCGTCGGCTACTGGTGGGCTGCGGGCGTGTTCTGGGCGGCCGCCGTCGTTTGCGCTGCGGTGATCCGTGGCGGAACCCGCCTGCACCACGAGGCCGGCCAGCCCCAGCCCCTCGACGAGATCGTCGACGCACTGGTCTGACGACACGCTGCGGGCGACGACGTCGCTGCGCGGCTGACCACGAACGAACGACTGAAGGAGACATCGATGCCTGACTATGGTCATCCGCTGCGTTTCGCAACGTTCATCGGGCCCACGAACTCGCCGGCGCACCGTCCGGTCGAGTTGGCGCAGCTCAGTGAGCGGCTCGGTTTCGACTTCGTGACCTTCCAGGATCATCCCTACCAGTCGAGCTTTCTCGATACCTGGACTCTGCTGAGCTGGGTGGCAGCGCTGACCGAGCGCATCGGTGTGTCAGGCAACGTGCTGAACCTGCCGCTGCGTCAGCCCCCCGCCGTCCTGGCCCGGGCGGCTGCCAGCCTCGATTTGCTGTCCGGTGGACGGGTGAGCCTCGGGCTCGGCGCCGGTTTCTTCTGGGATGCGGTGCAGGCGGTCGGCGGGCGGCGGCTTACGCCCCTGCAGGGCGTCGAAGCACTGGGCGAGGCGATCGACATCATCCGCGGGGTGTGGGACGCCGACAGGCCCGGCAACCTTGACGTCGACGGCGAGTTCTATCAGGTCCACGGCGCCGAGCGCGGACCCGCGCCCGCACACAAGATCCCGATCTGGCTCGGCGCCCACAAGCCGAAGATGCAGGGCTTGGTGGGACGCAAGGCCGACGGCTGGCTACCGTCGCTGCCGGTCATGGAGCCGGGCGGCCTTCCAAAGGGAAACGCGATAATCGACGACGCCGCCCTGGCCGCGGGCCGCGATCCCCGCGAGATCACCCGCTTGCTCAACATCTTCGCGGGGGAGCAGACCTCGGAGGCACTGGCCCAGCTGGCCGTCGAGGACGGCGTCAGCATCTTCATCTTGGCCAGCGACGACCCAGACATCATCGAGCGCTTCGCCGCTGAAACCGTCCCCGCGGTACGCGAACTCGTCGCCCGCGAACGCAACTAGACCGCGAGCCAATGCTGCGTAGCCAACGCGCTTGATCCAACCCATCAGACCAGCAACACACTCCGTACCGACGGCCCCCTAGACAGCAAAGGAACACATCATGACCACCATCAGCATCATCGGCTCGGGAAACATGGCCACCGCCATCGGCACCCGGGCAGCCACGCACGGCCACACCGTCGAGCTCATGAGCCGCAACGCCGCGAAGGCTCAGGCGCTGGCCGACCAGATCGGCCACGCAGCTACCGCCGGCACGTTCGGCGCAACGCCGGCAGGTGACATCGCCATCGTGGCCGTCCCGTATACCGGCGCAGTCGACGTGGTCACTCACTACGGCGACGCGCTTGCCGGCAAGATCCTCGTCGACATCTCCAATCCCTTCAACGCCGACGCCAGCGGACTCGCGACCACCCCAGACAGCTCGGCAGCCAAGGAAATCGCCGCTGCCGCCCCCCAGGGCACACCCGTCGTGAAGGCGCTGAACTCGGTCTTCGGCCACGTGCTCGCTCACGACACGCGCCTGGACGTCTTCGTCGCCGGTGACGACGCCGCAGCGAAAGCCCAAGTCGCGGCGTTTCTGGAGAGCATCGACTTGCGGCCCCTCGACACCGGAGGGCTCGAGATGGCTTCGGTCCTCGAATGGACCGGCATCCTGCTGATGGGGCTGGCCCGCAATGGCGCGGGCTTCGACATCGCCCTCGGCGCCGAAGTCCGCTGAGCAAGTAGGCCGACCCTCCTTACCGCAGCGGCAAGGTAATCGCCGCGCGCAGTCCTCCACGCGGACTCACATCGAGTGCGATGTCGCCCCCGTGTGCGCGCGCGATCGAGCGGGAGATCGCCAACCCCAGACCGGATCCGCCGTCGTCGCTGCTGCGGCCCGCATCGAGCCGTACCCACCGCTCGAAGACGCGCTCCCGATCAGCCGGCGCAATGCCCGGCCCGTCGTCGTCCACCGTGATCACGACCTCGTCGCCGACGGTCACCACGTGCACGTCGACGTGAGCGGCGTAGCGCGCCGCGTTCGAGGTGAGGTTGTCGAGCATGCGCGACAACGCCGCCTCGTCGCCCGAAACAACCACCGACGGGCCGCCGGGACACGCGAGGTGGCCGATGTCGACGGCCGCGTCAAGCTTGGGCGGCCGGCTGTCGAGGCGTGCGAGCAGCAGCAAGTCGTCGGCGAGGCGGGAAAGTCGTTGGACGTCGGCGAGCACGTCGTGTGCGATAGCGGGCCACTCGTTCGGTGCGGTGTCCGTAGAAAGAGCTACCTCGAGTTGGGTCTGCACTGACGCGATCGGTGATCGCAACTCGTGCGCGGCGTCGGCGATGAACGTGCGTTGCTGCTCGCCTGCAACGTGCAACCGCCGGAGCATCCTGTTAAGGGTCTGTCCGAGCCGCCGCAGTTCATCGCCACTAGGCGGTTCGGCGAGTTGCGGCGCGGTGTTGCTCGCGTTGACGTCGACGGCGTCGGCAGCGGCGCGCATGTCATCGACCGGGCGCAGCGCCGATCCCACGGCAAGCCAGGTAGCGGCAGCGGCAGCGAGCAGTACGAGCGGGACGACAATCACGATCACATTGCGCAATGCATCGAGCGCCGCTGTGACATCGGCGAACGGCACAGCAACGAGCACAGTCACCGGGACGCCGTGCAATTGCGCCGTCTGTGTCTCTACCCGCATCGGCGTCGTACCTAGGGAGCTGGCCGTCGTCGTGAATGCGTGGCCGAGCCGATTCGCAAATTGCGAAAGCGGCAGCAGCGGCAGGACCGTGCTTGCAGACGTCGTTGCGGCGAGCACTGTGTCAGCGGCATCGAGCACCTGCGCGAATGCGGTGCCGCCGGGCGCCGTCGGCAATGGCGCTGGCAGCGAGTCAGCAGCCACTAGTTGCAGCACAGTTGCGAGCTCGGCGTGCACCGTCTGGTCGACCACTTTCACCCTGCTGTGAAAGAACAACGAGCTCAGCACGGTGGTACCGACGACTAAGCCGACAGCGAGCACCACTGTCGCCGTCGCGGTGACGCGCAGCCGCAGTGTGCGACGAGCCCACCACTTCAACGGATTCACGTCGCGCGCAACCGGTAGCCGGCACCTCGAACGGTCTGCACCACATCGCGGCCAAGTTTGCGGCGCAGGTACCCGGCGTACACCTCGACCGCATTCGCCTCGGTGGTCGCGTCGCTCCACACGTGTTCGAGAAGTTCCGTCTTGGTGACAGGGAGCGGATGTTGTCGCATCAGGTATTCGAGCATTGCGAACTCGCGAGTGGTGAGGTCGATCGGCTCGTCGTGCTTGCGAACCGTTCGCGCGGCGGGATCGAGAGTCAGGCCCGCGGCCACCAAGACCGACGGACGTGGCCCCGACGCGCCACGACGCAGTAGCGCGCGAATGCGGGCGAGCAGCACGACGAAAGAGAAGGGCTTGGTGAGGTAGTCGTCGGCACCGAGATCGAGACCGTCGGCCTGGTCGTAGTCGCCATCCTTCGCTGACGCGAGCAGGATCGGCGTCCATATTTCTCGTGCTCTCAGTTGGCGGGTGACCTCGTATCCGGAGAGTCCTGGCAGCATCACGTCGAGCACGATCACGTCGTAGTCGATTGTGGTTGCCATCTCGAGGGCGCGAATGCCGTCACCAGCGACATCGACGCTGAATCCCGCGTGCACCAGCCCGCGTTGCATCGCGGCGGCCATGCGGCGCTCGTCCTCGACGATCAGCAATCGCATAGGCGTCACGATGCCATAGCCGCCGAAGCTGTGACGATGCTGAGCTACGAGGGCCATAAAGATGCGGGACGGCGGGTGGGCGCCGATAGTGATGCCATGACACGTCTCGCCTCACGCCGCCTCCGCTGGTTACTGCCGGCAGGTATCGCGGCCGCCATCGCCGTTGCCTCTGTCGCCACCACCGCTGCTGCCAGCGCGTCGGCCCAACCGAAGCTGGCGGCGAAGACGGCCGCCGAACTGCTCGTGGCCGTCGAGAACGCGTCGCCGGCCGGCCTGTCCGGCACCATCGTCGAAACCGCGAAGCTGGGCCTGCCGGACCTCTCCGGATTGGTCGGTAGCACCGGCGGCTCGGGCCTCTCGCTTACCTCGCTGGTGACCGGATCCAACACCATGAACGTGTGGTACGCGGGGAAGGAGCAGCAGCGGTTCGCGTTGCTCGGGCAGCTCTCCGAGAACGATGTCATCCACAACGGCACCGACCTGTGGAGCTACGACTCGACCACTCGAACGGTCACTCACAGAACATTGACCAAGGACGCGTCCGACAAGGTCCCTACCTCTGTCGCAAGCGCTGCGCCGTCGCTCGACCCGCAGGCCGCAGCCGAGAAGGCGCTCGCCGCGATCGACCCGACAACTTCAGTGGTCGTCGACCGGACCGCGCGGGTTGCCGGCCGCGCTGCCTACCAGTTGCAGCTGTCGCCGAAGGACACTCGGTCGCTGATCGGCAGTGTGCAGATCGCGATCGACGCAGCCACCTCCGTGCCATTGCGAGTGCAGATCTTTGCGGCCGGCGCGACGAGCCCAGCGTTCCAAGTCGGGTTCACGAGTGTCAGCTTCAACGTGCCCAACGCATCGGTCTTCGAATTCGTGCCACCTGCGGGTGCCAGCGTCGAGCAGGACACTGCACCTTTTGGCGACAGCCTGACTAACAGCGTCTTCGGAGACGGTTCAGTCGTCGTCCGCCAGCGGGTCAACGGCAAGAACATCGGTCCGAAGGGCACCCTCGACACTCCAGCACCAGCCGTTCCCACCAACGTGGATTCGCAGCGAAAGGTCACGACGCTCGGCAAGGGTTGGACTGAGGTCGTCAAGATCACCAACGCGACAGCCGCACTCCCCGCGGACCTTCCCCTGTCGTCAGGGGCGCCAGCGGCTTCGAGCGGGCCGAGCGACGCCCCGCAGATCACCGTGCGCCGCGTTTCGCCGCTCGACGACATTGCGACACCGGTGGCGGGTGGTCGACTGATCACGACCGCACTGCTGTCGATCTTCATTGCGGACGACGGCACCATGTACATCGGGCCAGTCAGTGCCGCCGATATCCAGAAGGTTGCATCGAGCGGGCACGGCTTGTGACCGCGGTCGCCACGGCGTTGACGGCTACCCCGACTGATACGTCGCTCGCCATCGCGACGCATGGCCTCACTCGCCGGTTCGGGAAGCACGTCGCAGTCAACGGGGTCGACCTCGCCGTACCGCGCGGTGCGGTTTATGGATTCCTTGGTCCGAACGGTTCGGGAAAGACCACGACGATCCGGTTGCTGCTCGGATTGATGACGCCGCACGCGGGCACCGTCGAACTGCTCGGGGGTGCGATGCCAGCAGCGGCCGGAGATGTGTTGAGCCGGGTCGGCACTTTGGTCGAAGGGCCAGCATTCCACCCCTACCTCAGCGGCAACGACAACTTGAGACGTCTCGACGCCTTCGACGCGAGCACCGACCCCTCGACGTCCGCTGCTCGAATTGGTTCTGCACTCGAGCGAGTAGGGCTCTCAGCGGCTGCCAAGAAGACGTACCGCCGATATTCGCTCGGTATGAAGCAGCGACTCGGGCTGGCAGCCGCGCTGCTGCGGCCGCGCGATCTGCTGATTCTCGACGAGCCGACAAACGGCCTCGATCCGCAGGGCACCCGCGAGGTGCGCACGCTCATTCGCGAACTGGCCGCGGACGGAACCACCGTGTTGGTGTCGAGCCATCTGCTTGCCGAAATCGAACAAGTGGCTAGTCACGTCGGCATCATGAGCGCCGGCAAGCTGCTCAGTCAGGGCCAGCTCGATCAGGTACTCGGCGTTGCTGCTGCGTTGCTGCGGATCGAAACTCCGGACGTCGGACGCGCGCTTGACGTGCTCGCGCAGCTCGGCGTTGGCGTGTCGGGCCACACCGCCGATCACTTGTTGGTGGCGATGGGCGATCGCAGTCCCGACGTTATCAATGCAGCGCTCGTTCGAGCGGACGTCGCGGTGCGCGGTCTGCACGTCGAGCGGCCGTTGCTTGAAGACCTATTCGTGAAGCTGACGGGGGAGGGTTTCGATGTCGTCCGCTGAGATGGTCGCGGAGTTGCATGCGCCGGTTCCTTCGATGCCAAGCGTCCGCTACCACGGGGTGTTTCTTCGTCAATTCATCAGCGAGACCGCGATCATCTTTCGGCGCCGACGCAATCTTGCGATCCTTGCGGTGCTTGGCGCCGTCCCGATCTTTATCGGCATTGCGGTCAAGATAAGCGCTCCGCATGGCGGCGAGGGTCCGGCGTTCATCGGCCAGATCACGAGCAACGGATTGTTCCTCGCGTTCGCGGCTTTGACGCTGTGCCTGCCAGTGTTCCTGCCAGTGGCAGTTGCGGTCGTCGCTGGTGACGCTGTCGCCGGTGAGGCGAACACCGGAACTCTGCGCTACCTACTGACGGTTCCGGTTTCGCGCACTCGACTGTTGCTGGTGAAGACGGCCGGCGTGATCGCCTTCATCATTGCGGCGATCGCGTTGGTGACGGCGATCGGCGTCGTGCTCGGTGTCTCCCTGTTCGGCACCCATGGCATGACACTTCTCTCTGGTGACACGGTGTCGGTGAGCAACGGCTTGCTGCGGTCGGTGGGAGTCGCGACGTACGTGTTTGTCGACTTGCTCGGCCTCGCCGGGATCGCGCTGTTCTTCTCGACGCTCACGGAAGTGCCGGTGGGCGCGATGGCGGCGACGGTCGTCCTCGCGATTGTCTTCACCGTGCTCGACGCCGTCCCGCAGCTTGGCGGAATCCGCGGACTTCTCCTTACCCACCACTGGCTTGATTTCTCCGGCTTGCTGCGAACTCAGGTCAATACGAGCCAGCTGCTGCACGGCATGTTCGTCCCACTCGGCTACTTCGCGATCTTTGCCGGCGCCGCGTGGTCGCGCATCACGACTGCAGACATCACGTCGTAGCCTGCCCCATTACTGACCGAGTGCCGCTTCGGCGGCGGTTTGCACGGCTGCTGATAGCGCTGCATTGCCAGCGGTAGCTAGTACCTCTAGGCGGTGCGCCGTCGACTCCGCAGACCAACCGAATGGCGTCTTGCGGGCCGGGGAGTGCGCTGCTTAACTAGCGCGGCACTGCAGCGGTCGGGGGACCGATTCTGCTCGACATGGGGGACAAATGCGACGACCTCAGATTGTTCTTGGCACGTGTGCTGCGGTCGCGGTGGCGGCGGTCATGGTCAGCCCAGCCGGTGCGGCGGCGTCGCTGTCCTCGCCAGTCGTACCGGGAGTGTGCAGTTCGCCTCCGAACGCGACTGCCGTTTCGGTGAGCGGCCATTGCCCCCTCTTGGCGTACCAGCGGTATCTCGACGAACCTGACGTCCACGTCCAGACGCTGAACATCAACACCGGGGTGACACACAATGTCGGCAATCCCGCGACGGTTGTGCAGGTGCCAAATGATGGCCCGGAGACGACCTCATCAGGCTCGCCGTCGTTCTCGCCGGCCGGGAACTGGATTGCGTATTCGAGCGATGCGCCGAACCCGCTCGGACCGGGACATATCTGGCTCGTTCGCACCGACGGAACGCAAAACCAGCAATTGACGACCGGCGGTGGCGAGGGATCCCCAGTGTTTTCTGGTGACGGCAAGTACGTGTACTACACAGCGCAGGGAGCTAGCGCCAGCGAGGGAATCAGTCTCTGGCGGGTAAACATCAACAGCCGGCAGCGTCAGCAGATCACTCACTTTCCCAAGTCCTTCGGAATCTATGGCCTCGATCGCGGGGGCAACGAGTTTGCCTTCACGCCGCTGCTGAGTATCACCGCGCCGATCTACACGATGAGTCTCAATGGCACGCACGTGACTGCAGTGCCGAACACGGCGGGCGGTCAGATGCCGCACCTCAACGCGGCCGGAAATCAGCTGATCTTCTACACGCCCCAGGGCACTGCGGGGATCAAGACGGTTCACACTGACGGCAGTCATCTGAGAAACCTGACTCCGGGCCAGAATTACCTGCAGCCGGATTGGTCACGTGACGGCACTCTGATCGCGTTCATCGATGCCCACCAGAATCTGTTTGTGGCCAGAAGCAACGGGAGCGGCATCAGTGAGGTCGGTGCATTCGGCGCCGTCCAACATCCGGTCTGGCAGCCCTAGCTCGGCTGCAGCTCAGAAAGTGATGCCGAGCCTGGCAATCGGCCCGAGGAGCTCTTCCTCTTCGTAGTCAAGATGGGACAGCAGGATCTCGGCCAGCCGGTCGACTTCGATTTGCACCCGGCTGAGGTGCTGCGGATCTTCGACCATCGCGACCAGTGCGGCGTCGAGCCGCGTCAGTACCTCGGCAACCACCTCGTGCTCTTCGCTGAGTCGCTCGATCACCGGTGCAAGGTCTGCATCACGTGACTTGAGGTCGACGAACAGGTTCGAGTCTTCGATCGTGTGATGGATCGTCAGCACTCGGCAGTAGGTTGCGCAGAACGCGCCAAGCGACCAGTAGTTCTGCCGCATCGACATCTCGTTGATCAGTGACCGCGCAACTGCTGCAGTCGCATGCCCAGCGGCCACCTCGGTGACGACATCACGGATCTGCTCAAGCTCAGAGCGCAGGTGTGCGTGCACGCCGACCAGCATTTGCGCCGCGGCCCGGCTCGCCGGCGTCCCGCTCTCGTCGTCGTGACGTGGCGCGCGGGGTCGGGTCGCTTCGTCGAGCGCCGGCTCGTGGGTCCCGGCTGGCTCGTGGTTGACAGCTGGGTCAGACATCTGGTTCGCGGCTCCCGGACACTTGGCTGTGGCGTCAGTTGACCCTAACTGCCCGGGAGCCGCGACGAGATGGTGGTGCTACCGCCGCTGCGATCCGAGCGGCTGGCCGGTGATCGGGTCGAGCAGGAACAGCGAGTTGTTGCCGTGGTGTGACTTGAAGTCGAACAGGTTCGACAAAGACCCGGCGATGTTAGAGAACGAGCCGGTGATGGGCGGCAGGTTCCAGTTGGTCTGAACGAACTTCGGTATCGAACTCATGTCGGTCAGGGAGTGATCGACCGAGTTCTGCTTCGCCCAGGGCGAGATCACGAGCAGCGGGAGCCGCGGGCCGTAGCCACACCGACCGCTCTGATCAGCCAACGGCGGGTTCGAGACGGTGTTGCCACACAACCCGGTACCGGTCAGAAAGTCCTGCGGCCCGGGTGGGTTGGCAACCGCCGCCGTGTTCGAGGTGTTGTGCACGCCGCTGTAGACGTGGTCGTAGTATCCGTCGGAGTCGTCGTAGGTCACGACAACTGCCGTGCTTGACCAGTCGGGAGTGTGCTGGAGTGCGTTGATCTCGTTGACCACGAACTGCTGCT
>Ga0265340_10001340_pt1 | contig 14111 bp, 12 predicted proteins | sample 4CB225metaG_FD_202082 | JGI IMG/M metagenome (GOLD analysis project Ga0265340, IMG submission 202082) | Rhizosphere microbial communities from Carex aquatilis grown in University of Washington, Seatle, WA, United States - 4-CB2-25 metaG | ecosystem: Host-associated > Plants > Roots >...
CAAAGAATGAGCCGCCTAATCGGGACGAGCAGTTCACGATTGAACGCAAAGGATACTTGGTTGCGGTCTGTCCAGGTTCAGCAACCTCTGCAGAGGTACCAATCGCGCAATGCCGTGGCCTGGTGTGCCGCGCCGACCAAGAGTGCCCTCCGGCCCACGGTCTCAAACAGGGCACCTGCATAAACGGCCTATGCATCGAGCCGTCGAACTCAATCGGCCCTGACGACGCCATTATGCTTTGCCTTGCCGGAACCGGCGTAGGGGATTCGTTGCCCTCTCAAATTGAACGCTTTGCGCTGGGACTCAATTGTGGCGAGCCCTGCAAGGTGCCCACGCCGTGCAAGCAGCCATAATCGCGCCTGGCCTGAGCGCTGCTTCTTGGCTAAGGTGCGGCCTGATTTATGGCTGCTGCGCTGTCGATGGTACCGAGTGTCGTCGTTTCTGCCTTTGCGCAGTCGCAGATTGAGGGACGCTGCGTTCTCGTGTTCGGGTCCGCGATGGGCTCCGTCTGGGAAAAGGCACTCGAGCGCGGTGCTCGACTCGTGCACGTCTGCGATCCGAATCCTGAGCGACTTGCAGAAGCGGCAGCCAAGAACACGCTACAGTCGGTGTCTTTTGCACCGCTCAGCAGTCAAGCAACACTTGCGGTGCGCGACGGCGCTTTCGACATAGGTATCATCGACAACCTTTCGGCAATGAGCGACCTGCCGATGCTCATTCGCCGTCTCAAGCGTGCGCTGTCCCCGCGAGGATTGGCGTTCATTACGGCGCCGAACCCAGACGTACAGGATGGGCTCGTCTCTCCAGCGGACACGACAAAGCAAGTCTTAGACTACTACACCTTGTACGACATCGTTCGGACTGAGTTTCCAATAGTTCGCATGTTGGGGCAAATGCCCTTCGTTGGATACACCGTTGCAGAACTAGCGCCAGTTGCAGAACCAGAGCCCAAGCTCGACGCTGGTTTCGTTGTGGGGGGTACGGAGGAGCCTGAATGGTTCGTTGCAGCGGCAAGCGCCCAACCATTCGAGCTCGATGGCTTCACCGTCGTGCAGCTGCCAATGGCCGACGTCCTGCACAACAGTGCATCGCGCCAATTGCGGGAACAGCTCCGTTCATCGCGGCACGCAGAGCGCAGTGCGGTCGAACGCCTGGCGCGGCTTGAAGCCCAGCTTGCTCAAATTCAACAGCGGCACACCGAGCAACGAACGTCGGCAGAGTTGTCGCGGCAATTGGAGGAACTCAAGGAGGAACTGCGACGCAAGGAGCGATGGATTGCGTCCGTTGAGGCGCGGGCGACCGCCGCAGATTCGCGAGCTGACGAAGCTGACCTTCAAGTGGAGCGCCTACAACAAGAAGTGGTCCACAATGAGCACCTGGAGGTTCGGGTTGTACAACTCGAAAGCGAGCTCGGCGAACTAAAGGCTCAGCTATCCGCGTCGGAGCAACAAGTGAGCAAGGCCAATGCTGACCTCAACGAGCTCGGCGAACTGAAGGCTCAGGCGGCTACGTCGGAGCAACAAGTGAGCGAGGCCAGCAGTGACCTCAATCGTCTCGAAGTCCTGCTGCAGGAGCGGGGTGGACGAATTCGTCAACTCGAGGCGGAGCTCCAATCGGTGACTCGAGTTGGTGAGCAGCTTGTGCGCCAGCTACAGAATTCTGCTCTTGAGGTGACTCGAGCTACCGAAAGCCAGAGTTGGGCCGACAACGTGTCTGCTGCAGCTGCTACCAGCCTACCTACGGACACGGCGCAATCACCTGAGCGCACTTCGGCCTGGGTTAGTCACCAGGCCCATGCCCCAAGTGTCCAGAGTTCCGAGCACGCAGACGAAGTCTTGCAAACTCTGCTGGAAGAACGAGCGAGGCTGCGGGCGGACGTTCAGGCGGCCGCGTGGCGTGTCGAGCAGCTGGCTGCGGCAACGCAGCAATCAAGGGACGTGGAGCGACAATTTGCTGAGCTCAAGAACCAGTTTGCACTTGCGCAAGGTCGCCTCAACGAGCAGGAAGTGCTGCTGCAGCAACTAAGAAGCCACGCGACGTGTTGACAGACGCCCTTTGTGTTTTAGTTTCCAGGTCGGCACCCTTTTCTGTGGTCGAATGACATCCAAGCGTGACTATTACGAGGTTCTCAGCGTTTCGCGTGAAGCGAATGGCGATGAGATACGGAAGGCCTATCGCCAGAATGCACTGAAGTTCCACCCGGACCGCAATCCAGGGGACAAGGCTGCAGAGGAGAAGTTCAAGGAAGCGACAGAAGCTTTCAGCGTCCTGTCCGACGACAACAAGCGTTCGATGTATGACCGCTTCGGACACGCTGGGCTCAGCGGTTCGGGGGGAGTGGACTTCAGCAATGTCGGCATTGGTGACATTCTGAGTCAATTCCAAGACCTGTTTTCCGACTTCTTTGGTGGCTTTGGCGGCTTCGGTGGTTCGAGCCGTTCCGGGCGTCCCGAGCGAGGGCAACACGTTCAAGTCGACGTGATGCTCACGCTTGAAGATGTAATGACCGGCATCAAGCGTGAGGTCGACGTGACAGGTGCTGCACCCTGCGATGCTTGCGGAGGCTCAGGCGCGGCAGCTGGTACAACTCCTCAGCGATGCAGCGCGTGTGGTGGTTCAGGTCAGACGGCTAGCCAACGCGGCTTTATTGTTTTTGCAAGCACTTGTTCGCAATGCCGCGGCACGGGCAAATCCATCGGCACACCCTGTCAATCCTGCAAAGGGCATGGGCAGGTTGAGCGACGGCGCAAAGTCATTGTGAATGTACCTGCGGGTGTCGATAACGGAATCCAACTCAGGCTTTCTGGACAAGGGATGCCCGGTCATCCGGGTGCGCCCGCTGGGGATCTCTACGTGCAAATTCACGTCAAGGAAGACCCTCGCTATGAGCGCGAAGGCAGTGACCTCATCGTGCACGAAGCGGTGAGTTTCCTCACTGCAGCGTTGGGTGGCAAGTTCGACGTTAGGCTGCCGGACAACTCGGTTGCCACGGTTCACTTGGATTCAGGTACCCAGCCGGGATCGCTCGTGACGTTGCGAGGTCGTGGCCTACCGAGACTCGATCGCAGTGGGATGCGCGGGGATCTGCATGTAGTCGTCAACGTCGTAGTGCCGAAGAAATTGTCGCGCAAGGCAAAGAAGTTGCTGGAAGAGTTCGAGCAAGAGTGCTCAGGGAATGCTTAGCTGCCACGGTCAATGAGCGCCATGGCTACCGATACGACTCGGTCACCAACCTCTCAATTTTGGCCCAGGTGTCTTCGAATCCGGTGCACGCGGCGCTGCCTTGACGCAGATAAGCTTCAATCTGCTCGCGCGCTCCAATTGCCCGATCCACGCTTGCGTCGGTCCCCCTAACGTAGCCACCCAGGACGATCAAGTCGCGTTTCTGCTCGTAGGCGGACACCAAAGCGCGAAGTTGGCGCGACCAGGTTAGTTGCTCTGGTGAAACGACGCGCGGCATCACGCGTGAAATGGACTTGACCACGTCAATCGCCGGGTAGTGACCTTGCGAGGCCAATTCGCGGTCGAGAATAACATGACCGTCGACAATGCCTCTGACCTCATCGGCAATGGGCTCATCGAGATCGTCGCCTTCAACGAGCACCGTATAGACTGCCGTAATTGATCCGACACTCGCCGTGCCTGCCCGTTCAAGGAGGCGCGGCAATGCGGCAAAGACACTGGGCGGAAAACCGCGACGTGCTGGGGGTTCGCCGGCAGCCAGACCCACTTCACGTTGAGCGCGGGCGAAACGTGTCACCGAATCGACGAGCAACAACACGTCGGCACCCTCGTCGCGCATGGCTTCAGCCAATGCGGTTGCCGTCTGCGCCGCGCGCAACCGTTCCAAGGCCGGAGCATCGCTGGTGGTCACCACGACAATTGAACGTTTGCGCCCGTCTTCACCGAGACAATTGTCCAGAAACTCTTGGACCTCTCGGCCCCGCTCACCCACTAGCGCAACCACGACCGCATCTGCTTGCGCGTTGCGCGCGAGGGAACCCAGGAGCGTGCTCTTGCCCACGCCCGACCCCGAAAAAAGTCCGATGCGCTGACCAACCCCCAGCGTGAGTAGTCCGTCAATCGCACGAATTCCAGTGACGAACGGCCTTGAAATCGGGCTGCGGGAGAGCGCAGGCGGCGCAGCACGCTCGACCCAAGTGGGGCGCAACCCCGAGGGCAGACAACGCCCATCGAGAGCGCGGCCCAGACCATCGACGACTCTCCCCAACAACCCCCTGCCCGCGCCCACCTGCAAAGGGGCTCCTGTGGTGCGGACAAGTTCATCGGGTCCAACCCCAGTGAGTGTCCCTAGCGGCACAGCGACGACTTGACCCGCATCGAAGCCGATGACCTCCGCATCCACCGGCGGCCCTGCTCGGCGCTCGATCTGAATCACGTCCCCAATGCGCGCGCCGGGCATGACAACACGGATTCCGAGCCCAGTGACGGACACGACGCGACCTTCAGGGCGCACCGCGGAAGTCTGAGAAAGTCGGGATCGAAGCTTGTCGCAGTCCACTGTCGCAGTGTAACAGCACTGGCCCTAAAGGTCACCCGGCAGCATAGTCGTACGCCGAACCGTGGTAGTCTCCATGAAACTAGTCTTGCGCTGGCGGCCGTTGCTACTCGTCGCCTTGCTTGCGCTCGGCGCCTGCCGTGCGCAAAAAAATGGGTTGCATTGGTACAAGGGAAACTTGCATGCACACACGCTCTGGAGTGATGGCGCGATGCTTCCCGAAGAACTCATCCACTGGTATTCCAGCCACGGCTACCAATTTCTTGGGTTGTCCGAACACAACCTGGTCGCTGACCATGAAGACTGGATTGGGGCTAGCGAAGCCAAACGACGAATGGCCGATGGCCATGCCTGTTTGGACTCGGGTACCTGCAAGCCAACGTCACGAGATGCGGAAGGCGTTGAGCAATGGCGCCTCAAGCCCCTTGCAGAACTGCGCCACGAATTCGAGCACTCAGGGCAGTTCTTGCTGCTCGAGAATGAGGAAATTACCAACGACGTTGGGCCGAGCCGTATCCATCTGACGGCCGTGAACATTTCTACTTCGATCCCACCTGCCGTCGGGGAAAATTCGGCTTCGATACTCGATCAGTGTCTGCACGCTATCGAGGCTGACAGCCTCCGTCGGGGCGAACCAGCCGTAGGTATCGTAAACCACCCAAACTTCACCTGGGCGGTGGGTGCCGACAGCCTGGCGCGTGTGCGGGCTGCACGATTCCTAGAGATATTCAATGGTCATCCCTACGCTGCGTCCCGAGGGGATACCGGAAAGCGCTCCGCCGTACGCATGTGGGACATGGCTAACGCCGAGAGGATATTGGAACGTGGTTGGCTACCGCTGTATGGCGTTGCTGGGGACGACACTCATGTGCTCAGCGGTGCCGCTGAAGCGAGCCCTGGAAGGGGATGGATTGTGGTGCGTGCGTATCAGCTCCGTCCTGCTGAGTTGGTCAACGCCATGCTCATGGGTGACTTCTACGCTTCAACTGGCGTTTCCTTGGATCAATGCAACTTCGATGAACGGCACCGAAGACTGTCAATTAGGGTCAACGCGGTTTCCGGCGTCGCGTACCAAGTGGACTTCGTTGCCACGAAACTCAGTGCGCATCCTTTGGCGCACGTTCCAGCCGGTGACCGTTGGGACAGCCCAAGCGTGGGCGTGCTGGTTAAGCGCGTCGCGGGTCCAATTGCGGACTATTCGCTTGCCACAGACGACGCTTATGTTCGCGCCACGATCAGTGCATCGACGCAACCCAGCAACCCCATGAAATCGAACTACGCAGGAGACATTGCTCAGCTCGAACAGGCATTTACACAGCCGGTCGGATGGCAACGAAACCGACATTTAGAAGAGTCGAATTGACTTCTGCGTACGCGAGCGGCGCTTGTGTCGGTACGGTTCTGCGGCGCTGGAGGCCGCCGTGCTCGGTTTAGGTGCTGTCGGGGTCTTGGTTGAGCTCGGCGGAAAACCAAATAACCTCCGCGCTTCTTCAACCTTTCCTTCACGGAACAGTACCTTGATTAGGTTGTCGCGCATCTTGCCATCTTCGGGAAACTTCTGAATCCCCCTACGCAGAATGTCTTCGGCTTGCACTAGTGCGCCTCGACTCACCTCGAGGCGCGCGAGGTTGTTGGTGGCGGAACGCACCGCGTCGTCCTGACCATTGCGACGAAGCGCCTCGGCGTACGCGGCACGCGCCGCAGGTTCGTTCTTGCGCAGTTCCAGTGCGTAGCCCAGCAAATAGGGCGCCGTGGTGGACAACGTTGTCTTGCGTGTTGCGTCACTAAAGAGCGATACGCTGTCGCCGAACAGCCCTGCTCTCCACACGGTGGTTGCGGCAAATAGCATCACTAGCAGCAGGCCCGCACTGGTTCCGAGCCGCTCCAATTTGCGCATCAATAGTGCCATTAGCCAAGCAAGGGCCAGCACGCTCAACCACAAATAGCGGTCTGCCATGCGATTTTGCAGCGGAAAGAGCACCTGACTCACCGGAATGAGGGGAGCCACGAACGTGAGCCAAGCAGCAAGCCAAGCGGGTTCTTCGTTTCGCCACCAGGTGCGTGTCGCCGCGATACCCGTGCCAATAACGAACAACCAGCCTGTGATGGCAGCACCGTTCCAGGTGGTTCTGGTTGGAACATCGTGAACAATCGACAGTGCCGCAGGGTTGAAACAACACTCGATGTAGCGCCACCAGACAGGACCCATGGTGGCGGCAGCTGTCCATCGAGTGCCACCTGCCGGCGTGCCCACCATGTGCATCAGACTGCCGACCTTCCAATGCAGAGGCATGATGACCACTGCAGGTACGATCAGCAAGAGGAACGCTCGCCATGCGATGCGGCGTTCTGCGACCAAATCGAACACGAGAACAAGCACGATGGCTGCAATACTCATCGACTTCGAGAGCAGCGCCGCGGCAAAAAATGCCGTAGCCCAGCCGACGAGGCGGCCATCTTCGCGGCACCAGGCCCAGAGCATGGCGGCGACAAAGGCAAGCGCGAGCACATCCTTGCGACCGGCAATCCACGCCACGCTCTCAACGTGAACCGGATGCAGCGCGAAAATGAGGACACAGAGTTCAGTGGTCCACTTGCGGCCTAGAGTGCAAAGCAAAGCCTCTCGCAGTAACAGTATCGCAACGACATAAATGATTAGATTGTCGACGCGCAACAGTTGGGGGGCGAGCTTGTACGCCGAGGATTCCAGGACGTGACTCAAGTCACGCAGCGGCAAATATTCAGCGCCAAGCGTATGACGAGTGGAAAAAGAGAAGTCAGTGAGAATTGCCCAAATTTCGCGAGTGCCGCCACGTGACAACAAACTGTTTTGGACAACGAGCCAAGGATCGTCCCACACCACGAAACCGCCGCTTAGCGAAGGCAGGTAAACCAGCAGTAGCAGGATCGCAAATGCCCACGGCAACACCGACTGCCAGCGAACGTGCGCATAGCGCTCGGCGGACAAATCGGGTGAAGAGGGGAAAGCCATGAACGACAGGTGGAGTCTACAGCAGCGAGATCACCCAGGCCGCCCCGATGAGCGCCCCGATGGTCGCTCCCACCGATGACAGCGAGTAGACCAACAAGACTCGCATGGCCGTGTTGCGGTACCAACCACGCACTTGGGTGATAGATTCGAGAATACCTTCACAATGGGCCCGAGTGGGACGACGAACCGACGCCTGAACCAATGCCGTTGCCATTCCGGCGCCGATTCTTGGGTACAGTGTCAGCAGAGGTGCGGCCAAAAAACCTGTAATGACGGTTACGGGTTGCGCGCCTGCCGCGGCAGTGAAGAACGCGCAGCCGATAGCAGTCGGCAGCGACCAGGCCACCAGCATGTGAAGCAGCGTGCCCACTGAATGGGCGTGCCAGCCCCAAATAAAGGACAGAAGAATCACCGACGGTATCAGCCACGGCCGGTAGCGTCTGAAGGCCGATTGGCTCGGCAACTGCTCGAGTGCAGTTCGATCGATCGGCTTGCCCAAGTGAGCAACGATGCCCTCGACATGGCCTGCGCCGACGACGGCCACGATTTTTTTTCCGGGAGCCATCGTAATTGAGCTAGCCAAGTACTGATCGCGTTCATCAATCAGCGGCTCTTTGAGACCGGGAACCATGCGGGAAAGTTCGGTGAGCATCTCTGAGATGGTATCGCGGTTCTTCAGCTGCTCGATCTGGTCTTCAGACAGTTCCGCTGCTGCGGACGGCGCGGTTATCAGACTGCCCACGAGTCTCAATCTGTTCAACGCCGATATATTGGCCCAAGTTCGTTTGAGGGTTGTTTGAATGTCTCGATCTGCCAGGACTAGGCGGGCGCCGATTTGTTTGCAGCTTTGCACCGCAGCGAGCATTTCGGCACCCGGCTTTACGCCGAGGCGCTCACCGATCTTCCTCTGGTAGGCAGCCAGAGCCAGACTCGCCAGCAGGACCAGCACCTGATGTTCCTTGATCTTCTTGGCGAGATTCAGATTGGCATATCGGTTCTCGTCCATCAAAGAATCATGACGTTTCTGGTCGAGTTCTACGCAGACTACGTCCGGAACCGTATCAGCGATAACGTGGCGGACTTCATCGACACTTGTCTGTGATACGTGCGCCGTACCGATGATCGTGATGTCCTTACCATCGTGCTCCAATCGAGTGACACAGCCAGGACTGTTCATCAACTTGCAGGCTAGTACGCTTTTAGTCATCGCGCCGTGGGTCTGATGCGGTATCGTGCGCCACACGGGAGATTCGGAATGACAACGCCCACGTTCTCTGTGCGCACACAAATTCCCCAGTCACCGAACGGCCTCACGGTGAGTTTGGCAGCTCTGCGCGCCGCAGGGGCGCCAATTCTGGACCTTACCCTCTCAAACCCAACTCGAGCAGGAATCTTCGACGATGAGTCTTGGGTCACTCACCTGGCCCGGTCGCAGAGCGCAACCTACGAGCCTGCGCCGCTTGGCCTCAAATCGGCTCGAAGCGCCGTGGCTAGGTACCTGCGTCAGAAGGGAATCGTTGCAGAAGTTGAACAGATTGTTCTTTGCGCCAGCACGAGTGAAGCCTACTCGTACTTGTTCAAGTTGCTGACCAATCCCGGTGACACCGTACTGTTTCCTCGGCCAAGTTACCCCCTGCTGGAACACCTGGCGATTCTCGAGAACGTCCGTCTTTCACACTACAATATCCGCTATGACGGCGCCTACTACATCGATACCGACTCAGTGAAACGGGGACTGTCTGGGTCCTGCAAGGCGATTGTGCTCGTGAGTCCTAACAACCCCACAGGCTCCTGCACGTGCGACCAGGAGCTCGAAACCCTCGTAGCGAGTGGCGTGCCCCTCATCTCCGATGAAGTATTTGCCGACTTTCCGCTGCGACCGGGGCAGAGCCCGATCTCGACAGTGTTGTCAGCGCAATCCAGCCTCGTGTTCTCGCTCGGCGGCCTGTCGAAAACCGCGGGTCTGCCGCAACTCAAATTAGGCTGGATCGTCGTTGGCGGTCCGGAACGAATTCGCCGGGAGGCAGTCGCGAGGCTTGAACTCATTTGCGACACCTTCTTGTCACTGAATACACCGGTTCAGGTTGCCCTCCCTGAATTGCTCGAATACGGTGCGCAGCGTCGAGCGCGCATTCAGGCGCGTCTGCTACACAACTATCAGCTTCTCGAGCAACGTGTTCGAGACACGCCCGTCAGTTTGCGCGCGACGCAGGGTGGATGGTCAGCGGTTCTCCAGTTGCCCAACCTTGCGCTCGAAGACTGGTCATTGCATCTGCTTACGCAGGCGAATTTGTTGGTGCAGCCCGGCTGGTTCTACGACGATACCCAGGAGGGAATCGTCGTATTGAGCCTATTGACGCCTGTGCACGAATTCTCAGAAGGTCTCGAACGCTTGGTGAATGCAGTTGAACGCTAGTCGCTCAGCTTTAGACCGAAGCCGATTCCGAACGCAAACGCCGTCGGCGAGCTAAGGCCAAACCCGAGGCTGCGGTCAACAACAGCCATCCGTTTGGAGAGGGGGTCTCGCTGCGCCCTGGGACTCGGCAGCCACAACCCCCAGGCTTCTTTTTGACGGTCTCCGGACTGTCTGCCGCAGGGTCATTGGCAGGGGGTGCCTCATTCGCAGGCGGAGCGGACTCATCTGCAGCTTCGCTCTTTGCAGCCTTCTTTTTGGGCTCTTCAGAACCCGCTGCGTCGCCAGCCTCAGCGTTGTCCTTCTTGTCTTCCGTCTTCTTGGCCTTCTTTTTTTCGCCGGTAAACACGATGCTGCGGCGATCAATGACTTCATTCTCACCGCCGAGAATCAAGGTCGTGGGAGAGCCGACTATTTGCCCGTTGCGAGTATCACGAACCGTGACCTTGTACTCACCGCAGTCGAACCCGTGGTCGCGATGGAGCTTAAATGTAAATCGAGTGCGCTTCTCGATTCGACTCGTTTCGGGATCGAGGAATCCGACGTCGACCGTTTCAGTAACGGGTTGTTTCCCTTCAATGGGCACATTGCGCGTTACTAGCTTGTCGCCGTCCATCATTGCGCGCTCGTAGTAGACTTTCTGGTCGAACTCGAACTTCAGCTGAATCGTGGGCACGTCCGGGGGTCGCGGCAGAAATATCTTGATGTCCACATTCCAGGAATTGCCGTCGCTACGCGGCTTCAAGGTCTTGTTGCTACCCCAGTCAATGCGGCCAGCTGCAGCAGCCATGGCGGCGATCATAAAGATGGCCAGGGTGCATCCCATTGCCACCAGGCGACTCGGCCATTTGCCATACGTGAAGCGAAACATTCTGAACCTCCGGTTACGTGCACGGAGGCTAGACGATCATCCGCGAAACGCGAAGTCGATAATTGGGCCGGACCGGGTCAGCGGTCTCGATCAACCCTTGCGAGGGTCTAGGATAGTCGGCGGGCCATTGGACTCGCCATCATCAGCAGATGGCGGCGGCGCAGGCACCGTGTCCCGTGGCCGGGCGGCTACCGTATCAGCATACAATTCCAAGATACTTGGACCGGATGTTGCTCCGGTCGTCTCGGACTCCCCACTTGTCGGTCCGTAATCATCGAGCGGCAACCAACTTGGGGGTCTTGCCAAAGGTCCCCGGCTAGAGAACGGATCAGTGGGTTCTGTTGCCGGCGCAATCGGCGTCACATGGGAGCCGCGCTTAAGATCAACCGAATTTGGCGGCGGGCGCTGCGAGTGGAGCTCCGTCTTGTTGTCCACTTCAGAGGACAGTCGATCTCGATGGGGTGCTTGGTCTCGCCTCATGACTTAACCCAATCTGCGCTCCAATATCCGCACGCGAATTACTACTACAAGCAAGACCGCGAACAATCATAAATGTGCTGTCACACCAAACTATGTGCAAAATATTTTCAATATCAACCTGCCACCTTAGCGCTATACATGTGGCAAGCCTTGGATGCACGCCTGGTTAACAGGCGTATTTCAGCGCTCAAACTAGGGAAAACCATTGATTCTGTGGCTCCGCGGTGAGTCTAACCAACGCCACTTGGCTGTCCCTAAAGCTACCTAGTGCAGGAGTCTGTTTCGCGCATGGCGAGGGGGTGCCCCGGTACTCGGGTCCGTTGGCAAGAGGGGTGTCTCTGGCAGCGATCCTCCCAAGGTGATGGCCGCGCAGGTTCCAATCGCGCTCATGAAGCTACTGACCCAGATGCCCCATTCCCAAGCAAACTGTACGAGAACCTGAGTTTGGCGCGATGCGGTCATGTTGACGAACACGAGAATCTCAAGTGCTGTCATAGACGCAAACACCGCTGTGATCAGCCTAACGCCTCGCAGCGCTGCAATACTCCGACGGGTGAATACCAGGGGAACAAGTATGAACCAACCAATAGCGCCCCCCCATAACCACCCCACGTGGTGACGTGCCAGTTGATAGCCGGTCAGGATACGTATCTCGGGTGACGTCTGAGAAAACCACGGCAAAGCATATGATGCGAGCCCAAACAGCGCACAGAGCAGCAATAAACCCTTGCCCCGCTGCATATTCCAAAACGGCAGGGACTGAAGCGCGAGCGGGGTCTGCTCAGCCAACGCCTCGAGTTCGAGTTGCGATTCTGCCGAAGGCGCCAGTGCATGGAGAGGTACGAGTTCCACGTCGCAATCGGGGCAGCGAGTCACCGCGTCGTCTTCGGTAAACAATTCACGACAGAATGGACAACAGAGAAGGCCTGCCACGTGCCGAGAGCATAGCCGATGAATCGCGGCAGCTTGCATCGATTGCACCCTATTGGTACCCAATGGTTGAAGCCCAGGCTACTCAGAACCCGGACACCTGGGCCACGAGGCCAGCATCTCGAGCCTGGACCCAGCAGCGCCACAGCCGGTTAGAGTCAAATGATCCACAGAATAGCCGAAATCTTCGAACTGCCCTGCGACTCGGACTTGTTGCTCCAAGCGCTGACCCATCCGAGCTTCGCCAATGAAAATCGGCAATCAGAAGATAATCAACGCCTGGAGTTTCTGGGCGATGCCGTGCTCGGCCTTTGTATCACCGAATTCCTATTCCTGCAGCGTCCCGACGCTGATGAAGGTTCGTTGACTCAGCTCCGCGCCCAGTTAGTCAACACGGACTGGCTTGCCAACTGGGGTCGTAGTGCTGGACTTGACCAAGTGATTCGTCTTGGTCGTGGTGCCCTCGCGTCGGGCATTCCAGTGAGCAACAACGTGGTCGCCGATGCAGTGGAGGCCTGCTTGGCCGCGACCTTCTTGTCCCTTGGACTCGAAGCTGCGCGCCGTGCATGTCTGCGCATCGTAGAACCAGCCATGGACCAAGCGTTGGCAGAGGCACAACAGGATCCGAAGAGTGAATTGCAACAGGTCGTGCAAGCACTTGGAGTGGGGTTGCCTCAGTACGAAGTGCTCGCCACGACCGGGCCAGCGCATGAGCGCTGTTTCGAGGTGCGCGTGGGTGCGGCGGGTCAATGGCTGGCAACAGGCTCGGGTCGATCCAAGCGCGCAGCAGAGCGGGCTGCGGCCGCAAGCCTATTGACGCAACGAGAGCAACTGCTTTTGCCTTTGGTGGCGAACGCTGAAGTCGTGGACGGGGATTCAGAACCATGAAACGAAGCCGGGTGATTGTGTGGGCTTGCCTACTCGTTGTCAGTTTCGTCTTGCCCGCCTGGGCGGGCAGCTACTTGGACCGAGCGGCGCTGCTCCTGACCGAAGCGAACCACGCCGGTCACCTGCTGCGAACGCGCCTTGGCGACAAAGAGTTCATTCACATGGTTCACGAAATGAGTCGGGCACGCATCGAAGTGGCCACACATATGCTGGTTCCCAAAGAGGTTGCGGTGGCTCACCCGCATCTGTTGATGGTTCTGGAGAACTTCGAGCGAGCCGCGGATGCGGCCGAACATCACGAGCCCCAAAGCTTCTTACTGTACCTGCAGAAAGCTACCGAAGAGGAACGCATTCTTCGCTCATACGTCGACCGACATGGTTGGTCGATTCCAAACTTGTAGTGCGGCCCCCGTCTTTTTCTACGTGACTCGCCTGCCCACTATCTGATGTAAGGCGTTGATACGCCTAGTGCTCGTTCCCCCGTTTGATCCACGTTCACGGGACAATGCTCGGGTCATTGCGGCTTGCTCGTGACTCTGGCGACCTGTGCAGAAGGTACTACTAACACAAATATAGATTGGCCTTGTAACCACTCGTAGTCACCACTGAACACTTGAAGCAAATCCGAGCAACGAAGCAAAGCTAGTTTCAAGCCTCCCGCATCAGCAAAGCGCACCACACTCACTGCCAAGCCGGCCTGTGCCTGTTATTGCACAATACACCGAAGAACTCAGGTGTTTGGACGCAAAGCGCAGTGAACGAGAAGGACGTCAGTGTCGCTCGCAGCAACAAATAGACGAGTGCGCTGAGCCATTCATCATTCTAAAGGATACTGACGCAGTCAGTCTCTGCGATACTTGGGCCCTCGTCTTCGATGCGCGAGGCATCGGGTGGGTTCCGACTGACGTCATACCTTTCCATTCAATATGCGGTGGCAATGCCCGCTATCGGCTGTGATGCTTGCTGCACGATTTTCGGGCCAAGCATTTGCAGACGAGAGACTGAAACGATATCCTTA
>Ga0265340_10001341_pt1 | contig 14107 bp, 11 predicted proteins | sample 4CB225metaG_FD_202082 | JGI IMG/M metagenome (GOLD analysis project Ga0265340, IMG submission 202082) | Rhizosphere microbial communities from Carex aquatilis grown in University of Washington, Seatle, WA, United States - 4-CB2-25 metaG | ecosystem: Host-associated > Plants > Roots >...
TCGGGCGCTATACTTCGACTTGATTGAGGCCGCTTTAGGTGAAGCCGCGAGAAAGGCGTTTGAGATGCTCCCCGAAACCTATCAGTTCCAAGGACCTACATACCTAAGAGGTCGTTCTGAAGGCAAGGCTGAAGGCAAAGCTGAGGGTGAGGCGGGTGCCGTACTCGCAGTTCTCGACACCCGCGGCATTTCCATCACGGAACAACAGCGGCAGCACATTCTCCAATGCGCGGACCTCGATCGACTGAACGCGTGGGTACGCAGAGCCGTGACTCTCTCCGACGTCAACGAGCTGTTCGAGCAGTAATCGCTCAGACAGCTTACGTGTTCAATTGCATGCCGCTGCCGAAATGAGCCTGCATTAATCCTCCCGTACGGAACTCCGAGCTACGCTCGGCATCGGCATAATGGTAGCGCCTGTCGACTTCGTCGTTCCAATCGCGTGGTCGCCACAATTTCCGTGACTCACGGCGTGGCCTTACCTAGCATCACCGGCACAGCCTTATTCTCGCGGCTTCACCCAAGCTTGCCTTACCTCACGATTGGCCCAAGTCCGTCATATCGGCCTACTTGTGTGCAGTCGCTTTGGCCCGTCTGGCACTAGTGGAGGCTCGTTCTTGGTGCATCAATAGCCCAATCGAGCGTGTACGGCTTGCCGCTGACAACGAGCGCCTTGATTCCGAAGTCGCGATGCTGCGCGAAGAGTTGCGAATCAAAGATGCCCGCCTCGGTCGCATTGCTCCAGCAAATCGCCCTCACTATCCACCCACCGAGCGGCTCGCGATTCTTGCACTCAAAGTCGCTCGCGGTTGGAACAACGTCCAAACCGGGCGGGCGTTGCTGCTGACTGATGTAACCATCGCGAGTTGGCTGAAGCGAATCGATGAATCGGGCTCTGGCGCTTTGGTGACGTTGCCCGAGCCCGTCAATCGATACCCGGACTTTGTGCGCCAAGTGGTGCGGCAGCTCAAGTGTGTCTGCCCGACCATGGGCAAAGTGCGGATTGCGCAAATGCTGGCACGAGCTGGGCTGCAACTGTCGCCGTCAACGGTACGCAGGTTTCTCCGGCAACCAATGGGTCCCAAGCCGAAATCGGGTGAGAAAGTTCTGGCATCTGCACCACCACCACAGGCGCAACCGACAGCGACTGTTCGCAGTAGTTGTCTTTACTGCCTTGGTAGCGTCAACGGTTCTATTGGCGTCTGCGTCGCAGTGCCATCAGTGCCAGACCCGCAATCCCGGCAAAACCCCAGAGCCGCGTTTGCGACGGCGCCATTCTGCACCCGCAGCCCAAAGACCCGGTGCTGTTGCCACCCGTCTTTGCTCCAGTGCCGTTGTTCGCGGGATTACCTGTGTTATTGCCTGAGCCGGCCGCGGTGCAACCGAGGCACACGCTCGATGTGCCACCTGCGCCAGCGCCACCGGATGTTGTGTCATTGGGATTCGTGCAACTGTACTGATGGTCCTTGTCCTGGCTAGGATTGTAGACTGTGGCAGGCGTGCAGGTCTGGCCGGTTCCACAAGGATTGGGGTCGCAGGGTGTGATGCACTCGGGACCCGGCACACAGAGTTGGTCACCGCAGTGTCCATCACTGCAACCCGTGGCCACGCAGCGACCGAATGTCTTCTGCGTCGAATCAGTCTGACACTCTTGGTCCTGCGACGGGCAAGGAAGACACGTGCAGTTGGGCACGCAAGCGCCGTTCTGACAAACAAAGTTGGTGGGGCATGCGGGCAGTCCTGCTGCAGTGCGGGCATCACAGAGATCCACGCACTTGCCGCCTACGCACTGTTCACCCGCCAAGCAGGTAACGCCGTCGCAACCGCCGACACAAGTGCCGTTCACGCATCGCTGATCTGCACTGCAATTGGCGGCAGCACAGGCTGCGTCCACACAGAGGTTGTTCACGCAAAGTTGACCAGAAGGACACCCCGCGAACTCGCCCCCGGCTACACACGTGGTAACGCAAGTGCCCTTGTAGCAGGTGTATCCCGTTTGGCAGAGATTGTCTCCGTTATCAATGGCGCCGTCGCAGTCATCGTCAATTGCGTTGCACGTCTCGTTCTGGCGCGTGAAGACTGGGTCGCACGTAGAGGTTGCGTTGGTGTCCGTGACGCATGAGGTTACGCCGGTGGCGCAAATGCCCTGCTGCCCAGGTACGGTGCAGAGTTGCCCACCGCCCTGACACACAACGCCCTCGACGGTGTAGACGAAGTCATTGAAGTCACCATCGGCGTTCCAAGTCTCGTCGCCCGCGGTTGTGTGATTGATGTAGGGCGCATTGAACTGCGTCGGCGACGTGGGTAAGTCTTCCACGGCAATGTAGAATCGTCCGGGCGTTGCTACGGAGGCGTAGACGACGGCAGCAATATAGTTCTGACCCGAAGCCGTCGCGACTTGGTTCAGCGCTCGCTCAGTGTACTTGTTCTGCGTGCAGGCACAGGAACTTGCGCTGATGCAGTTCTTCGTGCCATTGCCCTTGACAGCAAAGCCAATCTTCTTGGTCGAGCACGCCTTGAAGTCCGCGTTGTTGGGGACGTCCGAAAGCGCGGCACCAACTATCTCATAGCCCACCTTGGGCAAAAAGGCGCCGTCAGAGTTTTGCCAAGCTGTGGGGTAAGGAGGATTAGTCGCTTTGGCGTAGGCTAAGATCTCGTCCGACGATACCAGCGGGTGAATCGTTGGGTTCGGCGTACCATCAGCGCAGTACCAGCCGAAATCAACCAAGCAGCCGCCGCCGTGCAACACCATCTTGCCCTGAATACTGCAGAGCGGGTTGAAGGTTGCGGGCTGGGTCTGTGCGTCTTTGGCAAAGTCGACGAGCGGTTTTCCCGCACTGTCCGGTTCGTACCACTTGAAGAGCCCAATCAACGACATGTTGTCGAGCGTGTTCGCATTGCCCGAGTACTGCTGGTAGTCGCCCTGATCTGTCTTTCCGGTGCAGCCAATGGAGCCGCCCACTTTTGTCGATGTGCAAAGCGTCCTCGGATCCACCGGGATCGGTCCAAAGCCTTGGGTATTGACCGAGTCGGGGGGTTCCATCAGCTGGGCGCTCGCCTTGCCGGCGAGGCCAAGTGAAACCAACAGTGCAAAAGAAGAAGTCAGAACGAACCGGAGCGAAGAGCTTCCAACCATCTGCGGATTGTAGCACCGAGCGCGCGACGACCAGCGATTCCATGTGCCGCACCAACCCAATCATGCAACGTGTGGTACTAGATTACCGCAATGCGTGACCCTGGTTCGTCCAAGCAGTTTCGTCCGTGGCTGTTGCCCAAAGGAGCAGATCCGTGCTGGCCGGACCCCAATCTGGCCGACGCAGATGAAGGTCTGGTTGCTGTAGGGGGGGGGCTTGAGCCGGCGCGCCTAATATTTGCGTATGGTGCTGGGATTTTTCCGTGGTTCGATGACCGATCGCCCATCTTGTGGTGGTCTCCTGAACCCAGAGCCGTTTTGCAGCTGCAGAACCTGCACGTTTCCAGAAGCCTGCGTCGGTGTCTGCAGCGCGAATCGTTTCTCGTCAGCGCGGATCGGGATTTTGCCGGCGTGATTGACGGTTGTGCCGATCGTGTTGAAGGCACGTGGATTACGCAAGATATGCGGAGCGCTTACATAGCACTGCATGATCTCGGTCATGCGCACAGCTTCGAGGTGTATCGGGATACCGAGCTGGTGGGTGGCCTTTATGGCGTGCAGGTGGGTGCGCTTTTCGCGGCGGAAAGCATGTTTCATCGCGCCACCAACGCTTCCAAGGTTGCGCTAGTTGGCGCAGTCAGCAGCCTGTTTTCAGCTGGATTCACGCTGTTCGACGTGCAGTTTCTGACGCCGCATCTGGCAAGCCTTGGGGCGACACTCATGCCGCGGCGCAGTTACCTACAGGCCGCCACTGCTGCGGCTGCGCAGACAGTGCCCTGGGCGGCGGTGTTGGACCAATTGCGCGCTCATTTTCCCAGTGCGTCGCGCCTCGACAAATGAAGCTTCGGACATCTCGTTTTTGGCGCTTACACGAATTCGGCCCCATTGTGCGCGCAGACCGACAGTGCTTGCCCCATTCGCGAAGCATCGTTGCTCTACTGCCCGCCTAAAATAAGTGATAGAGCGCACAGTCGACCCCATTATGGAATCTGCCGTTCAGAACAGCGCAATGCCACTCGTGCGCACGAAGCACCGGGTAGCGCTGCGCCGCCGGCGGCGAATCGCGGCGTCACTCATTCTGCTATTGCCCGCTGCCCTCAGTGTGACGATCGATTTCGCGCACCGGGGGCACCGCGTCGTGGCTTTCGACGCCATACACCGGCTGACCTACGCCGGCGCGGTGTTGGAAAGTCTGGTGCTCGGTGCCGTTCTGCTGGCGGCCGCTTCGCGCCGTCGCAGTGGGTTCGCTTGGGTGCTCGGCGCGCTGTTCGCCGTGGCCATGACCGCAGCCATTGGGTGCCAATATTACTTCTTCGAACAATACAATGCCTACTTGAACACGGACGTCTCTGAGTTTGCGTCGAACTTCAAAGACAGCATCGTGAATCAACTGGTGGCTGATCTCGGTAACTACATGAAGGTGTTGCTGCCGATATTCTTGGTTTCCGTTGGGTTGCTCGTGTTGGCGCGGCACTCGGTACATCTCAAGCGGCGCCAGGCACGGGCGGCGGCAGTTTTGGCACCCATGCTGCTCGTTGCATCGATGTTCGCGCCGACCCAACACCGGCAGTATCAAGCCTGCACGCCCGACATGCTCTACTTCAATGCGGTCGGCGGGGTTCTGCGCACCACCCTGGGTTTCACCGAGCAATCGGGGCAAATGCGGCCGATGGCGCGCCAGTCGTTGCCCGTGCCACGCCTCACCCCTCACCCGTCGCACCCGCGCAATGTCCTACTCGTGCTGCTGGAGAGCGTGCGGGCAGATGCCGCCTGCATTGACTACGACCCCACTTGCCGTCGCACGGAAGCGACCAACCAGCTCTTTCCCGAACGAATCGGTTTGCACCAATTGCGCGCGCTGGATTCGAGCACGGCGATCACGCTTGCTGTGTTGTGGTCAGGCCTGCAGCCAACGGAATCCCGCGAGCGGCTGCACACGCAACCGCTGATCTTCGATTATGCCAAAGCCGCCGGCTATCACACGGCATACCTGACGTCGCAGAATCTGCTGTTCGGCAATACTCGCCTGTGGGTAAAGAACCTCGGAGTCGATCGGTTCTGCAGCGCCACCGAGCTCGATCCTGAATCTGACCTCGACATGGGTGCACCTGAAAAGACGCTCGCTGAGCGCGTCAACCACGAGCTCGACACGCTGCCAGAACCGTTTCTCGCCGTGGTGCAGCTCTCCAATGTGCACTACCCGTATCTGGTGGACCCGTCGGCGCCGCAGCCCTTTCAACCCGCTTCGCGCAGCAAGGCTCCTGGCGACAACTACAAGTTCTTCAACCAGTACCAGAACGCAGTCCACCAACAGGACGCACACGTCTACGACTTCTTGAACCACCTGCAGCAACTACCGGCAGCAGCGCGCACGGTAATCGTGTACACGTCGGACCATGGCGAGGCTTTCCGTGAACACGGCAACATGGGGCACACATTCAGCATGTTCGACGAAGAGATCCATGTCCCCGGCTGGATCAATGCGCCGCCCGGCACGCTCACTGACGAGGAGCGCGCCAACATCGTTAGCAAGCGCGACCAGCCGCTGACACACGTTGATCTGACACAAACCGTGCTCGATCTGCTTGGTGTGCACGATGCGCCTGAAATTCAGGCGTACAAATCACTGACGCATGGCAAAAGCCTACTGCGCCCCGAGTTGAACGATGAAACCCTGTCGCTGACAAACTGCGCCGGGGTATGGTCGTGCGCGTTCGAGAATTGGGGCGCCATGCGTGGCTGGCGCAAGGTGGAAGCTCGCGAATGGGATTCGCATTGGCGCTGCTTCGATCTGCAATCGGATCCCAAAGAGCAGAACGACCTCGGTGAGGCGGCGTGCGCCGAGCTCGTGAGCTACGCCCAAGCCAAGCATGCTCGCCTCCCTGGTGGCGAGAAGCACAGGGCAGAACACGCAAAGGCCACCCGGGCCAGGAAATGAAAGACTTACTACCAACCCTCGTGCGGGGTCGGGATGTCACCCTCGAGCAGTGCGATGTCTGCTTGGTCGCGTAGGGCTTTGCTGCGCCGGCGGCGCGGATCGGCTGCGGCTCGGCGCTTCATTTCGATCAGGTCCGCGGTTGTCACGACTGGTATCGTGAATTCACCTAACGAAGTTGGCTCGGCGCGAAGAATATAGGCATCGAACGCCGCATCGAACGCCAACTGCACGGGCTCACCACTGGAATGCTCGAAGTTAACGCTATGGGCAAACCTGCCCGTGGTGCGAAAGCCGCGACCCTCCATGCATACTAACAATGATTCCAGAGGGGTCGACGATTCGATTGCGAAGTCCACATCCAGCGTGGCACGCGGTACGCCGCTGCGAATACCAACGGCGAGCCCACCGATGAGCGCATAGCGCACGCCAGATTGAGTCAACGCTTCACGAGCCGCAGCGATGGCACCCAATTTGTCGGGAGCGCCCGTCACCCCGGCAACATAGCCGAGCGCCTGGCGCATGACGAGCTGTTCTCGTTCCGTCGCAAAAATTGCTGCGCGAAAGGCGCTCGTCATTGGGTCAGCATAGCACCCATTGAGCCTGCGGAAACTGGCCCTCAAATTCCGAGCGATGCAGGACCTAGCGCGTCAAGATGCCGTACGTGACACAGAAGAAGAACGGCAACAGTAGCCACAGCAAAGGCTTGATAGGGCTCTCGATACCCTTTGAGCCAGGCATGCCGTAGTCAGAGCCGACGACACGCGACCCCTCGGCAGCCGCAGCGCCGCGAGCAGCAGGTCGAGCAGAAGGGTCAGCTTTCGTTGAACTAGAATCGGCCATCAGGTACCTTCCATAGCACGCCTGCTTCTACGGCCAAGTGGGGAATTCTTTCTGGTCGTGGAAGCGCGGAAAGTGCTTGGGCGCAGTTACACGATCACCAATGCCGGCACGTGCGCGCGCCGCAACCGGCCGCAGGTGGCGCTCGTCACACGTTCAGATGTTGCCGGAGGATTTGCACCATGCGGCGGAGCGGCTCGGCCGCACCCCAGAGCAGTTGGTCACCCACGGTGAACGCCGTGAGAAAATCAGGCCCAAGGCGCATCTTGCGCACGCGACCAATCGGAACCGTCAACGTGCCGGAAACGGCCGCGGGGGTCAGCTCGCGCAGAATCGTCTCCTTGTCGTTTGGCACGAACTTGACCCATTGATTGCCACCCTTGATCAGCGACTCGATCTCGTCGAGCGGCACGTCGTGCTTGAGTTTAATCGTCAACCCCTGCGCGTGGCAGCGCATGGAGCTCACCCGCACGCAGACGCCGTCAACCGGGATCGGAGAGGCAGTGCCCAAGATCTTGTTCGTCTCGGCGTAACCCTTCCACTCTTCTTTGGTCTGGCCCATTTCCACGGGCTTGTCGATCCAAGGAATTAGACTGGCTGCGAGCGGCGCACCAAATGCCTTGGTGGGGAACGCGTCTGACCGCAGTTGCTCACCAATCACGCGCTCGATGTTCAAGGCGCTCTCACTGGGGTTTGCTACCAGATTCCGTGTCGCATCACCAAGAACCTGCATCTGCAGGGCCAATTCACGCATATTGGCGGCACCCGCACCCGACGCTGCTTGATACGTCATGCTGGTGAGCCACTCCACCAAGCCAGCGCGAAACAGGCCGCCCAAGGCCATTAGCATCAAACTTACCGTGCAGTTGGCACCCACGAAAGTCTTGAGGCCGTCGCGCAGGCCCATCTGAATCACGTCGAGATTGACCGGGTCGAGAATGAGCACCGCGTCATCCTTCATGCGCAGCGTGGAGGCTGCGTCGATGAAATACCCAGACCAGCCCCGAGCACGAAGCTGCGGATAGATCTCAGTCGTGTAGTCGCCACCCTGGCAACTCAGCAGCACCGGGTACTTGGCGAGCGCGTCGAGATCCTTGGCGTCGAGTAGCTTCTTCTTGCCTTGACCGATGTCAGGTCCATCACCGCCCACATTCGATGTGGTGAAGAACGTGCCGTCCACGTGCTTGAAGTCACCCTCGGAACTCATGCGATCCATGAGCACCGAACCAACCATACCTCGCCAACCAATGAATCCAACGTTGAGCATTGCTATCGGCCAATAGCATGAACCCAACTTCGCGCGATGCAAGTGAGCGTGGGTCAATCAGAGCCGCGATTGTCGACCGCGCGCCTCGGAAACCCGAGACTGCGGCTGCAGCTGACACAGGAGCAGACTCAGCCATTGCGCTTGCCGCTGCCACTGCTCTACTCACACGTGCGCCGGGACAAAACCCGCATCCGGTGCCGAAGCAAGACACATTGGTCGTAGCCGTTTAGTCAATCACGCGGACTTTGCCACTGGCCTGGGCAGGTAGCCCCACCTTACATATCGCTCCTGCAGTTCCGGTGCGTGGGGCAACGTGCGGAACAAGAGATATTCCGGCGCGGGTCTATTTTAGCTGGAGCGATATCTGATTCAAGCAGCTGCCAATTCTGCATCAGCGCATCCCGATTCACGTCGAGCCATTCCATGACAAGAGCTAGCGCGCGCCGCGGGAAGCGTCCCTCAATGGCTCCAGTCAGAATCTCCACCAAATGGCTGAATTTGGCTGCGGAAGCTCATGTTCATGATTCGGACGTCGGCTCAGGGGATGCGGAAGCTTCGTCTAGGCTCCGGAAGCTTCGACGCCGGAGCGGCCGGCTGTAAACGCCGCTCTGCCACAAAGGCCGCATGTCCCCCTTGTGCGTAATCGAACGGGCGCACGCGGGCGTCTTGATATGCATCAAGTAGACACGATACTCGCGCCTCAACGACCGTTTTTCAATTCCCGCTTGGGATCATCTCGACTGCCGGTGCTTTCCGAATCGGCCTGGCATGTGCCGCACGCACTAGCTGGTCACAGAGGCTTGGAAAGCCGAGTCCCGACGCAGCAGCGGCTTCTGGGTAGAGGCTAGTTGCCGTCATCCCAGGCAAGGTGTTGATCTCGAGAATCGTCACTGCAGCGGGCGAGACCCGTTCATCCACGAAGAAGTCAACGCGCGACATGTCGCGAGCGGCAATGGCTTGGTGGGCGCGCACTGCAAGTTCCTGCACCCGAGCCAGCGTGTCTGGCCGCAAGGGCGCCGGGCACACGTGCTGACTGCCACCGGGCGCGTACTTCGAGGCAAAGTCGTAGAAATCGCCGAGCTTTGGTAGAATGAGCGTGGTGGGCAACGCGCGCGGTGAGCCTGCTTCAACTTCGAGCACGCCGCACGTTATCTCAACGCCGGCCAGCAATGGCTCAATCAGCGCTTGCTCATCCTCGGCCAACACCGATAGGATGGCGAGCACCACTGCCTCAAGGGGTTGCTCCGCTTGCACGCGATGCACACCAATGGCAGAGCCGCCGTGAGCAGGCTTAACCACGAGAGCGGGGCCGAGCTGCGCCCGCGCGCGCTCGGCTGCACGTGTGGCGTCGTCGTGCCGCGCCACAACGACTTCGTCGCTCACGGGAAGCCCCCGGGTGCGCCAGAAGTGTTTGGCAAATGGTTTGTCTGCGGCCAGGGCACTGGCGAGCACCCCGCACCCAACATAGGGCAGATTCAGTACCTCGAGCAAACCTTGCAGACAGCCGTCTTCACCTACGGTCCCGTGTGTGATGGGAAATACGACGTCGGGTCGAGCAGCGAGTAAGGCCGCCGTCAGCGCTGTGTCGAGTTCGTGGAGCGTTACGCGATGCCCCGCGCTCTTCAGTGCCGCAACAACCCCCTCTGCGCTCTTTCGACTCACGTCAGCTTCCGCAGAAGGTCCGCCACAGATAACGGCTACGTTAAGGGTCATGGTTTTGTACTTTTCTCCGGCAAATGAACCAGGTCAATCCCCAGCTGATGACTGAACTCGAAGATGCGCTCATCGCGATAGAACTCTCCGAAGCCAATGCGCGTTAGGCCCGCATTGGCAATCAGCTTGAAGCAACCAAAACACGGTGAAGCCGTCACGTAGATGCTTGCGCCTTCGATGCGAACCCCCGTGCGTGCGGCTTGGGCAATGGCATTGGCTTCCGCGTGCACCGTGCGCACGCAATGCCCGTCTTCCATCAAGTGCCCGACATCGTCACAGTGGGGCAAACCGCGGATGCTACCGTTATAGCCCGTCGCAAGTAAGATGCGGTCCCGCACGATGACGGCTCCCACGTGCTTGCGATCGCAGGTGGAACGTGTCGCAACTACGTGGGCAATGGCCATGAAGTACTCGTCCCATGATGCGCGCTCACGATTCGGCATGATGGGCTTGCCTATACATCGAATCATCCGGAGTTTGAAGGCAATACCCGCCGCATAATAGCTGTTCGGCCGGTGCTCCTGATCGGTCCCCACTAGAGATTCTGCGTGAACAGGCTGCACGACTCGGCGAAAAGACATCAAATGTTGTGGAGGCGGTCGTGACCGTTGATCCACATCCTGATGGGTCAACACTCGAGATACGGTTTACTCTTGTTGCGCCCGCACTGGACGGATACGAGTATGTTTTGCTGCGAGCGCACCAACCTGGCGTTGATTTGTACCCTGTCAGGCTAGAGTTCGAAGACAATGGTTGGGTAGCCAACGAGGAAAGAGGGCTCAAGCAGTATCTCGGGAATCTCTTCAACTCAGCGCGCACACGGAAAATTATCAGCAACCTCATGGCGCAAAGCAGAAGTGCTTGATGGACAGCTCGAGTTCACGACGCAGCGGTTTGTAGTCTTCGAAGTAATTACGTTGGGTTGTTCGGTAAACAACAAGCGAAAGCGGGGTGGTGGTCGTTGACATCCAGCAACCAACCCATTCACCCAATCGCCTCAGCCCTGGACTTCGAGCCACCGATCGATACGCCCTACCGCTCGAGCCTTCGAGTTCCAACGAGCAACCGCTACCCCCTTGGGTTCGAGCTTCGAATTCGAGCCAGCAACCGCTACCCCCTTGCGTTCGAGCCTCGAATTCGAGCCGGCATCCGCAACACCTAGCATGTCCAGCTTCGAATTCGAGCCAGCAACCGCTGCCCCCTTGGGTTCGAGCTTCGAATTCGAGCCAGCAACCGCTACCCCCTTGCGTTCGAGCCTCGAATTCGAGCCGGCATCCGCAACACCTAGCGTGTCGAGCCTCGAATTCGAGCCGGCATCCGCAACACCTAGCGTGTCGAGCTTCGAATTCGAGCCGCCCAGTGAGTTAACCTAGCGCTTTCCCTAGATTCGATGTTCGAAAGAGCGATATCACCTAGCGGTTTCCGAGTGCCAGTTCACGAAATAGCGATAGGCCTATCACTCACCGGCTCGTCATCACACGAAAGTCCGCTATGCCCTATCACCTACGCCTTGGGTTTTGCGCCGCGGACCGCTATGCACCATCACTTGCGCCTTGGGTCTTACGCCGCGGACCGCTATGCCCTAGCGCTAGCGTCCTCGATTTCGACCGAGCATGCGATATAGTACATCGCTTTTGTTATATTTGAGATTCGGAAATCCATAGGTGGATCGTGGTCTGGGCCGGTCGTCCCCGCGAGATGTGGATGCTCCACCCATCCCGCACCGCGCACCCACTCCCCCCACGACCCACTGCCCCCTGCACTCTGACCGCAGCCGAGCGCCCGCCGGGCAGAGTGAGTTTAGGCTCCGCCCGGCGGTTTCTTCTTTGTGCTGAGCTACCCAATCAACCCACCCAGCATCAAGTACACTTCATTGCCCCAACCAACAACCGTCGCCAATGATTGAGCGATTGCGTCACCAGCGGCCACGGCAATCTCAACCGCCGCCACGCACTCCACACATTCGCCTCGAGCAATTGCATAAGTCCTGGCTTTGTCAGCCCGAGTCACGCGACCCGCTGCTTCCGCTATATTGAGACACGTAGACTTTGCAGCGCGAAGCCTGGCATCTGTGATCTGCGCCGCTCGAACCGCTGCGAGCAATTCAAGCGCCTTGCGATACACGACCAAACGATGATGTGGAAGCACCGAACCGAAACTGTGATGTTGATGATGCACCATGAGCGAAGGACTCCTTCAAAAAGCAAGGAGTCCTGAGCCCGCGATTCACGCCGCCGTTATCGCTCTCCAAAATTGCATCGCCCAGTGCCAGGCGCAGCCTGGCGCGGCGATGCGATCCCTTCAGGCTGTCCCCCTTCAGGCTGTCCCCCTTCAGGCTGTCCCCCTTCAGGCTGTCCCCCTTCAGGCTCTCCCCCTTCTGGCTCTCCCCCTTCTGGCTCTCCCCCCTTCAGGCTGTCCCCCTTCTGGCTTTTGTCTTCAGTCTTCTGTCTCGAACTTCGGGCTAAACCTGAGCCTAAACCTCAGCCTTACCCTTCAGAGCGTGTACGCGACGTCAATCACTCCAAGGCCAAGGTTCAGGGCGAGGTCTAGGTTCAGTTCGAGCCAGAAGCCAGAAGTCGGAAGCCGGAAGCCAGAAGCCGGAAGCCAGAAGGGCCTGGCTTGTGTGCGCGGCAGACATCAAGACCTAGATTGAAGGGCTAGGCTCGCGTGCGCGGCACATACACGTATCCGCGCCGCCCCAACATCAAGCAGCGTCACTATCAATCACTCCGCCGCGCTAGCGTCATCACCCATTCGGCCGGTGCTCCTAACACTTGACCGGAGCCGGCCCTCGTGGCTTTCTCGGGGCTGTGAAAGCGCGTTTTCGACTGATGAGGATGGGTTTGGTGATGGCGCTGTGGGTGGTGGCAGCAGCCGAGTCCACGGCTCATGCGCAACCTGCACCCAATTGCGATCAACTCCAGGCACAGATCGCGGAACTCGTGAAGCAGCAAGGGCCAGCCGCCACCGCTAAGCAGCAGCTCGATGCAGCCGCTCGCGCTGTGACGCGCGCCCGCGATGCCCGTGTTGCTGGCGATTCCGAGCACGGGATTGAACTCGAAGCTTTGGCGGCGGACTACGTGGCCACGGCACGCACCGTCATGCGCGCTGCAGCACTCGAAGCGCAACTGATGGCCTTGCAAACCAAGCAGACAGAGGTCGAGACAATGCTGCGCCAAACCGAAACGCTGCTCGAAGCCACGATTGCTCAGCGAGAGCGCACTAAAGCAGTGTTGCAACAGTCGCTTGAGTTGCAGCAAACCAAAAAGACCAGCGCCGTCAAAGCCGAGCCGGCAAAGAACAAGAAGGGAGCCAAGAAATGAGCCCCCTGCGTTCGCGGCCTACCCACGCATCTCGTTGCACGTCCCTAGCTTTTGCGTCTGCGATTCTGTTCGCCGCCGCCTGTGCCTCGCCCCAGAGGCCTGCGGTGTTGACTCAGGTCGATGCAACACGACAGACTAGCGCCACGCTGCAAGCCGCTGAGTATGCGCCGCAGTCGTATGCGCAAGCCGAGCAGCACCGCGCCGTGGCTGAACGCCAATGGAAAGACGGCAAGATCGCTTCGTGCCAAATTGCTGCCGAGCGAGCCCTTGCCGGCTACGAGCAGACACAGGCAGCGGCGCGCGTTGCCCGCACCGAACGCCAGCTAGCAAGGACGCAGCAGCAAGTGGACAAGTCGCAGCGGTCACTCGGCGAGATTCAGGCCAAGCTCAAATTGGTCGCCACTGAACAGGCGGACCTTGAGACGCAAGTCAAGATTGAACAAGATGCGGAAGCTCTAGCAGCGCCCAAGCCCGCGACTGCGGAACGCGAAGCTGCGCGTCGTGAGACGGCTCGTGCGCTGTCCTCGCAGGCGCGCCTACTCTGCGCGTCAGCGCGGCTGCTCGGGGCCCCCGCAGAGTCGCTGGACCAGAAGTTCAGCGGCCTCGACACGCTCGATGACCAATTGAAGCAGGCACGTGTACCCGCACCCATTGATATTGCCATTCGCATGCGCGCCGACTGTTTGCACGAATTGACCTTGGTGCGTCGGGCCATGCTCATGGCGCAACCGCAAGGAACGACCGGAGACGAGCTCTTCGTCAAACTGAGTTCGGCGCGGTTTTCACCGTCACGCGACGACCGGGGTGTATCAGTCACCTTTTTTAATGCCTTTGCGGCCAATGGCCTTGCACCGGCGGCACTCGAAGCAATGAAGCAGCTGGGCCCAGTCATCAAA
>Ga0265340_10001342_pt1 | contig 14106 bp, 9 predicted proteins | sample 4CB225metaG_FD_202082 | JGI IMG/M metagenome (GOLD analysis project Ga0265340, IMG submission 202082) | Rhizosphere microbial communities from Carex aquatilis grown in University of Washington, Seatle, WA, United States - 4-CB2-25 metaG | ecosystem: Host-associated > Plants > Roots > Rhizosphere...
GTTTCTGCATGTCTGCCTGTTCACGTAAGGACTTTGATGGGTCTATACAGATTCCAAAGGTACAGGCAACTTTGGTTGAAATGGCTAAACAACAAGGTGGTATTCCGAAATTCTCCACCCCGCCACTTAATGGAAAAAAGGTTGCCGTAGTCGGCGGTGGTCCTGCAGGCCTTGGTGCAGCAGCTGCATTGGCACAGATGGGATATCAAATTGATATTTTTGAGAGCCGCAAGAATCTGGGCGGCATGATCAACCTGATTCCTGATGATCGCCTTGATAAAAAAATAGTCCAGACTGATATTGAATTCCTTCTCTCCCTGGGATCAATAACAGTCAAGAATGGTATGAAGATCGAGGCTCCTGAGAAATTATTATCCCAAGGTTATCATGCTGTTTGCATCACTATCGGCCTTTGGAAACCAATAGAATTAGGAATTGGCAACGAGGGCGTGGCCATTAAAATGGTTGATTTACTCTCCGATCCAAATGCCTACAAGTTCGATGGAAAAGTTGCGGTTATTGGAGGCGGTGCAACGGCTGTCGACTGTGCAATAACCGCAAAAGAAAGAGGCGCCAGTCATGTAGAAATGTTCATGTTGGAGAAGCTGTCCGAAATGCCGTTAACTTTTGCGGAACGACAAGAGTTAATTGACTATGATATTGAAGTAAATGGACGGATTCGCGTAAGTAATATTATAAATAATAACCTTGGAATTTCAGGGATTGAAACCAAAAAAGTTCAACTTCCCGATGGACAGCCATTCAAACCCGCAAACATCCGCGATTTAGAAGGAACCGAGGGTAAAAGAACTGGTTTTAATTATGTCGTGATGGCAATTGGTATGCGTTCCACAAGGCCAGTTGAAAAGACAGCAGGAATTTTTTATGCTGGTGATGTAACCAATGGCCCGACAACGGTGGTGGAAGCGGTTGCCGCAGGTAAAAATGCCGCGGTTGATATCGATGCGTATCTAAACCATCAAACAAAACCTGCGATAGATAAAATCACCAAATCATTCCACAGCCTTTCTGGCTATAACAAGCTACCGGTTTCTTTAAACACTGATTTTTTTGGACATCAAATCCGATCACCCTACCTTCTCTCGGCATCTCCATTAACGGATGGGTTTGAACAGATGTCAAAAGCATACAAAAGCGGCTGGACCGGCGGGATCATGAAAACCGCTTTCGACAATGTTCCGATCCATATTCCAGGCGGGTATATGTTCACATTTAGCCCTTCCACATATGCAAATGCTGATAACGTATCGGGACATAGCCTTGATCGCGTTTGCAGCGAAGTGGAACAACTTATTAAAAAGTGGCCTGATCGACTTACGATGGCGTCGACAGGCGGACCTGTAACGGGTCAAGATGAAACCGATAAAACTGGATGGCAATCAAATACCCGTAAGCTTGAGGGGGCCGGAGTTATGGGAATTGAATACTCCTTATCCTGTCCGCAAGGCGGAGATGGGACGGAAGGCGACATCGTTTCCCAGAATGCGGCGCTGACGGCAAAGATCGTTTCCTGGGTTATGGAAGCCGGATCTCCAGATATACCAAAGCTTTTCAAATTGACCGCGGCTGTAACCTCCGTTGTACCGATCTTACGGGCGATCAGGAATGTTCTCGAAAAGTATCCTGGCAGTAAAGCTGGCGTCACACTGGCAAATTCTTTCCCCACTCTCGCTTTTCGCCCGTTTACAAATGGTGATCCTTGGGAAAAAGGTGTCGTCGTAGGAATGAGCGGTGAGGGAGTAACGCCGATATCAAACCTTTCTCTCGCGCAATCTGTCCCGGAAGGGATCGAAATATCTGGAAATGCCGGACCTATGAACTACAAAGCCGCAATGGATTTCCTTGCATTGGGAGTCAAGACGGTTCAGTTCTGTACTATCGCGACAAAATACGGCTATGGGATCATTCATGAGCTTGAGTCTGGAACCTCGTTCCTTATGCAGGAACGCGGGATAAAGTCCATGAGAGAATTGATTGGAATAGCGCAACCGCATCCAATTATCGATTTCATGTCTCTTTCTCCTGTAAAAAGACTGTCGGAAATCAATTACGAATTGTGTGCTTCCTGCGGTAACTGTGCGCGTTGTCCATATTTAGCCATAGACCTGGACGATATGGGCAACCCCCATACGGATCCGGCTAGGTGCATAGGCTGCTCGATTTGCGCAAAGAAGTGCTTTGTGGGCGCGATCAGTATGAGAGAACGCACTCCCGAAGAATTTGCGGCATTAAGGGAAAACTAATTACGAATTAAGTGTGGGTGCAAAATCTACGGATGAACGGAGATGCTTAGAAATGGCTATTCGATTTGAAAATGGTATTGTCCTTACATTAGGTGCTGATAATCACGTTATATGGAACGGGTCTGTTGTTACGGATGGTGAAAATATTGTTGCAGTTGGCGATACAGCTGAGATGAATCAGCGCTATCCCAAAGGTGAAAGCGTAGATTGCACAGGCAAAATTATCTTGCCAGGTTTTATTTGCACACATCATCATTTCTATTCAACGATGGCGCGTGGCATGGCTATCCCGGGGAAACCGGCATCTAATTTCACGGAAGTCCTCGAACGACTTTGGTGGAAGCTTGACAAAGCGCTCTCCGATGAAGACATTACCTTTTCTGCGCAGATACCCTTGATCGAATGCATACGCAATGGCACTACCACTGTAATAGATCATCATGCCTCTCCTGCTTCGAGAGAAGGTTCTCTGGATCTGATAGAAAATGCCGTTCGACAAGCCGGGATCCGCGCCTCCCTCTGCTACGAAGTATCAGATCGAAACGTACCGGGAGGCGGTATCGAAGAGAACGAACGGTTTATTAAGAAAACAGGAAAGGGCGATGGCCAGGTCGCAGCTATGATGGGCCTGCATGCTTCTTTCACCCTATCCGATGAGACGCTTGAGAAATGTGTAAGCATTGCCAAAGATGCGGGAGTTGGATGCCACATTCACGTAGCCGAGGGCGAGGCGGATAGAGAAGACTCTATTAAAAAGTACGGAGTACCGACAGTTAAAAGACTCGACAAGAAAGGCGCCTCCGGAGAGAAGTCTCTTTTTATTCATTGCGTGCATATCGACGAATCAGAAATGGACATTATTGGCTCGACAAAAACGAGCGTTGTACATAATCCCGAATCGAATATGAACAACGCCGTTGGTGTCACCAAGATCCTGGATCTATTAAAAAAAGGCGTAGTGGTAGGTCTTGGCACGGATGGAATGTCCTCCGATATGCTCGCTCAGATGCGATGTGCGTATCTCCTACATCGGCTTGCGAATCTCGACCCTCGAGTTGGTTTTATGGAAGCGCCACAAATGTTATTGCAAAACAATGCGGAAATATGCGAGCGTCAATTCGGGATTCGTTTAGGCGAGATCTCCAAGGGACATCCAGCCGATCTTGCCATTCTCGATTACCAGCCGCCTACTCCGCTTAATGAAGGAAATTTTCTTGGTCATCTTATCTTTGGTTTGGTGGATGCCACGGTTGATACAACCGTGTGTAGGGGAAAAATACTTATGAAGAACAAGAAGATCCTGACACTCGACGAACCGCGCATCGCGGCTCGTTCTCGCGAACTCGCCTCACAGATGTGGCAACGTATCTAGATTCATTCAACCGAATATTAAACGAATTTAAACAGATAATCCCTGGTCAACCAGGGATTATCTGTTTTTATCAAATACAGACTCTCATTTAATTATCAGGGTTCCTTACATTATTACCAAGTGTTATTTGCCTGTTTTGTTTTCTTTGTATTTTCAATAATCTCATTTAACCGAGGATGCTGGCATAAAAAGCAATATCCAAACGGCAATGCAAAAGAACATGAGTTTGGACCTGTAAGGAGGCATTCAGCTATATTGTTTTTGTCGATTTCCAAGGCCCGACAATTGTCTATGTTGTCCTGTTTTGTTTTCGTTGAAGTTGCGGGTATATTAATCATGATATATTTCTCCAAACTACATAATTTCCAAAATACCGGTTACATAATTATAGGACCCTAATTTCATTATAGAATATATAATTCACTTATTCAAGATGATTATCATCCTATTCAACTTTGATATTCATCCTACATGCAGCATGACCATATTTATCCCCTCACCGCTCGCCTATAAATATCCTAAGACCTGACACACTTTCAGGTATAATGTCAAATCCTGCAATTACACCAATATTTATCCATATTAACATCGGTTTTTTTAACCAGATAAACCAGCCAAAAAAGACAATTGAAATCAACTGTTAATCCTGCACATTATTCGAGGAGCGTAAATTGTGGAAAGAGTAGCTTTGTATTTACAAGACTCACATGACCTTCGGGATGGACTTGATTACGTCCGTTACGCTGAAGAGTGCGGTTTCGAAGCAGTTTGGCAGGCAGAATCAAGATTAGTACGCGATGCGATTGTTCCCATGGCTGCTTATGCAGCAGTTACAAAACGAATTAAAGTTGGCTCGGGGGTTATTAATAACTGGACTCGCAATATAGGTCTGTTGGCTGCAACATTTCTTACTCTCGACGACCTGGCGCCTAATCGGATCATTTGCGGAATTGGCGCTTGGTGGGATCCTTTGGCAAGCAATGTTGGCATCAAACGCAATAAACCAGCAACTGCTATGCGCGAGACGGTTGATGTGATGCGCCGCTTGCTTAATATGGAGCGTGTTACGTTTCATGGTGAATTCCATAACGTGGATGGGATCGAGTTGGATGTAGTCCATGGCCGCAGGGAGCCCCGGAATATTCCGATCATGATTGGCGCAACAGGCGATCAAATGATGGAGTTGACCGGTGAGATTGCGGACGGTGTTGTATTAAATTATTGTGTCCCCCCTGAATATAACGACAGAGCATTGGAATTACTTGATAAAGGCCTGAAGAAATCAGGCCGAATGCTGGAAGATTTTGATCGTCCCCAATTAATTGTCTGTTCGGTTGATAAGAGCCACGAAAAAGCGATTGAGACAACAAAAATGCTTCTCTGCCAATATCTCGCCCAGCAGCCTCATATAGCGAAAGCATCGGGCGTTTCCCAGGATGTGATTAACGGCATTCAGGCAATTTTAGGTTGGCCCGCTACAAAAGAACAAATCACGAAAGCAATGCACCTTGTGCCAGACGAATTGGTTTATCGCATAACTGCGTCTGGGACTCCCGAAGAGGCCCGCTCGAAAGTTAATGAATATCGAAAACGCGGCGCGACTTGTCCAATTTTATATCCCGCCGGTGGTAATTTCAAATTACTCATAGATACATTTAAACAGAATTATTCGTCTGTTCCATGTGATGTTCCCGATATTCGTTGACATCAATCATTGCCGGGCGTTCCAATTCGGCTATCTCCACGACATCCAATAACAACCGCTGTTGTCCGTAACGGATCAACTTCATGGTTTTATTGATATCTTCCAAAAGCTTCGTTCCATATCGCTTCTCGATCCTTCGCATCACTGTCTGAATGATTGCAAAGGACATTTTGCTTAACGACTCAAGGGGTTGGTTATGGTGGATCCGTTCTTGTAGGTCAACCTGTGCGATGGAACCTAAGCCAAATTTCTCGAAGACGTCGATGACGATCCCGATTTCAACCCCATAACCCGAAGAAAACGGCATTTGTTCAAACGCCTTCCTTCGTCCCCCATATTCACCCGAAAGTGGCTGAATGAGTCCGGAGAGTTCGGGAAAGAATAGATTCAATAATGGACGCGCTGTTAATTCGGTTACCCTCCCGCCTCCACTCGATTGAATTTGGTTATCCACTTTTAAAGGGCGGTGATAAAACCCTTTGACGAATTGGATCTCAGGATGGAGGATGAGCGGGCCTAATAATCCATAGGCAAATCTCGGATGAATATTCACAATATCTGTATCCAGCCAAATTATGATGTCACCATGAGTCAAGTAAAGACTTTTCCACAAAGCTTCCCCTTTACCTGATCGTAAACCCAGTTCGGGTAGGACTTTTTGATGGATGAAAACTGGTACGCCGAGCTCAGATGCAATTTCCCGCGTCTGGTCGCTTGAATCTGAATCAACTAAAACAATTTCATCTAAAAGGGGAACGCGATTCATCAATGCATCTTTAATGGTTTTTATGACATGACCTACGGTTTCTTCTTCATTCAATGCTGGGAGAGCCAGGCTGATTGTAAGGTTTTGTTTACGTTTGATTTCAACCAATTGTTCAAGGTCGGCAAATTCACCCGCGTGATAAGTATTTTCAGCAAACCACTTGTCGACTAGAACAGAGATTGCGTTTTGGCCAACGACCTCGTTGTCCATATTAATCGGCATTGGTTTGCGGGACTTTACAATTAAAATGCCTTTTGCACTCTGTCGCAATAAGTTTTCAGCCACGGGTCCTATTGAAATTAACGAATCACTTGGCCGGACTGTTGCACCTAACACTAATAAGTCATACTCCTGGACTTCCGATAAAATAGTATTTGTGGGGTCGTCTGTCGTTATTTGTTTACGTTTGACTTCAGGCAAATTCCTTAATACTCTGTCAACACCCTTATATGCAGGATCTGCAAACTCAGTGGTGGAACTCGGCAGAAGATGGAGCGCCGTAATGATTGCTTGACTCGTTCTAGAAATGGAAAGTCCTAGCCGTAGTGAAAGCTCTGCGTAGGGTCCGCCGCGCAGCGAAACAAGTACTTTTTGAGGCTTCTCGGGGATATTTCCACCAGATATCACGATATCGCATGGAGGAAAACGTAATGCGTCAGCTGGAGTAATATTTAACACTTCAAAATGAGAAGACTCCAAAATTAGCAAATCCGGTTTTTCCTCCTGGATTATTCGTGTCAATTCATCCCAAGGTTTATGGGAAACACGTATGTGTTCCATCGATCGTAGATGGGTTTTGCTTGTTAAGTCCCGAAGAATTTTACGCAGATGGCGAGCAGGCATTGCCGCCGTGCTCAGGGACTCTTCATCGGCAATGCCAACAATCCCTATTAAATGTATATTTTCCTTATCTGCAATAATTAAGGCAGTTTTAATTGCTGTCCCATTATCTGCACCATAAACGATCGGTACTAATATTTTTCTAAATAACCTGGTTGAGTACCGTTTATTCATAGGTCAACCTTTCTTTAATAATGGGTCTATTTTATTGGAATATATTTTTTCCCACGAATAGTTTTGTAAGACTCGTTTTCGGAGCGCGAAAACTGAACTTGATTCCAACGATTTTATTAATTGAGCGGCTAAATCACTTGGATCGATATCCAGGGAGAAATAAGTTACTTGTGAACCTCCAAGTTCCCGAAACGGAGCAATATCTGCACAGAATACCGGGATGCCTGCCAATCCGGCCTCTAAAATGGGTATACCAAAACCCTCTTCTCTGCTTGGAAATAATAATAGGTCCGAAAGTCTGTATAAATCCGAGATTACTTCATTGGACACGGGTCGCTCGATCAGCTCAGCTAAGAAATATGCCGCCCCTTCTATGTTCAGCTCACGTCGCAGCTCGGCTAGGCGATTTAAATATTCTGCATTGGTCGGGTTATGGGATCCAAGTGGTCCTGTAACTACCAGCCTGGCGTTTTTAAATCGCTTGCGCAATTCAGCCAGAACTTTTAAGGCAAACTCAATATTCTTCCGCGGAGTAATTCGGACAGGTAAGAGAAGTAGCGGGTCCGCAGCGATTAAATCCAATCGCTTGTAAATCTCTTGTCCTTCCACTCCCAGTTTCCAGAATTTCGCTGCATCGATTCCGTTGGGAACAACCGAAATACGTTTCGCACTGACATTTAGCAGCTTCGCAAGTTCAATTTGACGCGATTCCGATACAACAATCTGGTTTGCTTGCGGCCAATCTGTGCACAGTAAATCCCAGGGATATCCATCGTGGAGTTCGTCCCTGTAACGCGGAGTTGTCCAAGCTAAATCGTGGTGCCACAAAATAAATTTGGGCTTGTTTCGATTCTCAGATATTTGTTTAAGTGCCGCAGTAAGTGCCAGATTTTTATTAAGAGAACATACATTATGGGCAATAAGCCATTCGGTATTTCCAATAATTTCGATAAGCTGCGATTTGATTTTTTGAACAATTGAGTCGAATCCTTTGGGAATTCGTCCCTGGTCGAGATCTTTTTTGAGGGCAAGAATTTCCTCATGACGCGAATCTACCAGGGGCAGTTTCGTAAAAAGGATCTTTGGATCGATCTGCTCTCCGCGCCCTGCAATAATTCGAACACGATGGCCGTCATTAGCCATTAGATGTGCGTGACTGTCAATTACGCTTTCCACACCGCCGATGAATGGCGGCGCAGCATAATGGATAAGTGCAATTTCCATACTTCAGCTCCTCACATCTTCACCCGTAAGGGATTGGAATAGTGCTTGCAACTGGTGTTCGAGAAACGCGAAGGAATAATATCGTTTCGCAAGTTGATAGTTGTGCTCCGCCATCTCATTTGCTAATTTGGGATTATGTAGCACCTTTTGGACCTCCGTGATCGTATCGTCAGTTAGGAATCCATCGAGCCCTATGGCCTGGAATCCTTTCGGCTTTATATCAATGGCAAAGATCGTATAATCATTGACCAGGATGGGTCGGTGAAAATAGACCGACTCCAGGAAGGCATTCCCAAAACCTTCCAGCAAAGACGGGTAGGTGATAATGAATATACCTTTCTTCCGTCCGGTGTCCTGCCGCGCCGGTCACTTATGATATCGGAGACAAATATGGTAGAGACACCCAGGAGCTGGGAAAAAGAACGGAGATGTTTTTCATACTCATCGCCTTCATCTCCGCTCGCATAAGATATGACTAAACGAGCGGGTAGGGGCAAACGGCGCACCAGCTCGAAAGCATGTTCGATCCCCTTCCGTTGAACGATTCGTGTAGGTTGGAGGAAGAAATATTCCCCTGAATTAATTTGCAAGTCCGATTTAACGGTTGAGGCATACTCATCCGAAGGAAGTGGTGGATTGTCAAAATCCATTACATTGGGGATCAACAACGCCGAGATGCCTCGTCGAAAACTGAGCTGGGCGGCAGCCGGAGAATTAATGACGACATGTTTAATACTGGGAAGGCGGGGCGGAAAACACATGTCCAGATAATCCCAAACACAGTTGACCAGGAAACGCCTTCTCTCCCAGTACAGGTCGTGATGATGGGCAATCGTATGGATGCCTGTTTCAGAGATAAATTCAGTTAAGGCGATACCAAGGGGGATATTCAGAGTAATGGCCAGGGCGTTCTCGACCAGCAAAATATGGATATCAAATTTTCTGGTGAACTCATACAATTGGGCTTTAAGATATTCAGCGAGATCTCGAATATCCCTCGTTAACTTTTGTGGACGATTTGGATTCGAAAACGCTCCTTCATAAGTCTCAACGATGGCAGGATGAGCGAAATGAGCCTCCGATACGACAAAACTTATATTTTCAGATCTGTCGCATAAACCCGCAAAATAATAGCTTTTGTGATTTAGTCGCTCAAGTATACGGCTCCACTTCTCAGCCTCCAGAGAAACTCCATCCGTGCCCTCGAAACGCGTTGAAACAAATCCGATACGCAAATTATTAGGGGGTATGGAATTCGAAGAAACCATGACCAATACTCCAATTATTAGTTGGCCAACCACGCCGATTGATAAGGCGCTAAAGTAAACGTTAATGATTTTTCTACCTCGAATTGTTCACTACTAATCAGATCAAGCAAATTCATCGGATATTTATAAGGTAAAAGAGATAGGTCCATATTAATCAAAATCGTTTTGGCACCTACGTTATGAAAACAAAACACCGATTTCTCAGAGTATTTGTCTATGCGCAAGATCCCAAATACTTCGGTATTAACTTTTAACACATGCTGTTCGCTTTGTGGTTTAAATGCCGGGTTCTGTGTACGCATAGATATCAAACGTTTAAGATGAAAAAAAACTTGCGCACGTAAGGATTGAGTATTTTCTAGCTCGGCTTGGAGGACGCTTCGATTAAGTTTTTCGCGGTTGATGGATCGGTTATGCCCCGTTTGGGTTACACCCTCTAGCCATCCACGCGAGCCAAACAAGCTGTGGAAATATATGCCCGGCACACCTGCAATAGACAGCAAAATTGCATGGGCCGTAATAAACCTTTTTACCATTATATCCACGGGTTCGTCAGGATTGGATAATGCATCCAGATAATTAATATTCAGTTCATAAGGACTTTGTACCCCACTGGAATCAGTTTTAAATGACACCAATCCCCCGCGAACTTTGGTTCTTAGCACTAAGTCTTCAATTTCTGCATCTGTGAGTATTCCGCGTACCGGGTTTAACCCTATCCCATCATGGGAGGCAAGAAAATTGAAATAAGTAGTCTGCTCCGAAGGCGATTTCAAATCCGAGGCCCAGCGTGAAAGCACTTGTGCATCTTCGGTATAAAATGTATGAAGAACAAGAGGTGGTAGTGGAAAATTGTAAACCAACTGAGCTTCATTGGTCCCATCGCCAAAATATGAGATATTTTCATCGTGTGGGATATTCGTTTCCGTTACCAGCATCACTGTAGGAACTTCTTCATCCAGCACAGCCCGGATCAATTGTACGATCCAGTGGGTTTGCCGTAGATTTATGCAGTTAGTTCCGATTTCCTTCCATAAATAAGCTACTGCGTCTAATCGAATGAAATCCGCGCCTTTTTTGACATAATCCAACAATATATCCAATACATCCAGCAGTACGGCAGGATTATGGTAGTTTAAGTCGGCTTGGTCCGCGCTGAAGGTCGTCCAGATTTCCTTCGTTCCGCTTGAAGTTTTAAAGGTAGTCAAAAGGGGTAAGGCTCGGGGACGAACAACACTTGAAAGATCCGGAGACCCCACGACCTCAATAAAATAATCGTATAAGTCTTTATCGTTTGATAAAAACCTTTTGAACCAGGGGCTTTGAACAGAGGTATGATTAATAACAGCGTCGAACATAAGCCTGAAATTTGTACTTAGAGATTTCACGTCATTCCAACTCCCGTATTGGGAATCTACTTCCTTATAATCAACGACAGAAAAGCCGTCATCGGATGACGACGGGAAAAAGGGGAGGAGATGGATGCCAGAGACTATCCCCTGTAGAAAATGTTCACAAAATTCCCCAAGGGATTGGAGGGATACTCGATTTGTTTCCAGGACTTGATCTGGATAAACAATCAAAATAATCTCTTGTTCGTTTAGGCCGGAAGATGGATGATTCGGTAAATGTCCACGATATTTTTCAAGGACCGAACTGAGACGCTCAACTATTTGGTCGGCGATGATTGGATAATAAATCTGGTTCAATAAATGGCGAATTCTCTTCTTATTTTTCATATTCCTATATAACAATCAAATATAAGCCATTAATTATTTATTTAAACCAACTTACACGTCATCCAATTCAATTTTGTTTATATATAAACCTGTGGGTTGACGCAGTTTGGCAATCGCTCTCCTCTCAATCCGGCAATTATGTTTTGCGCGGCGAGAACAGACATTTGGTCTCGCGTCCACTTACTGGCGCTTCCAAGATGAGGGACAACAATACAGTTTGCCAGGTCCAATAATGGATGGCCTAATGGCAGTGGTTCGGGATCAGTAACATCGAGTGCAGCGGCAAAAATCCGGTTTTCTTTCAAGGTATCGGATAATGCCCGAGTATCTATGACCGGACCCCGGGATGTATTTACCAATACAGCATTCGGTTTCATCATCCTTAACGTTTCACGATTGATCATATGGCGTGTTATAGGAGTTAATGGAACGTGCAGGGAAATAAAATCAGACTCATGCAATAATGTTTCCAGGTCTACCGGCGTTGCACCAAAAGCGGGTTTCGCGGATGGGTCATGATAGATCACATGTAAATCAAAACCTGTCGCTCTTTTCGCCATCGCTTGGCCTATTCGTCCAAACCCGACAATTCCAAGCGTGGAACCAACAATGTCGGCACCGAGCAAAAGCTGCGGATCCCATGTTTTCCACTTTCCATCCTTAACAAAACGTTCACCCTCAACAATTCGCCGAGCAGCAGACATCATTAGGGCGAAAGCCATATCAGCGGTGGCGTCTGTAAGGACTCCGGGAGTATTCCCCACCGGAATCTTATGGTTCGTAGCAGCCGCGACATCTATATTATCTACGCCAACCGCAAAGTTACTGATCACTTTTAAGTTAGGGGCTATATCCATTAGTTCGGCATCAACGCGCTCTGTTAACGCAGAGAGTAATCCGTCTACCGCCTTCACTCGGTCAAGGAGTTCAGCTCGGCTGGGCGGTATTTCACTCTGCCATACATCTGCATCACAGAAATCCCGAACCAGGGCCACTCCTTTTTCAGGGATTTTTCGGGAAACGAAGACTTTGGGGTTCATCATGAGCAAAGTATACTTCAAGCGTGGATGCAGATCGATTTCTCACTACCAGTCTCCAAGACCCTCGGATACCTCGCATCCTGGCCGCTGCCGTCGAAGCAGTCGAACCAGGTAGAATAATCACACAATGGCTTGAGAAGACAACGCTACCAGAGCATAATCGCGTTTTTTTATTGGGGATTGGTAAGGCCGCCGAGCCAATGACAAGAGCCGCGGCAGCCTTTTGTAAAGATTTTACAGACGCTCTTATCATCACAAAACATTCATTATTCGCAATCGACAATAAGCCCTTACTCCGGATTCCAAAGCGCGTAACTATTTTAGAAGCCGGCCATCCCGTCCCCGATGACCGTAGCGTGGCCGCCGGGAAAGCCGTATTGGAGTTTATCTCACGCGTCCAGGAAAATGATTTATTAATTTGCCTCATCTCGGGGGGAGGTTCCGCGCTTGTGGTCGCTCCACGCAAAGGGCTCTCTTTAATAGATATACAGTTATTGACGAAATCAATGTTAGCAACCGGAGCGAACATCGATGAAATCAATATCCTCCGTTGTCAGCTTGACCTCCTCAAAGGAGGAGGCTTGGCTGCCGCGACTAAAGGAAAAATATTGAGTTTGATCCTTTCCGATGTAATTGGGGATCATCTAGATGCAATCGCATCGGGTCTGACTGTACCGAGCCAACGATCCGTTGAGCAAATTCGGGGTACCTTGAAAAAATATAATATTTCCAAACTGTTATCGAATTCGAAATTAAAAATAGTTGAAGGTGAAAAAAACCTGATTCCATCAGTTTCCGATCGTATAATGAACGTAATAGTAGCCAACAATAAATCAGCTCTCCTAGCGGCGAAGGAAAAAGCTGTGGCCGAAGGGTTCTTCACGGAAATTATCAATACCAATCTGCAAGGGGAAGCACGTAAGGTCGGGAATCAGCTGGCAGAAACCTTGCGCACAGCAATGATGCAAAAGCCGTTACCTTTTTGTTTAATACACGGTGGGGAGACAACAGTCACAATTCATGGGATTGGCAAAGGTGGACGTAATCAGGAACTGGCTCTCAGCGCAGTGGAAATAATGGATGACCTCAAAAATGGAATGCTTATATCTCTCGCTACAGACGGCAACGATGGGCCTACAGAAGCCGCCGGCGCAGTCGTTACTGGACAAACTAATATGAGAGCAGAAAAACTCAGAATGTCCCCATCCGAATATTTATCCAGGAACGATTCATTTCCATTTTTCGATTCGCTTGGGGACCTTATTAAACCAGGTTACACCGGAACCAACGTCAACGACCTGATTTTCCTTTTCGGGCTTTGATACAATTGAAATCATGACAAAGATTAAGCAACCCAATTCAAATATGTGTTTTATTTGCGGGTTAAAAAACCCCATCGGGTTACACTTACATATATACGAAACCGAACCAGGGGTCGTGGAATCCAACTATATTGCGCCAGAACATTTTCAAGGCTATCCGGGTGTGCTCCACGGGGGAATTGTAGGCGCGATTTTGGATGAAATATCCGGACGTTCTCAAATGGGTTCCGACATTTTAGCTCCTCGGTTTATGTTTACCGCCCGACTGGAAGTCAAATACCGCAAAAACGTACCGATCGGCAAGCCGCTTCACATCATCGGCAAAGCGGGAAAATCTAAGGGCAAAACCGCAGAAGCGTGGGCTGGTATTTTCGATGAACAAACTGATGAGT
>Ga0265340_10001343_pt1 | contig 14104 bp, 11 predicted proteins | sample 4CB225metaG_FD_202082 | JGI IMG/M metagenome (GOLD analysis project Ga0265340, IMG submission 202082) | Rhizosphere microbial communities from Carex aquatilis grown in University of Washington, Seatle, WA, United States - 4-CB2-25 metaG | ecosystem: Host-associated > Plants > Roots >...
TTCTGCCTTGGCCTCAGCCCTCAACTCCTTCTCAACTCAACAGTGCCGGGGCTTCTTTCGCCATGCTCAATATGCGTCTATCTAAATAGAAAATGCTCTAGCCGCGTCCGGATCATCTGGCGCGAAACTATTTCGCCTGCGCAAAGAGCATGAGCATGCGCGGGCCGCGCGGCGTCATCAATTGATATTGCGCCTCCTGCGCGTTGCGCGGGATGCCCAGGCCATCGCACTGCTCGTCGCGGGCCGGCTTGCCGTCCACGAGCAGCATGTAGTGATGCGTGCGGTTGCACGGAATATCGTTCAGCGTCGCCTGCCAGATGGGTTGCGCCGCGTCGCGGACCAGCGGCACCTTCTGCCATTTGGTGAACGTGCCGGCTACTTCAACGGTGGCTGGCTCCGGCGTCTGGCCGGCGGGCAATCGCCAGCGAAAAATCTTGGTGAACGTCTGCGGACGGTCCGATTTGGGCATCCGAACAACCAGCCGGGATGGGATGCCGGAAAAGGCCGGCCCGGGCGCCCGCGCCGGTTTTCCGTCCTGCGGATTGTCGGAATTTTGAAACATGCTGCTTATATTTTGTAAAGGAGTTGAACGAACGTCAGGCCCGTGGCTGATCCCGGTCAGCTTGGGTGGCTTTCGTTCCTGGCGTTGAATCCATTCCCGCGGGATGCCGCCGGGATTTTTGCGAAGGCGCGCGCCGGCCAGTCAGAAAAATATTTCAAATAATATTTCGCCGCCGGTTGTTGCAAATTCAGTGTGTGCATTGTAAAGCTGCGTCCGTGTTTCATTTACGAAACACAACACTATATCATCAATGCACCAGCAAGGAAAGGAGGCGTTATGAAAAAAAGCGCCATTTCACCCCGACCAGGGTGCAAAACCGAACGAGCCCGCCTGGCCCGGCGTCAGGGCAATGATCGCGGACAGGGCGGTGGCAACAGCTGAATCGGCTGAATCGTGAAGGGCTGCGCTCAATCCGTGTTCGGATAGGAGCCGAGGATTTTGACGAAATTGCAGTGCCCGCCCAGAAGCCGGATCGCCTTTGCCACCGGGCGGTCCTGGGCGTGGCCTTCGCAATCAATGAAGAAGAAATATTCCCACGCCTTCCGCTTGCTGGGGCGCGACTCAATCTTCGTCATGTTGATTTTATGACGGCGGAATGCGGCGATGGCCTCGTGCAGCGCCCCGGCCTTGTCGGCCACGCTGAGCATGAGGCTCGTGCGGTCATCGCCGGTCGGCGGGCTGCACTGGCGGCCCAGCACGAGGAAGCGTGTCGCGTTGGCGGCGTTGTCCTGAATATCCTGTTCCAGCACGCGCAATCCATGTTTTTCAGCCGCAAGAACGCCCGCGATGGCCGCCGCGCCTTTTTCCTTCGCCGCCAGCTCCGCGGAACGCGGATTGGAGGAGGTCTCGATGATTTCCACGTGCGGCAGATGGTTTTGGATCCAGCCGCGGCACTGCGCCAGCGATTGCGGATGCACGTAAAGCTTTTTGATCCGCGTGCGCGGCGAGTTGCTCATCAGGCATTGCTGCACGGGCAGAACGATTTGCGAAACAATTTTCAAATCGCTGTCCACGAACATGTCGAGCGTGTGGGTGACGACGCCTTCGGTGGAGTTTTCCACCGGCACGACGCCGTAATCCGCGCTCTTTTTGCTGACTTCGGTGAAAACATCCGCGATGGTTTTTTGCGGCGAGTATTTGAGGCTGGAACCGAACCGCCGGATGGCAGCCTGGTGCGTGAACGTCGTCTCCGGTCCGAAATACGCGATGGTCATGGTCTTTTCGAGCGCGAGCGCGCTGGACATGATTTCGCGGTAAACGGCGCGGAGCTGCTCGTCGGTCATCGGCCCCTGGTTCAATTCACAAACGCGCTCGAACACGGCGCGTTCGCGGTGCGGCGCGTAAATCTCCTCGCCCGCCGCCAGCTTGATGTCACCGATGGCCAGCACGTGGCGCGTGCGCTCGTTGAGCCGCCGGACGATGTGCGCGTCCAGCTTGTCAATTGCCGCCCGATGTTTGGAAATGTTCAAGCAAGAATAGAATGCCGGAGGTGGAGCGAAGAATCAAATCGCTTTCACGGGGCGGGATTGGGCGAATCACCAGCCGTCGGGGCGGCAACGGATTCTGCATTCTTCATTTTTCCCTCTTCATTCAGATGGAGTTGCTCCGGCGGGTTCGTGGCCAGGCCGGGTTCGGCGGTGACGGGCGCGGGCGGTTTTTCGACCACAATTTTCCGGAGTTCGTCCGCGGCGGGCAGGCCTTCCAGACCGCGCAGGCCGAAGTATTCGAGGAACAGCGGCGTGGTGCCATAGGTCGGCGGGCGGCCCACCACCTCGGCGCGGCCGACGCCCTCGACCAGCCCGCGCTCCATCAGCGTTTGCATGACGCCGTCCACGTTCACGCCGCGAATCTGTTCGACCTCGGCGCGGGTGATCGGTTGGCGATAGGCGATGATGGCGAGGGTTTCGAGCGCGGGCTGCGAAAGCCGCGGCGCGCGGATCTTTTGCCCGACCAACGCCTTGAGCCACGGCGAAAATTCCGGTTGCGTCACGAATTGCCACGCGCCCGCGACGCACGCGAGGCGATAACTGCGCCCTGCCGTTTCGTGCTCGCGCGCCAACTCTTCCAGCGCGGCGGTCAGTTCGCTCTCCTTGATTTTGGCAGACGATTTGGCGGTGGCGTCGGCGTCCTCGTCCTCGGCGGCGGCGGTCAGCACGTCCCGAAGCTCTTTTACGCTCAACGGTTTTTGCGCGGAGAACAGCAGCGATTCCAAAATGAATTTCAGTTCCATGTTAAAACAGCGGATGAAACAAAAGGTTAATTTGTTTGGTTACGCGATCCCGGCAGGACGGCCAGATTTGCCCTGGCCCCGATTTTGCGGACTGTCAGCGAGCGCATGGGGCATAGTTTTAGTTGAGTTGAATTTCAAAGTCCACAGGAGACTTGTGGCCGGGGACGCCATGATGGGGAATAAAAGGCCGCTCCGGCTTCCCGGAACGGCTTTGATGTTGTGTCGCGTCGTGAGCGACCGAATTGTGCGGCGGTCATAGACACGCCGCTACAGATTATTTTTTCTTCGCCTTTTTGGCGGCTTCCTCTTCGAGGGCGGCCTGGGCCGCAGCGAGGCGCGCTACCGGCACGCGGAACGGCGAGCAGCTCACATAGGTGAGGCCGATCTTGTGGCAGAATTTCACGGACGACGGGTCGCCACCGTGTTCGCCGCAGATGCCGAGCTTGATGCCGGGACGGGTCTGGTTGCCCTTTTCGACGGCGATCTTCATGAGCTGGCCCGTGCCCGCCTGGTCAATCGAGGCGAACGGATTGGTCCGCGTGATTTCCAGTTCCGCATACGCCGGCAGGAACGTGCCGGAATCGTCGCGGCTCATGCCGAGGCAGGTCTGCGTCAGGTCATTCGTGCCGAAGCTGAAGAACTCGGCCGTCTCGGCGATTTCGTCGGCCGTGAGGGCGCCGCGCGGTACTTCAATCATCGTGCCGACCATGTAGGCGATTTTCGTTTTGGTCTCCGCCATGACTTCCTTCGCGACGCGATGGACGACTTCGACCTGCAGGTCGAGTTCCTTCTTGAACCCGACGAGCGGGATCATGACCTCGGGTTTCACCTTGATGCCGGATTTCTGGACCTCGACGGCGGCCTCGAAAATGGCGCGCGCCTGCATCTCGGAAATTTCGGAATGGATGATGCCGAGGCGGCAGCCGCGGAAACCAAGCATCGGGTTGAACTCGTGGAGTTCCTTCACGCGCTGTTTGATTTTCTCAACCGGCACGCCCATTTTGACGGCAAGCTCCTGTTGCGACTTGTCCTCGTGCGGAAGGAATTCGTGCAACGGCGGGTCCAGGAAGCGGATGGTCGCCGGGTAGCCGTCCAGCGCCTGGAAGATGCCGACGAAGTCGCCCTTCTGGTAAGGCAGGATTTTCGCTAGCGCGGTTTTGCGGTCGGCGAGGTTGTCGGCGAGGATCATCTCGCGCATGGCGTCAATGCGATTGCCCTCGAAGAACATGTGCTCGGTGCGGGTCAAGCCGATGCCCGTGGCGCCGAACGCGAGCGCGGTCTTGGTCTGTTCCGGCGTGTCGGCATTGGCGCGGACCTGCATCCGCGTGACTTTCGAGCACCAGTTCATCAGCGTGGCATACATGCCATAGGTCTCGCTCTTCTTGCCGTCTAGGGATTTCTCGACGAGCACCTGGACGATTTCAGAAGCGGCGGTCGGGAGCTGGCCAGCATAGACGTTGCCGAGCGTGCCGTTGATGGAAAGGAAGTCGCCTTCCTTGAATGTCTGGCCGGACGCCGTGAGGGTCTTGGCGGCGTAATCAATCTGGAGCGCGCCGGCGCCGCAGACACAAACCTTGCCCATCTGACGGGCGACGAGCGCCGCGTGCGAACTGACGCCGCCCTTTGCGGTGAGGATGCCTTCGGAGGCGATCATGCCGCGCAGGTCTTCAGGCGTGGTTTCGTTGCGGACGAGGAGAACTTTTTCGCCCTTGGCGGCGGCTGCGTCGGCGCGGTCGGCGTTGAGATACATCTTGCCGGAAGCGGCGCCGGGACCGGCGGGCAAACCCTTGGCGATGACCTTGGCGGCTTTCTCAGCCTTCTGGTCGAAGATTGGGGCGAGGAGCTGATCCAACTGGTCGGCCGGGTTGCGGCGGATGGCCGTCTTCCAGTCAATGAGCTTCTCCTGGCACATGTCCATGGAGAACTTCAGCGCGGCCATCGCGGTGCGCTTGCCGTTGCGCGTCTGGAGCATGAACACCTTGCCGTCCTGGATGGTGAACTCAAAATCCTGCACGTCCTGGAAATGCTTCTCCAGCGTGGCGCGGATGTTGTCGAGTTCCTTGTAGGCGGCGGGCATTTGCTTCGCGAGCTGCGCGACGGGTTCGGGAGTGCGGACGCCGGCGACGACGTCTTCGCCCTGGGCGTTGATGAGAAATTCACCGTAAAATTCCTTCGTGCCGTTGGCCGGGTTGCGCGTGAACGCGACGCCGGAACCGGACGCGTCACCGGTGTTGCCATAAACCATGGCCTGGATGTTGACGGCGGTGCCCCATTCGGAGGGGATGCCGTATTTGCGGCGATAAACAATGGCGCGGTCGTTCATCCAGGAACCGAACACGGCGCCGGTCGCGCCCCAAAGCTGTTTCCACGGGTCCTGCGGAAATTCCGTGCCGCTGCGTTCCTTGATGAGGGTCTTGAAACGTTTGACAAGTTCCTGCTGGTCCTTGGCCGTGAGCTTGGAATCTTCGATGTCCGCGTGATACTTCTGGTGCTTGAATTCGTGAATCACGACTTCGAATGGTTCGTGGTCTTCTCCTTCCTTCTTCTGCACGCCCAGCACGACGTCGCCATACATCTGGACGAAACGGCGGTAACAATCCCACGCGAAGCGCTCATTCTTTGTCGCCTTGACGAGCGCGAGCACGGTCGCGTCGTTCAGGCCGAGGTTCAAAATCGTGTCCATCATGCCGGGCATGGAATCACGTGCGCCGGAGCGGACGGAGACGAGCAGCGGCATCGCGCCTTGGTCACCGAACTTGGTGCCCATGATTTTCTCGAGGAAAGCCATGCCATCGCGGGCCTGCGCCTCGAGGACCTTCGGGTAGGTGCGTTTGTTGTCGTAATAATAGGTGCAGACCTCGGTCGTCATCGTGAAACCGGGAGGCACGGGCAGCCCGATGCGGGACATTTCGGCGAGGTTGGCGCCCTTGCCACCCAGCAGGGGCTTCATGGAGCCGTTGCCGTCGGCCTTCTTGTTTCCAAAGAGATAAACGTATTTGTTAGCTTTCGTTGCTTTAGCCATAAATTGCTTCTCTGTCGTTGGTTGTGATGTTTGTTGTCCACCCTCCGCAGTTCCGATTCGATCGGGACGAAGGACGGGTCAGGCCGGTCTTGTTATCACAAGGCGCGCCTTTGTAAACCTTCTTTTAAGCCGGAAACTCTTCAGACACTCTGCATATTTTGGGAAAAGATGCCCGTTATTTGGCCGCTCGTCGAGCCGGAACAACATTTCCTGGCCGTGCGACGGGGCCATGGAGTGCGGCGACGCGTCGCCGTCCCGCAATGCGGGACGCGGACGTGTCCGCGCACTCCAAAATCTGCAAGCCTTGGATTTCGACACGCAAATTGTACCGTCCATCGAGTGGGGATTGAGAAACACTTTTGGAGGACATGAAGCACCCTGATGCCGTGGCGAACAATAATTTTTTGAATTATTTTGTCTCATGCAAAATATGGCCAATATAAAACAAATTGCGTGGAGAGACCGCCGGTTGCGGCCACTAAGTTGTGTTTGGTAAAACTTATGCCACCAACCGTTCCAGTCGAAAAAAAGAAAACCGCGGTGGAACAACACGCCAGCGGCGACAAGCGCTTCAAGATTCTTGAAGCGCACATGAAGAAATATCAGTACCGGCAGGATGCCCTCATCGAAGTGCTGCACAAGGCGCAGGAGTTGTTCGGCTACCTCGAAGACGACCTGCTGTTGTTCGTCGCCCACCGGCTCAAACTGCCGGCCAGCCGCGTTTATGGCGTCGCCACCTTTTATCATTTCTTCACCCTCAAACCGCAGGGCAAGCACACCTGCGTCGTCTGTCTCGGCACAGCCTGCTACGTGAAAGGCTCGGCCAAGGTCCTCGAAGCCGTCGAGGCGCGGGCGAAGATCAAGGCCGGCGAAACGACGCCGGACAAACAGCTTTCGCTGCTGACGGCGCGATGCATTGGCGCCTGCGGCATTGCCCCCGCCGTCGTTTACGACGGCACGGTCACGCCGCGGCAAACCCCCGAAACAGCCCTCGAACACGTGAAAGGATGGATTTCAAATGGTAATTGATGATCTCAACGCGATAGCGGAAAAGGAGCGGACGGCTGGCAAGAAAACCGTCATTCGTTGCTGCATGGCTGCCGGCTGTATGTCGTCCAATTCGGAAGGCGTCAAAAAGCAGCTGGAGCAGGCGGTGAAAGACGCCGGCTTGAGCGACCAGGTGGAGGTCCGCGGCGTGGGTTGCATGAAACTGTGCTGCGAAGGCCCGCTGGTGAGCGTGGACACGCAGGATGCGCTTTACGAAAGAGTCACGCCGGAAGACGCCTTGGAACTGGTCAAGACCTTGAAAGGCGGCAAGACCAAGGTCAAACGGGGCGACCTCAACCATGCCTTTTTCAAAAAACAATTGTCCATTGTCCTGGCCAACAGCGGCGTGATTGACCCGGAACGCATCGAGGCCTACATTGCCGCCGAAGGTTACCAGGCGTTGCACCACGTGCTGCGCGAGATGACGCCCAAGGATGTGGTGGAATCCATGGTCAAAAGCGGTTTGCGCGGGCGCGGCGGCGCGGGATTTCCCACCGGCCTCAAATGGGGCACGGTCGCCAAGACGCAAAGCCCTCAGAAATATGTCATCTGCAACGCCGACGAGGGCGACCCCGGCGCGTTCATGGACCGCAGCGTTTTGGAAAGCGACCCGCACAGCGTGCTCGAAGGCATGTGCATCGCGGCCTATGCCGTTGGCGCCAACCAGGGTTTTATTTATTGTCGCGCCGAATATCCGCTGGCCATCAAACGGTTGCAAAACGCCATCAAGCAGGCCAAGACGCTCGGCCTGCTCGGCAGCGGCATCTTTGAGTCGCCGTTCAATTTCAACATAGACATCCGCATCGGCGCCGGTGCGTTCGTTTGCGGCGAGGAAACCGCATTGATGGCGTCCGTCGAAGGCAAGCGCGGCACGCCGCGTCCGCGTCCGCCGTTCCCGGCCGAGAGCGGATTGTGGGGCAGCCCGACGCTCATCAACAACGTGGAGACGTTTGCCAATGTGCCGCCGATTTTGCGCAAAGGCGCGGAATGGTTCGCCGGCATCGGCACCGAAAAGAGCAAGGGCACCAAGGTGTTCGCGCTCGCCGGCAAAATCACCAACACCGGCCTTATCGAGGTGCCGATGGGCACGCCGTTGCGGCAGATCATTGACGAAATGGGCGGCGGCGCCCCGGACGGCGGCAAGGTCAAGGCCGTCCAGACCGGCGGCCCTTCCGGCGGCTGCATTCCGGCGCAGCATCTGGATACGCCGGTGGATTACGACTCGCTCACCAAGCTCGGTTCCATCATGGGTTCGGGCGGCATGATCGTGATGGACGACACCACCAAGATGGTGGATGTGGCCCGGTATTTCATGGAGTTCTGCGTGGATGAATCGTGCGGCAAGTGCATTCCTTGCCGCGCCGGCACGGTGCAGATGCTGCATCTGCTGGAAAAAATTCTCGCCCGCAAAGCCACCGCGCGCGACCTGGCGAAGCTGGAGGAGCTTTGCGACATGGTGAAAAACACCAGCCTCTGCGGCCTGGGCCAGACCGCGCCGAATCCCACGTTGAGCACGCTGCGGTATTTCCGCAAGGAATACGAGGAACTGCTTCAGCCGGATCCCTACGGCCCGCCCGGCAATGGCGAGGCGAAGAAAACCGAACTGGCGAAAAAGTAACCTGAACATTTTATGGCCGCCAAAACTTTAACGATTGATGGAAAACAAGTCAGCGCCGAGGAAGGCGCGACGATTCTGGACGTCGCGACCGACGCCGGCATCAAGCTCCCGACGCTCTGTCATCTCGACGGTGTGTATGACGTGGGCGCCTGCCGGTTGTGCCTCGTGGAGGTCACGGGCATCGGCAAACTGCTGCCCGCCTGCACGACCAAGATCAGCGAGGGCATGGACGTCAAAACCGACAGCGAACGCCTGCGGAAATACCGCCGCATGACGCTCGAATTGCTGTTCGCCGAACGCAACCACGTCTGCGCCGTGTGCGTGGCCAACAGCCACTGCGAATTGCAGGCGCTGGCCTACAGCCAGGGCATGGACCACGTGCGCTATGAATATTGCTCCCCGAAATGGAGCGTGGACGCGACGCATCGGCTGTTCGGCATGGACCACAACCGCTGCATTCTTTGCACCCGTTGCGTGCGCGTTTGCTGGCACATCGAAGGCGCGGGCACCAAAAACGTTTCCGGCCGCGGCGGCAAGGCCACCATCATCAGCGACCTCAACCAGCCGTGGGGCAATTCCGAGACCTGCACGTCCTGCGGCAAATGCGTCATGTCCTGTCCGACCGGCGCGCTGTTCTATCAGGGTTCGACGGTGTCCGAAATGGAACGCGACCGCACCAAACTCGAATTCATCGTCAACGCACGGGAGAAAAAACAATGGATCGCTTAAAAGTAGCCACGGTCTGGTTGGGCGGCTGTTCCGGCTGCCACATGTCATTCCTCGACCTCGACGAGTTTCTCATCGACCTCGCCGGCATGATTGACCTCGTTTACAGCCCGGTCATGGATGTGAAGGAATATCCGAAAAACGTGGACGTCTGCCTCATCGAAGGCGCCGTTTGCAACGAGGACAACCTCGAAATCCTCCACAAAATCCGCGCCCGCACCAAGGTATTGGTTTCATTCGGCGATTGCGCCGTCACCGGCAACGTCCCGGCCATCCGCAACCAGCTTGGCCTCGGCAACGACGAGAATGTGCTCCAGCGTGCTTACATCGAAAACGCCCAGGACAATTCGTGCGTGCCGAAGGCCGAGGGCATTCTGCCGCTGTTGCTCAAGCGCGTCATGCCCGTGCATGAAGCCGTCCACGTGGAATATTTCCTGCCCGGCTGCCCGCCGCCGGCCAGCCGCATCAAGGCGCTGATGGTCCAGGTGCTGGGCGGCCAGACGCCGAAGTTGGAAGGCGCGGATTTGAAATTTGGATGAAACGAATAATCACGTTTCACGCATCACACATCACGAATTTATATGTCAAAGCGAATTGTCATTGATCCGGTGACCCGCATCGAGGGCCACGCCAAGATCAGCATCTTCATGGATGACGCGGGTAACGTGTCCGACGCCGTATTTCATGTCGTGGAGTTTCGAGGCTTCGAGAAGTTCTGCGAAGGCCGGCCCTACAGTGAAATGCCCGGCATCACCCCGCGCATCTGCGGCATCTGCCCCGTTAGCCACCTGCTCGCCTCGGCCAAGGCCGGCGACGCCATCATGGCCGTCCAAATCCCACCCGCCGCCGACAAACTCCGCCGGTTGATGAACCTCGGCCAGATGGTCCAGAGCCATGCGTTGAGCTTCTTTCACCTGAGCGCGCCTGATTTTCTGCTCGGTTGGGACACGGTGCCGGCGCAACGCAATGTATTCGGTTTGATTGCCTCCAACGCCGACCTCGCCCGCGCCGGCATCCGGCTGCGCCAGTTTGGCCAGGAAATCATCGAAATCCTCGGCGGCAAAAAAATCCATCCTGCGTGGGCCGTGCCCGGCGGTGTGCGCAGCCCGTTGACCGAGGAAGGCCGCGCAAAAATCCGCGCCTGGCTGCCGGAAGCCTTTGCCACGACCAAGGTGGCATTTGACTTGTGGAAGAAAACGATGGAAGCCCACCAGCGCGAAATCCAGATTTTCGGAAATTTCCCGTCTCTGTTCATGGGCCTTGTTGCGCCGGACGGCACGTGGGAGCATCACGGCGGCAAATTGCGCTTCACCGACAGCAGCGGCAGCATCATCGCCGACCAGCTCGACCCGCAAAAATATTACGAATACATCGGCGAATCGGTGCAAAATTCGTCCTATCTCAAATCGCCGTATTACCTGCCGCTTGGATTCCCGGGCGGCATGTACCGCGTCGGACCGCTCGCCCGCCTGAATGTTTGCGAACAGATGGGCGTGCCCCGGGCGGACGCCGAGTTGAAAAATTTCAAGAAAATGGGGCACGGTGCGGTCACGTCGTCGTTCCTGTATCATTACGCGCGGCTCATCGAAATCCTCGCCTCGCTCGAATACATCGAGCGTTACATGGACGATCCCGAATTGTTGACCGATTACCTCCGCGCCGACGCCGGCATCAACAGCCTGCGCGGCGTGGGCGCGAGCGAAGCCCCGCGCGGCACGCTGTTCCACGATTACACCGTGGACCGCAACGGCCTGCTCCAGAAGGTCAATCTCATCGTCGCCACCGGCCAGAACAACCTGGCGATGAACCAGACCGTGGCGCAGATCGCGAAGCATTACGTGCATGGCAAGGACATTCCCGAACCGATGCTCAACCGCATCGAACACGGCATCCGCTGCTACGACCCGTGCCTGAGCTGCTCGACGCACGCCGTCGGCCAGATGCCTTTGCACGTGCGGCTCATCGCGCCGGACGGAAAAGTGTTGAACGAAATCGCGCGCGGCTAAAATAAATCGGAGGGACGAATTCCACGAGTCCCAAAAATAAATTTGTCCTCGGTTGATTTGGAGCGGGGAAACGGTTTGTTGGGCCGTTTCCCCGCCAATTCGATGAAACAAACCCGGCTTGAAGGGAGCGAGACATGAAAAGATTTCTGATCCTCATCGCGGCGGTTTGCCTGGCCTTCCCGGCAGCGCACGGCCAGACAAACACAAACACGCAGACAAACGCCAGCCAGGACAAACAGCTAAAGGTTGAACAGTCGCTCGCGGCACTGGAACAGGAATGGGCCAATGCGGTGAAGCTCCAGGACGCGGAGAAAATTGACCGGATTCAGGCGGAGGAATATGTGTTCACCGGTCCCGCGGGACAGGTTTGGACGAAAACCCGGGAAATCGACACGATCAAATCGGGCGACCTGGTGATTGATTCTTACGAACTGAGCGATGTCCAGCCGAAGATTTACGGGAGCACGGCGGTGGTCACTTTTGCCATCACGTGGAACGGAAAGTTTCGGGGCGCTGACATCAGCGGGCCGCAGCGGATGACCGATGTATTTGTGAAGCGGGACGGGCGCTGGCAATGCGTGGCCAGTCAAGCCACCCGGATTCGATTGCCCTAAGTTGGGGAGCACACCCGCCCCGGGTGTGGCTGGACGCGCCTCGCGTCCAGCCTTTTGCGCGCGTGACGGACGCCGGAATTCGGGAAATTTCGATGCGTCCGATGTTTTCCGCGAGGGCGCGGAAAATCGCACCCGGGGCGGGTGCGCTCCCCATCAGCTTCGGAATTCAGGACTAATTGAACCGCTATCGTCCGGCTGGCTTTGCGGACGTGCTGCCTTTACTCTGGAGGCATGAGCAAGGACCAGGCTGGAGACCGGGCTGGTGACTTTCTGGTCATCGGTTACGGCAACACGCTGCGCGGCGACGATGGCGTCGGCCCGCGCGTGGTGGAAGCCATTGAGAAGCTGAACCTGGCCGGCGTGCGCACGCTCATCTGCCAGCAACTCTCGCCCGAATACGCCGACCCGGTTTCGCGGGCGCACACCGTGGTGTTCGTGGATGCCGCCGTGGACGCCCCGCGCGAAGTGCAGCTCCGCAAGCTCGAACCCGGCGAATCCTCGCAGCTCATGGCGCACGCCGCCGATCCGCGCACGATGCTGGCGCTGGCGCGCGACGTTTTCGGCCACGCGCCGCAAGCCTGGTGGCTGACCATTCCCGCCGTGAAACTGGATTTCAGTGAAGAACTCACCCCGGAAGCGCAGCGCGGATTTGCCGAAGCCGTGGAAAAAATCCAGGAACTCTGTCGCTGAAGCCGGATTCAACGCAAGACGATAAGGCGCGAAGAAATTTAACCACGGACCTGCCGCGACGGGCGCGAGCACGGCGGGTGGACACCGATGAACACGGATTTCATGCGATGAAGGCGCTGCGGACTTGAGCCGCTTGGGAAGCGGCGAAAGGAATTTGCCGGAGGCGAAGGCCCGCGAGGGCCGAGCGAGCGGGCGCGAGCGAGTCCAATTAGCCTAGGGTTGGAGCAACGCGACTACCCTAGGTTCACGTCCCACAAAATAAATTCCTTCTCCCATCCGATGGGAGAAGGTGGCCGCAGGCCGGATGAGGGTCTGGGTGAGGAGTTGCGAACGGGGAATTCGTCTTCAATTTTTGTTATTGTGCTAGAGAGTTCCGAACATGGAGTCGAGTTCTGAATCAGAACATTCATCAGTTGAGCCTCTTCTGCCTCGCGATTCATCGTCTGAATCCCAATCCTGATTATGCTCCTCTTTAGTTTGAATTTCATCGGCGGTTTCACACAACGATTCCTGCGCACTTTCCGTGTCCACTCCGAGCAGGTCACTGACACTTTCAATGCGGGACGCTTCTTCACGAATTTCTTCCGGGTCTGAAAGGCCACAATCAGCGGCGTATTCGTCGACAAAATCAGTGTAAGCTTCTCGGATGTCATCTAATTCAGATCGTGCGAATGTCCGCCGAGGCAACACTTCCACAACTTTTGCTAGAGTTTCAAAGTCATCAAGGTCTGACGGATTTCTCAAGGCGTTCGATTTCATTGCAGCCACAAAGCGCTTGCCTTCGTCCGTGTTCAAGTAGCCGAGATATCGCAACGACTTGGTTGCCGCAATGCAAGATGACGCCGAAAGTTTTCTTGCCTCAAGTTTTTCAGCAAAGGCAGCGACCCGCGAAACAACCCATTGGACATCGCGGCTTTCTTTGAAGCTCGACACCGCTTTTGCGATTTTAGCCAAGCGCATCGCTGGATTTGCTCCCTGCCGACTGATACGCGGCAGGCTTCCCATCGTGTAAACACTGATCGAACAACTTTCTGTTTCGACTAAACTCTTGAGGCAATCTGCAATTGAGCGCGCGTGGCGCGCCAGCTCTTTCAACGGCACTTGAGGATCCGGGTCGTTCAGCGTTTCGGAAAACCATTCGGCCTGCTCAAAGAATGCGAGGGCCTTGATAATTTCTGTCAGCAATTCACCACTTAACAGCAAATTCTGCATGAAATCACGAATGGAGGGATTTTGGAAACGAACCAATACAGACTCCTCAATTTTCTGCGTCGCCACAAATGTGCCATCCAACTCCTTCAGTGCGCTGCGGAAATCGCCAGCGTCGAGCGGAATTCTGAAGCGGTCGCAATGTTGTTTATGAAACGCATTGAATGCAATTCCGACATCTTTCAAAATGGTCTGTCTCGGCAAGGTCGTCAGCACAAAAAGCAAATTGCGAGCCCGCTGTGAAAGTTGATTCCTGAAAGCGTGATCCCAAATTTGAACCGGATTATCCAAGTGTCCGATGAAAACTTGCAAATATTGGGCCGAAGAGGTTTCGCCTACCCACGTAGCGGACGTTAGATACTCAACGAGCCGCGGGTTGT
>Ga0265340_10001346_pt1 | contig 14086 bp, 14 predicted proteins | sample 4CB225metaG_FD_202082 | JGI IMG/M metagenome (GOLD analysis project Ga0265340, IMG submission 202082) | Rhizosphere microbial communities from Carex aquatilis grown in University of Washington, Seatle, WA, United States - 4-CB2-25 metaG | ecosystem: Host-associated > Plants > Roots >...
CCCGCCCGCTCAACCGCCCGCCCGCTCAACCGCCTGCCGGGCCGCCTGCTCAACCGCCCAACCGCCCATGATCGCCGTTCCGGCCCGCGGATCAGCGACAGGCGTCGCACTTTCGCGGGCGTCATCGGTGATCATGGCTGGACGGCCGATCAGGTGGTCAGCCAGCGCCGCAGCCCGGCCTCGCAGTCGAAGATCTGAGCCGCCGGGCAGTGCTCGTCGTCCTTGTGCGCCAGTTCCGGATTGCCGGGCCCGTAATTCACTGCCGGGATGCCCAATTCAGCGAACCGAGCGACGTCCGTCCAGCCGTACTTGGGCCCGGCCGTACCACCGACGGCGGTCACGAAACTGGCCGCCGCCGGGTGGTTCAGACCGGGCCGGGCGCCCGGCGAGGCATCGGTGACCGTGAGCTCATAACCGGCGAACAGGGTCTCGAGGTGAGCCTGAGCCTGGGCCACCGAACGGTCGGGCGCGAACCGGTAGTTGATCGTGATCGCGCAACGGTCCGGAATCACGTTGCCGGCGATCCCGCCACTGATCCCGACGGCATTCAGACCCTCCCGGTAGACCAGGCCGTCCACGTCGACCTCCCGCGGCCGATACTGATTCAGGACGGCGAGGACGGGCTCCGCGGCATGGATCGCGTTCCGCCCGGTCCAGGCCCGGGCCGAATGAGCAGCGATCCCCGGCACCTCCACCTGGACCCGGATGGTGCCCTGGCAACCCCCTTCGACCCGGGCCGACGACGGCTCCATCAGGATCGCGAAATCGCCGGCCAACCAGTCGGGGTGATCCCGGGCCAGCCGGCCCAGCCCGTTGCGGCTGGCCTCGACCTCCTCGGCGTCGTAGAAGATGTAACTGACGTCCCGGACCGGCTCAGGCTCGCTCGCCGCGAGCCGCAACTGGACGGCGACGCCCCCCTTCATGTCCACCGTTCCCCGCCCGTGCACGATCGCGTCGGCACCGTCGCCCCGGACCCAGGTCGGCAGGTTGGCGGCGATCGGCACGGTGTCGAGATGCCCGGCGATCACCACCCGCTCGGACCGGCCGAGCGAGGTCCTGGCCACCAGCGCATCACCGTCTCGCAACACTTCCAGATGAGGCAGCGCCCGCAGGGAGACTTCGATCGCATCCGCGATCGCCCGCTCATCACCACTGACCGAGGGGATGTCGCAGAGCACGCGGGTGAGGGTCACGACATCGACCCCCAGATCCAGTCCTCCGGGGTGTTTGGACGCTGCGCTGACGGTCGGTTGCGAGGAGTGCACCATACCCGGGACTTTACCCAGCAGCGCCTAAGATGCGCTCATGACCGAGGTGACCGCGCCATCGTCCGATCCGACCAGCAGCCCGGGGGACGACCGTACGCACTCTTCAGCACCGCGCCTGGCCTGGGGTTTCGGCCTGGCCACCGGCACCGACGCGGGCGCTGTCCTCGACACCTGGTACCCGAGCCCGCAGCTAGGCCCCGCGCCCGGGCCCACCGGTCCCTACGATGTCCCCGCCGGCCTGGCCGCGCTGGAGGAAACCGACCCCCACCGCGGCGTCCGGCAGGCTGTGGTCCGGATCGTGATCGATCTCGATGCCGAACCGGCGGACGTGCCCGATGCGTACCTGCGCCTGCACCTGCTTTCCCACCGCCTGGTCCGGCCGAACACCATCAATCTGACCGGGATCTTCGGTGTGCTGCCGAATGTGGTCTGGACCAACCACGGGCCGTGTCCGGTGGACGGCTTCGAGGCCACCCGGCTACGGCTGCGGGCCGGCCGGGCCGGCCGGGCCGGCACCGGACCAGGCGGCCGGGTCGAGGTCTACGGTGTGGACAAGTTCCCGCGAATGACCGATTACGTGCTGCCCACGGGCATCCGGATCGCGGACGCCGATCGGGTCCGGCTCGGCGCGCACCTGGCCCCGGGGACCACCGTGATGCACGAGGGCTTCGTCAACTTCAACGCCGGCACGCTCGGCAGCTCAATGGTTGAAGGCCGGATCTCGCAGGGTGTGGTGGTCGGGGAAGGGTCGGACGTCGGGGGCGGCGCCTCGATCATGGGCACCCTGTCCGGCGGCGGCAAGGAAGTGATCTCGGTCGGCCGACGCTGCCTGATCGGGGCCAACGCCGGGCTCGGGATCAGCCTCGGTGACGACTGCATCGTCGAGGCCGGTCTCTACCTGACGGCGGGGACGAAGCTCAACCTGCTGGCCTCGACCGAGGTTGACGAGTCCCCGGATCGGGCCCGGCCGGCGGTGGTCAAGGCGCTGGAGCTTTCCGGCGCCAGTGGACTGCTGTTCCGCCGGAATTCGATGACCGGAGCGGTGGAGGCGGTGGCCCGACGAGGCCAACGGTTCACCTTCGCCCTGAATTCAGAGCTCCACGCGAATGTCTGAGCGGACGCTGCAGTTGCCCACCCGTCCACCGTCGCCGAACGGCCGCAGCGGAAGCAGGCGGCGGCGCCGTCCGGTCATTTTCGTGGTGATCGTGGCCCTGGTGGCGGCGGCCGGGGTCGGCGCCTGGGCCTGGTGGAACGGCTCGGTCGGACCGGTCGCGCTGCGTGAGCACTGTACGGCGATCGCCTCCCACAGCGCCGCCGAGCTCGACCCGGAGCAGGCCGGGAACGCGGCCATCATCGCGGCCGTGGCCACCAAACGGGGCCTGCCCGCCCGGGCGACGTCGATCGCGATTGCTACCGCGATCCAGGAGTCGAAGCTGCGCAACATCACCTACGGCGACCGGGACTCCCTCGGCCTGTTCCAGCAGCGGCCCTCGCAGGGCTGGGGCACCGTCAAGCAGATCACCGACCCGGTTCACGCGACGAATGCCTTCTACGACGCGCTGGTCAAGGTGAAGGGCTACGAGACGATGGAGATCACCAAGGTCGCGCAGAAGATCCAGCGATCAGGCTTCCCCGAGGCGTACGCCAACCATGAGCCCGAAGCGAAGGTGATCGCCTCCGCGCTCAGTGGCTATTCCCCGGCCGGATTCAACTGTGTTCTGCGTGCCAGCCGGGCCGCCGCGCAGAGCCCGCTCAGCGACGGCCTGACCGCGCGAGCCAAGGCCTTGCGCACGGCAGCGTCCCGGGAGACCGGACGCACTTCACCCACCGCCCAGAACTCGACCACGCTGCGTTACACGGTGCCGGTCTCCTCCGGGGACCGCAATTCCTGGGCCCTGGCCCACTGGGCGCTGGCCCGGGCCGATGCGCTGGCCGTGGTCAAGGTCCAGGTCGCGAATCAGGTCTGGGACCGGGCCCACTCGACCAACGGCTGGACCGTTCGCAAGGGAGCCGGCCTTCGGAACGGCGAAACCATCGTCCAGGTCGCCTGAGCCTGGTTCGGCCGGCCGCCTGATCCCTCACTCGGCGGCACGGCGAGGGATCGGCGCCGCCTGATCCGGCGAGCTGACGGATTAGCGTAGGTCGAGAGGCAGGTACTCACGCTCGGTGGAACCGATGTACACCTGACGCGGGCGACCGATCTTGGTCTGCTTGTCCTCGATCATTTCGCGCCACTGCGCGATCCAGCCGGGCAGCCGGCCGATCGCGAAGAGCACGGTGAACATCTTCGTCGGGAAACCCATCGCCTTGTAGATCAGCCCGGTGTAGAAGTCGACGTTGGGGTAGAGCTTGCGCTCGACGAAGTAGTCGTCCCGGAGCGCGATCTCTTCCAGCCGAAGGGCAATGTCGAGGAGTTCGTCGTGGTTACCGAGAGTGCTCAGGATCTGATCGGCGGTCTGCTTGATGATCGCCGCGCGCGGGTCGTAGTTCTTGTAGACCCGGTGCCCGAAGCCCATCAGCCGGACGCCGCCCTCGCGGTGCTTCACCTTGTTCATGAAGGTGTCGACGTCGTCGTCACTGTCCTTGATGGCCTGCAGCATCTCCAGCACGGCCGAATTCGCGCCGCCGTGCAGCGGACCGGAAAGCGCATGAATACCGGCCGAGACCGAGGCGAACAGGTTGGCCTGACCGGAACCGACCAGCCGGACGGTCGAGGTGGAGCAGTTCTGCTCGTGGTCGGCGTGCAGGATGAACAGCAGATCGAGGGCTTTGGCCATGACCGGATCGACGTCGTAGGGCTCGGCCGGGAAACCGAACGTCATCCGCAGAAAATTGTCGACCAGGCCGAGCGAATTGTCCGGATAGAGGAACGGCTGGCCGATCGACTTCTTGTAGGCGTAGGCCGCGATCGTCGGCAATTTGGCCAGTAGCCGAACGGTGGACAATTCGATCTGGTCGCGGTCGCGGATGCTGAGACTGTCCTGGTAGAAAGTCGACAGAGCCGACACCGCGGACGACAGAACCGGCATCGGATGGGCATCGCGCGGGAATCCGTCGAAGAACCGCTTCAGATCCTCGTGCAGCAAGGTGTGCCGCTGAATCTTGGTGGTGAAGTCGGCGAGCTGACTGGCCGTGGGCAGTTCGCCGTAGATCAGCAGATAACTGACCTCGAGGAACGACGAGCTGGACGCGAGCTGTTCGATCGGATACCCGCGGTAGCGCAGGATTCCGGCGTTGCCGTCGATGTAGGTGATCGCCGAGGTGCAGGAGGCGGTGTTCACGAATCCTGGGTCGAGCGCCACGTACCCAGTGGCGGACAACAGCGACGAGGTATTCACCCCGGAGCCGCCTTCAGTTGCGGGAACCACCCCCAGGGGCAGCTGGCCGCCAGGGTAGGTAAGGGTGACCTGATCAGGTCCGTCAGACATGAACGCTCCTGCGTGGTGTGGGTGCGCCAGAACTAGTTTGGGTAGCGTGGTTGACCGCGTAGAAGGGCACAGCCGAGTAATCCGCTGGCCGTGAACTGACGCTACCTCTCAGTTCACGGTTTGGGCCACCGCAGCGGAGCTCCGGTTCGGCCCGCCCTTCGCTGGGGCCGTGACAAATGGCTGGCCAGCCGGAAGAATTACCCGGCCAATTCCGCTAGCCGGGTGCTGAGCCGGTCGATCCTCTCATCGGTGGCCGTCAGCGCGACCCGGACATGCTCGGCCCCGGCCACGCCGTAAAAGTCTCCCGGTGCGACGAGCACACCCACCTTCGCCAGCGCCGCGACCGTCTGCCAGCACGGTTCGTGCCGGGTCGCCCAGAGGTAGAGACCGGCCTGCGAATGGTCGATCCGAAAGCCCGCCCGAAGCAGCGCGGCGACCACGAGTTCGCGCCGGTGGCCGTAACGCGAGCGCTGCTGGGCGACATGCGCATCGTCCCCCAGAGCCACCCGCAAAGCCTCCTGAACCGGCCAAGGGACAATCATTCCAGCGTGTTTGCGCACTTCAAGCAGTCGCCGGACCAGCCCCGGGTCGCCGGCCAGAAAGGCCGCCCGGTAACCGGCCAGGTTCGATTGCTTACTCAGCGAGTAGACGGCGAGCAGTCCCTCGTGCGAACCGCCGCAGACCTCGGGGTCGAGCACGCTCGGAATCCGGGACCCGTCCCAGCCCAATTCGGCGTAGCACTCGTCGCTGGCCACCACCGCGCCGATCGCGCGGGCCCATTCGACCACCTTGCGCAGGTGCTCAACCCCGAGGACCTGGCCGGTCGGATTTCCGGGCGAGTTCAGCCAGACCAGCCGGACCCGGCCGGCTCGCGGGCCCACCTGGACGGTGCCGTCGGCCGGCAAGGGAGTCGCCCGGGCGAGCCGGGCGCCGACATCGTAAGTGGGATATGCCACAGTCGGATGAACCACGATGTCGCCCGGGTTAAGACCGAGCAAAGTGGGTAGCCAGGCGACCAGTTCCTTGGAACCGATGGTCGGCAGGACGCCGTCCGGGTCGAGATCAGGCACACCCCGCCGACGGGCGAACCAGTCGGCGACCGCCACCCGTAACTCGGGCGTGCCGTAGGTCTGCGGATACCCGGGCGCATCGGACGCCGCGGCCAGGGCGTCCCGGATCAGCTCCGGAGTCGGGTCGACCGGAGTGCCGACGGACAGATCGACGATCCCGTCCGGATGCGCCCGCGCCTGATCACCGAAGGGCGCCAGCCTGTTCCAGGGGAAATCGGGCAACTGCACCCCGGGCTGGATCACGGGTCGGTCCCCGGGCCGAACCCCTTCGACCGGATCGGCCCCGCCGGGGGCCGGCCGGACAGAACCGGCCGTCAGCCTTCCCGTTCCTGCGGCGGAAGAACACTGATCAACGCGTGGTCCTTGGCGATCAGCCCCATCTTGGCCGCGCCACCGGGCGAGCCGAGGTCTTCGAAGAACTCCACGTTGGCCTTGTAGTAGTCGGTCCACTGCTCGGGGACGTCGTCCTCGTAATAAATCGCCTCAACCGGGCAAACCGGCTCGCAGGCTCCACAGTCGACGCACTCGTCGGGGTGGATGTAAAGCATCCGTTCGCCCTCGTAGATGCAGTCGACCGGGCATTCCTCGATGCATGCCTTGTCTTTCAAGTCCACGCAGGGCAGTGCGATGACGTATGTCACGTCGAGTCCTCCATGTACAGCGGTCCTGATCGCCGCCCGCTTCCGGGCTGAGCAGGCCGCCCGAGCATCACGGATCGGCCGCGCCTAGTATCGCCGACGATTGTCCACCTGTCGCCGGAGGGTCTCCAATATGCCGTCACAAACCCCACGGGGCACACCCTGGCCGGAACTTGTCGGGCGGCGAATCGTCGTCCGGGTACGCAGCGAGACCCGGATGTACGACGTCCTGGGTGATCTTCTCGAGGCCACCGAGGACCGGTTGCGGGTGCTCACCCGGCGGGGGGAAGTGGACGTCGACCCGGCCGCGATCGTCGCCGGGCACCCGGTTCCGCCCCCGCCGGTCCGGGCCGCGCCCCCGCATCGGGCGCTCTCGGTGGGCAGCCTGGAACTGGTGATGGCCAAACACTGGCAGGCGACCGAACAGGACTGGCTCGGCGGCTGGCTGCTGCGCGCCTCCGGCGGGTTCACCAACCGGGCGAATTCGGTGCTCGCGGTCGGCGAACCGGGGATGCCGATGGACGTGGCCGTGCTGGAGGTCGTCGACTGGTACACCGAACGGGGCCTGCGCCCGATCGCCGCCGCCCCGGATCCGGGACTGGACGAGGACGACACCGAGCAGTTGCTGGCCGCCGCCGGGGCATTCCAGGCGGCCGGCTGGCGGCCGATCGAGGGCGCCGGGGCCCTGGTGATGACCGGGGCGACCGGGGAGGTCCGCGGGGCCGGCCGAGGGGCCGGCCGCAGCCTGCCGGCCGGCCTGGTGCTGCAGCTTCACGACCACCCGGACGCCGCCTGGATGGATCAGTACCACTACAAGGGCCAGGCGGTGCCCGAGCACGGCGTCCGGTTGCTGAACTCCGCCCCGGAGCAGATCTTCGCCGCGATCGAGGACGCCGGGCGAGTCGTCGGGGTGGCCCGGGGCTCGCTGGCCGAACGCTGGACCGGGCTGACCGCGATGGAGGTCGATCCGCAGTACCGGCGGCAGGGACTGGCCAGCGTCCTGATCGCCGCGATCGCCGAATGGGGCTGGCGGCACCGGGCCAGCTCGATCCAGCTTCAGGTCGGCGAGACCAACGAGACCGCCCGGCTGCTGTACGAGTCGGCCGGCTTCGAGCCCCATCACCGCTACGCCTACCTCACCCCCACGCCCACATCCACACCTGCCCCCACCCCCGCATCAGCCGCCGCCCCCGCCCCCGCACATGGTCACCGATCGAGCCCATGATCCGGGCACGGCCGCAATGCTTTTGCGGGCGAAGCCGGTGATCATGGATGACTGGCGGAGGGGCGCCTGATCACGCAGCACCACCCGGGCCTCCTCCAGGGCGACTTCCAGTTCCACCAGCCGGAACCCGCTCGAGGCCAGCCGGCCGGACAGCGCGTCGGCACCGATCTGCCGGCTGATCCGGACCACCTCCAGGGCGGCGAGATTCAACCCGGCCCCGACCAGGCTGTGCGCGTGCAGCCGGGCCGATTCGGCATCGTCCGCGTCGACCGCGAGGGTGAGCCGTTGCAGCAGGTCTACCGTCCGGCCGAGGAACGAGCCGATGATCTCGCGGACCAGCTCGACCTCGCCCGCGGAACCATCGCCGAGCAGTTCGGCGATCCGCTCCGGCATCCCGGCCCCAGCCGGCCCCGCCGCAGCAACCCCGGCCACCGTCCCGGCCGACGCGGCCCCGGCCACCGTCCCGGCCGACGCGGCCCCGGTCACCGGCGCACCCTGAACGGGCAATGCGTGCACCGCCGAGCTCCGGTCACGAGCCGCCGTCACCGGCTCGACCGCCGCCTGCTGATCACTCCAGCCGGCATCGGCCGGCCGCGGCCGCGGTGCCGTTCCGCCGGCCGGCAGCCAGCGGTTCAAGACCGCGTGCAAGGTGGCCGCCCGGACCGGCTTGGCGATGAAATCGTCCATACCGGAGTCGAGGCAGCGTTGCCCATCGGCGGCGAACGTCGCGGCCGTCATCGCGATGATCGGCGTCGTCCGGGTAGCCGGTTTCTTGCGTAACTCGACGGTGGCCGCATAGCCGTCCAGTCGCGGCATCTGGCAATCCATCAGAATCGCATCGTAGGCACGCTGCCCGGCCATGGTGACCGCCTGGAGACCGTCTCCGGCGACGTCCACCGTGTAGCCGAACTGGGAGAGGATGCCCAGAGCGACCGTCTGATTGATGTCATTGTCCTCGACCAGCAGCAAGCGCAGGCCCGGCTCCCCCGAAACCGGCTCCGCGGCGGCGGCCAGGGGCCCGGTCAGCGCGTTCGGCGGCGGGACGGCCCCGGCGGCCGGATCGCTCAGGTAACCGGCTCCGGCCTCCGGTCTTGACCCGGCCGCTCCCCCGGCGGCGGCCCCGGCCACTCCCCCCGGACGGCGAACTGGCCGCACCGATCCGGAGCAGCGCCTCGAACAGGGCCGCCTGCGGAACCGGTTTGACCAGCTTGGTGCTGAGCCCGGATTCCCCGGCGGCCTCCGAGCCGCTCATCTCCTCGGTGGTCAGCAGGATCACTGGCAGCCGGCTCAGACCGGGCAGCGCCCGCAGCCGGCTCACCAGGGTCAACCGGTCCCGGTCGGGCAGATCCAGGTCGATCACCGCCAGGTCGTAGCCACCGGCCGGGGCGGAACGCCGGCCACCGAAGTCGACCACCGCGATGAAGTCCGCGGAGAAATTGAAGAGTTGCTCCAGTTGGTCGCGATCTCCAGGACGTGCTCGGTCCGGCCCAGTTGCAGGGTGCCCTCGACCACCCGCTGAGGCCCATTCACCTCGGCGGTCCGGGCAACGAACAGTTGCGGCCGGCCGTTCTCGATCAGGGTCGCCAGCAGGGTCCGGATGTCCGGCCCGGAATCGGCCTCCAGCATTGCCACCAGATCACGGCCGAGCAGGGCGTCGGCACCGATTCCGAGCACGTTCTCGCTGGCCGGGGAGGCGAAGAGGACCGTCCCGGCCGCGGTCATCTGGAACAGCAGGCTGGGTGAGGAGTTCGCCAGGTCGCGGCCGCGCGCTCGGCTCTGCTCCAGGGCCCGGCCGACCTCGTGGCGGCCCCGCACGATCCGGGCACGGATCCCGGCGATCAGGAAGGCGAAGATCAGGATGACGAGGTCGGCCGCCCCGGCGAGGGCCCAGAAGTAGATCGGGCGCAAGGTCAGGTTGTTCGGCATCCGGCTCACCGCCAGTTCCCGTCCGCCCTCGACTGGGCCGGATCCGGGCCGTTCCCGCTGCTCACTGCCGTGATGACGGTCTTGGCCGGGGACAGCAGCGCGGGCCCGGCGACCAGCCTCTGGGCCAGGGTGGCATCGACCGGGATCGCCGATCGACCGCTGTCGGCCACAATCGCGTCGCTGGTGTCGAGCAGGGTCAGCCGCAGATTCCGGTGGCGGGCGTAGGCCGCGATCAACCGTATCCGGCGCAGAACCTTGCTCACCCGGCCTTGCATCGGCAGGCCGGCGCCGGGAATGAAGCAAGATCCGGCATCACCGACCCCGCCGCCGCCAAACCCCCGACACCACCGAGCCGCCGCCACCGCGACCTCCGGCAGCGTCTACCTTGACCCTTTGCGGGCGCCCTCACCGGCCGAGCAACCCGAACCTGGAGGCCGGCCCGCATCGCTCGGGCTGAGAAGACCAGGTACTGGCTCCACTCAGGGAAGATCGTCGACCGCGCCCACGAAACTGCCTTGATCCTGGCCAATTTCGTGGGCTGAGCTGGTGATCAGGCGCAGCGGTTCACCGGGTCGCTGCCGCGCCTTAACTCACAGGCATTGAGCCATTCCGGGCAGCCAGGTGTGACGCTGGGTGGAGGTGGGCCCAACCTTGGCGCTCACCTTTCATGATTGTGAAAAGTCCGTCGGCGACCGACCGACGAAGTCTTCACAGAACGCGCGATCGAGCCTCGGCCTCGTTGCCCCAGGACGCCCCCCGGCCAACAAGAGAGGTCGGGCCGGCGCACAGCGCTCGGGCCAGCCATGCGTATCGAAACGGCCCTCGTCCGAACCCCCGGGCCGCCGCAGACAAGATCCTCTTCTTTCAACCTACGATCGTAGGTGGCATGCGACGAAAACCTTGGCCGCCCTCGACGACACAACGCAGCGACGGGTTACGCGGAACGGCTCATTGTGTACGGCTCGCACATCCGTAGGTTCAATCGACGCCGGCCAAGAGAGCAGCACCCTTCCCGACCCCGCCGGAGGTTGGCCACCACATCGCTTAGAGCGTGTTTTGGAACTCCGCGCCGTAGCGAGGACGTGCCCGGTGGAGTGCCCCGCAAGCCCGGGGAAGCCGGGCATAGCGGAGCTATGGGCGGTTTTCCCGGGCGCCGCGGGGCGCCCACCGGGTGCGCCGCAGTAGGCGGGGAGTTCCAAAACACGCTCTTACCGGCGAGACGGCTGAGAGCAACCCCTAGACGGGCCGCACCGGCTAGGCGAATCACCGACTCCAAACCGAGCGAGGTGCTCAGGTCGGGACCTGCTCGGTCGCGGGCCGCACTTAGCCACCGGTCGCCAGCGCCGGCGAGACAGACCCGATCGACGGCCCGGCGCCGTCGGAGAATCTCGATCACCGGGTCGAGCGCGTCCGGATCCTTCAGATCCATCATGAAACAAGTGTCCGGAAACGCGTCGAGCAGATCATCGAGGGTAGTACGGCAGCGGAAACCGAGAGCGTGAGCGCGACTGAAGGCGGCGAGGCTATTTTCCGGCGCCAGTCCAGCGCCGCCTCGGTGGGCGACCGGATAGGGGCCTGTGTTGCCGACATATCGGATCACCTGCCCAGCGCGACCGCCGAGCACCACCTGGGAACGGGCACCGCACGAACGGTCCGAACTGTTCGGATGAACGCTCGCGCTGCAGCGCCGCCCTACGCACACCGGGCGCGATTATGGCGGTTCCCGGACGTGCTGAACTTCGAGATCGACCTCGGCACCCGTCTCGACGCTCAGCGCAGCAGACGGCGGACCTGGGCGAGAGCGGTGCGGGACTCCGGCGTCCACACCGCGCCCACGTACACATGGAACCCGGCCTGAGCCAGTTCGAACGTACCCCGGTTGCCCGCCTCGCGCAGTCGATACGCGAGCACATGGGCGTCTGCGGCCAGGAGGTCCCGCCCGCCCTGGTAGACGTGCACAGGCGGCAGATCGCTAAGGTCGGCGGGCAGCGGGCTGATCCGGGGATCGTGGACGTCGGTGCCGCCGGCCTCCATCATGACGCTCATCCGCTGTTTGCCTTCTGGTAGACCTATGGAACGATCTACGTTACCCGTGGGTGTCGGAAATTCGGGAAACCGGGCCTGATTCCCCGGACCGGACCGACGATGGAGCAATCTCATGGACTGGGTGCCCCCGGAGATCGACCTGAACCAGGCTTCGGCCGCACGCATGTACGACTACTACCTCGGTGGAGCCCACAACTTCGGCGTCGATCGGGAACTGGCCGCCAAGGCTCTGGAACTGTTCCCCGATGGTCAGCTCATCGCTCAGGCGAACCGCGCCTTCCTGCACCGGGCCGTGCGGTACCTGCTGAGCCAGGGCGTACGCCAGTTTCTGGACATCGGTTCCGGGATTCCGACCGCTGGGAACGTCCACGAGATCGCCCAGAACGTGGATCCGGACGCCCGGATCCTCTATGTAGATCATGATCCGGTGGCGGTGGCGCACAGCGAACTGATTCTTCGGAACAATCACCGGGCCCGGGTGCTGCAGGCCGATCTGCGCCGACCTCAGGACATCCTTGACTCGGCCGAATTCAAGCAGTTGATCGATCTCACGAAACCGGTTGGCCTGCTGATGGTTTCGGTGCTGCATTTCGTCTCCGAGGCCGATAACCCGCAGGCAGCGATCGCCCGGTTCCGGAACCTGCTGGCCCCGGGCAGCTATCTGGTGATTTCCCAAGGCACCGGCGAAAGCCGGTCGACGCAGGTGTCGAAGCTTCAGGAACTGTATTCCTCGACGCGCACCCCGATCAGCTACCGGACCCGGGACCGGATCCGCGAACTGTTCGAGGGCTGGGATCTGGTCGATCCGGGAGTGGTCTGGTTACCGCAGTGGCGCCCGGACTGGCCCGACGACGTCGGCCCCAATCCCGAATCCACCGTGGTCGCGGCCGCGGTCGGGCGTAAACCGTGAGCCTGCTCAGTGAAATGATCAACCCATGGTCACCGTGCCCGAGGGGCTCCGTCGTTCGATATCGGGTGACGAAGGTGGTGACGAGTGGCTCGAGGCGCTCCCGGCGCTGATAGCGCGCGCCGCCCAGCGCTGGAAGCTGACCCTCGGCCGACCGTTCGAGGACGGCATGGCGGCGTGGACCGCCCCGGTGACCGGACCGGCCGGAACTGCTGCGGTGCTGAAGATCTCCTACCCGCACAGTGAGGCCCGGCACGAAGCGGCGGCCCTGAGAGTGTGGGCCGGGAGCGGCGCGGTGCGAATCCTCGATTCGTTCGAAGACGACTGGGCCCTGTTGCTGGCACGCTGCACACCCGGAGCGGCACTGCGGGACGAGGGGCTTGAGGACTTCGACCACGTACGGATCGGAGCCGAGCTGATCGAGCGGATGGCGGCGGCAACGGTTCCAGCCGGCGGCCCGTTCCCGACGCTGCTGCAGGTCGCGTCGGGGCTGGCCGACGTCGCGAGCGAACGGATCGACCGGCTGGCCGGCTCCGCCCCGATCCGGCTGGACCGGGGGCTGCTCGTGGAGGCGGTGAGTCTTCTGCGTACCCTGCCGCTCACCGCCCCCCGGGAGGGGCTCGCGCACGGCGACCTGAACCCGGGCAACATCCTTCGGGACGACACCGGCGGCGCGGTCCGCTGGGTCGCCATCGATCCCAAAGCCGTGATCGGCGACCTCAACTGGGATCCGTGGCCTCTGATCACGCAGATCGGTGACTGGACGGCGGCCGTGACTCCCGCGACCGAGCTCGCGGCCCGCACTCGCCTGCTCGCCGACCTGACCGGCCTGGACGCCGCCCGGATCGCGGCCTGGTCGACTGCCCGGGGAGTCGAGTCGGCGCTCTGGGCCGCGAACCGGGGCTGGTGGACCGGCTTCCGTGGGGCCGACGGCGATTTCGCCCGAGCCCGGGCGTGGGCGAGCGCCACGAAAATCCTCGGTGGCTGAGCCGTAGCAGGGGGCGGGCTTCAGCCGCCGGATGAGGATGCGGGACCATCTGTCCCATGCGCCGATGGATCGTCCGTACCGTGGTATTTCTGGGAATTCTCGGCGGTCTGGCCGCTTATGGCGCTTATGCCATGACCGGCTGGTACGGGGAAGTCTCGACCCTGCAGCCACAACTGTGCGTGAGCCGGCACTCCGGCAGCCGCTGTTTCACCGGAGCGACGACGGCGGAACTGGCGAAGTTACAGGTGGGCGACTGCGTCAAGGTGAGTTTCACCGCGCCGGCGGCCGGGCCGGCCCGGCTGACCGCCGTCACCCGGGCCAGTGGGTTCGGGCATCGCGCCGATTGCCCGAGTGGGCGGCGCCATCACCGCCGGCGGGGAATCTTCCGGGTCTTCCGGGTCTTTCACCACCGGCGGTAGCCGGCCCGTCCGGCCACCGCGGCGAATTCGACCCCCAGCCGGAACGGCTGAGGCAAACAAGCGCACCGCGTCGCGCCCCCGCAGCGGGCGCGACGCGGTGCTGCTGCTTATCGATCTGGATCGGTGCGGTCTTCGGCCGCTTCAGCTAGGCCGAGGTTGAGGTGTGGGTCG
>Ga0265340_10001347_pt1 | contig 14085 bp, 17 predicted proteins | sample 4CB225metaG_FD_202082 | JGI IMG/M metagenome (GOLD analysis project Ga0265340, IMG submission 202082) | Rhizosphere microbial communities from Carex aquatilis grown in University of Washington, Seatle, WA, United States - 4-CB2-25 metaG | ecosystem: Host-associated > Plants > Roots >...
CCGGACCATACTCCGGCCGATGGCAGTGATCAGGCAGAGCACGAGCGTCACAACGACCGGGACATCAACCCCCGCACCTCTGAACATGCGGGATAACCCTGCCTCCACAAAACCCGGGCTGCCTCACTGTGCGACCTGGGTCTGGCCATCGTTCTGGCTGCCCGCGACTGGGTCGGGGGTGAGCGGCCGGGTGGCTTCTGCGCGAGGTGGGCGCGGCGTCTATGGCGCGGCGTCTATTCGGTCGTTCGATGCTGGGGTCGGTCTGAGGTCTCTATCTGATCGTGTTCGATGGTGCGGTCGGTCGGTGGTGTCTGTCTGGTCGTGTTCGATGGTGCGGTCGGTCTGTGGTGTCTATCTCGTCAGGCTCGATGGTGCGGCTGATCGCGGCCCGGTCGCGTCGATGACCGATTCGAGTCATTGCTTCGTGAACCTCCCGGCCTCGGCGGCCCACGCCCCTCCAGGGCCAGCCGGGACATGCTGGCCTCCGAGTGCTCGAAGCGTCTTGCTCGCGCGCCCAGGGCTCCTGATGATCATGATGTAGCCGGACCGGCTCAATACTTGATTTACTCGTTGTCTTGATCTTATCGTGTTTATCCAGATAGGTTCGACGCTGTGACCGTATCTCCGCCTCCCACCGCCGCCGAAGAACTGCGCGGGGCCGGTCTGCGGGTGACGGCCGGACGCGTCGCACTGCTCGAAACCGTCCGGAAGGGTGACCACCTTGGCGTCGAGGAGCTAGCTTCCGGGGTGCGCGATCGCGTGGGCCATATCTCCCTTCAAGCTGTGTACGAGGCTCTCCATGCGCTCACCGCGGCGGGCCTCATCCGCCGCATCGAACCGGCCGGTAGCCCGGCCCGGTTCGAGGGCCGCATCGGGGACAACCACCACCACGTGGTGTGCCGATCGTGTGGTGCCGTCGCTGACGTCGACTGCGCGCGCGGTGAGGCGCCCTGCCTGACCGCATCCAATGACCACGGCTTCGCCATCGACGAGGCCGACGTCATCTACTGGGGTCTTTGCCCCGGCTGTTCCACTGCGAACGGCTCCTGATCACCCCGTCACCACCCTCTTGTCCGCCCCGTCCCGAAAGGATTCCCGTGCCTGAGAACCACGACGCAGTAGTCGGAGACATGAATTCGGAGGAGAGCGAGGGTCGCTGCCCGGTTGCGGTCGCCCGTCCACATCACCCGACCGAGGGCGCGAGCAACCGCGAATGGTGGCCCCAGCAGCTCAACCTGAAGATCCTCCGCAAGCACCCGGCCGTCGCCAACCCCATGGGTGAGGACTTCGACTACGCCGCGGCGTTCAAAACCGTCGACCTCGATGCCCTGACCCGAGACGTCGACGAACTCATGACGACGTCGCAGGACTGGTGGCCGGCCGACTTCGGCCACTACGGCCCGTTCTTCATCCGGATGGCCTGGCACAGCGCGGGCACCTACCGGATCAGTGACGGTCGCGGCGGTGCCGGGGCCGGCATGCAGCGCTTCGCCCCCCTGAACAGTTGGCCGGACAACGCGAACCTCGACAAGGCCCGTCGGCTGCTCTGGCCGGTCAAGAAGAAGTACGGAAACAAGATCTCGTGGGCCGACCTGATCGTCTTCACCGGCAACCGCGCCCTGGAGACGATGGGCTTTTCGACCTTCGGCTTCGGTGGCGGTCGAGCCGACGTCTGGGAACCCGACGAAGACGTCTACTGGGGCCCCGAAGACACCTGGCTCGGCGACAACCGGTACACCGGCGACCGGCAGCTCGAGAATCCGCTGGCCGCCGTCCAGATGGGTCTCATCTACGTGAACCCCGAAGGACCGAACGGCGAGCCGAACCCGCTCGCCTCGTCCCGCGACATCCGCGAGACCTTCGCCCGGATGGCGATGAACGACGAGGAAACCGTCGCGCTCATCGCCGGTGGGCACACGTTCGGCAAGACCCACGGCGCGGCCGACCCGAACGAGCACATCGGCCCGGAGCCCGAGGGCGCGCCGCTGGAACAGCAGGGCCTCGGCTGGGCCAACAGCTACGGCAGCGGCAAGGGCCGGGACGCGATCACCAGCGGGATCGAGGTCACCTGGACGCCCACGCCGACCCGGTGGGACAACAGCTACCTGGAGACGCTGTTCGGTTACGAGTGGGAGCTGACCAAGAGCCCCGCCGGGGCGAACCAGTGGCAGCCGAAGGACGGCGCCGGAGCCAACACCGTCCCCGACCCTGAGGACCTCTCGCTCACCCGTCCCCCGACGATGCTGACCACGGACCTCGCGCTGCGGGTCGACCCGGTCTACGAGCAGATCTCGCGTCGCTTCCTGGCTCACCCGGAGGAGTTCGCGGACGCCTTCGCCCGGGCGTGGTTCAAGCTGACGCACCGCGACATGGGCCCGATCCAGCGTTACCTCGGGCCGCTCGTCCCGCAGGAGACACTGCTGTGGCAGGACCCCGTCCCCGCCGTCGACCACGAACTGGTGGACGCCGCTGACATCGCGGCCCTCAAGGCCCAGATTCTCGCTTCGGGCCTGTCCGTCGCTCAACTCGTCTCCACCGCCTGGGCCTCGGCGTCGACGTTCCGGGGCAGCGACAAGCGCGGTGGGGCGAACGGGGCGCGGCTGCGCCTGGATCCCCAGCGGGGCTGGGAGGTCAACAATCCCGACGAGCTGGCCTCGGTCCTGCGCACCCTGGAGGGGGTCAAGGAGTCCTTCGCCGCCGGCGGGAAGCAGATCTCGCTGGCCGACCTGATCGTGCTCGGTGGCTGTGCGGCGCTCGAGCAGGCGGCCCGGGCGGCCGGCCACGACGTCCAGGTGCCCTTCACTCCGGGCCGCACGGACGCCTTGCTGGAGCAGACCGACGTGGAGTCGTTCGCCGCGCTCGAGCCGACCGCGGACGGCTTCCGCAACTACCTCGGAAAGGGTCACCGTCTGCCCGCCGAGTACCTGCTTCTCGACCGCGCGAACCTGCTCACCCTGAGCGCTCCCGAGATGACCGTGCTCGTCGGCGGGCTGCGGGTCCTGGACGCGAACTACCAGCACTCCCCGCTGGGCGTTCTCACCACCCGACCCGAGACACTCAGCAACGACTTCTTCGTGAACCTGCTTGACCTGGGCATCACCTGGAAGCCGATGTCCGAGGACGCGGAGGCCTTCGAGGGGCGCGATGCCGGCACGGGTGAGGTCAAGTGGACCGGCAGCCGGGTCGACCTGGTCTTCGGATCGAACTCCGAGTTGCGGGCGATCGCGGAGGTCTACGCGAGCGATGACGCGAAAGAGAAGTTCGTGAACGACTTCGTCGCGGCCTGGGACAAAGTGATGAACCTGGACCGGTTCGACCTGGTCTGATCCGGGCGTCCCGGCCGGTCCGCGACGGCCGGCCGGGACGCCCAGCAAATCCGGAACAGCAAACCCGGAACGCCGGTGACCATGACGCCCAGCAATCGGTTGCCCCTCGAGCCGCTCGGCCCCTCGTCCCTGTCCTGGCGCTACTTCAGTGACTGGCGGGGCATGCTGGTGAGCCTGTGGGCCGGGTCGATGCAGAACATGCACCCCGGTCTCGGAGCCGGGGTGGAGGAGCATTCCCGGTTCTTCGATGAGCGCTGGGAGCGGCTGTTCCGCTCGCTCTATCCGATCGCCGGTGTGGTGTACGACGGCCCGCAGGCCGCCTGGACCGCGCGGGCCGTGCGCGACTACCACCTCGGGATCAAGGGCACGGATCGCCGTGGCCGCCCGTACCACGCGCTGGACCCGGACACCTTCTTCTGGGCTCACGCGACCTTCGTCATGGTTCCGGTGCTGATCTGCCATTATTTCGGACGCCCGCTGACCGATCCGGAGAAGGAGCAGCTCTACGCCGAGAGCCTGCAGTGGTACCGCTTGTACGGCGTCAGCGACCGTCCGGCCCCGGCCGACTGGCGCGGCTTCTGCGCCTACTTCGACCGGATGTGCGCCGAGGTGCTGGAGGACAATCCGGCCACCCGCGCCGTGCTGGACCTGCGGCACCTCGGCCCGCCGCCGCTGCTGGCACGGCTGCCGGACGCCCTCTGGCGGGTGCTCCGCGTCCCGGTCACCCGGCCGCTGGTATGGCTGACGGTCGGGATGTATCCGCCGGTGGTGCGGGCCCGGTTGGGCTACCGCTGGTCGCGGCGCAGCGCGCTCGCGCTGTGGCTACTGGGCCGTGGGATCGCGCTCGGCTGGAAGCTGGTGCCGTTCGAGCGGCGTTATCACCCGCGGGCCCGGGCGGCCTGGCGGCGGGCCCGCGGGTTGCCGGTTCCGCCGGTGGAGACACCCCGGCGGAACCTGCCCCCGGTTGAGCGTCGCGGTGACCCCCAGCACTACGCGCCCGAGGGGTAGCAGGCGCCCGCGGGGGAGTGGGAAAGTGCCCCCAGTCGAGCGGGAAAGGCCTGGCGTTTAACCGATTTGGACGACGCGGCGGAGCTGGGCGTTGGGAGCCCCGAAGTCGGCGTAGTCACCGGTCCGCTGGACGATCTCGAAGAACAGCCCGGCCCCGATCGTCTCGGTGAACGAGTGGTAAAATCCCCCGGCCTCGGTGGCGAAGCCGAAACTCTTCTGCCGCCGCGAAGATGTCCGGGGGTGAAGACGGTCGGGAGTTCTTCGCTACCCCGGCGCAGGTCAACCAACGCCGCTACGAAGCCCTGCGCGCTTACTTCACCGAAGACGTGACGTTGGCCGCCGCCGGTGAGCGGTTCGGCTACACCCGCTCGACGATGGCGTCGCTGGTGCGTGACTTCCGCGCCGGCCGACTGGATCTGTTCACCCCGCCAGGCAAACCAGGCCGCAAAGGCGCCCCCGCCACCGACCGCGCCCGCGGCCGGGTCATCGAGCTACGCCCGCAAGGCCAGCATCAACCCCGCCACCGCCGGCCGCGACACCCGCCCGCCCCGTGTGGCCCGCATCGACTACACCCAGCAACTCGAGACCGCCAGCACGAGCATGGCCGGTCTGCGGAGCCGCCCTCTTCGCCGGCTTGCAGACCCTCCCCAAGAAAAGCGCCCTGTCCGACTACTCCCACCGACTCACCCACGACCACCAACGCCGGCTCCTGTCCGCCCTGGACAATTCCATGATCGGATCAGGGCTCGCCCTCGTCGAGCAGGCCATCTTCGACTTGGACTTCCACACCGTCAGGCCGTGGGGACACGACCCGGTCCTGGAAAAACACTACGTGCCCACCCGATCTCAACGCGCCCGCTCCGTGCTCACCTTCTTCGCCCAGGACACCGGCACCCACAACTTCGTCTACGCCAACGCCGACACGCCGTCCTGAGCGAAATCGACGAACGAGGCGTGAAGTTCCTCACCCTACGGATGCGCTCACCGGCGCTCATGGCCTATATCAACGGCCTCACCCCGACCGACTACAAAACGATCACCCTGGACCGTGCCGGGAACCACACCAAACCGAAAGTGCATGAAACCACCGGTGTGAAACTCACCGGCTACCCCGGCACCGTCCGCCAACTCATCGTCACCGGCTTCGGTCACGACGCCCCGACCGTGATTCATCACCAATGACCACACCACCGCCGTGAAAGCCCTCCTGGCCCGCTACGCCCGACGCATGACCATCGAACAGCGCCTCGCCGAGATCATCCGCGCCTTCCATCTCGACCGCGGTGCCCTACAGAACGGCACGGTCACCACGCTGGCCAAGGACTCGGTGACCACGGGACTTCCGGCGAGGTGGGCCTTCAAAGACGAATAGTACAAATGGATGCCCTTCCCGGGCCGGGTCAAGTGGTTGCTGGCTGCGGACGAGTCAACCCTGGCGACGCACTCGAGCGTCCATCCCGGGCCTGGCACCTTCCATCCGATCGCCTAGAATCAATACTACGACGGTGGAAGATCTTTCGTGACCGCCCTCGGTCACGACTCGGCGGTGTGGACCGACGGGTCCGGTTATGTCGGGCAAGTCTTGTTCAAATCGCACATCGTCAACGGCGTTCGCTCGAACATGGGCAAACTTCCCTTCTGCGGCTAAATCGGCTGCGGGCAGAGCCGGTCGTAGGTACTTCGCGGGACCATGGCCTCTGTGTCCGGCCGATCGCGGGCGGGATGCTGGAGCCATGGACACCATTTACGCACCGCCAGGTGATCGACGCATGGTCTCCGGCCCTGATGATGCCGACGCGATCGATTTCGCCGGCCAACTGGCCTCTGCCCACCATGCGTGTTGCTGCTCGGCGGCACCGATCGTGGTCGTGGTCCTGCCCCCCACCCGAACCCGGGAGCAGCCCATCGACCTGCTGCTCTGCGGCCATCACTATCGAGCCAGCCAGGCCGGGTTTGCTGCCGCCCGGGCCCGGGTCTTCGACCGGAACGGCGTCCTGGCGGCCGAGCCGGGTCGGCCCTTCTTTGCCTCCTCGACCCACGATGCGCCGGTCTAGGACCTTCGGCCCGCCGATGCCCAGGTTGGTCACGCCCGCCGCCAGGGACTCGCAGAAGTCGCTCACGGAGAGAGCGTGCTGGCGATGCCGAAGCAGCCCCGGTACCGGTTGCCCTTCGTGAGGTGCCAGGAGCCGACGGACGGGGCCAGCTTCCTCAACTTGGACTGGACCACAACGGAATACCGGCCGGCCGGGACCTTGAAGATTTGATCGACAGGCCGCGCAGTTCCTGGGACCAGCCGAGGGTGTCCGTCAGATCGGCCGAGGTGCTGCTCACCGACTCAAGGGCGGTGCAGGCTTCGGCGCTCGGCAACGTGGCCAGCAACGCCCTTGACCAGGCCGATTTCTGCACCAGGGCCCAGAGTGCGATCAGCGCGGGGGAGTCCTGACGCGATGTCGCGAAGGTGGCGTATCCCTTGGCGGCTTCTGCGTACCGGCCGGCCTCCCAGTTGGCGGAGAGCGTCCTGAGTTCTTCGCACCGGGCGATCTCAAGAGTGCCGGTGAGGGCGGATGGGGGCTTGCTACCCCAAGGCACCTTGCCCTGATCGGCCTGTGCGTAGGCGGCGAGCGTGGCGTCGCAATCGGCGCGCTGGAAGGCGGCGTGGCCGCGTTCGAACGATACTGCCGGCGGTTTGTGCCCTGGGATCCGGTACCAACCACTTCCACCGGTTCGCGTGCTTACGGTGCGGATGCCTGACGCACCGAGGAGGATCCATTGAGGGCGTTGACCTCTCGATTCCAGATCGCTAACGTAGATAGAACTTGTTTCATTTTCTTTGCGCCTGTCTCCGGCTCGGAGGAGACCGCCGTGACGGCTTCAGCGGACGATCGCCTGCCGGACGAGCAGGTCAGCATGACGGTCAGCGAGCGCAGCGTCAGCGTGCTGGCGGCTGCGCTGCAGAGCTGGCTCGGCCGCCGGCTCGGTGAGCCGGCCGGGTTGAGGGTGAGTACGGTCCGGATCCCCGGCAACAGCGGAATGTCCAGCACCTCGGTGCTGTTCGAGGCCGGCTGGGACGTCGATGCCGGCCCCCGGCGGCACGGTGCCTACGTGGCCCGGCTGGCGCCCGAATCCAGTGCGGTGCCGGTGTTTCCCAAGTACGACCTGACGACCCAGTTCGAGGTGATCAGCCAGGTGTCCGCGCGCAGCGCCGTCCCGCTGCCGGCACTACCGGACGGTGAACGACGCCAAACGGGTCTGGAAGGACGGCCGGGTGGAACAACTCGGCTGGCCGCGGGTGGACATCAATTACCGGGCCGGCACCCGTCACCCCGAGTCCGCCCGGCTGCACCTGACCGACCGGACCGGACGCCCCCTGACCGTGGAGGTGCAGACTCTCACCTCAGTTCCGCTGCATGTCGGCGCCGGATACGGCGGCGACCCGGAATGGTCGCACGGCCGGTGGATGGGCCGGAAGTGGAGCCGGTCCAGCCTCTACGACCTGGCCGATTCGGCGTTGGCCGAACGGATCCCGTTCGGGGTGATCGATCATTTGGCCCGGGCCCGGCTCGGCGGTGAGGAAGGCTGGGGGCTGTTCGAGCACGCGAGCATCGGCCGGCATGACCCGACCGGTTTCGCGGACCGATCTACGGTCGTTCGCTGAGCCACCGGCGGTCAGCACCGGGTGGCGGATCAACCGGACCGGCCGCCGGCCCGATGGAACATGGTGACTGCGGCCGGGAAGGTGAGGACCAAACCGGCCCTTCGCCGTTTGGTCTGGCAACAGTGGTCCGCGGCGGCGGTGGGGTCCGCGGTGATAGTCCAGGCCCACCGGCTCGGGCTCGCCGGGCAATCTTCGCTGCCCGTGCTGCTGGCGACGATGGCCGTGGCCACGGTGTGCTCGAACGAGGAGCTGCACCGTTGGCTCGCCGGTGGCGATCTGGGTCGTCGGCTGTGGCCCCGGGTCCTGGCCAACATGCTGGCCAGGACCCCGGTGTGCTACCTGAGTGGTTGGGGGCCGCTGCTCGGCAGCGTGTGGATCATCGTGGCGTTGCTGCACATCACCTGGTCCGGGTCCTCGGCCTGGTTGCCCTCGGCCGGGGGCGCGGCCCTGGGGATCCTGCTCGGTGCCCTCGGGATCGCCGCCGATGTGTTCCCGTCCTACCTGCCGTCGTCGCAGGCGCACCTCATCGAGGCGGTTCAGGGGTTCTGCGTCGTCCTCGTGCTGATCTTCTTCGGGCAGTTGGTCGGGGCCCGGGAGCGGGCCGAGGCGGCGCTGGAGAGCGAGCAGCGCCGGTTCCGCAAGATGCTCTCGGAATTGCGCTGCCGGAACGCGGACGGCTCGTTCCGCTGGCATGAACTGGTGGTGCAGAATCTGCTCGACGATCCGGACGTGCGCGGAGTGGTGATCGACCAGCGGGACGTCTCCGAAGCCAGTCGGGCCCGGGAGCAGCTCAGCTATAGGCAACCCATGACGATCTGACCGGTTTGGCCAACCGGGTCCGGTTCAACGGCGAACTGGACGACGTGCTCCAGTTCAACGATGACGGGCCGCGCCTGTGCGCGGTCCTGTTCGTGGATCTGAACGGTTTCAAGTCGATCAACGATACGTTCGGGCATTCGGCTGGAGACGCGGTGCTGAGGGCGGTCGCCGAGCGTCTGCGCGAATCCGTTCTGGGGTCTGACCTGTCCGCGCGACTGGGTGGTGACGAATTCGCTGTCCTGCTGACCGGCCTGGAAGATGAGGCCGGGGCCGTTGCCGTGGCCCGCAGGATCTCGGCCGCGATTCACTCGCCGCTGCTGGTGGCGGGGCAGGTTCTGGTGCCGGATTCCTCCATCGGCGTCGTCGTCGCTGACCCGCGCGCCTGCGCGGCCGGTGTCCTGCTGCACCGCAGCGATGTCGCCATGTACCACGCCAAGCGGTCGCGGGCGCCGTGGGTTCTCTACCATTCGGACCTGGAGATGATGTCGTTCGCCCGGCCCGGCGACGAGCCACCAGGGCCGGCCTGGCCCCGACGCCGCCTGGACCTTCAGACTGAAGGCGGTCCGGATCCAGGGCCGTTGCTGACAGGAGGCTCCCGACCATGACTTCAGCCAAGATCGCGCTCATCGTCCGAGGCGGGTGGGACGGTCATCAGCCGGTCGAGGCGACCGACCTGTTCATCCCGCACCTTCGGGCGGCCGGGTACGAGGTCACGGTCTCGGACTCCCCGAAGAACTATGCGGACCCCGATCAGATGGCGGCCACGGACCTGATCGTGCAGTGCGTGACCATGTCGGCCATCGAACCGGACCAGCTCGCCGGTCTGCGGGCGGCGGTGGCCGCTGGTACCGGGCTGGCCGGCTGGCACGGGGGGATTGCGGACTCCTACCGCAACTCCTCCGACTACCTGCAACTGATCGGGGGCCAGTTCGCCTGCCATCCGGGGAAGGACCCGAGCGAGCGGACCGGGGAGCAGTCCGACAACTATGTGCCGTACCGGGTGGAGTTGTTGCCGGCGGCCCAGGGGCATCCGATCACCGCCGGGCTCACCGACTTCGACCTCGTCACCGAGCAGTACTGGGTCCTGGCCGACAGCTACGTCGATGTCCTGGCCACCACCACCCAGGCGGTCCGGTCCTGGGACGAGTGGAACCGGCCGGTGACCTCGCCGGCGATCTGGACCCGGCAGTGGGGGAAGGGCCGGATCTTCGTCTGTACGCCCGGGCACCGGGTGGAGGTGCTGCGGCATCCCACCGTCCGGACCGTCATTGAGAGGGGGTTGCTGTGGGCGTCGCGGTGAGCGGGGAAGAAGCCGAATTGTTGCGGATCGGCGTGATCGGGGCCGGTGCGATCAGCGCGCAGTACTCGCAGACGCTCGGCCGGCTGCCCGGGCTGAGGGTGACCGCGGTCGCCGACCTGGACCCGGGACGGGCCCGGCGGCTGGCGGGCGAGCATCCGGGAGCCCGGGCCGTGGCGGTACCGGAACTGCTGGCCGCCGCCGACGTCGACGTGGTGCTGAACCTGACCGTCCCGGCTGCGCACGCGCAGGTGGCCTTGGCCGCGCTGGCCGCCGGGAAGCACGTCTACGGTGAGAAGCCGCTGGCCGCCACCGTCGCCGAGGGCCGGGCGATTCTGCGGGCCGGGGCGGACGCGGGCCTGCGGGTCGGTTGCGCGCCTGACACCGTGCTCGGCCCCGGGGTGCAGACGGCGCGGGCGGTGCTGGAGCGCGGGGACATCGGCCGGCCGCACGCGGCGACCGCGTTCATGACCACACCCGGGCACGAGCGCTGGCATCCCGACCCCGACTTCTACTACCGGCCCGGTGGTGGTCCGCTGCTGGACATGGGGCCGTACTACCTGACCGCGCTGGTGCAGCTCCTGGGGCCGGTGGCCCGGGTGACCGGAGTCGCTTCCCGGCCGCGGCCCGAGCGGACGATCGGCAGCGGCCCCCGCCGGGGCGCCCGGGTGCCGGTGGAGGTGGACACCCACGTCACCGGCATCCTCGAGCACACGTCCGGGGCGCTGACCACGCTGATGATCAGTTTCGATGTCTGGGCGGCCCGGTTGCCCCCGATCGAGGTGCACGGGGCCACCGGCAGCCTGTCGGTGCCGGACCCGAACCATTTCGACGGCGAGGTCGAGGTGTTCACCGCCGCGTCGGGGCAGTGGCAGCCGGTCGCGCCGGAGGCCGGGTTCGTGAAAGCCGGCCGGGGGGTGGGCCTGGCCGATCTGGCGGCGGCGCTGCGGGACGGCCGCCCGCACCGGGCCGGCGCCGAGATCGGCCTGCACGTCCTGGACGTGATGGAGACCCTGCTGCGGGCGGCGGAGGAAGGCCGTTCGCTGCCGGTGGCAACCGGCTGCGAGCGCCCGGAGGCGGTTGCCGGGCTGGTCGATCTGGAGTCTGTCCCGTAGATCTGAGCCTCCGCCGGTTTCCGCACGATCACCAGGCCGAGTCCGCTGCCGCTGGTCGATCGGCTGCGGGAGGTGTCCGCCTGCCAGAAGCGATCGAAAACCTTTTCCAGGTATTCCGTTTCGATACCCAGGCCCGGTGTCCACGACGTCGATGACGAGTTGCCGCAGCCGGACCGCGTCGATCGAAAGCTGCCCCGGCCGCCCACCGGGTCGAGACGTTCGCACAGTTCACGGGGGGTGTTCATCCAGTTTTAGCCCAGCTAGTGAGCTTCAGGGGCTAATTTACGGGATTGACCCCCCGAGAAGGAGATCCATGGCCACGTCCCTCGCCGTCCGGGCGCGCGGCATCACCAAGTGTTTCGGTGACGTCGTGGCCCTCGACGGCGTCGACTGGGACGTGGCCCCGGGCCGGGTGCACGGCCTGATCGGCCCTAACGGCGCGGGGAAGACCACCCTGCTCGGCCTGCTCCTCGGCCTGACCGTTGCGGACCGGGGCAGCCTGGAGATCCAGGGGGTACCGGTCCGCCGGGCGCTGGCCGGGCCGGACGATGTCGCCGGTTTCGTGGACGGCCCGGGGCTGTACCCCTCGCTCACGGCGCGCCAGAACCTTTCCGCGCTGGCCGATCTTCGCGGCCGTGACCCCCGCACGGCGGGTATCGACGAGGTGCTCCATGAGGTCGGACTCGCCGACGTCGCCGGCGATCGGGTCCGGGGCTTCTCGCTGGGTATGCGTCAGCGACTGGGGCTCGCCGCGGCCCTGCTCACCCGGCCGCGGCTGCTGGTCCTCGACGAGCCGACCAACGGTCTGGACCCAGCCGGCAAGAGCCACATGCACGGGGTGCTGACCCGGCTGGCCGCGGACGGCGCCGCCGTGGTTCTGTCCAGTCACCGGATGGATGACGTCGCCGCGCTGTGCTCCGAGGTCACCATTCTCAACACCGGGCGGGTCGTGTTCTCGGGCCCGGTGGACAAGCTGAGCACCGAGAGCGGCGAAATCGACTACCGGCTCGTCACTTCCGACTCGGACGCCGCCCGCGAGCTGATACTCACCCGGCCCGGGTTGCGCCTGCTCGATGAATCCGGCGCCGGTTCGCGTGCGGCCGGGTCCGCCCTTGTGCTGCGGGCCGCGGTGCCGGCCCTCGACGAGCTGGTGGTCGGGCTCGTGCACGCGGGTATCGCGGTGCGCGAGCTCGGCCCGGTGATCTCGCCGCTGGAGGCGGCCTTCCTCGCCCTCACCGAGCCGGAGCGTGACCGATGACCGCAACCATGGCCGCCCCACCGGCGGCCGCCCAGCGTGTGCCGGTGCTGCGTGGTTACCGTTTCGAGCTGGTCAAGTTGCTCTCCCAGTGGCGGGTGCGGCTGCTGATCCTGGCCTCCTGGATCGCCCCGGCGGTCATCGTGGGGGTGATCAGCCGGCAGGGCTCGCTGCCCACCGACACCGCGTTCGGCCGCTGGATGCACGCCTCCGGTTGGGCTGGATCACTGGTGATGCTCGGCTTCTCCTGCACCTGGGTCCTGCCGTTGCTCACCTCGGTGGTGGCCGGCGACGTGTTCGCCTCGGAGGATCGGCTCGGCACCTGGCGTCACCTGCTGGTGGCGGTTCGCTCACCGCAGCGGATCTTCCTGGCCAAGGCCTGGGCCAGTCTCACCGTCATCTTGCTGCTGGTGGCCGGGCTGGCCTGCTCAAGCGCGGCCGGCGGGGTCCTCGTCGTCGGTGACCGGCCGCTGGTCGGTCTGGACGGGCAGCTTCTCGCGCCGGCGGACGCGGCCGGCAAGGTGGTGCTGGCCTGGGTCTGTGTGCTCGCGCCGACGCTGGCGCTGGCGGCGATCGGCCTGCTTGGGTCGGTCATGCTGGGTCGCTCCCCGATGGGGTTGCTGCTGCCGGCCGTCGCCGCCTTCACCATGCAGGTGGCCCAGCTTCTGCCGCTACCGGTCGCGGTTCGTTTCGCCCTGCCCGGCTACGCCTTCATCGCCTGGCGGGGGGTGTTCACCAGCCCGATGCAACTGCGGCCGCTGCTGGTCAGCACGGCGGTCAGCCTGGTGTGGGCCGTTGTCGCGAGCGCGCTGGCGTATTGGTTGTTCCTGCGGCGTGACTTCACCAACATCAGCTACGACGGGGTCGGGCGGCGGGCGATCACCGTCGGCGTCCTGCCGCTGGCCGCGCTGGTTGCTCTCACGGTGGCGGTCGTCGCGACAGCAACTCCGGCCACCGGTTCCGGGATCGGGGCGGGCAAGTTGCAGCGTTCGCTGGCGACCGTGTTCGCCAACCTGTACCGGATGCAGACCCAGCAGTTGCACCGCCCCGTCGTCACGCCGGCGCAACTGCGGACCGCCGCGACCTGCACCAAGGGCGACGGCCTGGTCACGAACAGTGGTCCGGGCAACGGCTGGCGTTGCGTGGTGACGTGGCACCTGCCCGGCGTCGATGCCGTGGGTACGGCCACCTATCAGCTCGACGTCAATGCGGACGGTCGGTATTCCGCCGACGGCGACGGACCCATGGAGGTGAACGGCTATTTCGTTGTCCGCACCCCGACCGGGGACGCGCCCAACCCCCTGTGGCAGTTCGACGGAACCGTTGACCTGCTCGCCTCTACCGGAACCGCCTCTACCGGAACCGCCTCTACCGGAACCGCCTCTATCGAAAAGAGATGAAGGCATGCAGATATCACGTCAACGTCGGCGGCCCCCGAGGATCCGTCTCGGATCCTTACGTCACTTCGGATCTTTCCGTCACTCGGATCGGCGGATCCGCCTGGTGGCCGCGGGTGTCGCGGCTCTGGTCGTCGCCGGCGCCGGTTCCGGGATCGCCTACGCTTCCACCCGAGAGTTCGGTACCGACCAGGTCGGCCAGACCACCGATCA
>Ga0265340_10001348_pt1 | contig 14081 bp, 14 predicted proteins | sample 4CB225metaG_FD_202082 | JGI IMG/M metagenome (GOLD analysis project Ga0265340, IMG submission 202082) | Rhizosphere microbial communities from Carex aquatilis grown in University of Washington, Seatle, WA, United States - 4-CB2-25 metaG | ecosystem: Host-associated > Plants > Roots >...
CGCAGGCCGGCGCGATGGCACTCGGTGAGGCACTGCGCCAGACCGGTCAATTTCCCGCGTAGAAATCGAGCTAAGCTTTTCAATATCCGCCGACGCGCCTTGTGACCTTCATCACATATCGCCCACGGCTTGCCGAAAAGACTCGCATTTCGGAAGTTTAATCCCACATTCTATCGAAGGGGCGAGCTTTTCGGCGCGGGTAAAGTCCATTGCTGCATCTTCTTAGTCCCGCGCTCGTTGCGATGCTTCAGGTGGTCCTGATCGACATCGTGCTCGCGGGCGACAACGCTGTCGTCATCGGCATCGCCGCCGCACGCGTTCCGCCGGTGCAGCGGCGGCGCGTGATCTTTTGGGGTTTGCTGATCGCCGTCGTTCTGCGCGTTCTGCTATCGTCCGCCGCGGCGCTATTGCTCACCACCATCGGATTGATGTTCGCGGGCGGTGTGCTGTTGCTTTGGGTGGCGACACGTCTTTATCGCGATTTTTCTTCGGAACCGGACCATGAGATAGGCTCCCACACCATCCAGACCGGGGGCGGCGATCATCCCACGCACAAGCCGCTATCGTCACGCGGTGTCCGCCACGCGATCTTCCAGATCGTGCTCGCCGATGTCTCGATGTCGCTCGACAATGTGCTCGCGGTCGCGGGTGCCGCCATGCATCATATCTGGGTTCTGGGCATTGGGCTTGCGCTGTCCGTCGCGCTGATGGGAATCGCGGCGTCGGTGATTGCGCGGCTGCTCGATCGTTACGCATGGATCGGTTACGCCGGATTGATCCTGATTGTCTATGTGGCGCTGCGCATGATCTATATCGGCGGACAGCAGATCATGGAGCATGCACCGCTCGTCATCCACTCGATGTCTTGAGCAAAACGGCCGTCGCGTCGTCGCTGGTTTTGAAGCGCGGGAATTTCGTGCCGTCGGGATCGGATGCTTCGACGGCGCGGAGTTCTTCACACAGTGCGGCCAGCCCTTTCGCTTGCGCTGCGGCGACAAGGGACGCGGCATCATAAGCGTTGTAGTCGCTGGCCAAAGCGAGAAATCCGTCGCTGCATAACAAGAGAAGTGTCGCGGGTGAGGCATCTACCTGCGCGCGCGAGACATGATCGGCGGCGGTCACGTCAGGCGCGAACGCCCAATGTCCTTTTTCCGTGTTTGCATAGCTGCGCGCTTTGCGCAGCGCGTCCATATATTCCGGGCGATTGATGCCAGCAGCGGGTGACAATCCATGCTTTGCCGCAAGTTTCGCCGCGCGGCTTGCTTCCAGTGCGCGCTTTTCTAGTGCGTCGCCAAGGATTTCCACCGCGGCATCGGGCCGCTTCACCAGCGCTGCGCAATCGCCATACCAGAGGGCTTCGATACCTTGCGCGTTCTGTGCGACGAGCATCATCGAGGCATATGGTACCTCCCAGCGCTCGACGGGCGTGCGGCGCCGCAATGCATCAAACGATGTCTGCGCATCGAATAATGCTGCAGAAACTGCTTCGGACGGTGCAGCGCCCTCACGCACATACGCCATCAGCCGACGCGATCCGAACGTTGCGAGCCACGCCGCATCGCTTTTCCCCGGCATGAGGTTGTCGCCAAGTCCCGTCGCGCCATCGAACACCACAGCAGCACGATCGGCAAAAGCGAATGCATCGTCGTTCGGCTTCGCTGGATTGCCGGGAATGGAAATAGAGTCGATGACGTCGAGCATCAATAGCCTTTTGACTGCAGCACCGCTTTAAGCCGCTCGGCGATTGAGAACTCATCTTCGATGAAATCAGAATCAATCCACCACTCTTCAACTTCGTCGAGTATCCCTCCGACTAGTGGACCTTGCGGCACGCCCGCAGCCATAACATTGGCGCCGGTGAGGGGAAATATTGGGCGAACCCAAGCGCCCGCTATCGCTAGTAGCGCGCGCCATTGCACAAAATTACCTTCGCGCGGATCTTCCGCCCATTTCAGGAACACGCGATCCTTGAAGCGCGGCGTGCCAAGTTTGTAGAGCACTTTCCGTACTTCCTTGATGGATAAATACGAAACAATCTTCTCGCGCGCAGCCGCGATGTCGACGATGCGATCGCGATCCGCGTTCGAAAGCCGCCAGCGCGCGGCGATGCAATCCGCAATCGCATCATCGCTCGGCAGAAGTGCTGCAAGCCGCAGCAGTGCATCCGGCTTAAAGAAATTGTCGTTATCGATAGCGCATAGCCGTTCCAGCCGCGCGAAATTCAATTCGCCTTGCAAGACTTCGCTAAGAATCCCACTCGCCGCCATTGCGCGCAGAACCGGCACGGGATTCTCCGCCGCCAGAAGCTTCAGCATCTCCTTCTGAATCCGCTCGCCGGAAAGCTGCGCGATGTCGCCCTTCCCCGTCGCAGCTGCGTGCAACGCATCGGCGTCGAGCTCGCCCTTGCCGTACCAGGCGTGGAAACGAAACAGCCTCAAGATTCGCAGATAATCTTCGCGGATGCGCGTCGCCGGATCGCCCACGAAGCGCACATGCCCGGCCTGAAGATCGGCAACACCGCCGACCGTATCGAACACTTCGCCATTCGCATCGGCGTAGAGCGCGTTCATGGTGAAGTCCCGGCGCCGCGCGTCTTCTGTCCAGTCTTTCGTGAAGGCGACAACAGCGCGGCGGCCATTGGTTGAAACATCACGGCGCAACGTTGTCACCTCAAATGGCTTGCCGTTCGCGACCGCCGTGATCGTGCCGTGCTCAATGCCGGTGGGCACTGCTTTCAATCCTGCCGCTTCGAGTTTTTTGGTCACTTCGGCCGGCATCAGCGGCGTGGCGATATCGATATCGTCCACCGCGCGGCCGAGAAGCGCATTGCGCACCACGCCACCGACGAAACGCGCATATCCCAGCGCATCCATCACCGCGCGCGTTTCTGGCGCGGTCATCCAGGCATGGCGGGCGGGGTCGAATCTGGTCATGGCGCTTTCAATCGGTCCGCGAGGCCCACAAGGATCGCCGCGGTCGCTCCCCATATATAATGCGGGCCGTAGGTGAAGGCATAGAATTCGCGCTGTTGCCCGCGCCATTCGCGCGACTGGCGCTCGCGGTTCTTGGGATCGAGAAGGAACGTCAGCGGCACTTCGAACACATGCTGCACTTCTGCCGGGTTGGGCATGAGCGTGAAACCGGGAGACAGGATTCCCACCACCGGCAGGATGGCGAAGCCCGTGCCCGTCTCATAACCATCCATGAATCCCGCGACATCGACATGATCGGCAGTAATGCCAGTCTCTTCATGCGTTTCGCGCAAGGCGGTGGCGAGCGGCGAGTCGTCGCCATCGTCCATGCGCCCGCCGGGAAAACTCACCTGCCCCGCATGACGTGAAAGATGTTCGGTGCGCTGTGTGAACAGCATGGTGGGCTCATCGCGCGCCACGATGGGGACAAGCACGGCCGCGGGTGTGAGTTTACGCTGGCCAGATGGCGGCTTGAACTCCGGATTGAAATCGTAATCGCCACGTGTGGTAGGGATCAGTTTTCCTTGCGGCGTGTCTGGCAACAGTCGCGAACGCAGGAACGCGAAATCGCGTTCCTTGATCCGCGCGGTCAGCGCATCGGGCGAATGCGCCTCGCTCATACGGGCTCGCCGAGCGGAAATGCGACGCCATCGCTCCACAACACCAGCTTGCCGGCATATTCGCCTTCGCCCGGCACGGCGATCTCGGCAAGCTGGTAATAGACGTTGCGGGAAATCTTCGCTTCCAACCCGCGGCGCACGTGGACGTAAGGCGATGGTTCCCGCGTCGCGGCATCGATCACAACGCGAATCGGATTTTCACGACCGGCAACAACTTCGTCACCCACATTGGTCGTGAAAATCAGCTTTTGCTCCTGCCTCGCACCTTCGATACGCAACAACACCGCCAGAAACGGTGCATCCTCGACGACAATGCGCATCTTTTCGGCGGGCGTGACGAGCACATAGTCATCCCCATCCTTGCGCAGGATGGTCGAGAATAGCCGCACCAGCTCGCGACGCCCGACCGGCGTTCCTTCATGGAACCAGGTTCCATCGCGCGCGATGCGGATATCGATGTCACCGCAATGGGAGGGATGCCATTTGTCCACCGGCGGCAGCCCGCGCCCGGCAGCCGATTCGCGCTGCAGGCTTGCAAGTCCAAGGGCAAAACCGTCCGGCATGTAAGTCTTGTAAGCCCCTCACTGCGTTGTGCGTACCCGGCCTTATCCATAAGCCGGACGCCCAGTTGCGCGGGCGCGTCCGCGGTGCAACATAGGCCTTGCGCAAGCCGTCCCGCGCGTCTTTTTGAGCGGGAAATCAGAAAGATAGGCGCGCGTCCGGAAGGCGGCAACAGAGCCGTTTTCGCGTTATTTTCTCCGCCAATTCAAGGCGCATACATGAGCGATACGGAAATTCTCGACAACGCTTCTGACGCCGTGGCGCAGGCCGAAAAGGCCGCTGCGATCTTCGGCCATGTTCGCGACGCGGTCGGCAAAGTGATCTTCGGTCAGCAGGCCGTGATCGATCAGACTTTGGTCACGCTGCTTGCTGGCGGTCATGGACTTCTCATCGGTGTACCCGGGTTGGCGAAGACGAAGCTAGTCGAGACACTTGGTATCGTGCTCGGCCTTGACTGGAAGCGAATTCAGTTCACGCCCGATCTCATGCCCGCCGATATCACGGGCTCCGAAGTTCTTGAAGAAGATGGCGGCAAGAGGTCCTTCCGTTTCATCAAAGGCCCGGTGTTCACCCAGCTTCTCATGGCGGACGAAATCAACCGCGCTTCGCCCCGCACGCAGTCCGCGCTTCTGCAATCCATGCAGGAGAAGCATGTGACGGTTGCGGGCGTGCGAACCGATCTGCCCAAACCGTTCCATGTTCTGGCAACACAGAACCCGCTGGAACAGGAAGGCACCTATCCGCTGCCGGAAGCACAGCTCGACCGTTTTCTGTTGCAGATCGACGTCGGTTATCCCGACTCCGAATCCGAAAAGAAGATGATTCTCGCCACCACGTTCGGTGACGAAGAAAATGCGCGCTCCATCTGCACTCCGCAGGTCCTGATGGAAGCGCAATCCATCGTCCGGCGATTGCCTGTGGGCGAGAAAGTTGTCGATGCGATTTTGAAACTGGTGCGCGCAGCGCGTCCCGATGACGGCGGCGCAAGCGACATTCGCCAATTCATCTCATGGGGGCCTGGTCCGCGCGCATCGCAGGCCTTGATGCTGGCAGTCCGCGCGAAGGCGCTCATCGAGGGGCGTTTCGCGCCGAGCGTCGACGACGTAATCGCACTCGCCCATCCGGTGCTGCGCCATCGCATGGCGCTCAATTTCTCCGCGCGCGCGGAAGGCACGACGATCGCCGACGTGATCGACCGGCTTTGCCGGAGCATTCTTTGACCCTTGAAACCACGCGGCTGCGCGAACAGGCGGAGCAGATCGCGTCGGGGCTGCCGCCGCTGTTGGTAGCAGCCGATCGGCTGGCGTCGCTTGTTAGCTTGGGCGTGCACGGACGGCGCAAGTCCGGCATGGGTGAGACGTTTTGGCAATTCCGCCGCTTCCAGGCCGAAGATGCATCGAGCGCGATCGACTGGCGGCAATCGGCCAAATCGCAACATCTCTTCGTGCGCGAGCGCGAACTGGAGGCCGCTGAAGCGGTGTGGCTGTGGTGTGATTCATCGCCCGGAATGCGTTTTAAGTCCGAGTTCGCCAGCGTGACAAAGATCGATCGTGCCAGTGTGTTATCGCTAGCACTGTGTGCGCTATTGGTACGGGGCGGTGAGCGCATCGCGCTTTATGGTGATGGACGTACGCCTTCAAGCGGGCGCGTCGCATTGCATCGCATCGCGCATGAAATGCTGGAATCGGCGCCATCCGACGATACGTTGCCGCCGGATGCACCGATCTCGAAGAATTCGCAATTCGTGTGGTTCAGCGATTTTCTTTCGCCGTTGGGTGAAATCGAAACGACATTGCGGCGCCTCGCGCGCGCGGGTGCGAGCGGACATCTGGTTCATATTGTCGATCCGGCGGAAGAAGACTTTCCGTTCCAGGGACGCACACGTTTTGAATCGCCCGCAGGGCGGCAAAGCGAAATATTCGGCCGCGCCGAGACCTTGCAAAGCGCTTATCGAGCACGCTTCCGCGCGCATACGGAAACCTTGCGCGATCTCACGCGCCGCTTGGGATGGAATTATCTAGCGCACCGCACCGACAAGCGGCCGGAAACCGCGCTCGCCGCGCTCTTCGCCGAACTTGGCGGCGCGGAAGCGAAGATGCGGATCGCGTGACGCGCAATGAGCTTCTTTAGCCTGCTGAGCTTTACCGAACCGTTCATTCTGATAGGCCTGATCGTGCTGCCCGCGATCTGGTTTCTGCTCCGCGTAACACCGCCATCTCCCAGACACGTGGTGTTTCCGCCGTTGCGCTTGCTTCTTGGATTGAATGCGACGGAAGAAACGCCAGCGCACACGCCGTGGTGGCTGCTGCTTCTACGGATAATCGCGGCTGCGCTCATTATATTGGCACTGGCAGGACCGATGATCGGCGAGCCGCCAAAGCCGATCGGCAATGGCCCGCTGGTTCTATTTGTCGATAATGGCTGGGCGGCGGCACATGCGTGGAACGATCGCGGAGCCGCGCTCACCGATGCCCTGACATCCGCAGCGCGCACCGGGCGTCCTGTCGCTATAGTGCCGACGGCGTCGGCGCCTGCGCCGATAAGCCTGCTCGATGCGGGCGCCGCGCAACGCAGTGTCGAGTCTCTCGAACCGCAAAGCTGGAATCCCGATCGCAAGGCCGCGCGCGAGGCGTTGGCGAAAGTGCGTTTCAGCTCCTCGCCGGAAATCCTTTGGCTGAGCGACGGTTTGGATTACGGCAATGACTCTCAAGCGACCGCGATGGCATTGTCCAAGATCGGGCATGTGCGCGTCATGACAGATGCGGCTGGTCATCTACCGCTGGCATTAAAACCCGAAAGCAATCGCAGCGACGGGTTTGGCGTCACTGTCATTCGCGCAGACAGCGATGGCGAGCGGCATGGCAGCGTGTCGGCGCTTGGCGATCACGGCGGCAATCTCGCAAGCGCGCCCTTCGCCTTCAAAAATGGCGAATTGCAAACACAGGCGCGTATCGTGCTGCCGCTGGAAGTGCGCAACGAAACACAGCGCATCGTCATCGACAATGAAAACAGCGCGGGCGCCACCCGGTTGCTGGACTCCAACGCCAAACGCCGGGCGGTCGGCCTCGTGTCCGCCAGCAATATGGAGAATGAGCAGCCGCTGCTCTCCGATCTTTTCTATCTAGAGCGCGCACTCACGCCCTATGCAGACATCAGCAAGGGCACAATCGCGCAGGCGCTCGCGCGCAATTCGAGCGTTCTGATGCTTGCCGATATTGGTCGCATCGCAGGTGCCGATTACACCAATGTGGACAAGTTCGTGAACGATGGCGGCGTGCTGGTACGTTTCGCCGGCGCGCGCATGACGCAGAATGTGGACGATCTCATTCCGGTGAAGCTTAGGAGCGGCGGCCGCTATCTCGGTGGTGCGCTCGCCTGGTCGTCACCGCAGCATCTCGCGCCGTTCCCGGATTCGAGTCCGTTCCGCGGGCTTGTCGTGCCGGGCGAAGTGACGATTTCGCGGCAGATCCTGGCCGAGCCCAGCATCGCCATTGGGGATCGCGTATGGGCCCGGCTTGCAGATGGAACCCCGCTCGTTACCGCCGCGCCGCATGGCAAGGGATGGATCGTTCTCTTTCACGTGACTGCGGGTCCGGCATGGTCGAGCCTGCCACTTTCCGGACTGTACGTGGACATGCTGCGGCGTGTGCTCGATCTTGCGGGCGGCGCGCGCCCCTCCGACATGGGCAGCGACGCAGCAACGGTGTTTCCACCGTATGCGCAACTCGATGGCTTTGGGCATTTGCGCAAACCCGATGCCGACGCAGCAGCGATAAAAGGCTCGCAAATTGCGAACACCTCGCCCTCTTTCAAGCATCCTGCCGGTCTCTACGGAAATGAAGGTGCGCAGATCGCGGTGAACGTCACCAACGCTGATACGTCGCTCATTCCATTCGGCTCGCTCGGCGTTTCGATGCAGAACTATTCCGGATCTAGCGCTTTCGCGTTACAGCCGCTTCTGCTGGCGGTCGCATTCTTAATCTTGCTTGGCGATGTGGTGGTCTCACTGCTGCTGCGCGGCTATGTCTTCAGCGCGCGCAAACTGATGGCGCGCTTTGGCGTGCTGGCGCTGGCATTGCTCCTCACCCACCCGAACAACGCGCACGCTGACGATGCCAGCGATATGAAAGCCGCGCTCGACACGCGCCTTGCTTATGTCGTTACGGGACTCTCTGATGTCGATGCAACGAGCAAAGCGGGGCTCACGGGTCTGGGTCTCTATCTCAAAGCACGCACCTCGTATGAGCCGCTTGAGCCAGTAGGCGTCGATATCGCGAAGGACAATCTCGCGTTCTTTCCACTGCTCTACTGGCCCATGGATCCCCGCGAGCAGGCTCTCTCCCCGCAAGCGCAAGCCAAGATTGAAGACTACATGCGCAGCGGCGGCACGATCCTGATCGACACGCGCGATCTCACGCTGGGCAACTCTCGTGGATCCGATTCACCGGGCCAACAAGCCCTACGCCGCATTTTCGGCAAGCTCGATCTTCCTCCTCTCGAGCCCGTGCCCCCGGATCATGTATTGCGCAAAGCATTTTATCTGCTCTCCGATTTTCCAGGGCGCTGGGACGGAGGAAAAGTCTGGGTAGAAGCGTTGCCGCCCCCCGATCCCGACGCCGGGCCTGCGCCAGCGCGCGGCGGCGATGGCGTCTCGCCCGTGATCATCGGCGGCAATGATTGGGCAAGCGCGTGGGCCGTCGATAATGAAGGCCGCGGCCTCGTTGCTGTGTCGCCCGGTGGCGATCAACAGCGCGAGATGGCGGTGCGCTTTGGCATCAATGTCGTGATGTATGCGCTCACCGGCAACTACAAGACCGATCAGGTGCACGTGCCTGCGCTTCTGGAACGGAGCGGCAAGTGAACCTGTCGCTCGATTTCGCGCCGCATATCGCAGCTTGGCTGTTGTGGCTGTTCGTGGCCGCGTCTGCGGTGTTGATCGCTTACGCATTTGCGATGCGCGCAGCGGGCGCCTGGGCGCGCGCGCTGGCATTGGCCGTGCTTTTGCTGGCGCTAGCCAATCCGCTGATCGTGCATGAGACGCGTGAGCCTTTGCCGGATGTTACTGCGATCGTGGTTGATCACACGCAAAGCATGGCGATAAATGGCCGCCGCCCCGAAGCCGACGCCGCAGCAGCGGCGCTCCGCAAACGGCTTTCCGCCGACAAATCGCTCGAAATTCGCGAAGCATTCGTCGACACGCGCAATGGTGAAGATACCGGCACACAATTGTTCACCGCGATTTCAAACGCGCTGTCAGATGTTCCTCGTGATCGTATTGCCGGTGCCATCGCCATCACCGACGGTGAAGTCCATGATGCACCTCAAAACAACAAGCCTGCGCTCGCAGCGCCCATACAGGCGCTCATCGTCGGCAAGCGCAACGAGCGCGACCGCAAGCTCACCATCATTAGCGCCACCCGATATGCCATCGTTGGCCAACAGGCAGACGTCGTGTTGCGTGTGGACGACTTCGGGGGTGCGGCCGAAGGCATGGCGAATATCGACATTCATGTGGATGGCATTGCTGCTGGTTCACGCGTCGTGCCGATAGGCCGTCAGACCGATATCAAGCTTCCCGTCGCACATGCTGGCGAGAATGTGGTTGAACTGGACGCGCGGCCTGGCCCAGCCGAACTGACATTGCAGAACAATCGCGCCGTCGTTTCGGTGAACGGCGTGCGCGACCGTTTGCGCGTGCTCCTCGTCTCCGGCCAGCCGCATGCGGGCGAACGCGTGTGGCGCTCACTGTTGAAGGCCGACCCGGCTGTCGATCTCGTTCACTTCACCATTCTGCGTCCGCCAGACAAACAAGACGCAACACCTATTGACGAGCTGTCGCTGATCGTCTTCCCGAAGGAAGAACTATTCCTGCGCAAGCTCAACACATTCGATCTCATCATCTTCGATCGCTACACCGAGCGCGGGATCCTGCCGCTCGGCTATTACGAAAATATCGAGAATTACGTGCAGAATGGCGGCGCACTTCTCGTGTCGTCGGGACCGGAATTCGCCGGCCCCTTGAGCATCTATCACACACCACTCGCATCGTTATTGCCGGCGCAACCGACAGGCGACATCATTGCGCAACCGTTCAAGCCAATGGTGACAGCGCAGGGCCTCGCCCATCCGGTGACGCGCGATCTTCCTGGCGGTAATACGGCAAGCAATCCGACACCAACATGGGGCAAGTGGTTCCGCACGATTGGCGCAAATGTCGTCGCCGGTGAAACAGTGATGAGTGGCGCAAATGGCAAGCCGTTGCTTGTTCTGGACCAACAAGGCAAGGGCCGCGTCGCCGAATTGCTGTCCGATCACATTTGGCTGTGGGCGCGAGGTTACGATGGCGGTGGGCCGGATGCGGAATTGCTCCGCCGTCTGGCGCATTGGTTGATGAAAGAGCCCGAGCTGGAAGAAGAGCGTCTCTCCGCTTCTATCATTGGCGGCAATATCGCCATCGAACGCCGTACCATGAAAGACAGCGCCGCGCCGGTATCGATCACTTACCCTTCAGGCAGGCATGCGAGTGTTGCACTGACGAAGTCGGAGCCGGGCATCTGGAAAGCATCCGCCAAGGCGGACGAGCTTGGGCTCTATCGTATGACTGACGGCACACTTAATGCGGTTGCCGCCTCGGGCCCGCTCAATCCGAAAGAAGTTGCGGACACGCGGGCGACGGATTCGATTTTGAACGAGCCAGCACGTGCTACCGGCGGTTCGGTGCATTGGCTGGAAGACGGCATGCCAGATATCCGCCGCGTCTCTCGCGGTGCGACAGCGTCGGGCGGGAGCTGGATCGGGCTTCGAAGCAATGGCGCTTTTCGCGTGACCAGCGTAGAGCAAATGCCGCTGTTGCCCGCGTGGTTGGCGTTCCTTCTTCTCATCGGAACTTTGATGCTCGCCTGGCGGGTGGAAGGCCGCTAGCCCGCCTCGCCTGCGCCGCAATCCCGGCGCTACACTTCCCATGACAAAGCAGGAGATTGCCATGACCCTTAAATCGCTTCTGCAGGGGACTTTATTTGCCGCCGCCGGATCGCTCATCACGCTGGGCTGCATGCACGCGACACAGGCCGCCGATCCATCTCAAAATCCCGCAACGATCGATGGACTCACCGGTTATACGCTGCGCGTGATCAAGCCCGGAGAAATGACGTCGATGCTCTATATGGAAAACCGCGTGGACATTTATGTCGATGATGATAGCAAAATCACGCGCATAGCTTTCTTTTAGCCACGATAGGGCTTCACATCGCCAGCGAGCGTAAGCAACGCATCCGCTGCAATCGATATTCCCAAGATGCGCGCCGGATCGACAGGACCGGGAAAGCGAAGGCGCCCTGGCGGCACGCGTGTGAAACCCGCACGCCCATAATAGGGCTCGTCGCCCACCAAAATGATCGCCGCGAAATCCGTTTTGCGCGCCTCCTCGATGCCGCGCTTCATCAGAGCGATTCCGATGCCGCGGCCGCGCTGATCCGATTGCACGGCGAGCGGACCCAGAATCAAAACTTTCGCCTCGCCCACCATCACCGGCCAGAAACGCACCGATCCGCGCAACACGCCGCCTTCAACCGCAACAAAACTTAGGGATTCGAAGGGCGCGACGCCTTCGCGCAGACGATAAGCTGATTTCGCGTAGCGCCCTGGTCCGAAGGCTGCGGCAACCAGCGCGTCGATCGACGCAGCGTCACTCGCCGCTTCAAGACGGATGCTCCACGGCGCCGCTTTGACACTTTCTTCCACGCCGCTACGCTCCACGCAAAGACATCATCCACCGGACAAGGGAGGTAATCGCATGGGTGTGCTCGATGGCAAGGTCGTTCTGGTTACCGGCGGCGCAAACGGCATCGGAAAGGAGTGCGCGCTGCTGGCGGCGCGCGAAGGCGCGAAGGTCGTTGTGAACGATCTGGGCGGCGGCGCGGCAGGCGGCGATTCCGGCTCCAAAGGACCGGCGGAAGAGGTCGCCGCCGAGATCCGCAAAGCCGGTGGCGAGGCGGTTTCCAATTCCGACAGCGTGTCCAGCCGCAAAGGCGTAGCGCACATGATCGAGCAGGCAATGGACATATATAAGGGCCTGCACTCCATCATCAGTCCCGCCGGCATTCTTCGTGACAAGATGTTTCACAAGATGAGCGACGAGGAGTGGGACATCGTCATCGATGTCCATCTGAACGGCAGCTACAATGTCACGCACGCTGCCGTAAACCACTTTCGAGAGCAAGAAGAGGGATCGTTCGTCCTGTTCTCTTCAACCAGCGGACTGATAGGCAATGTCGGCCAGGCGAACTATGCCGCGGCGAAAATGGGCATCGTCGGCCTGTCACGCATCATCGCGATGGAAGGCCTACAGAAAAACGTGCGTTCGAACGTCATCGCGCCATTCGCGTGGTCGCGGCTCATCGCGACGATCCCGGTCAAGGATGAAGGATCCGCCAAGCGCGTCGAGCGCATGAAGAATCACATGCGGGCCGATCAGGTAGCGCAGCTCGCCGTGGCGCTCGCTTCCCCAATCACGAAAGACGTGTCAGGCCAGATCTTTGTGGCGCGCGGCAATGAAATCTTTCTGATGAGTCAGCCGCGGCCTATCCGCGGCATGGCGAAGATCGAAGGCTGGACGCCCGAGACCATCGCCAATCACTGCATGCCTGCGTTGAAGCCAAATTTCCACGATCTGGGTGCAACGGTTTCTGTCTTTGGCTGGGAGCCTGTCTAACTACCAGTAAGGTCCACGCGGCGCATCGCCATAGAATTCGGCGAGGCGCCGCGAGGCGCCCGGCGCGGTTCCTGCCGGAGGTGACTTCGGATCGAAGAATCCCGCTGCGCGAATTTCTAGATTTGGCTTGAAATCGATACGCGCATTCCGCACGCGATAAAGCGCCACCACGTTCGAGAACCACAACACACGTCGTGTGTAGAGCGCGAGAAATTCTGGGGCGGTAGATTCCAGAAGATTCACTTCCTCTTCCAGCTCGCGCATCACCGCCTTGTCCGGCGGCTCGCCGCGGCCAACACCTCCGCCGGGTAGCCGCCAGTCCGACATATATGTGTGACGCACCAGAAGAACACGGCCCTGTCCGTCCTCGACGACAGCGGTAGCGCCGAACGCCGTCGGATTACCGACGGCGCGCACCGCCATGACCAGCGCCGCCATATCAAGTGGAAATTTCTGTGGCGAATGGCTCAAGTTTCCTCGCGTAAGGAAATGCTAACCAAACCGGCCCTAGATTGCTAAGTAATTTCTTAACGCCATTCGCTGGGGATCATGGCGACGAGTTTTGAACAACTGCGCGCGCTTGTGGTGGAAGACAATCCACACATGCGTTCACTTCTGAAGTCGTTGCTGCACGCCTTCGGCATTAAGCAGGTTTATGAGGCCGAGGACGGCAACACCGCTTACGGCATCCTCTGCGATCGCAAGCCTGACTTTGTGTTGACCGACCTTTCCATGGCGAAGGCTGACGGCATCGAATTCACCAAGCGCGTGCGCACTGATCTGGAATCACCCAATGCCTATGTGCCGATCATCATGGTGACCGGCCACACGGAACGGCCGCGTGTGGAGGCGGCACGCGATGCCGGCGTAACCGAATTCCTCGCAAAACCAATTACGGCTCAAAACCTGATGCTAAGGCTCGCGGAAATCGTCGAACGGCCGCGGCCCTTCGTGAAATGCGACGATTATTTTGGACCGGATCGCAGGCGACGCCACGCAGAAAACTACACCGGTCCGTGGCGGCGCGCCGAGGACCGCGACAGCGAGATCGAAGTGCGATGAGCAGCGACAACAAGTCCAACGTGATGATCATCGGCACGAACGAATATCCGGCCATGCTCGAAGGCAAGGTGGCGGCGGACTTCCTCGCCTCGATGAAAGCAAACGAAACGGCGCAGCGCGGACGGCAAGTGATCGAACTACGGAAGGACGTCATCG
>Ga0265340_10001349_pt1 | contig 14074 bp, 11 predicted proteins | sample 4CB225metaG_FD_202082 | JGI IMG/M metagenome (GOLD analysis project Ga0265340, IMG submission 202082) | Rhizosphere microbial communities from Carex aquatilis grown in University of Washington, Seatle, WA, United States - 4-CB2-25 metaG | ecosystem: Host-associated > Plants > Roots >...
GCTCAAGGGCAAGCCGCCGCAGGCCATGGAAAAAATCCTGCAGGGCGTCCTGGAAAAATTTTATCAAACCTACTGCCTCGTGGACCAGGGCTTCGTGAAGCGCAATTCCGAGGTGAGCATGAAGGAACATGCCGCGCAAGTCGCCAAGCAGCTCGGCGACGAAATCACCATCCGCCGGTTCGTGCGCTTTCAAGTCGGCGAGAGCCCGGCGTAAACCGGAGCGCGGAGCGGGGCGCCGCCCGGCTATTGCAACCCAGGCGTCCACCCGGACGCCTTTTTTATTTCCAGCCGCAGAACGGCGTCAGGTATTTTTGCCAGCCTCGTTGGTTGCGGATTTGCTCGCGAGCAATGAACAGGCAAGGCCGAAGAGCCCGTAAAGCCCGGCATACGCGAGAAAGAGGACATACTTGACGGTCGCCATTTCATCGGTTCCCTTCATCGCCAGGATTCCGCCGCTGAGCAAAGCAAGAAAACAAACGCTGAACGCCATCGCCGTTATCACGACCATGGCGGTCCGGCGACTGCGTTGAATGGCAAGCGAAGAGAGCAACAGGCACGTCAGGGCGGAACAGAATTGAAGGATCAATGACAACCCCGCCACGTGTTCGGAGGTGAGCACGATGAGGAGCTGAACGACGCAGAAGATGATGCTCAACAGAAAGAACAGGTATCCAAATAGAATTCGTATGTTCATAGGTTTACCTCGCGTTAAAGTTGCGTTGCCAGCAATCAAGCCGCGACATTACGGTTTGATTTTTACCACGGGAAAGATGTTATTCTAATCTTTCGTCCCAGTCCATAACAATCTGGTAATTGAACCGCACCGGCGGGCGTGATTTCGCAAGCCGGCTTTGATTTGACGTTTCGTCGGGCCGTTGTTAAAAGTCTGGCGTGAACTTTCGTATGCTCCGATTCGCATGACCGCCAACAAAAGCCCAAAATATTCCCGCGTGCTGCTCAAGCTCAGCGGCGAGGCGCTCGGCGGCAAGGGTCGCGGCAACATCTGCCCCGAGGCCGTGCAGGACGTGGCAAAACAAATCCGCGAGGTTCGCGAGCTGGACGTGCAGGTGGTTGTGGTCGTCGGCGGCGGCAACATTTTTCGCGGACTGTCCGGCAGCGAGCGCGGCATTGAGCGCGCCACCGGCGATTACATGGGGATGCTCGCCACGGTCATCAACGCGCTGGCGCTACAGGACGCCCTCGAAAAAATCGGCGCGCCCACCCGCGTGCAAAGCGCCATCGCCATGTCGCAGATCGCCGAGCCGTTCATCCGCCGCCGCGCCGTGCGCCATCTGGAAAAGGGCAGGGTGGTCATCTTCGGCGGCGGCACGGGCAACCCGTATTTTTCCACCGACACCGCCGCCGCGTTGCGCGCCAACGAAATTGGCGCGGAAGTGATATTGAAGGCGACCAAGGTGGACGGCATTTACGATTCCGATCCCCAAAAAAATCCCCGGGCAAAACGGTTCGCGCAAATCTCCTACCTGGAGGCGTTGCAAAAGCAGCTCAAGGTGATGGACTCGACTGCGTTTTCACTCTGCATGGACAACCACATGCCCATCATCGTCTTCGACATGTTCAAGCAGCACAACCTCCGGCGCGTGGTCATGGGCGAAAAAGTTGGAACGCTCGTGACGGGATGAAGGGCTGGAGTGATGGAGTGATGGAGTGATGGTGCGATGGGAAGATTGCCATTACTGCAATACTCCAACACCCCATTGTTCAGCACGGCTGCGGCTTCGTTTGTGGAGTTGAATTTTTTCCCAAAGTGGCGGATTGGTGTCTTATGAAATTCGCATTGCGCGCGGATGCGGGGCGGCAACTCGGACAACATCTGCAGGGGCAGGGTGTCGAGGTTGACCTGGTCCTGGGCCTGCCGCGTGGCGGAATGGTGGTGGCCGCCGAAGTGGCGCGCCGGCTACAGCGCCCGCTGGATGCGCTGATCGTCCGCAAAATCGGACACCCGTGGCACCGCGAATTTGCCGTCGGCGCGCTCGCCGAGCCGGATGTCGTCATCCTCGACGAAGCTTCCATGGGGAAAAATCCGCTGGTTCGTTTCCAGCTGGATGAGGTGATCAAGGAGGAAACCGCGCGGCTGCAGGCCTATCGTTCACGATTCCACACGGCGATCACGCCGGTCCTTGACGGAAAGGCGGTCTTGATCGTGGACGACGGGCTGGCCACCGGTGCGACCGCTGAAGCCGCCGTGCTCTCGGCCAAACGGCAGAAGGCGCGGAGAATCATTGTCGCCACGCCGGTGGCTTCCACCAGCGCGGTTGAAAGGCTCACGCCCATGGTGGACGATATCGTGGTGTTGATGGTTGACCCGGACTTTGGCGCGGTGGGCCAGTATTACGAGGAATTTGGGGAGACAACGGATGAAGAAGTGGTGGCGTTGCTGCATCACCAGGCCAACGGCGGCCAGACGCCGCCTTGACGGAACCGTTTATGCCTGAACTCCCGGAAGTTGAAGTGCTCGTGCGCCATTTGCGTCCGTTAATCCGCGGCAAAATCATTCGCAGCGTGAACGTGCGTCGCGCCAAGGTGCTGCGGCCGACTGCGCCGCGGGCATTTCGCCGGGCGTTGCTGGGCGCAAAATTCACCGGCCTGTCGCGCCGCGGCAAATATCTCCTGTTTCAACTCCGCGCGAAGAACGGCGGCAAACCCGTTTCCCTGCTGGGGCATCTGGGCATGACGGGCCGGATTTTTCTGGCACAACAAGGCCGACGGCTGCCCAAACACACAGCGGTGGCGCTTGATTTGGGCGCAAGCAATCTGGTTTACGAAGACACGCGTTATTTTGGCCGGTTGACGCTGGATATCTCCGCCTTGACCCGGTTGGGGCCGGAGCCGTTGGATGGCAAATTCAGGGCGGCGTTGTTCGCGGAATCGCTGAAGCGCTCACGGCAGGCAATCAAAATCAAATTGCTCGATCAAGGACTCGTTGCCGGCATCGGAAACATTTACGCGAGCGAGGCGCTGTTCCGCGCGCGCATTTCACCGAAATTGGCGGCGAACAAATTGACCGCGGCACAAATCCGGCGGCTCCGGCCCGCCATCCGCGCGGTGCTGGCCGAAGCCATCGAGTGCGGCAGCACCGTCCCGTTGAATTTTGGCGGGGACAAGTCAGACCGCCTTTTCTATTTTGGCCGGGCGCCTGGTGCGCCGGATTTTTACAAGGAACGCCTGCGGGTTTATGACCGCGAGCAGCAACCCTGTTCGAATTGCCGCCACCCGATCAAGCGCATCACCCAGGCCGCGCGGAGCACGTTTTATTGTCCGCATTGCCAGCGGGCGTGATGGAATCCGTTTGACGCGCCGATTACCGGTTTGTTAATCTTTATGCCCTTTGGGATTCCAGAGTAGCTCAATGGTAGAGCAATCGGCTGTTAACCGATGGGTTGTAGGTTCGAGCCCTACCTCTGGAGCCAATCTGTGCCATAGAAAGAATCTCGTTTCTGTGATTTCCGCCGAGTCCAAGCACTGCAAGTTTGGCATTACAGGCTTGATCAATCACAAGCAATTCGGTCTTTACTGGACTCGGTGACCGGCGCACACTCGTATCCATTATGCCAGCCGGGTTTGATGCAGTTCGCTGCGTGAGGGGCCGGGCTATTTCACACCGGTCTGTTCCACCGTTGACCGGGATTGTTCAGGAACTGGATGACCGCTTCGTGCTCGGCGGCGCAAAGAGAAGAATCAAGGCAGTTCCTCCAGTTGCACGCGGGCGGGAACGCCGCAGCGCGGCATTCCTACCATAGCAAATTTCGACACTACAGAAAATCGAGAAAATATGGCCGGTGCGCGATAGCGCGTCAGTTTGGTGGGACCAAACCCGGGGTGGGCCTTGGCCAGACGTGTGATTGTGGATTGCGCGCCAACCGGGGACAACAAGAGCAATATGACGACAAAACGGGTATTCGTGAGCGGCTGCTTTGACATGTTACACAGCGGTCACATCCGTTTTCTGGAAAAGGCCGCCGAGTTCGGCGAGGTCTACGTTGCTCTGGGCGCGGATCGGACGGTTATGGACTTGAAGGGGCGTGCGCCGGTCACCACGGAAAACGAACGCAAATACATGCTTGAAGCTGTCCGCCATGTGAAGCAATGCGTAATCAATCGAGGCACCGGTATCATGGATTTTGTGGACGAACTCAAACGGATAAAGCCGGACATTTTCATTGTCAATGAAGACGGCAATACACCGGCGAAGGCTGAACTGTGCCGGCAGATGGGGATCAAGTATCTGGTCTTGAAACGTGAGCCGGGCGACAACCTGCCGGCCCGTTCGACGACAAGTCTGCGCGTGGAATGCCGGATTCCATACCGGCTCGATCTGGCAGGTGCCTGGCTGGATCAACCCTTCGTTTCCAAGCATTGCGCCGGACCGGTGCTGACCATCAATATCGAGCCAACCATGGAATTCAACGAAAGAAGCGGCATGGCATCCAGTACGCGCCGGCGGGCCATTGAATTGTGGCAGACGAACATTCCCTGTGGAGACCGGCAGAAGCTTGCGCGGGTTCTCTTCTCATACGAGAACCCGCCGGGAACAAAGGATTTTTCCGGATCACAGGACGCCATTGGGATTGTGTTCCCGGGATTGAACCGGCTGGATTATCACGGCGATTTCTGGCCGAGGAGAATCGTTTCGATGAATGACGAAACAACGTTGCGATGGCTGGAGGCGCATTTGTGCATGGTTCCTTTGGGGCCGCGCAAACCCGGTTTCGCAGTCTACAAGGGCAAACGCATCACGCTTGGGCGCGTTCAGGCGCTGGCGCGCGCGGCGGATGGCTGTTGGACGGCCATTCAAAATTTCAACCTGGACGAGTTCGGGCGCTGTGTTCGGGATTCGTTCGAGGCGCAGATCAGCCTTTTCCCGGGCATGATCACCAGGAATGTGAGGGCGATGCTTTCGCGTTACACGAACATCGCGTGCGGCTGGAAATTGTCCGGAGCCGGCGGGGGTGGTTATCTGGTGTTGGTAAGCCGGGAGCCGATTCCGGGCACGGTCCAATTGAAGATACGGCGGGGAGACGAGTAGAACATCAGACGGACGAGCGCGAAGTCCCGGGTGCTCATGAAAATTCTTCTTCTCAATCAGACATTTTATCAAGTCCCGGGCAAACGAAACCACGGAATTCAGACCAAATCACCAGCCCCGGCGCAATGACTTGTCGCCTGCCTGGTTTTTGTTAAGCTCCGTGCGATGCGATTTGTTATTTTTTGCCTCTGGCTGGGCCTGACGGCTCCGATTTTTGGCGCCGAAATCAAAATTGATTTCAGCGATTTTGCGACCGGGCAAACGCCGACCAACTTCCAAAGCGCCCTGGCTGGCAGCGGACAGCCGGGCGAATGGAAAGTCGTCGAGGATGAGGTGCCGTCACTGTTCCCGTCGCTCAACGCCCAGGCGCCGGCCACCCTGCGCCATTCCGTGCTCGCGCAATTGAGCCACGACCCCGCCGACAACCGGTTTCCCATGCTCATCTATGACGGCGAGACGTTCAAGGATTTCACGCTTACGACGCGGTTCAAAATCGTCAGCGGCGTCGCGGAACAAATGGCGGGCATCGTATTCCGTTTTCAAAACGCGTCGAACTTTTACGTCATCCGCGCCAGCGCGCTGGGGCAGAACCTGCGCTTTTACAAAATGGTCAACGGCCAGTTTGTGGATCCCTTTACGCTGGGCACGAACATCGCTCCGGGCGTCTGGCACACGCTGACCGTCCAGTGCGAAGGCATTCAAATCAACTGCCGGCTGGACAATGCCCTGGTAATGCCGTTGCAGGTGCCTCCCACGTTTGCCACGGGCAAGATCGGCTTCTGGACCATGTCGGACGCCGTGAGTTATTTCGACGACACGACGATTGATTACAAACCGCGCGTGGCGTCGGCGCAGGCCGTGGTGAACAGCATCATGGCACAACAACCGCGCATCGTGACGCTGCGCATTTACGCGCTCGACGGTCAAGGCGGGACGCACATTATTGCCAGCAACGGTGAAAAGGAGATCGGCCAGCCCGGAACCAACGCGGAGAAGATCGCCATCACGGACGGCACGGTTTCCTTCGGCAAAAGCGCCGGCGTGGTGGCCGTCACCCTGCCGCTCCGCGACCGCAATGGCGATCCGATGGCGGCGGTGCGTGTGCGCTTGAAATCGTTTCCGGGTGAAACGCAGGACAACGCCGTAAACCGTGCCACGCTGCTCATCCATCAAATGCAGGCGCAAGTCTCGACCTCCGAAGATTTGATGCAGTGAATCCATCCTGAAACTCGTGGCCAAACGGCTTCCGGATTTTTTGCCGGCACGGGTTGTGTTTCATCCCGGCCGCCCGGCGCGAACAGTGGCAGGCAAAAACCGGTTCTCAAAGCCAACGACATGACGGTGGCATGAAGGACAGTCGCTCTTCATTGTGCCGTTTGGAACCGGCCTTTCCTGCGCAGGCAACCTGCTTTTCAAGCTGGCTTCGGCGCAGGCCATTTTTTTACATATTTGTTTTGTGGGGGCACGACAATTAAAACATATAGCTTGCGCTCAGCTTGAACAGCACCGGCGCCGCCACTTGATTGCCGGTGAAATGTTGATAGACGGGGAATTCCACGTCGGCGTAAATCTTCACCGGATGGATGTGAAATTCGACTCCTGGTGACAGCAGGATGCGCTGGTAGCCGGAGTTGCCGGGATTGGCAGCGGCGCCGATGTCACCCGTTCGCTCGGAAAAAATCACCTGTGCCACCGGCGAAATCCTTGCGCGACCGAGCGAGAATCCCTTGTAATCAATCCCGGCAGCCGCATCGAGTTCGACGCCCGGACGATATTGATCCTGTGTCAGCACCGGCACGTCCAACAAGAACTGCGCGTACCAGTCCCATTTTTGATCTTTCGTGATGTTGCCGCGATAAAAGCCGCCGAGCAGGACGTCCGTGCTGCCGGTTCCGATTTCGGTGTCACGGTCAATGTCGCCATAGGCATTGTTGTAAGTCCAATCGCCGGTCGGCAGCTTGAGCCCGAACGTTACGCCCGCGGACTGGTCCGCAAAGAATCCCGTATAAATGCCTTCCAGCCGGAGGTCGCCGAGCGCGCCCCAGTTTACAGTTGCGGTTGTCACACCGGGGTTGGGAGCGCCTGGATTGGCGGTAACGGTTGTAAATTTGCGATAGTCGTAGGGCAATTCGACCTGAACGCCCCAGCTTGAATTGAACATATATTGCAAACCGATCGTGATAAAATCCGTCTCGATCTCCTTGTCGTCATTGTTTATTGCCGGCGCCTGCGAGGTGCCGTTCCAGTTCCGGTTTTGGTCCTGATAATCATATTGCAAAAAGGCCATGCCGCCCCGGCCCGCCGGAAACATCGAACTCGTGCCCACGTCGAAAACGCCGCACCCGCACGCGCACGCGTGAACCACGCCCGGCGTGAGCATCCCGGCCAGCCAGCCACAACCCATTTTTACTGCTGCTGAATCAATTTTTTTATTTTTCATTTTCAAATTTCAAAGTTGCGAGAACGCAACGCGCTCTCAAAGTTAACGGAAAACATTTATGCCCGGGTCCGTGTGACCCGAACCACCACTTGCGATTGAATCAGACGAAGAATCCGCGGGGCGGCGGTGTCGGCGGCTTTTGCGTGAGGGATTCGGCAAAGAAACTCATCGGCGGCATGAGTTGGAAATCTGCCGGCGCAATCAAAACCGGATTTTCCTTCGCGGGGGGAAATTCCAGCCTCTGCGTTTGCAGCGCGGATTCGCTTTTCCGTTCCGAATTCCTGGCGGCGGCGATGGCCTTGCAAATCGGACAGGGATATTTGCCGTCAAACGTGCGGGCCATGGATTCGGAAAGCGAATGCGTGCACAGATTGTCCGCCATCATGGTGGTCCACGCGACCGATTGCAGCACGGCCCAATGCACCCCGGTGGTCGCGATGAGCGCCACCATCACAAAGCATTTGCCGAAACGGACAAGCACGCTGACAGCTTCCGTATTCTCCGGACGTGAGTCAAGTTTCGCCAGGGCGGGTGGTGTATCAGCTCAAAAAAGCCAATGGAGGGTTGGCCCATCGGATTTCAAATGGATACGACGCCAGACCGCCTGTATCATCGCTCCAACCGCCGGGTGGCTGGGGTGCCAATCAACGGACCGGCTGCGCGGCTCACGGTTTGGCTCCGCTTTGCGGGGGCACTTCGTTCGGCGGTTTTACCTGCGGCAGTTCACCCGGTGCGACCCGGCGCACCCCGCCGACCACCACGATACCGCCGTTGTCATCCACATTCAGGCGGGGGCGCGAGTTCAAGTAATCGAACACTTCCCGCCGGATGATGTCGCCGCCGGGGTTGATCACTGAATAGATGAACGCGTGTGCGCCACTTTGGTAGAGCACGTGCAGATTGCTGAGGCGGTCCAGTTTCGCCTCCGGCTCGCTGAAGGAAACCATCGGGCCAACCGCCGAAATCTTGAACACGCGCGCCTCCGATTCATCGCTCACCTGCGCGTAAAGCCGCAGTTGCGACCGCAGATAATTGGCTTCGATCAAACTGTAGCGGCGGACTTCCGGCGCTTGGTTCGTCACGCCGGCGGGCGCCGGCAGGCCAAAATCCTGCGTCCATAGTTTTGCGCCGTTGATGATGTCGAATTCTTTCGCAGGACTGGCGGCCTGTGCGTTCCATTCCTTGATGCGCACCGTCGCGATGATGTTGTAACGTCCCTGCCGCGACAGGGCGAAATACGGCGCCAGATCCACGTGTTTGGTGGCCATTTGCGACGAGTCCAGATCAAATTCGCCGGACACCGGCACCTCCGAATTTTTGATGACGACAAAACCATCGGTCGATTCCACGTTGAAGGTGAGCCATTTCGCGTCCGCGCCGAAGTGCAGCGTCTGGCCGGAACGATTCGTGATGCGCACGGCCACCGGCAGGGATTCGCTCGGCAGGAATTGTTCCTGGTCCAGCACAACCTCCACGCTGACCTGCGCCGGGGCGTTGACCAGCGTCAGCAACGTCAAACCAACAATGAACGGCGAAAACTTCATGCGAACACCGCACACCTTAAACTGCCGCCCGCGCGTGGCAACGCAAATCGGCAGGGAGACCGGACTCAGGGCGCAACTTCGCACCAGCGCCAAGGAACGCCGGCTTCAGCCGGCAGAGGCCCCCTTTCTGCCATGCTGCCGCGTGAACGCGGCGTTCCTTTCCGAGGCTTTTGCCCGGGTCGGCGGTGGGTAAGAAGTTGCGCCCCCGGACTCACCATTCAACAGGCGCGTCACAATGCCCTAACCGTGCCACCTTTCAAATCAGTTGTTCGTCGCGCCGATTTCAAAGGGGATGGCTGGCAGCGTGCCGACGGGGACGCGACGTTGGTTTCCCGGCTTATGCGCCGCCTGTGCCGCTGGCGGGATTTTGGGCAGGACATTGACGATCAAATTTCCCTTGAGGCCGGGCCTGGCTTTTGCAGTGTCGCAGTGCAACGCGATCTCCACGCCACCGGGAACCGGCGAGACGCCTTGAATGGCGATGCCGTCCGGCGCCCCGTTTAATTCAAGATCGAAACGATTTGCAAATGCGCCGGAAGGGGTGGCAACCCGGACGTTGACCATTCCGCCGATGGGAATTTTTACCGGGGTCGCGCTGAGAATTTTGATCCCTTCCCTGGCGAACGGGCGTGGATTTCCCGCCACGGAGACCTTGAGTTCCCGCGCGGAGACCAGATGCCGGTAGGCGAAGGCCTGCATCATGTCTTCCGCCGGCACCGCGGTGTGGACGATTTCCTGTCCGGCGATGATGGCGCTGCCTTCCAAGGTGAGATCCAGCGGTCCCGTTTCGGCCTGCGGCGGTGCCTTCAAGGTGAACTGCGCCTTGTCCTGATTTTCCGGGATCCGGGCGCCGCTCAATGAAAATTCCGGCTGCGCGTCCTTTAAAGCCAGATCAATCGCGTTGGTGAAGCCGTCCTTTCGCAAGGCATACACCGTGACGGGAACACTCATGCCGGCGCGGACGTTGAGGCTCGATGGCACCACGCGCAGTGCAAAGTCCGGCCTCGGTTCGCTGATGCGCAGGCGGTAGGCATACGCTGCGCCGCCTTGTTGCTGCGCGTCGCTGATGTGGACAAAATAAATTCCGTCTGCCGGCAACATGGCGGTGAGGCAGGAATCCGCGTGGTGGGTTTCCAGGCCGGAACCCTTGTCTTCGTAATCGTCGTTGAACGCGAGTTGTTTGCCGGCGGCATCGGTCAATTTGAGCACGGAATCCAGCGGCGAATCCAGCCGGCGCGCGGTGACTTCCGCGACGATTTGCTCCCCGGCGCGGCCTTCAAAACGGAACACATCGCAATCGCCCGGCTGATCAATCCGTCCATTGACGATGACCGGCAGGGTGACCGGTTGTGCGGTTTCGGGCGAATTGTTGGATTCCCGTTCGAGGCATTCGGGCAGCGTGTCCACGGCGAACAGCACGGGGTCGGAGATTGTCCAGTCCTGGCCCACGGAGATGGGATGGATGCCGGGTTCCTGGCCGGTGTTGTCGAGCGTCAGTGAACGCGTTGGAAGATTCCAGCCGGCCAGTTCGACAGCGGTTTTCCCGCCGGCCGGACCGCCGAGTGGAAAAATATCCGTCACGAACGGCAGTTCGCCGATGGTCATGCGATATACAAAATCCTCCCGCCCGCGATAAATCGAGTCGTGGATTTCGACGCAGTAGTCGCCGGTTTTCGGCACTTCAAAATGGATGACCGGGTCGGGTCGGAAACGGAAACGCTCGGCAGACGCCAGTTCGTTGCCTTTCGCGTCGTAAAGGGTGGCGGTTGCCTCGAACCAGCCGGGCACGGCGTCGGCGAGATACGGAATCACCGCCCGCGCGCCGACGCGGATGACGAGTTGCTGGCCTTGCCGCGCCGAAAACCAACAGCGATCCACGCCACCGGGTATGATCTGGCCGTTCAGCACGGCGGGCAGCGTGATGCGCATTTCGGATTTCGGCGGGTTGGTGGCCGGTCTGCCGCCGAGTCTTTCCAGAAAGCGGGCCAGGTCCGTGCTCACTGCCATGGCCGGTGGTTTCGAAAATTCGGGCAGCTGGCCGACATAAAAGTTGAGCGGGTTGGACAGGGCACTGGATGTTCGCAACCGGATTTCGTGTCCGCCCGGCCCGGCGTTCGTCGCGATTGTGATTTTGACGAGAATGGTTTCCGCCATGGCCGGATTGGCCTGGCGGTTTGGCGGGTTCTTGAGAATTTTGTCCCGGATTTCGGCAAATCTCGTTTGATCGACAGCCGTCCAGGTATTGGTGGCGGAGGGAGACCGCCGCGCTGCCAGGCGCTGGTCCTGCAATTTTTTCAGTTCATCGCGCAGGTCGTTGAATTCCTTCTGGTTCATCGGCCGGTTATATTCGACCACCGCCGCCTGAATGCCAGCGCCGCTGACATAAGCGTTGGAAACAGCGCCGAGAAACTGTCCGCCCACCGTGATTTGAAACGTCGTGCCCTGCCGTCCGCCAGCGGGATAAACGTAGGCCAGATGCGGCGTTTGTTGTGCGCGGACGAGCGGCGTCAACGCCAATGCCAGGAAAAGAATCAACCTCGGATGGACACGGATAAACACGGATGAAATGCTTCCGGCAAAAATCCGTGCCCATCCGTGTCCATCCGTGGTTTGAACTGCTTTTTCCGGTTTCATGATGGCATGATTTCCTTCAACAACCCTCCGGATTTCACACCTTCGTCCGGCGCGGGCAGGACACGGGTGTCCAGGCCGTAGGGATTCGGCAATTTTGTGTTCCCGTCAATGCCCAGCAGTTCCTCCATGCTGCCGATGAGGTCCACCGGATAGACGGGCCGGTCCTTGACCTCCTCGCCTTTGGCGTCCGACGCGCCAACAACGCGGCCGCCCTTGAACCCGCCGCCGGCGACCACGGCGGAAAAAACCTTTCCGTAATGCCCGCGTCCGCCGTTCCACGGTTCCTCCCACTGGATTTTCGGCGTCCGGCCAAACTCGCCGCTCCACCAGACGATGGTGCTGTCGAGGAGCCCGCGGTCCGACAAATCCTGCAGCAACGCCGCCATGCCCTTGTCCAGGTCCGGCAGCAGGCGTCGCATGGCCTGGAAATTTTCCTTGTGCGTGTCCCAGCCGGGAAAATTGATCGTGACGCAGGGAACGCCGTGTTCGACCAGACGCCGCGCGGCGAGGCAGGACTGGCCGAATTTGGTGCGGCCATAACGGTCGCGCAGTTCCGGTTTCTCCTGCGACAAGTCAAACACCTTCGCGCCATCGCCGAGAATCATGTCGTAAGCCTGTTGCTCCGCTTGCGCCGACGCCGTCAATTTAGCGTCCTCCGGCATGGCGTGTTCCAGCGTGTTCAACTGGTGCAGCAGTTCGCGCCGGTCGCGCTGGTGTTGCTCGGTGATTCCCGGCGCCACAACGCCATCCACGGCAAAGGGCGTCTGGGCCGGATTGCCGCCGGTGACAAACGGCTGGTACCGTTCGCTCAAGAATCCGTTGGGAGAAAAACGCCCCAACGGTTCGGTCATGACGATGTAAGGCGGAACCAGTCCCTTGTAGCCGGCGTCGTAGCCTTTGAACAGCGACATCACCGCGCCGACGCACGGATAAACGAGCCGCCCGCCGGGCATCCGGCCGGTCATGACGATGTAAGCCGCGGTTTCATGGCCGTTGTCGCCGTGGGTCATGCTGCGGATGATGGAATACTTGTCCGCCTGTTTCGCAAGCAACGGGAGCAGTTCGCAGATTTTGATTCCGGGCACGTTGGTTTCAATGGGATTCTTCAACGGCCCGCAGTAATCGTTGCCCGCCTCCGGCTTGGGGTCGAATGTGTCCAGGTGCGACGGCCCGCCCCACATCCAGAGTTGAATGATGGCTTTGGCCCTGGCCGAGGGAGCGGCAGCAAAGGTGTGGAACGACAGGCTGTCCGCCAGCATCAAACCGCCGGCAGCAATGACACCGCGCCGGATGGCTTCACGCCGGCTGATGCCGGGAAACAAGCTGGACAGTTTATGGTGGCTCACAACGTCGTTTTGTTTCAATGCCGGTAAAGAAATTCGTCGCTGTTCATCAGCGCCCACGCCAGGTCCACCGCCGCTTCACGCCGGCCCAGTTTGCCGGATTGGAAATATGTCTCCACGGTTTCCGATTCTGCTGCCGTCGGAAAACGGGAAAGGATTCCGAGATACATCCCGACGGCGATTTCGCGCGGAGTTTTTTTAGACTCGGTCTGGTATTGAATCATCCGGCTCTGCTCGATCTTTTGTCGCATCACGCTGGAATTAAGCAGCCACAGCTTTTGGGCGGCAGTGATGCGGTTGTTGCGTTCCGATTCCAGGCCGGTGTCGCGCGGCGGGCGGCCGAACATTTCGAGGAAGGAACTGGTGATGCTGCCATCCGGCAGTGCAATTGAGCGCTGGCCGGGCGGGATGAAGGTGTAAGGCTCCGGGATGGCGCTGGAATAACTTTCCGTGGAACCGGTGATTTGATCCACGGCGTCAATCAGCACTTCCGCGTCCAGCCGGCGCAACGGGTAAAAGGCGAACTGGGCGGCGGCCTGCGGATTGCCGGTTCGGGGAATGGAAGCGAGCTGATACGTTTTTGAATTCAAAATCAGCCGGTAAATGTGTTTGAGGTCGTAACCGGATGAAGTCAATTGCTGCTCCAGATAGGCGAGGAGTTCGGGATTGCCCGGCGGATTGTCCGGACGAATGTCGTCCGGTTCCTGGATGATGCCCCGGCCCAGCAGCCAGAACCAGACACGGTTCACGATGTTACGCGCGAACCAGGGATTTTTCGGGTTCGTCAGCCAATCGGCAAAAACCGCGCGCGGGTCCTCGTCCGGCTGCAACAGGACCGTTGTGCCGTCGGGAAAAGTTGCCAGCCGCGGCGCGCCGCCAACGGCATCCGCGTTGGTCGCGGCCGGATTGAAGAAGACAATTTCCTCCTTCCATTCCGACGTGGCCTTGTAGCCGACATTTGAGAAGAACGCCGCCAGCTCCGGCTGTTGTTCCTTTGGCCACGTTTCAATTCGCGTTCCCATAAATGTCAGCGCCACGGTTCGCGCGATGGTCGGCGGGTCCTTGC
>Ga0265340_10001350_pt1 | contig 14070 bp, 10 predicted proteins | sample 4CB225metaG_FD_202082 | JGI IMG/M metagenome (GOLD analysis project Ga0265340, IMG submission 202082) | Rhizosphere microbial communities from Carex aquatilis grown in University of Washington, Seatle, WA, United States - 4-CB2-25 metaG | ecosystem: Host-associated > Plants > Roots >...
GAGGATCATCAGTAGGGTCGCTGACATGCCGAGAAAAGCGCAACTCAGGAGTGTTAATTCAGAAAAAACAAATTTTACAACCGGCTCGAATGCACCGGCCGAGCCGCGAACGCTGGAACGCGCACTTGGCGCGCGTATCCGCTCCATTCGCCGCGAGCGGGATCTGTCGGTAAACGATCTTGCCGGCGCGTCGAATATTTCCGCCGGGATGCTGTCGAAAATCGAAAACGGACAGATATCGCCATCGCTTTCAACGCTTCAGTCGATCGCCACAGCGCTAACGGTTTCGCTGAGCATGCTTTTCGCCGCCACGGAAGAGCGACGCGACTGCTCTTTCGTGAGGGCGAAGCAGGGCGTGATCATCGAGCGCCGCGGAACGAAAGTTGGCCATGTCTACCAGCTGCTGGGACATGTGATTGGCGGCGATGTTGTCGTGGAGCCATACCTGATCACGCTAAAAGAAGAAGCGGAAGCCTTCACCGGCTTTCAACATGCCGGCATCGAATTCATTTACATGCTGACCGGTGAGGTACTTTATCGCCATGGCGACAAGAGCTATCGGCTGCGGTCCGGCGACTCGATCCTGTTCGACTCCGGAGCGCTCCATGGCCCGGAGACCTTGATAAAGTGCCCGATGACGTACCTATCAATTATCGTGTATCCGCGGAAGCCGTGAGACACGGCTCATCGGAAGGCTCATCCCAATCGGTCTGCCGCTTCAGTGGGTGGATGATTTCAATTGTTTCAGCATGTTCTATGCATTGGGGCGAGCCAATGCGGAGGAAACGGGCGGCCCTCGCCAGAGCTCCGGCTTCCCGCACTTTCTTGCGGCGTGAGGCAATTTTCGCGACCGCCCCCCGATTTTATCACAGGACGAGATCGCGAAGGCCGTCATCCTCGGCAGCACTTCCGCTCCCACTGTCACAACCGTCAGTGCAAAAAGCACCTAAGCACCTGCAGGAACGACATTCTTTTGAAGCCAGAGCACTCCATTGGTAATGGAGAGGTCGACAGTTCAATCCTGTCTGGCAGCACCAGTTTTTTCGTAAAGCCCCGTGAAATCAGGGCAAATTCATGCCTTCGTTTGATCCCCGGCTCAGCTATTTTGGCCGGAACAGATCAAGAATACGCGTGTCGGCTGACACAGAACCGGCACACTGGTTCGTATTTCGACGACTGCGCCCTCATCGCCACAGCTTTTCCTCGCCGACAAACTCGCTGCCGGGCAATGGCCCGGGCTTCAAGAACGCGTCGAGTACGTTTCGCATGAACCGTCCCACATTGTTGTCGCCGTCCCGGCAGGGCAGCGCCTGGCTCCAGGCGATCGACCCGATCGACAGACAGGCGCCGTCATACGCCGTCGTGAAATAGGTGATGTCCGCACGCACTTGCGGATCCTGCGTGCCGCCGCGGCCGGGGAACGCGTAGGTAACCTCTTCCGACACCAGCGGGTAATTGTCTGAATGCCCGTGCGACGCAGCCAGTAACAGCGCATGCGGCGGGGTACCGAGTGCCAGATCGTAGCGGTCAATTTCGATGCCGGCGGCGCCGCCGAGACCGAGCCCGAAATCGCCGATCTTTTCCTGCGGACCGATACCGTCGAACATCCACGCCACGCGCCGGTGGAAGGAATCCGGCATCCGCTCGAACGGTTGACTCTCGTCCATGCCTTCCGCCGTGAAGCCGACCCCAACGATCTTTTGGGGGGCGCGGCCGCGCGACCGCCACAGGCCCGATCGCTCGCCGGTGCAGGCGAGATAGCCCTCGCCAGGATCGGCCTGCCAGGCGCGCGAACCGGCATCGAGCTTGCGGACTTCCATGCAGTGCGGTTCGCCTTCACGCAGGCCGGAGACCCAGTAGTAGCCGTTGCCGCCGGCATAGATCAGCCGCCCGCCTTCGCACAAATAGTCCTCCGTCGCGTCCAGCATCTTCTCGGAATAGTATTCCGGATGGGTGCAGTTGATGACGGCGCGATAGGGCCGCAGCGCATCGATGCCCTCGGCGTGCAAATCGTGATCGGTCAGGATTTCGTAATCGAGGCCGGAATGCTCGAGCCACCAGATCAGCGACAGGTCGGCCGGCAGCGCCCACGGCATCCCCATCGAACTCATGCGGTGCTTGGGGCGGATATTCAGGATCGGCCGACGCCATGACGAATAGCAGCATCCAGCGCCGTCGGAATGATGGTCATAGGTGGAAAGGCCGAATTCCTGCAGCTTGTTGAACGCGATGTCGGCCTCGGTGAGGATCGGCGTATGCGCGGTGATCGCCTGGGCGATCAGGGCGTCATAGGCGAGATGTTCGTTGGCGTAAGCGAGATAGGTGAAGGTCGACATCAGCACGGCAAGCGGCGCCTTCGGCTTGGCCGCGCGGACGAAGAACGGAATGTGTTCCTCCGCCTCCCCCGACCGCAGCCGCAACGCATAGACGCCGCTCTTGAAGTCGGCCGGCATCGCCACGGTGACGTTCGGCTGCCACCGGCAATCTGTCAGCGCATCGTCGTGGAACGCGATCCCGCCATATTGCGACGGATCGAGCCTGAAACTGTCGGCGCGTCCCTTCCAGTTCCAGCCGGTCATGCCGCGTACCGGCCGGTTGATCCCCTCGGCATGCAGGGCATGCGGCCCGAGATCGACGATGACGTCGCCGATCCCGGTGTCGGAATAGCCCACCGTGGTATCCCAATGCGCGATGACCGCGCCGGCCGGCATTGTGCCGGAACGCGCCAGCGCCTCGATCGCTTCCGGCGCAAGCACCTCGCCGACGATTCCGGCGCGATCGATCTTGCCGCTATACAACATCCCGACAAAGCGGCCGCGGCGATCGTTTTCCTCGCTGGCGCCGGCCCACAGAAAAGGCGTCGCGCTTCCGGGATCGCCCGGTTTCACGCGCAGCATCTCGACCACGCGCGATCCGTGGTCGAAGGGTACCACCGGCCCGGTCAGCGAGTTGTAGCGATTGATCACCCCGATCTGGTAAAGCCGCGCCTCGCGCGTCGTCGCGTTGAAGCTGGCAGCGACAAAGTACCAGGCCTTGGTCAGCAGCGGGATTTCCGCCGAGACGTGATCGATCATCTCGCCATCACCGATCCAAAATTCCAGCCGCCCTTCGGGGCTGATGCCCAGCGCGTAGCCCCTGCCGGCCGTGATGTCCCACTTCGACAGCATCGCCTGCCGCGTGACGCCCGGCTTGGTCGGGCAAACAAACGCGTAGATCGTGAAGTCACCCGGGGCCGCCAGGCGCTGATCGGGATCGTTCGCGACGGCGAAGGCACCGACCTGGGTGAACTGCCGGCGAACCGCGAGCTGAGCCGGGATGTCGCTGGCCACCTCCTGTTCGACAAAGCCCGGCCCATCCGGATTTTCGTCGCCGTGGATCAGCCTGACGAGTTGAGCGTCGACCGCTCCCAGTCCCTCGCCGGAGATCATGAACGAGAGGGACTCGCCGGCCTTGATCGACCACGGATCGGCGTAACCATAGATGCGCTGCGTTGCCATGGAGGTCCTTCAGAAATCAGCTTGCGAGGAGGTCGTTGACGCGCAGCAGGAAGACGGCGTGATACGCCTCGTCCATCGTGGCGTAGAGCTTGTCGTCGACGACCCGCGGCGGATGCCCCGGACGTCCGGAAAACGCCAGCACCTTGTAAGTGCTCGCGGCATATTCACCGACCCGAAGGATGGCGTATTTGTCCGGCATCTCGCCGCGCCGGAAGTAATTGAGCACGCGGTCGAGCGCGTCGGAATGCTGACCGAGCGGCTTGGCCTTGTGTTCGGCGATCAATTCCGGGGTGATCTGGCCCTTGAGCCGATCGCGAATCCGCTTGTCGAACAGCCGGTAATAGACCTGCTGCTTGTCGGCAATCTCGGTGGCTTCCTCGGGCATAACCTCACCCCCTTTTTCGGTTCGCGCGGCGCGGCGCTCACTCTTCTTGCGATTGCGGTAGTTGCGGAACTGCATCCTCACGCCGGTCAGGCCGTTATGCGCGGTCAGCGCCACGCCGATCATCACCGCGGTGACGATGATGATCCGCAATGGCCCGAGATCGAGCATGCCCTTGTCGATCAGGACGACGATCGCGGTACCGAGCACCGCGCCTTCCGATCGGCCGAGGCCACCGATCACGATCATCGCAAACAGCAGCAGCAACTGATCGAGCGAGAACACCGCCAGCGAGATCGAGCGGTAGAACATCACGTAGAAGGCGCCGATCGCGCCCAGCGCCCCGGAGGACAGCACGAACACCCAGAGCCGGGCCCGGCGATAGTCGATGCCGTTGGCCTCGGAAAACGCCTCGTCCTCGCGCGCGGCCTGCAGCAACAGCCCCAGCCGCTCGCTGTTGATCAGGCGGAACACCAGCAGCGCCGCCAGCAACAGCGCAAAGGCGGCGAAAAATCCGAGCAGAAGGCCCGGCCGTTGCAGCAGCCAGTCCGCCGGAATGAACGAGTCGACCTGGTTGATGCTGCCATTGGCCGGCGCCAGCGCCTTGATCTGCGATACGAACACCCGGCAGATCTCGGCGACGCCGAGCGTGAGAAGCGCATAATAGAGACCGTCGAGCCGTGTCGATGGCAGCGCCAGGAAGCCACCGAGCACCAGCCCGACCAGCGCACCGACCGGCATCATCAGCGGCCACGGCACGCCGAGATAGACATTGGCCGCCGCCGCGGCATACCCGGACATCCCGACCACCGCCATCGTCGCCAGCGAGAAGATGCCGGCGGTGCCGATGATCAGCGTCCAGACCACGTTGATGGCGGAGAAGATACAGAAGATCGCGGCAATGTTGATAGCCTGGTCGGACAGGAACGGCGTCACCACCAGCAGGCCGCCGAGACCGATGGTCCACCACAGCGGCCGCTTGTCGAGCAACCGGCGTTCGCGGCGCAGCGACTTGGGATTGCTGACGCCGCGCCAGGCGAGCCAGTGCCGTTTGGTGAGCGGCACCCGGCCGCGCTGCCAGACCTCCGCGCCGTCCGGCTTCAAGGTGACTTCGTGCGGCCGGCGGCCGACCTCGAAGAAGCGCCTTTCAGGCGGTTGCTGCGGCGCCATCGTCTACTCCCGCGTTTCGTCGAGAAGGCCGCCGAGCCCGCGCGGACGGATCAGCAACACGCAGACGATGAACGTGAACTGCACGAACAACACGTAGCGCTGGCCGAGAAAGGGAATGGCGCCGGTCGCGGCCTCGATGAAGCCGATCAGCACCGCGCCGGCGACGGCGCCCGGCACCGAGCCCAGCCCTCCCAGCAATGCAATGGTGAGCCCCTTGATCAGCGGCGTGACGCCGGCGGTCGGGCTGACGAAGACGTTCTGCGACAGCAGCACCGCGGCGAGCCCGGCGAGCGCGCCGGTCAGCATCATGATCGGCAGCGCGGTCTTGCGGCTGGAGATTCCGCACAGCGCCGCGCCCTCGGCGTTCTGCATCACGGCGCGGATCTCGAGACCTCTTCGGCTGTGGCGCAGCCAAATCAGGACAGAGCCCAGCAGCAATGTGGTGGCGATGATGGTGACGACCTGATCGACGCGGATCGACATCCCCAGCGTAGTGAACCGGCCGGAGCCGAACACCCGCGGCAACGCCTTCTGCTGCGGCCCGAAAGCCCAGAGCAGCATCTGCACGGTGGCGAGGTTGAGAGCCAGCGTGATGATCAGGCTGCGCACCGCGAAATTCTGTTTGTCGTGGATCGTCAGATAGGCGATCAGATAGATGACGATGCCGAACAGCGCGCCGGCACAGATCGCGACGAAGCCGATGAAGACGGCGAGCGCCGGCAGGCTCCAGTCGGTCGCACCGAGCCATTGCTTCGCCAGTGGCGCAGCCCAAATCGCCGCGAAATAGGCGGCATAGCCGGCGAACGCGAAGGTGGCGCCGTGGGCCATGTTGACCATGCCGACGCTGGACCACAACAACGAGATGCCGATCGCCATCAGGCCATAAATGGCTGCGAGATAAAGCGCGTAGACGACCAGTCCGGCATCCATCACAACAAATCCACATGGCCGACATCGCCGCGCAAATGTCCGGCGTGCATCCCGATCATGCGATCGACCTTGCCGGACAACAGCGCGACGTTCTGTTCGGCGATCACCATCGCCTTGCCGTCGAGCCCGATATCGATCAGCGCATCGACGACGCGCTGCGAGATCTTCGGCGCCAATCCGAGCGAAGGCTCATCAATCAGATACAGCCTGGCGTCGGCCATCAGTGCCCGTCCGACCGACACCATGCGGCGCTCGCCGCCCGACAGCTTGCCGACATAGGCCTGCTCCCGCTCCTTGAGTTGCGGGAAGATGTCGTAGACATGATCGCGGCGCAGCGCCCGGTCGCGCCACGCCGCCTTGGTGTAGGCGCCGCAATCGAGATGTTGTTTCACGGTGAGTCCCGGGAAGATCGCGTCGCCCTGCGGCGTCATCGCGACGCCGAGGCGGACGATGCCGGGCGTGCGGCGGCCTTCGCCGAGCGAGCGGGTGCCGCCGATCTCGGTGCCATCGAACACGATGGAGCCCTGCTGCCAGCCGACCAGATGCATGATGGCGCGGAACAGCGTGGTCTTGCCGTGGCCGTTGAGACCGACGATCGCCAGCCGCTCGCCGGCGGCGACCGAAAAATCGATCTCGTGCAACACCCGCAACGGACCGTAGCCCGCGGACAGGCCCTTTATGCTGAGCAATTTGTCGCTCATGCCGCACCTTCGAAATAGGCGGCGCGAACGGCGGGATCGCTGAACACGGTCTTGGGATCGCCCCCGGCGATCACCGCACCGAGATCGAGCACGCAGACCCGGTCGGCGATCGCGTCGAGCAGTTCGAGCCGATGCTCGATCAGGATCACGGCGATGTGGTACTCGTCCACCAGCTTGCGCAGCAACAGATCGAGCTCGGATATCTCCGTATTGATCAGGCCGGACGCCGGCTCGTCCATCAGCAGCACGCGCGGACGACGCATCATCAGGCAGGCGAGCAGGAGCTTTCGGCGGTCGAACGTGTCGAGCGAACCGGCGATGCGATCCCATGGCACATCGAAATGCACGAGCCGCGCCGCCCATTCGGCGTCATGCACCGACATATAGGGCGTATAGGCCTTGCGCGCGGCGCGGAATGTTTCGCCGACGGTGAGCGCGTTCGGCACCACCGGACTCTGATAGGTACGGGCGACGCCGAGCCGGGCCCGCTGGAAGATGTCAAGGCCGTCGAGCGATTGGCCATCGAGATGCACCTCGCCCCGCTGCGCGTGGTAGCGGCCCGACAGCACCTCGAACAAGGATGTCTTGCCGGCGCCGTTCGGCCCGATCAATCCAAGAAGCTCGCCCCGCTGCACCGATAGCGAGACATCCTTGAGTATCTGGCGCCCGCCGAGCTGCAGATGAACGCCGGTGCAACCGAAACATGGCGTCGGATCTGTCATCGCGCCGGGCCGCCCGCTTAGAACCAGGGCGCTGGCTTGATCTTCACTTCCGCCAGTTCGGCGGGCGCGATGATCTTGTGCTTGCCGTCCTGCACCTGCAGCAGCAGATGGCTGATGCCGGCCTTGACGTCCTCAGTCTGCCAGGGATGCACCAGCGGCGCCTGCTCCGGTCGATCGAATGTGTAGGTGCCGCAGACGCCTTCATAGCGCAGCTTACGGATCGCAGCGCCGACGCCGTCGAAGTCCGACGGATCGACCGAGCCCCAGACCTGCGCCAGCATTTTCACGGTATCGTAGCCGCTGCCGGTGTAGACGATCCCCATATTGTCGCCGTAGCCCTTGGTATAGGTCTTGCGGAATGCTTGACCGGCGGCGTCAGCGTGGGTGCCGATCACCGTGCCCCAGATCATGCCCTCGGCGGTGCCGGCGGCGAGGTTGAGAAATTCAGGCTGGCTCGGCCCGTACTGTAGATAGACCAGCGAGCCCTTGACCGGATCGCCGGAAAATTGCTGGGCGAAGGCAGCCAGTTCGGCGGCGACCCAGTGGTCGATGAAGATCACGCCGGCATCGGTTTCGTGCAGCGCGCGCAGCACCGGCGACCAGTCCTGCACCGGGAACTGGATGTCGGTGATCGCGCCGACCGCCCACTTGCCGTTGGATTCGGCGATCGCCTTTTGCACCGACTTGGAGATCACCTGGGTATATGCGATCTGCTCCTGCACGATATGAATCTTGTTGTTCTTCGGCTTCCATGACCCGGCGGCGACGATCTTGTCGAGATAGCGCACGAAGCCGTAGCCGTACCAGGTCTCGGCGCCGTCGATCTGGAACACGTTCTTGTATTTCGCCGGATTCGATTTCACCAGCTCGAGCGAGGCCAGCGACGTATTGCCGTGCAGATACGGCACCTTGGTGGCTGCGGCGGCGTCCATCGCCGGCTGCGGGATCAGCACGAAGGCCGACGCGATCGCATGCACCTTCTTGCCGTTCAGCGACTGGATCGCGCCGACCGTGCCTTCCGGCGTCAGCACGTCGATGTCGACCACCTCGGCGCGCAGCTTGCGGCCCTTGACGCCGCCGGCGGCGTTGATCTCGTCGATCCCGACGGTGATGCCGTTCAGCCAATCCTTGTGGTCGCCGACCCCGACCGGCGACGATTGCGCGGTCGGAACACCGATCAGGATCTCGTCCGCCGCGTCCGCCCGCGGCGGGAACGCGGTCAGCACCGCCGCGCCGACGGCGGCTCCGAGAAATTCGCGACGCTTGATGTCGGAAACCATATGCGCACCCCCTTCAATATGAAGGCGCAGCCTAGGGTGGGAACGATCCGTCGGATATGATGCAAATGCATCCCGCTTGCAGCTGGCTCCGGATCAGGAGGACCGCGGACCATGCAGCAGCTTCGACAAGGTCGATCGGCTGTGCACGCCGAGCTTCATCAGGATCGTCTGGGTGTGGTTGCGCACGGTGGCGGGAGACAGCCCCAATAGCCTGGCGATCTCCTTGTGGGTAAACCCATTGGCGATTTCTTCGGCGACCTGCCGCTCGCGCGAGGTCAGCCGGTCGGTCGGCACCGAGGCGCGCAGTGCAATGCCGAACACCGGCTGGCCGGTTCGATGCGCAAGCTCGGTAGTCTCGGCGACAATCCCCCATCCGGGAAGATAATGACGTCCCGAACGCAGCACGGTTAAACCGAGTTCGGCGGGAAGATAGTTCGCATCCCAGCCGCGGCAGCGATCGCCGACCAGGCGAAGCGCCTCGGCCGAAGCGTAGAGCACCCTCTCCTGGGCGCTGACCAGCAAATTCGCCGCGCCCGGTCCGCCATTGCCGCCGCGTTCGATCAGATAGCGGACGTGATCGAGCGCGCTGCGCAGGAAGGCGGTTTCGCCGGCGTCGATCGCATTCGCGCCGCGGCCGCTGCGATAGGGCGACATGAACAGCGAGACCGGACTGTTCGGCTGATCGGCGACGATCACCGCCATCTTATCGATATGATAGCGATCCGAAAGCGCGACCATGCCCGCGGTGTGCCGGCTTCCGTAGCGATCATAGCGGGCGACCGGGCTCCCGGTGTTCATGACATCCCGGGCCAGCAGATCCTCATGCTTGATCTCTGACCAGAACAGATCAAAATCGTCGGGAAGATTGTAGGAAAGGCTTGCGCAAAGATCGACTTCGCCGTGGCGCAGGTCGGCCCAACCGCCCCAGCTGCAATCCGCATCGACAGCCCGCGCCAACTCCTCAAGGCTCCACTGAAACAGCGCGACGGGGTCCTGCGTCAGGCTGCGCTGGTGCAGTTCCATGACGAAGCAACTGAACTGATCGATGGAGGCTCGCGATGGCAATGTCATCCTCCAGGATATCTCACATCGTCGAATTTCCGGGCTTTCGCGGCCGATCCGGACCGGTCAGGCCCCCAACAGGGTCAGTTTCTCACGCTTGCGGAACTCAACGGGAGTCTCGCCAACCTGCATCTTGAAGCCGCGCGAAAACGCGCTGGTTTCACTGTATCCAAGCTGCAGGGCGATCGACGTCACCGGAATGCTGGTTTCCGCCAGCATGCATTTGGCGATGTGGGCGCGAACCCGGTTGCGGATGTCGAGATAGTTGACGCCGCGATCCGCAAGCTTGCGTTGGAACGACCGCGTGCTCATGCCGAAATCACCGGCGACCGCTTCGATGTCGGTGGCGGCGGTGCGGCATAGGGAGGCCGCGATCCAGGCCTCGATGCCGCGCACCAGGTCGAGCCGCGCGCTGCGGAGCCGGATCGAATCGGCAAGATCGGCTTCGAGCCGCGCGTGCAAATTGCGATCGGCCTGCTTCAGCGAGACATCGAGAAAGCGGGCCGGAAACAACAGCGCGTTTTCGCGCCGCCCGAACCGCAGCGGGCAGTCGAAATGGCGCTGATAGAACGGCAGGTCATCGCCGGCGGAATGCTCGAACTCGACGCCGCTGGCCTGCCAAGCCGGCCCGAGAAAACTCGATAGCATCGAATATTCGATCGCCATGGTGAACCCGGCATCCTGCTCGCGAAACCTGATCGCGGGATCCTGGATCGAATAGACCAGCCGCGCCGTGCCGTCGCTCACCGTCAGCAGGCTGCGGGTGCTGGTCTGAACGCTGGCGAAGTAGCGGCTAAAACCAGCCAGCGCGTCGCCGACGGTTTGCGCGGTTAGCATCAGATCGCTGATCGGCCCGAGCGCCGACAGCTTGAACTCCTTGCCCAGTTCCAGGCCAAGCGTACGGTTGCCGGATTCGTATGCAGCTGCCTCAAGCATGGACGTGAAGGTCGCGAGCGGCAGCATCTCCGACGGATCCTCCAGCGCCGCGCGTGGAATTCCCGCGCGGGCATTGATTCCTGCGGATTGCGGCCGACGCTTGACCAGAGCGGAGAGCAATTCCTGTACGGCACCCGCAGTGATCGTTCCTGATGCAGACATTCCCGCCACCTGATAGGGAGAACAGTTGATAATGCTTAGCAAGAAGCGCGCCAAAGCGTTTCAGGACGGCGGAATGGCGCAGTTCGCGGCCATTCGAAGCCAAAATGTCGAAGCGCGGCCGGGTAGCACGGAGCTTCGAGCTTGCAGTGAGCCGCGGCCGCCCTGCGCGGCTTCGGGTGCGATCGTTTCCTCAACCGATTCGCGCCTTGAGTGGCGCTTGTTTGCCCAGCGATTGCTGCGCATCGACAAGTCCGACCGCGACAACCGGAACCGAGATTGGCGCCAACTGTCAATCATGCCGATCGGATGACAGGCCATGATGCGTCGCAGATGCGCGATCGGCAAGCGGCATTTGTTCCGCATTGCGGGATGACGGCAGCCGCCGATGCCCGCGTCGCGCCCCAGTTCGGCACCGCCCGGCGCGTTGCCGTGGTGCAACAACGGCGTCGCCCGTCAACCTGGAAGGCAAGATGTCGATCGATCGACCGCCACCGAACAAGCTGCGGCGCGACGCTGTCGGCGTCGCCCATGTGGTGTTCTTCGTCGTCGCCGCCGCTGCGCCGCTCACCGCGGTGGTCGGCGTCACGCCCGCGGCGTTCGCGTTCGGCAACGGTCCCGGCGTCCCCGGCACCTTCCTGCTGGTCGGGCTGCTGTATCTATTGTTCAGCGCCGGCTTCACCACGATGAACCGTTTCGTCGCCAGCGCCGGCGGGTTCTATCCCTATATCAGCGCCGGGCTCGGCCGCCCGCTCGGCGTCGCCGGCGCGCTGATCGCAATCGCGACCTACAACGCGATCGACATCGCGGTCTACGCCATGTTCGGATTCTTCGCCAATGCCATCGTCTCCTCGCACGGCGGCCCGGAGATCCCATGGTGGGTGTTTTCGTTCGGGCTTGGCGCGGCAGTCTATCTGTGCGGCGTGCGCCATATCGCGTTCAGCGGCAAGCTCCTCGGCTTCTGCATGGTGGCCGAGATCGCGATCCTGCTGCTGCTCGGCATTGCCATTCTGGCCAGCGGCGGCGGGCCGGAAGGGATCGGCATCGCGCCGTTCGGGCCGCGGGCGATGTTTTCCGGCGGCTTCGGCATCGCGCTGGTGTTCGTGGTGTCGTCGTTCATCGGTATCGAGGCGACCGTGATCTTCGGCGAGGAAGCCCGCGATCCGGCACGGACGATTCCCAAAGCGACATACATCTCAGTGCTTCTGATCGCCGTTTTCTACGCGTTCTCGACCTGGGCGATCTCGACCTATTACGGCCCGTCGAAAATCCTCGCCGAGGCCACCACCAACACCGCGACGCTGTACCTCACCGCCATCGGCAATCTGCTCGGTCCGGCGATGGCGCTGGTCATGAACGTGCTATTGATCACCAGCCTGTTCGCCTGCGCGCTATCGTTTCACAGCACCATCAACCGCTATTTGTACGCGATCGGTCGCGAGGGCCTGGCCTGGAGCGGCTTCGCCAGAACCCACCGCGATCACGAATCGCCACACGTCGCAGGCATAGTGCAAACCCTGATCGCGTTAGGCGCTACCGCCGGCTTCGCGCTGACCAAGCAGGATCCCTACGCCGTGGTATTCGCCTGGATGGGCACCTTCGCCAGCCTCGGCATCCTGGTGATCCAGGTCATGGTGTCGATCGCGGTGATCGCGTTCTTCCGCACCAACACCCGTGGCATCGGGATCTGGCATCGGTTAATCGCGCCGGCGCTCAGCGCTGCCGGGCTCGGCGGCTGCCTGATCCTGATGGCCTCCAATCTGGCGCTGGTCAGCGGATCGAGCTCCAGGATCGTCACGTCCTTCCCGAGTCTGCTGGCGCTGATCGGCAGCATCGGCTTCGGCTTCGCCATCTGGGTCCGGTCACGCCGACCGGAGATCTACGCCCGGCTCGGCCGCGCCTTCGAATAGACCCACGATCAAACGACGGTCCCGATCGGATCTTGCACCACAATTTTCCTCGAGCAACAGGAGACCCCATGAGCCTCGCAGAAGAAACCACTTGCTGCCATGCCACGACCAAGGCCGAGGCGGCGTTGGTGCTGCATCCGCTGCAGGCGCTGACCCCGGCGGAAATCACCAAGGTCGCCGCCATCGTCAACGCCGATCCGCCCTATGGCGTCGACACCAGGTTCGAGACCATCGAGCTGCTGGAGCCGGAAAAGCCGGTCGTTCGCGCATTCAAGCCGGGAATGCCTATCGCGCGGCAGGCGCGGGTCAGCGTGTTCAGCACCACGACGATCGGCGTGACCCGACTGTTCGTCTCACTCGACAGCGGCACCATCGTCTCGCGCAAGGAATTCCCGCAGGCGCGGCCGATGATCCAGCTCGAGCAGTTCCTCGCCATCGAAGGCTACGTCCGCGCCCATCCGGAATTCATCGCCGGCTGCGCCCGGCGCGGCATCACCGACATGACGACCGTCTGCGTCGATCCTTGGTCGGCGGGCAATTTTTCGATCCCGGGCGAGGAAGGCCGGCATCTGTGCCACGTCTTTGCCTGGCAGCGGCTGCGCGAGAACGAGAATTTCTACGCCCATCCGATCGAGGGACTCAATGCCGTGATCGATCTGAAGACCTGGGAGATCATCCGCGTCGATGATTATGGCGCGATCCCGATTCCACTGAAGGAAGCCAATTACGAGAAGGAATTCGTAAAGACGACGCGCACGCCGCTGAAGCCGATCGACGTGGCGCAGCCGGATGGCGTCAATTTCAAGATCGAAGGCAGCCAGCTGACGTGGGATAAATGGTGCTTCGTGGTCGGCTTCAACGCCCGCGAATCCCTGACCCTGCACGACATCAAATATGACGGACGCCCGATTCTGCATCGGGCGTCGCTGGTCGAAATGGTGGTGCCCTATGGCAGCCCGGTCAACGGCCACTTCCGCAAGAACGTGTTCGACATCGGCGAATACGGCATCGGCAAGCTGGCCAATTCGCTGAAGCTCGGCTGCGACTGCCTCGGCGTGATCGAATATCTCGACGTGCATCTGAATACGATGAACGGCGATGTGATGACGATAGAGAAAGCGATCTGCATTCACGAGGAGGATTCCGGGCTGCTCTGGAAGCACTGGGACTTCCGCACCGACCGCGCCGAGATCCGGCGCGCCCGCAAGCTCGTGGTCTCGACCATTTGCACCGTCGGCAATTATGAGTATGCGCTGTACTGGTATTTCCACATCGACGGTGCGATCGAATTCGAGATGAAGGCCACCGGCATCATCAACAC
>Ga0265340_10001351_pt1 | contig 14058 bp, 14 predicted proteins | sample 4CB225metaG_FD_202082 | JGI IMG/M metagenome (GOLD analysis project Ga0265340, IMG submission 202082) | Rhizosphere microbial communities from Carex aquatilis grown in University of Washington, Seatle, WA, United States - 4-CB2-25 metaG | ecosystem: Host-associated > Plants > Roots >...
CATCGGCGCGGGTTCGATGATGAAACTCGCGGTCAACCTGCCGCTTCTGGTGTATTGGCAGGCGCTCGGCGAAGCCCTGACGATCTGCAAGCCGCTCAACCTTCCGGCCGACCGGCTGATCGATATCCTGACCGACACATCAGGCGCGCCGACCGCCATGAAGGGCCGCGGCCCGGTTATCGCCAAGGTGCTGGGCGGCGCGCCGCTTGGCGAGACCGCGTTTGGTCTCAATGCCGCGACCAAGGATCTCGCCTGCGCGGTTCAATTCGGGGCATCGCTTCATGCGGAGATGCCGGTCACGGCCAGCGCGCTCGCCTGCTACCAGGAAGCGGAAGCCGCCGGCCTGGGCGATGCCGACGCCACCGCGGTATCGACCCGCTGGACCCAGCGCAAGACCAAGTCGTAATTCCCTCAAGCGTCACGTTCCCCGCACATTCATTCAACCGCAGAGTCAATTCAGATGATCGATCGCAAGAACCGCTATGGCCGTACCGCCGCACGCATCCACGACGCCGACGGCCTCGCCCGGCGGCCGTCTTCCACCACGATCGATATTCACGCCCATATCGTGGTGCCCCAGGCCGCCAAGCTGGCGCAACCGCATGTTGATATCAGCCGGATTCCGCTGGCCTACTTCGCCGATGCCGCGACCAGGGAGATCAATGCGCAGCAGGAGAAGGATATCGGCGAGGTCATGACCACGATCGATCGCCGGCTATTTGATCTCGACAAGATGGGCATCGACATCCAGGTGGTGGCGCCGGCGCCGGGCCAGTGCTACTATTCGGTCGATCCGAAAATCGCGGAAGCTGCCCACCGCCTCGCCAATGACGGCGTGGTGGAATATTGCTCGCGCCAGCCGGACCGTTTCGTCGGGCTTGGCGTCGTTACGCTGCAGGAGCCGGAGATCGCGGTCCGCGAACTCGACTACATCATGAAGGATTTGAAACTGAAGGGCGTCGAAATCCTGACCAATGTCGACGGACAGGAGCTATCCGATCCGAAGTTCCGTCCGTTCTTCGCCAGGGCAGAGCAACTCGGGGCATTCATCATGATGCATCCGAACGGATTCACCCATGGCGAACGCCTAACGCATTTCTATTTCAATAACGTGCTCGGCAATCCCCTGGATACGACGCTTGCGCTTCACAATCTGATTTTTTCCGGAACGCTGGCGCGCTTCCCCGACCTGAAGCTGATGGCCGTACACGGCGGCGGCTACCTGCCGGGCTATTCGGGCCGGATCGATCACGCCTGGGGCGCGCGGCAGGATTGCCACGGCGACCTGCCGCTGCCGCCAACGACCTACCTGAGGCAGGTCTATCTCGACACCGTGGTCTTCTCCTATCACCAGCTGGCCTATTTGATCGACGTCTTCGGGCCCGACCGCATCGTGATGGGCACCGACTACCCCTTCGACATGGCCGAATATAACCCGGTCGGGCATATCGCGGGGGTGCAAGGCATGGACGAAGTGACGCTGGCCCAGATCGCCGGCGGCAATGCCGCGCGGGTGCTCGGGCTCGACGTCTAGCCGCGCATCAATGCGCGGCCGCTTTCTTGAACCCGGGCTGCTCGAACGGATGGGACGTCTTGAAGGCCGGTAGCTCAAAACAGCGGTCGGCCAAGCGCGCGACCACCGGAAAGGCGCCGAGTTCGAGCTTGAGGAAATGCGCACCGACCACCTGCCCTGCGATGCAGATATCGGCAAGGCCAGGCTCCGCGCCAAGGGCAAACGGCTCAGGCTTGCGGCGTGCGAGCAGCCGTTCGTAAGTCGCAAGTCCCTCATTGGTCCAGTGCTTGCCCCAGTCCTCGATCGCCTTGGCATCGGCGCCGAAGGTCTTGGCGAGATGATTGCGGACCCGCGGCACCACCAGCGGATGCGCGTCCGCAATCGTCATCAGCGCCAGCGAGCGCGCATAGGCACGCTCCCTTGGGTCTTGCGGCAGCAGGCGCGGCTTGGCCTGGATATCGTCGAGGTATTCGATGATCGCCAGCGACTGGAAGATGGAATGGCCGTCGTGAATGAACGTCGGCACCACGCGCTCAGCGTTGACAGCCTCATAGCCCGGCTTGAACTGCTCACCGGAAAGAATGTCGATCGGGATTTCCTCGAACGGAAGCCCCTTCAGTCTGAGGGCCACTCGAACACGAAATGATGCAATCGAGCGCCAGAAGCCGTAAATTTGAATGCTCATCGGAAGACCCTTCAACACCCCGCTTCATCGCTCGGACGCGAATTCCCTACCATATCAGATGATTGGAGCTTGAGAAAACCAGCTATCGCAATCCGCCTGGGCGATCGACCGATCTGCGGCCTTGTGAGCTAGTCCACAATCAAACTGCGAGAGCTGAGCTAGAAGTATCAGACTGCGCTCCATAACGCGCGCTTCAAATGGGAGGAATTTTGATGAGTGAATCCAATTGCTGCTGCTGCGCTTATTCAACTCCCCCCTGGTGGGTGACAATGGGCTTCGTTCCGACCCAAGGTGTTCCAGGAGCCACGACACCTGTAACAGGTGGCGGATCGACAGGCCCACGATCGCCGGGTACGAACCCGGGATCAGGTGGCCTTCTCGGAGGCATTGGACAGGCTGTTGGCGGAATTGTCAGCGGAGTAGGAAGCGAGGTTGGCGGCGTCATAAGCGGTGTCGGAAATGCCGTCGGTACCGTGGTTGGCGACGTTGGAAGTGCTGCCGGTTCTGTCGTGGGCGGAGTCGTCAACGGCGTTGGCGATTTGATCGGTCTCTTGTAGGAGCACAACGTCATGAACGAAAAAACAGACCTACTTGCTTTACTGCAAGTCACCGTGCCGCAGGCTACGCCTCTCACCGTCGCCTCCGAAGTGAGAATCCTTGAGCTGCTCGGCATTGTCTCCAATCCGGAATTGGTCAAGGCCATGCAGGTAACGCTGCTCGTCGTTCCACCTGCAGCTCCTGCAACCCTCAAGGGATTGTTCGAATTGCTCGGCGGCCTGATCAAATTAAACTCCAAATCCACCAAGGCGCATCACGACAGCTTGGCCAAACATCTGGAAAAACTTTCCACGATTCCCGACGCCGTGTTGACCTACGGCACGTTCCTGCCGATTTGCGAGACCCTGCTCAAGGCAGCTCACGCGAAGCGGTGAGCGTGAAGGCATTCGGCTTCTGTCTGACGCCGAGGCCGCCCATGGGCGGTCTCTGTGGTCCCAGATCAACGACGAGCGTGCCTACTCCACCATATTGTGCTGCTGCCAGCGCAACAGGTAGGCCTGCAATCGCCATATGATGGCCGACAACACCACGCCGACCAGCATCAGCACGATCACGGCGACCATCATGCCCGAAGCCTCGGCCCGGGCTTCCGATTCGATGATCAAGCGGCCGATACCGCGCTCAGCGCCGATGAATTCGCCGACGATGACGCCGATCAGTGCGAAGGAAATCGCCGGCGACAGCGAGGCGAAGACCCAGGCCATGGTCGAGGGAATCACCACCGTGCGGGTGATCTGCCATTCGCTCGCGCCAAGCAGCCGCGCGACGTTGACAAAGCCTTCGTCGATCGAGCGTGCGCCCTCAAAGGTGTTGAAGAACACCAGGAACACCACGACGATCCACGACGTGACGACCTTCGACATGTCGCCAATCCCGAACGCCAGCACGATGATAGGTGCCAGCGCAATCCTGGGAATGGAATTCACGGCGGTGATGAAGGGCTGGAATATGGCGCTGAGCCGGTCAGATCGGCCGAGGATCAGCCCGCCGATGAAGCCGCTGGACACGCCGGTCAGGAAACCGAAGAAGGTGTTCTTCAGCGTGATGGCGGTCGCGATCCAAAGATTGTTGTCGTTGCGCGCCATGCACTTGGCGAAATCGCCGTTGAACCAGCCGTTGAAGGCGCCCATCTTGGACTTGAGGCAGCTCAGGATGAGAAAATGCTGGAAGATCTCGGACGGCTTTGAAACGAAATACGGGTCGAGCAGATCGGGCACCAGCCAGGGCACGATGGCATGCAGGTCATAGCCCCACTGCCAGATCGAAAGCACGGCGGCGCAGATCACCGCCTGCCAGAGCAGCGTGTTGACGGGCCGGCGCGTTCTCATGGGTGACGCCCCCTGACGAATTCCTCGCCGAGCGAGTGCCATATTTTCTGGAACAGCTCCGCATAGCGTGGTGTTTCCCGCACCTTCACCGCATCGCGCGGCCGATCAAAATCCACCTCGAACATGTCCTTGATCTGGCCGGGCCGCGCCGAGAACAGGATGATGCGGTCAGCGAGCGTCAGCGCCTCGCCGAGGTCATGCGTCACGAACAGCACCGTTTGCTGCTCGCGCTCCCATATCCGGAGCAGGACTTCGTGCATGTCGATCTTGGTATGCGTGTCGAGCGCGCCGAACGGCTCGTCCATCAGCAAGATCTGCGGCTCGACCACCAGGGTTCGCATCAGCGCCGCGCGCTGGCGCATGCCGCCCGATAGCGCCGAGGGGTACGCCTGCTCGAATCCCTTCAGGCCCGCCTGGGCCACGCAGGCCGCGATGCGGTCTCTCCGTTCGGCTTCGGGAACGCCGGCAAGCTGCAGTCCGTAACCGATATTGTCGGCGACCGTGCGCCACGGAAACAGCGTGTCGCGCTGAAACACATAGCCGACATCGGGCGTCGCCCTGCCGGCGACGACCGGCCGGCCGTCGATCAGGATCTGGCCGCTGGTCGGCCGGATCAGGGTGGCGATCATGTTGAGGATGGTGCTCTTGCCGGAACCGGACGGTCCCAGCAAGGCGACAAATTCACCGCGCCGGACGGCGAAGGAGACATCGCGCACCGCCTCGATGGCCATGCCCGCCAGTTGGAACGATTTGCTCAGGCCCCTGACGTCGATCCGCCGTGCATCTGACGACTGAGGTTGCGGCGCGACCATGTTTGCCGTTTTCAACCCGGATACGCCTTCCGCGCCGCTTCGATAAAGGTGGGGCTGACGAGATCGACAATCGCGAGCGGCTTGATGCCGGTCATTTCCCGGAACCAGACCTTTTCGCCACGGGTCCAGCTCGCCGCATCGATGATGCCGTCATAGTCGGCGACCTGTTTCAGCGTCGTGATCTCCAGGATATTGGCGTCGCGCGATGTGCTGCCGACGTAAGGTTCAATGGCGTCATAAATTTCTTCGGGCGAATGCGCCTTGATCCACTGCGTCGCCCGCCAAAGCGCGGTAACGAAGGCCTGCATCTTCGGCGGATCCTTGTCGATCGTCGCCTGCAGGGTGAAGTGCGCCGTCACCGGCACTTTACCGCCGATATACTTGTTCCAGATCGCCTCGTCCGTACCGTCGAACAGCAGCGCGCCCCAGCCCTGTGCCACCGATTCGTTCAACAGCGACAGCGAGTTCACGAGCACATCGACCTGCTTGGTCTTCAGCGAACCGAGCATGGTCTCGACATTGCCGGTGCCGATCCACGTCACCTTGTCGTCCAGTCCCATTGTTTCCATGTAATAGGATGCCCAGACGTGATTGGTGCCGCCCAGCGACGACACCGAAACGATCGGCTTGCGGCCGTCCGGCCGTTTCCAGGCCGCCAGCTGCTCCAGCGTGCTGATGCCCTGGTCCTTCAGGTCCTTCCGGATGATGAATATCACCGCGCCGCTCCTGGTATCGACCGGCAACAAGACGCGGCCGGCGCGGCCGTGATTGCTGAGCTGCATCGGATGAGTGATGTCGCCGATGCCGATGTCGCCCTGCGAAGAGGCAATAATTTCGCGTGTTTTGACGCCGCTGCCGCCCTGGATCAGCTTGCAGTCGAGGCCGGCCTCCTTGAAGAAGCCGATCCGGTCCGCCACGTACTGGGTCTGATAGACCGGCACCGCCACCGGGTAGATCACGCGGCCGGTCTTGTCTTCGGCGAAGGCCCGGCCCGCGGCCATCGAGGCCCCTCCGGCGGCGATGATCGTCAGCACCGAGCGTCTGGTGAAATGCTTTGACATCACGCGTGCTCCCTCTCCTTGCTGGCGACCTGTTCCAGGGCGTTCAGCACGGCGTCGCCCATTTGTTCGGTCGAAAGTCTGGTTGCGCCGGATTCGGCGATGTCGGCCGTGCGTGCGCCGGCGGCGAGCGCGGTACTGACCGCCTTCTCCAGCAGGTCCGCATCGTCGGGCCGGTTCAGCGTCAGACGCAGCATCATGGCGACGCTGAGAATGGACCCGAGCGGATTGGCGATGCCCTTGCCCGCGATGTCGGGCGCGCTGCCGTGAACCGGTTCGTAAAGCGCCTTGCGGCGGCCGAACTTGTCAACAGGACCGAGCGAGGCCGACGGCAGCATGCCGAGCGATCCCGACGCCATCGCAGCGCAATCGGAAAGAATGTCGCCGAAGATATTGCCGGTCACCATGACATCGAACTGGGATGGCTGCCGCACGATCTGCATCGCGGCATTATCGACATACATATGGCTGAGTTCGACGTCGGAAAACTCCGCGGCATGCAGCGCGATGACTTCCTCGCGCCACAGCACGCTGGTCTCCAGCACATTGGCCTTGTCGACCGAACAGACCCTGCCCTTCCGCGTGCGCGCCAGCTCGAACGCCGCCCGCGCGACGCGGCGCACCTGATTGGTGGTGTATTGCTCGGTGTTGAAGCCGCGGCGCTGCCCGTCCGCGAGGGTTTCGATACCGCGCGGTTCGCCGAAATAGATGCCGCTGGTGAGTTCGCGGATGATGACGAAGTCGACATCCCTGAGCACTTCGGCCTTGAGCGGCGCCGAATCCGCCAAGGCCGGATTGGCCACGATCGGCCGAAGATTGGCGTAGAGATCGTATTTGCTGCGCAGCGACAGCAGGCTGCCCGCCTTGCGCGCCGCGGCCGGAACCTCTTTGGTCTCCGGCCCGCCGGTGGCGCCCCAGAGAATGGCATCGGCCTCGTCCATCGCTTCTGCAGTGTCCGGGGGCAAGACCTTGCCGGTCGCGAGATAAGGAATGAGCCCGTACTGCGCCTCGCGCAGCACCACCGGCACGTTTCGCCTGGTGGCGAACCAGTTCAGCACGCGGTGCGATTGCGCGGTCACTTCCGGGCCGATACCCTCGCCGCCGACCACCGCGACCTTGATCATGTTGGACAGATTGTTCATGCCGATTTTCCTGCAAAATGGATCCACGGCCGCGCGGCGCGGTCGGCCGCCTGAAAAGCGCGGATTTCGCCGTCGCGCTGCAGTGTCAGCGCGACTTCATCAAGACCACCAAGCAGCCCGGCGCGGCGACGCGGATCGATCTCGAAGCGGATATGTTTCCCCGAGGGCGAAGTGATCGTCTGCGCCAGGAGGTCGACGCTGATACGCCCGGCTCCCTGGGAGTGCTCGACCTCCGCCGCAAGGCCATCGACAATTTCCTTGTCAACCACGATGGGGAGGATGCCGTTCTGAAAGCAATTGGCGAAGAAAATATCGCCAAAACCCGAGCCGATAATGGCGCGAATGCCCATTTCTTGCAGCGACCACACCGCTCCCTCGCGGGAAGACCCGCAACCGAAATTCGGGCCGGTAATGAGGATCTCCGCCTGCCGGTAGGGTTCGCGGTTCAGAATGAATTCCGGGTTTTCAGAACCATCGGGCAAATAGCGCAGTGAACCGAACGCCCATTTGGCGAGGGTGCCGCGGATGGAGTTTCCGACAAGACGCTCGATACGGATGATGACATCGGTATCGATATTGCTGCGCATGATCGGTGCGGCGATGGCCGACAGCTCGGTAAAGGGTTTCGGCATGCTAGCGCTCCAGGGTCCGCACATCGGCGATGGCGCCGGATATCGCGGCGGCGGCCGCCATGGCGGGACTCGCCAGATGGGTACGTGCTCGCGGCCCCTGGCGGCCGATGAAATTGCGATTGGAGGTCGAAACCGAGCGCAGGCCGGGAGCCACCGTTTCGCCGTTGGCGGCGAGGCACATCGAGCATCCGGGCTCGCGCCATTCGAAGCCCGCCTCGATGAAGAGCTTGTCGAGTCCTTCGGCCACCGCTTCGCGTTTCACCGTCTCCGAACCCGGTACGACCCAGGCGCGCACGCCAGGCGCGACCTTGCGGCCACGCGCGACCGCGGCCGCCGCGCGCAGATCGCTCAAACGGCTATTGGTGCATGATCCGATGAACACCCAATCGACGGGCGTGCCAGCGATCGGCGCACCACCCTTGAGGCCCATATAGTCGAGCGCGGTCTCAACCGCGGCGCGGCGCGCCGGATCGGCGATCGCCTGCGGATCGGGGATATGACCATCGACGCCGATGACATGTTCGGGACTGACACCCCAGGTCACCTGCGGAATGATCTTCTCGACGTCGATGACGACCTCCCTATCGAACACCGCGTCGGGATCGCTCGGAAGCTCACGCCACGCCGCGACTGCCCGCTCCCACATCGCGCCCTGCGGAGCATAAGGCCGTCCGCGGATATATTCGTAAGTCTTCTCGTCCGGCGCGATCAGGCCCATTTTGGCGCCGAGCTCGATCGAAAGATTGCAGATGGTCAGCCGCCCTTCGACCGGCATGTCCCGGATCGCGCTGCCGGCATATTCGACGGCGTAGCCGGTCCCGCCCGCTGCGCCGACATGGCCGATCAGCGCCAGGATGAGGTCCTTGGCGGTCACCCCGAACTGCAGCCGGCCCTCGAACAGCACCCGCATCGTTTTCGGCCGGCGCTGGATGAGGGCTTGGGTCGCCAGCACATGTGTGAGCTCGCTCGACCCGATACCGAACGCCAGCGCCCCCAGTCCACCATGAGTACAGGTGTGGCTGTCGCCGCAGACAATCAGGCAGCCGGGAAGGCTGAGGCCGAGTTCGGGCCCGATGACATGGACGATGCCCTGACCGGGTTCGTCGATATCGAACATCGCAATGCCACTGGCCGTTGTTTCGGTCCTCAGCGCCGCCAGCAATTCCTGCCCTATCTTGATGGTGCCGGCGCGCCCGCGGGCCGTCGAAATGGCGTGGTCTGGCGTCGCGAACGTCAATTCCGGATTATGCACCGAAAGGTTGCGGCTTTTGAGATCCAGCAAGCCACGCGAGCCGCCGAGATCATGCAATAAATGGCGATCGACGTGAAGCAGATCGGTATCATCGCCGATTTTGGCGATGACATGCTGGTCCCAGATCTTGGCCAGCAATGTACGGCCGGGCTTTTGCAACGCCTGTCCTCCCCTTTTGGCTTCTTTGGCCGGCGGCGTTAGCCGCTCACCGCGTTTGCACGGCTTATGTTCAGGCCTTAGCCTCCCAGTATCAAAGCACAGCGGACGGCCATTCGACTAGAGCCCAAGCCGAATAGCAGCTAAACGGGACGCCACTGCCCCCAATTTGTCATTTGCGATGCAATATCGCAGCATCCAACGCCCGAAATCACCGAGCAAGTCATGCCCCGACCCAAAAACGTTCTCTGGATCATGTGCGATCAGCTTCGTTTTGATTATTTGGGATGCACGGGGCACCCTACCCTGAAGACGCCGAATATCGACGCCATGGCCAGGCGCGGGGTGCGTTTCTCGAATGCCTATGTGCAGTCGCCGATCTGCGGCCCGTCGCGGATGTCGTTCTATACCGGCCGTTACATGCGTTCGCATGGCTCGCACTGGAACGGCTGGCCTCTGCGCGTGGGTGAGCCGACGCTGGGCGATCATCTCAAGAAGATCGGGGTGCGCAATGTGCTGGTCGGCAAGACCCACATGACGCCCGACCTCGAAGGCCTGAAAATGCTCGGGATTGCGCCGGATTCCATCATCGGCGTGCATGTGGCCGAGTGCGGCTTCGAGCCCTACGAGCGGGATGACGGCCTGCATCCGACCGGCAGGCCGCGTCCGAAGTATGACACCTACTTGCGCGAACGCGGATATGACGCTTCCAACCCGTGGGAGCACTGGGCCAATTCCGGCGCGGCGAACGACGGCACGCTGCAGAATGGCTGGCTGCTGGTGCACGCCGACAAGGCTGCCCGCGTGGCCGAGGAGGATTCTGAAACTCCCTACATGACGCGCCGTGCCCTGGACTTCATCACGGAGGCGGAAACGGACGGGCGGCCGTGGTGCCTCCATCTATCCTATATCAAGCCGCACTGGCCCTATATCGCGCCGGAACCCTATGCCAGCATGTATAGCCCGGCCGACGTCATGCCGGCGGTCCGCTCCGAGCAGGAAAAGCAAAGCGCCCATCCGGTTTTCGCCGCCTATATGGACATGCGCTACTCCCGCAACATGGCGCGCGACGAGGCGCGGGAAAAAGTCATTCCGACCTATATGGGCCTGATCAAGCAGATCGACGACCAGATGGGCGTACTGATGCAGTTCCTGGAACAGCGCGGCCTGCTCGATACCACCATGATCGTGTTCACTTCCGATCACGGCGACTATCTCGGCGATCACTGGATGGGCGAGAAGGATCTGTTCCACGATCCATCCGCCAAGATCCCGTTGATCGTGATCGATCCGTCCGATGCCGCCGACCGTACAAGGGGCACGGTCTGCGATGCGCTGGTCGAGGCGATCGATCTGGCACCGACCTTCATCGACTATTTCGGTGGCAGGCCACCGGATCATATTCTCGAGGGGCGCTCGCTGATGCCGCTGATCCGCGGCGAAGCGCCGGCCGACTGGCGCAAGGTGGTATTCTCGGAATACGACTATTGCATGCAGGATGTCCGGCTCAAGCTCAACCAGCCAATCGAGCAGTGCCGGCTGTTCATGGTGTTCGACGGACGCTGGAAATACATCCACGCCTCCGGCTTCCGGCCGATGCTTTACGACCTTGCCGAAGACCCAAAGGAACTGACCGACCGCGGCGAAGACCCCTCCTGTGCCGATGTCATTGCCCGGATGCAATCGGCTTTGTTCGAATGGGCGCTGCATCCCAAGGGCCATATTACCACCAGCACCGAGAAGATCGCCGCCTATGCGAACCAGCAACTACAGGTCAAAGGGGGAATCCTGATCGGGATCTGGGATGAGAGCGAGTTGTCAGCGATCCGGAAAAAGATCGGGATGAGCGATCTCAATAGGTGATCTTGTAGCCGGTGGCCTTGACGATCGGCTGCCAGAGCGCGGTGTTGGCAGCCAATTCCCTGGACAGGCCATCAGGTGTCGTCCCCACCGGGATCAGCCCGATCGCCAGCAACTTCTCGCGCAGCTCCGGCTTGGCGAGCGAGGTGGCCACGGCGGCGCTGAGCTGGCTCGCGAATTCCCGCGAGCTGCCGGCCGGCAGCCACATCCCGTACCAGGCATCGGCGACGAGGTCGACGCCGCTCTCTTTCAGGGTTGGCACGTCGGGCAGGAACGGCGAACGTTCCGCGCTGCTCACCGCCAGAATTTTGACGGTTCCGGCCCGGTGTTGCGGGATCGCGTCGGCGATGGTGACAATGGCGAACGGCAGGTGGCCGCCGATCAGGTCGCTGATAGCAGGCGCGCTGCCGCGATAGGCCACGCGTGTCATCGGGATACCCAGCACCTGCTCTAGCTTCGAGCCCGTGAAATGCGGGATGGTGCCGTTGCTCGGGACGCCAAACGTCGCCTTGCTCGGGTTGGCCTTGAGCCAGGCCACGAAACCCTTGAAATCCGCGGCATCAACCGCCGGCCCGGCCACGACGCCGAATTCGAAACGCGCCAGCAGCGAGACCGGAACGAAATCCTTATTCAGGTCGAAGCTCGGTTCGCTCTCCACCATCGGCAACAAATACATCGTCGGACCCGTGGTCACGAGGATGGTGGCTCCATCGGGATTGGCGTTCTTGACCCACTTGATTCCGATCAGCCCATCGCCGCCGGTGCGGTTCTCGACGATGACCGTGCGATCCAGCAGTTGACCCACTTGTTGGGCCAGCAGACGGCAAAGCGTGTCCCCTCCGCCGCCGGCCGCGAAGGGAAAGATCACCTTGGTTAGCGGACCGGATTCGCCAAGCGCGGTTTTTACGGTCAGGGATAATGACAGGCCGCCGCAGCCTGCCATGAAACTTCGGCGATCCATGGTTCTCTCCCTGACAGCCGTTTTGGTTAATTACATCAGAGTACCCAGCGGATGGAAACCGTACCAAAGTTGCCATCTCCGTCATTCTCAATTCCAGCTCCGGGGGAAGCCTCGCCCAACTTGAACCGCTATCGGCCTAAGGGCGACATATGGCCGTGTGCCGGGTCCGCCGGTGCATCGGCATGCCAGGGGCACTATGGAAGACCTGTTCGAATTTCTGTTCGGCGCTGGCGGGCGCATCGGCCGGGCGAAGTATTGGCGCTCGGTTCTCATCTATATCGGTGGCGGACTGATGACCGCCGTGATCCTGTTCACCGCCGCCGGCATTGCCGCGCCGCTCTTTGTCGTCATGGTTGTCGCCGTCCTGATTCCGTGGCTGTTGTGGGGGGCTTCCTTCACCACCAGGCGGCTGCACGACCGCGACAAGAGCGCGTGGTGGCTCGTGGTGTTTTACCTGTTGCCGGGCGTGCTCGGCCAAGTCGCAAACGCTGCATGGTTTGGCGGAATTGCAGGTACGGCGCTGCATTCCATCCTGGCGCTGGCAGGTTTCGCGCTTACGATCTGGGGTTTTGTCGAGATGGGATGCCTCCGGGGTACCGCGGGACCCAACAGCTATGGACCCGACCCGCTATTGCAGCCTCGACGGTGGGACTGAGCGGCATTCAAAAACAAAAAAAGCCCGGCGGCCGCAAGGCCACCGGGCGCGTATTCAATCTCGGGTATGTAGTATGAATCACCGATGCCCCGCGAGGGCACGGCTCCGATGTCAGCTGGCTCCAACCGTCGCTACCATCCCAAAAGCGCCGGCCTCGGACAACGCGGCGATGCGCGCATCGTCATAGCCGAGCGTCTTGCGCAGGACTTCCTTCGTGTGCTCACCGAGCAGCGGCGCGGCGACGGGGTCGATGGCCGGCGTGAGGCCGAGATTGATCGGCGATTCGATATTGGGGACGAAGCCTGCGGCTGGGTGCGGAATCTGGCTGACGCGATCGCGATCGCGCAATTCCGGCGAGTTGAAGGCCTCCTCGACGGTGCGCAGAAAGCCAACGGGGATGTTGGCCGATTTCATCTTCGTCACCCAGTTTTCGCGAAGGTCCTGCACAAAGATCCCGGTGAGGATCGCTCGAAGCTTTTCCTTGTTTGCCGTTCGTGAACGCCGGTCGCCGAATTCGCCGCTGGCGAGATCGGGCCGGCCGAGTACTTCGATGACGAGGCGGCGATACAGCCGGTCATTGGCGCAGGCGATATAAAACGGCGCGTCGGAGGCTTCGTAGACGCCGACGGAGGGCGACCCGTTCGGCGAATTGCCCTGGCGGGTCGGATTTACGCCAGTCATCAAATAGGCCATGCCGTAAAATTGCGTCATCGCCACTGCGGTGTCGAACAGCGCCACCTCGACATGCTGGCCGCGGCCGAGCCGATCGCGGGCGACCAGTGCCAGTAGGATGGCGTTGCAGGCCGACATGCCCGTCAACAAATCGACAGCGGGCGGCCCCGTCCGCACCGGCGGCCCATCCGGAAAACCGTTGAGCGACATAAATCCGCTTTCGGCCTGAGTGATCGGATCGAAGCCGGGACGGGATGCGAACGGCCCGTGGCGGCCATAGGCCGAGATCGAGCAATAAATCAGGCGGGGGTTGCCCGGCGCGACCGACGCATAGTCGAGGCCATATTTTTTCATCACGCCGGAGGAGAAGTTCTCCACCACGACATCGGCTCGCGCGATCAGTTCGCGCGCGATGCCGCAGCCCTCCGGCTTGGCAAGATCCAGCGCGATGCCGCGCTTGTTCCGATTCAGACTGACGAAGGCAGCGCTCTCGCCGGCAAGGTCGGCATGTTCATAGTGCCGCGTATCGTCGCCGCCGTCCGGGTTCTCGATCTTAATGACTTCAGCGCCAAAATCGGCCAGCGTTTGTGTACAGGCGGGACCGGCCACGACCCGGGTGAAATCCACCACCAGCAGACCGTCGAGCGCCGTCGGCGCGCCTCTTGTTCGTGGCGCGCGGTCCGGCAATTGCGGTCTGGCGGTCATGATCGGTCTCTTCCCTTCCGGTTCTCATTGGCGCCATGGTGGGCGGCGCAAGCCGACTTTAATGCCTAT
>Ga0265340_10001353_pt1 | contig 14056 bp, 14 predicted proteins | sample 4CB225metaG_FD_202082 | JGI IMG/M metagenome (GOLD analysis project Ga0265340, IMG submission 202082) | Rhizosphere microbial communities from Carex aquatilis grown in University of Washington, Seatle, WA, United States - 4-CB2-25 metaG | ecosystem: Host-associated > Plants > Roots >...
ATCGACACCGGCATCCTCGACACGATCGGGATCGATCTCGTCGCCATGTCAGTAAACGATCTCGTCGTGCAGGGCGCCGAGCCGCTGATCTTTCTCGACTACTACGCCACGGGCCGCCTCGACCCGGTCAAGGGTCGCTCGGTCGTCGCCGGCATCGCCGCCGGGTGCCAACTGGCGGGCGCCGCCCTGATTGGCGGCGAGACCGCCGAAATGCCCGGAATCTACAGCGGCGCCGACTTTGACCTCGCCGGCTTCGCCGTCGGCGCGGTCGAACGCGATAAGGTTCTGCCGCGCACGGACATCGCAGTGGGCGATGTCGTGCTTGGCCTTGCCTCCTCCGGTGTGCACTCCAATGGGTACTCGCTGGTGCGACGCGTGGTGTCGGAAGCCGGCCTGACCTACGCCGCTCCCGCTCCCTTCAATCCTGCGACGCCGCTTGGCGCCGCCCTGCTCACGCCGACACGGATTTACGTAAAGCCGCTGCTCGCCGCGATCCGAAAAACCGGCGCGGTCAAGGCGATGGCCCACATTACCGGCGGCGGCATCACCGAGAACCTGCCGCGCGTGTTGCCTGCCGGCCTCGCGGCGCGCATCGATCTGGCTGAGGTCAGCGTCCTGCCCGTGTTTCGCTGGTTGGCAAGTGTCGGTCGTGTGGAACAGGCCGAAATGTTGCGCACGTTCAATTGCGGCATCGGCATGATTGTCGTAGCCAGCAGCGATGGCGCCGAGAACGTGACCGCCGTGCTCGAGGATAACGGAGAGACAGTCTCCCGCATCGGCACAATCGAAGCCCGCACCGGCCCGGCAGTCGCCTACGAGGGTGCACTCAATCTGAGACTGGCGTGATGCAGCGTCGGCGTGTCGCTGTTCTGATCTCCGGGCGCGGCTCGAATATGGCGTCCCTGATCGAGGCGGCCCGAGCCCCCGCCTACCCTGCCGAAATTGCTCTCGTTGTCTCCAATCGCTCCGATGCGGAAGGCGTGAAACGTGCACGCGATGCCGGCGTCACCGCAATCGTCATTGCCTCACGGGACTATAGTGATCGGTTGGCGTTCGAAACGGAACTCACACGCACGCTTGAGACCGCGGGCATCGAGATCGTCTGCCTGGCCGGCTTCATGCGCATTCTGTCACCGACGTTCGTCCGACGCTGGTATGACCGCTTGATCAACATCCATCCGTCTCTGCTGCCTGCGTTCAAGGGACTGGATACCCACGCGCGTGCCCTTGCGGAAGGCGTCGCCGAGCACGGCTGCACGGTTCACTACGTCCGCGAGGGCGTGGACGACGGCCCCATCATTGCCCAAGCCAGGGTGCCCATACTGCCGGGCGATACGCCCGAGACGTTGACGGCACGTGTCCTGATCGAAGAGCACAAGCTCTACCCCGTTGCTTTGGCCAGGGTCGCAGCGGCGATGCAGGCCGAACACAGCCACGAGCGATTTGGCATCAAGCTTTCGTGACCGATCGATCGCAACGCTTGTCTGGGGTGTTGGCTTCCTGCCAGCATCGGCCGTGAACCGGAGAACCAGCCATATGCATTTGAAATTGTCCGTCGCCGCTCTCGTCGCGATCGCTGCGGTTGCGTCAGGCGTGGCCCTCGCGGATGACGATCCCATCGCGGCGCGCCAGCAGCTGATGAAGCAGAACAACGATGCCGCCAAGCTTGGCTTCCAGATGGCCAAGGGCCAGGTGCCGTTCGACGCCACGGCGGCGGCGGGTGCCATGAACCAGATTGCCTCGGATATGGCGACGCTTCCCTCGCTCTTCCCGCCGGGCAGCGAAAGCGGCGAGAAGACAACGGCCTCTCCGGACATCTGGACCAGCATGGACGACTTCAAGGCTCTGGCTGCCAAGCTCGGGACTGACGCCAAGTCGGCAGCCGACGCCGCCGGCAAAGGTCAGGACGCCTTCGCGGCGGCGTTCGATGTCGTCGGCGAGGACTGCGGCGCCTGCCACAAGCGCTTCCGCGTCAGATAGCGGTCGCAGGACCACCTTCGGCCAGGGCAGCGAGAATGCGCGCCCACGAGCGAATGCCGCCGCGGTAGCTCGAGAGTTCGTACTTCTCGTTCGGTGAGTGAATTCGGTCGTCATCGAGGCCGAAGCCGACCATGACGCTGCTCAGGCCGAGGATGCGGCTGAAGTCGCCGACGACCGGGATCGAGCCGCCGCCACCCATCAGGACCGGCGATTTGCCCCACTCGTCGGCGAGCGCCTTCTCAACGCGCGGCAGCCACGGCCCGTCGAGCGGCAGCTGTTGAGCCGGGCTGGCGCCGTGTGGGGCGAACGTCGCGCGGCAGTCAGACGGTAAGCGCGCTTGCACGAAGGTGCGGAAGCCGCGCGCAATGACCTCGGGATTCTGGTCTCCGACCAACCGGAACGACACCTTCGCCGAGGCGGTCGCCGGGATCACCGTCTTAAAGCCGGCCTGGGTGTAGCCCCCGAAAATGCCGTTCACTTCGGCCGTCGGCCGCGCCCAGATTTGCTCGAGCACGGAGCGGCCGCTCTCCCCCGCCGGCTCGGACAATCCGACATCCCGAAGAAAAGCCGAGGCATCGAAATCGAGCGCTCCCCACTGCTTTCGAATTGACTCCGGGAGCTCGGCGACGCCATCGTAGAAGCTGGGAATCGTCACTCGTCCGTCGGCATCGTGCATCTCGGCCAGTATTCCGGCCAGGACGTGGATTGGATTGCGCGCTGCGCCGCCGTAAAGGCCGGAGTGAAGGTCCCGGCCGGCGGCGTGAATTGTCACTTCCTGCCCGACCAGTCCCCGCAGCGATACGGTAATCGCGGGGGTTGTCCGATCCCACATCCCGGTGTCGCAGATAAGCGCGACATCAGCGGCGAGCTCCGCACGACTGGCTTCGAGAAAAGGCCGGAGACTCGGACTGCCCGATTCTTCTTCACCCTCGAGGAGCAGCGTAACTCTCACCGGCAACGATCCGGTCACCGACTTCCACGCCCGCAGCGCCTCGACGAAGGTCATAAGCTGCCCCTTGTCATCCGCCGCGCCCCGGCCCGCGATGTAGCGACTGCCATCTGGCCGCGTGATCAGGCGCGGCTGGAAGGGCGGCGTCTCCCAGAGCGACAACGGGTCAACCGGCTGCACGTCGTAGTGCCCGTAGAAGAGCACGTTTGGCCCCTTGTCGCCGGCGTGGCCGACCACGATCGGGTGACCACCGGTTTGGCGAGCGGAAGCGTCAATTTCGAGCTCGGAGAGTGTACCGACCAGCCACTCGGCTGCCTTCTGGCACGACTTGGCGTGAGCAGGATCGGTCGAAATGCTGTCGATGCGCATAAGGTCAAAGAGCCGCTCCAGGCTACCGTCGAAACTGTTGTCGACGGACTTCAGAACAGCGTCGAGCATCGGAAGCTTCCTGTCGGGGCTGGTTGCGGGATAGAACCACCCACCGTACCTCAGCATCAGGCTGCCGCGCAGGGAAAAACCGTCGCCATGGATGATCTCATCGCCGATCTTGCCGAGAAGACCGGCCTCGAGCCTGATGCGGTCCGCAGTGCGCTCGGGCGCATCATCGCCTTCCTTGAGCGCGAAGACCGCAGCCGACAGGTGAGCGCCATGATTGATCGGCTTGATGGCGCACGCGCGCTCGCCGCCGGCCGCAGCGCTTCTGGCGGCCTCTTCGTTCTCTTCGCGCAATTGAGCGGCGCGGGCCTGGGCCTCGATGAAATCAAAGCCGTCGCGACCGGTTTCCTCGCCTTCGCCAAGAGCCAGCTCGGTGTCGAGGAGGTGGACCAGACACTGCGCTCCATCCCGTCGCTTTCGCAATTTCTCTGAGGTTCACACGTTTGTCATAACCGGATGTCCTGTCTGCCGCGATGAACGCCGAAGACATGCCACGGCCTGACAGGACCGAGAGCCAGAGAATCGATCGTTTGCCTGGCCTCGTCTTTGCGTTCCGTTTTGGCGAAGAAGGCGATCCCGAGCCGGTCCATCCAACCGAGTTTCCCCATGTTGCCGCTTCCGGCGATCTGCGGAGTTGGTACTGGCTGAACTTCAATCTCGCCGACAACCGTGCGTGCCAGCAGATCGCGCAGCACCTCGATCTGCCTGAGGCAGCGCGGGCGCTGGTTGTTGCCCAACACGATCACCAGCAGCTCTACGCCAGTGCCGGCTGCATCTATGGTGTCTTTTCCGATCTCGTGCGCGACTTCGATCACAACAACGAGCAGACGGCGCATCTGAACTTCGTGATCACCGAGCGCCTGGTGGTGACCGGCCGTCGCCAGCCATTGCAGGCGCTCGAAGCGGTCCGCAACGCGCTGACGCATGGTCGCCGTGCGGCGACGGCAGCGGGCCTCATAGAACTGATCGTCGAGCAGGCTGCGGTCGGCATCGATGAACTGCTCGACGAGCTTGCCAAGGGCCTCGACCACGTCGAGGACATGCTCTTGATCGATTCGATTTCGGACGAGCGCCGCCGGGTCGGCCGCGTCAGGCGCACAGGCGTCCGGCTCCATCGTCAGCTGGCTGCCCTGCGCGTCCTTCTAAAGCGCTTCGACGTCACCGACGAGATCGCGCGCAAGCCGGCGCTTTTGCTTAACACCGACCGCCTGGTCCAGAGGCTGGATGCACTCGATCAGGAGGTCGTCACAATTCAGGAACGTGCGCGTCTCCTGCAGGACGAAATTGGCGCGCGGCTCTCCGATGAAACCAACAAGAACATCAACGCGCTCGCCGTCATGACCGCGCTCTTTCTCCCGCCGACGCTCATCACCGGCATCTTCGGCATGAACACGTCCGATCTGCCGATGACTCAATCCCACCACGGCTCGTTTTGGGCCATCGGCCTGGCCCTCGCGGCCGCGGCCGCCGCCTATCTCCTGCTGCGCCGCCTGGGTATCATCCGTCGGTAGGCCGCCACCGATAGATCCAGTCGACCTCGCCGAGGATCAGGCGCTCGCCGGCGACCCGCAACGCCAAGTCTCGTACGGCGGCCATGGCGCCAGTGAAGTGATAGCGATTGCCGGTCAGCGTCGCGGCAGCAGCCACCCTCGCCACCCTGCTCTTGCGCTCCATTTCATATCCCTTCAGCGCGGACGCCACATCGATTGTCGACGATAGCCGGTGTGCAATCACTGCTGCATCTTCTATGGCCATGGCCGCACCCTGCGCGAGAAACGGCAGCATTGCGTGAGCCGCGTCTCCCAGAAGTGCCAAGCGACCATGCACCCACGAACCGCTGGCATCGACGCGCATCAACGAAAATTTCTGCCAGCGTTCGGGAATGGCAACAAGCGACCGCACGCGCGGCGACCACGCTCCAAAACACCGGGCAAGTTCCAGCCGATCGCCATCCACGCCCCACCCCGGATGATCAGCGACTTCCTCCACGACGGCGACCAGGTTGACGTCCGCGCCGCCGCGGACCGGATAGCAGACCAGGTGCCCGGCCGGGCCAAGCCAGGCGCTGACCACGTCCGGCGACGCAAGTTCGCCCACCGCACCTGCGGTCGCCAACGCACGCCAGGCCGTACGATCGGCAAAGGCGAACGGCAGCCCGCCCGGAACCAGCCCGCGCATCGTCGAGCGAACGCCGTCCGCGCCGATCACGGCGTCAAATGACTCTTCGCTCAGTGCGCCACCGAGGATCCTGACCTCGCCGTTGCCGTCGATATGCGCGGTCGACGACACCCCGAGATGTAGTTCAACGGAAGGCTGACGCCGCGCGGCGTCGAGCAGCACCTGCTGGAGATCGGCGCGATGAATGACCAAGTAGGGCGTGCCATACCGGGCCCGAAAGATTGCTCCTGGCAATGCCGCGAGAGCCGCGCCGGTTAGCCCGCTGCGTACCACGATCGCGGACGGCTCCACGGCGACGGCCGCCAGCGCTTCGCCCAGGCCGAGCTGGAGCAAAACCGACGTTGCGTTCGGAGAGAGCTGAATCCCCGCCCCGATCTCGCTGAACGCCTCAGCGCGCTCGATGATGTGAACCTCAAATCCGCGCTGGCTGAGCGCCAGCGCCGCGGTTAGTCCGCCAATGCCGGCACCAACGACCAGAACCCGGCGCCGCGGTGTACCTGCCGGATCGCTGCGCTGGCTCACGCCGTCGCTGCGGTCAGGCCGCGAGCTCGCGATAGAGGTGGCCCGGAGGAACCGTGTCGATCGCCTTGAGCGACGGATCGTAACGGTACAGCGTCGAACAATACGGGCAGACCTTTTCGTCGTCCGCGCCCATATCCAGGAACACATGCGGATGGTCGTAGGGCGCCGAAGCGCCCACGCACATGAACTCCTTCACGCCAATCGTAATGACGTGGACGCCTGCGTTGTTCTGAAAATGGGGAATGGCGTGACCGGCCATGGATGCACTCCTGAGCTGGTCGGACGATAGCCGAAGCTCTCGCGGCGCGATAGCGCAATTTGGCTGAAAACGGTTCAATTGCGACAGAAACCAAGCTCGGAAAGATACTCGTAAGAAATATCGCCAGATATATCTTGACGCCTCGACCAGCTCAGATTATCTATGTCGTACGACATAACGTACGGAGATAATTATGCATCCACATTGGCATCATGGCGACGCGAGCGATTGGCAGTTTTCGGGCGGTGGCCCGGGAGGGGGCAGAGGCTGGGGCAAGCCCGGCGGCAGGGGCGCCCGGGGCTTTGGCGGCGGGTTCAGCGGGCGCGCCTTTCGCGTTGGCAAGATGCTTGCCGATGGCGATCTGCGCATCGTGGTCCTCGCCCTTATCAGTGACGGTCCCCGCCACGGCTACGATATCATCAAGGCGCTCGAGGAACGGTCACACGGCGTCTACAGCCCCTCGCCCGGCGTGATCTACCCCACGCTGACTTACCTTGAGGAAGCCGGCTACGTATCGGCAACCGCCGAGGGCAACAAAAAGACGTACGCCATCACCGAAAGCGGCAAGGCCTATCTCGAGGAAAACCGCGACGCGGCCGACTTGGTTCTCGACGGACTTGAACGGTTCGGCCGCAAGATGGCGCAGGCTAAGGCCTGGTGGGACGGCGAAAGGCAGGGCGGCCGCAAGGAGCGCGACCGCGACATTCCGGGCGTCATTGAGGAAGTGAACGACGCCCGCCGCGATTTGAAGGCGGCCATTGCGGAAGCGCTGCAGGACGCCGGCGAGGATATCCAGCGCCGGGCCGCCAAGGCGATGCGCGACGCCGCCCAGACGATCAGGAAGGCGACCAAGAGCGACGTCATCGACCTCTAGAGCAATTCCAGGAAGAGTGGATTCCACTTTTCCGTCCGGAATTGCGCAAGGCAAAGGAACCAAGAGCAATTCCCGATTCAGTCAAATCGGGAATTGCTCTGGGAGCGCGGCAGTATCATTGCCCAGGCCGTGCCCCCCTCAAGCTCGGGGGCACCGCCGGGTGCAACGTTTGGCCGTCTGGCGGCTTTCTGGAAGCACTACCAGATGGGGCTGGCCGAATCCGAAAATCCGGCTAGATAGTGCCGCAGTCGCCATCAGGCGGCGCTTTGTGATCCGGGATATAGTCACGTGGATACGCCTGCCGCAGGTGGCGCCGTCGCCGCCAAGAAGAGCGCGACCGTCTTTACGATTCTCTCGGCGATCAGCATTGCCCATCTCCTCAACGACGTCATCCAGTCGCTGCTGCCGGCGATTTATCCGGTCCTCAAGAACTCCTTCGCATTGAATTTTGCGCAAATCGGCCTGATCACGTTCGTCTTTCAGGTCACCGCGTCGCTGCTCCAGCCTCTGGTCGGCATCTATACCGATCGTCGCCCGATGCCGTACTCGCTGGCGGTGGGAATGGTGCTCAGCCTCTGTGGGCTGTTGCTGCTTTCGGTCGCCCCGACTTATGCACTTCTGCTCGTGGCCGCCGCCCTCGTCGGCACCGGTTCGTCGATTTTTCACCCCGAGTCCTCGCGTATCGCTCGTATGGCGTCGGGCGGCCGCTTCGGTCTGGCCCAATCCATGTTCCAGGTCGGCGGCAACTTCGGTCAGGCGCTGGGGCCGCTGCTCGCCGCGCTGATTGTTGTTCCCGGCGGACAGCACAGTGTTGCGTGGTTCTCGATCGTCGCCATCGCCGGGATAATCGTGCTGTGGAATGTGGGCGGGTGGTACAGCGCACAACCGCGTCCCGTCAGGCGAGCCGGAGCTACCGCTCGACACGAAAGCCTCTCCAGCAGACAGGTAACGACCGCAATCGTCGTTCTTGTCCTCCTGATCTTCTCGAAGTTTTTCTATCTGGCGAGCATCACCAGCTACTACACGTTCTATCTGATCGAGCGTTTCCACGCGCCAGTTCGGACTGCACAGGTGCTGCTGTTCGTTTTCCTGGCCGCCACTGCTGTGGGCACCTTCATCGGGGGCCCCATCGGCGATCGCATCGGCCGCAAATACGTGATCTGGGTATCGATCCTGGGCATCCTGCCCTTCACCCTCTTATTGCCTTACGTTGGCCTGATACCGACCGTGATCCTCACCGTCGTGATCGGCCTTATCCTCTCGTCGGCCATGCCCGCGATCATCGTGTTCGCGCAGGAACTGCTGCCGGGAAAAATCGGCATGGTCTCCGGCATCTTCTTCGGGCTGGCGTTTGGAATGGGCGGGCTGGGCGCGGCCGCACTTGGCTGGCTCGCCGACCAGACCTCGATCATCTTCGTCTACCACGTGACCGCGTTCCTGCCGGCAATCGGCCTGCTCACCGTGTTTCTGCCCGATATCGAAGGGCCGATGAGCCACGGGAAGATGCGGGTCGCGGAGCCTGTCCTTCCGAAAGCCTGAGCTGCGCCTCAGGCGCCGTGGCTTCGCGGATAGCGGCTGACGGCCGGTGGCTGCCAGCCCGTGAGCGCGCCCTCGCGCGGTTGAAAGATCTCGACCTTGAGCGGATAGCACCGTGCCTGGTCGTCCGAATGGCTGGAGCTGCAGTCGCCGCCCGGGCATGCGGACAGCGCGCCGAGGAGGTCAATCTCAGCGAAGAACTCGATGAAGTCGCCGGGCCTCACCGGACTGGCCTTCATGAAATACTGATGCGTGTCGCGGGTGAAACCCGTGCACATGAAAACGTTGAGCACGTCGTGCACGTGCCGCTCCGCCTCGATCAGCGGCATGTTGAAGGCATCGGCCAGCGCCCGCGTCAGATTCGAGTGGCAGCAATGATGGTACGGCACGCCCTTGAGCAGCATGTTGGTGTAGGGATCGCAGCGCGTGCCGATAACGTCGTGCACGCCCGCTCCATCGCCGTCGAAGCCGTACCAGTCGAGCGTGTTGTCGGTGATCGTCGCCATTGGACGCAGCGCCGGCAATGTACTCCACAAGCGGTTTCCAGTGGTGAGGTGGGTGGCGTGCAGCGCCCTCGTCTTGCCGCTGAAAAAGCGCTCCGAAAGATCGTGGGCGTTCCAGAGATTAAGGTCGCCGACCTGCGAACCCTCGACGCTGACGATGCGGAAGAAATGTCTAGCCGGCACACGGAACGATCGCCCGTCGCGCGGCGGGACGATCAGCTCGGAGACTTTCGTCACGCCGTCGCGGGCGGCGTCGTAAAATGCTCCGTCGAACGGCGGCAGCTTGTCGACCGCGTAGACGACAACCGGGACCGCGTTGCGGCGGACGGCAGCATCAGAAGGTGGAATGGTGCGAGGCGGCATTACTATCTCCCTCGTCATTCCGGCGAACGCCGGAATCCACCGCGAACGGTGGGCACAAACGTTTCGTCATTCGCACTCGACCATCTGCGTCAAGCTTGGCGGCCGCCACCACGGCCTGCGATGGCCCCCTGCCTCCGCCGGGGTGACGAAAAAATCCGGGCCTCACCCGTCCTTCTTCAGAAACTCGGCGAATGCGTCCTTGTAGTCGGGATGCCAGCGCGACAGTGGAGGCCGGTTCTCGGTAATGTCCTGCGCGGCCCAGGCGATGCGCTTGCGGTCGAGATCGCTTGAAACGTCGTTATCGGGGCAGATGATGTAGAAGTCGCCGATCCCCATGCGCTCGAGCAACATGTCGATGGCCTGCTCCGGCCGCCACGCGCCGGCGGGCTTCTCGATGCGGCCATGCGCCGTCATCGGCGTGTGCACCCACCCCGGCACAAACAGATGCGCGCTCACCGCACAGCCCGGCGTGTTGCGCAGCGTGTGCTGAAGGCCCTCGGCGATGACCTTTACGCCCGCTTTCGAGACGTTGTAGGCGGTATCGCCGGGCGGCGTCGTGATGCCCTGTTTCGAGCCGGTATTGATGATTGCACCCGGCCGACCCTGAGCGATCATCACGGGCGCGAAAACATGAACGCCGTTGATCACGCCCCACAAGTTGATGCCAAGCACGCGCTCCCAGCCGGCGTAGTTGTCGAACGGACCACCGCCGCCCTCGACGCCCGCATTGTTCATCACCACCGCAATATCGCCGAATGCGGTGAGTACGCGCTGACACAGACGTTCGACATCGTCCTTCTTCGACACGTCGGTCTGCACCGCTATGACGTCGCCATTGCCAGCGGCCATGACGTCCGCCTTTGCAACGTCGAGTCTCGCCGCATCGACGTCGGCGATGGCAACCTTGAGACCGAGCCCTGCAAAGCGCACGGCCGCCGCAAGACCGATGCCGCTTGCGCCACCCGTGATGACAGCAACGCGGCCCGCGGCAATGGCGGGATGACTGGACATAATTCCGCGACCCCTACCCTGCCGTCTCCTGGGCGATGGGCGGCTGGAAACTGTAGCCCATGTCCCAAGGGAAATAGATCCAGGTGTCCTGGCTGACCTCTGTCACGAACGTATCGACCAGAGGACGGCCGGCAGGCTTCGCGTAGAGCGTGGCGTAATGCGCCTTCGGCACCATGTCGCGGACGAGCTTGGCCGTCTTGCCGGTATCGACGAGGTCGTCGATCACCAGAATTCCCGCGCCCTCCCCTCCGGCAAGCGCGACGATGTCCTGCGCGATGGGCTTCAGAACCTTCAGCCCGCCCTGCTCCTTATAGTCATGATAGGACGCGACGCAGACCGTCTCGATCAGCCTCAGACCGAGTTCCCGGGCGATAATCGCCGCCGGCACAAGTCCACCGCGCGTGACGCACACAATTGCCTGCCAGCCCGGCTTCTGGCCGGCCAGGCGCCACGCCAGGGCCCGTGAATCGCGATGAAACTGGTCCCATGAAACCGGAAATGCCTTGTCCGACCGAGGATCGGCCATGTCCCTTGCTCCCCCGTATATTCGCAAACTGCCGATAAAGCGCCCGACGCGCAACCGCGCCACCGCCCTCGACAAGACTTCCATCCGTCCAAAATGGCCGACCCCGCCTAAGCCTCGCTGATCTGTGCCCGCAGATGCGCCAGCATCGCTTCGACCGCCAGGACAGCCTCCGCCAGCCGCGCCTCGTCGCGCGACCGCACAACCAGGGTAGTCGTGTAGCCAATACCCTCTCTAAAGCCGGGATAGCTGCCCATGACCACATCGGGAAAGCGGGCCTGCAACGCGCCGAAGGGCGTTGCAATATCGCCCTCCTTCAAGCCGGCCTCGATCGATCGGGAGATCATTTTACGACCGGTCGGCAGCGTCGGCGCGAGTGCATCGAGCATGGCCTGCATGATCGCCGGTACGCCCGCCATGACGTGGACGTTGCCGATGGTAAACCCGGGTGCCTTGGAAACAGAGTTTGCGATCAGGGCGGCACCGGCCGGGATGCGCGCCATCCGTAGTCGGGCCTCGTTGAGATCAGGCTTCGGAATTCGCTCAAGCAGCATATCGACAGCACGCTGATCGACGTCGATCGTCGCGCCGAACGCCTTCGCGATGGCGTCAGCAGTGATGTCGTCATGGGTTGGCCCGATGCCGCCAGTGGTGAAGACGTGGTCGTATCGATGCCGTAAAGCGTTCACCGCAACGATGATCTCCGCTTCGATATCGGGGACCACGCGCACCTCCTGCAGGTCAATGCCGATGTTCGTGAGGTATTCGGCGATGTAGCCGATGTTCTTGTCCTTGGTCCGGCCGGACAGTATCTCATCGCCGATGACCAAGACGGCGGCGGTGACGACGCCGCCCGTATCGCCTGTTCCGGACAAAACTGTTTCAACCCCATCTGAGACCGTTTTCACGAACACCATAGATAGAATATCAGAGCGGTTTGGCCAGAGTCCGCGCCGCGCGCAATGTCCCGCCCAATCGTAGCAGACAAGAATGCTTTTCCCCTCTCCCTTGATCGAGGCACGGCTGCTGCGGCGTTACAAGCGGTTCCTCGCTGACGTGGCCTTCTCTGACGGCAGTACCGCAACGGCTCACGTCGCCAATCCGGGCTCAATGATCGGGCTCGCCGAACCGGGCATCCGGGTCCTGCTGTCGCGATCCGAAAATCCGGCACGCAAGCTCCCCTGGTCGCTCGAACTGGTCGAAGCAAACGGGGCGCTCGTCGGGGTCAACACCGCTCACCCGAACCGGCTGGTGGCGGAAGCAATCGTCGCCGGCGGGATCGCCGAACTGACCGGCTATGCGACCCTGAGGCGCGAGGTCGCTTACGGACGCAACTCGCGCATCGACATTCTGCTCCAGGACGGCGAACGACCGGATGCATACGTCGAGGTCAAGAACGTCCACCTTTCGCGCCGGCCGCCGCGTGCCGAGTTCCCCGACTCTGTCACCACCCGCGGCGCCAAGCACCTCGACGAACTGGCGCGGATGGTCTTCGCCGGCAACCGCGGCATCATGGTTTACCTGGTCCACCGCGGGGACTGCACTGACTTCAGCCTTGCCCGCGACATCGACCCGGCCTACGGCGCCGCCTTCGACCGCGCGAAGAATACGGGTGTCGAGATGCTTGCTTACGGCTGCCGCGTCACTACCAGCGAAGTCAGCCTTTCGACGCCGCTCCAGATACGCGAATAGACCGTCGCGACTTGCGCGCAGCGCGCAAAATCGCCATATGCTGGGACATCATGGTTCACTATGTCGACGCCACTTTGGTGCCCGTGCGCAATGACGGGCAGATCAAGCTATACGGATCGGCCGATTTTGCCGGCATGCGTAGGGCCGGCCGCCTGGTCGCCGATTGTCTTGACGCGGTTGAGGAAATCATCCGTCCTGGCCTGCCGACCATCGAGATCGACCGCTTCATTTACGATTTCGCGCTGGCCCACGACGCCCTTCCGGCGACGCTTGGCTACAAAGGCTACATGAATTCGACCTGCGTTTCGGTCAACCACGTCGTCTGCCACGGCATCCCTGGCGAAAAGCCGCTCCATGACGGCGATATCGCCAACATTGACGTCACGCTGATCGTCGACGGCTGGCACGGCGACTCAAGCCGCATGGTGGTGGTTGGCGAGGTGAAGCGCGCTGCCGAGCGACTGGTCGAGGTGACCTATGAAGCCATGATGCGCGGCATCGCCGTCATTCGTCCGGGCGCGACGACCGGCGACATCGGGCACGCCATTCAAGAATATGCGGAAGGCGAGCGGTGCAGCGTCGTGCGCGACTTCTGCGGTCACGGCGTCGGCCGCTTGTTTCACGACGCACCGAATATCTTGCATTACGGCAGCGCTGGCGACGGTGTCGTGCTCAAGCCTGGCATGATCTTCACCGTCGAACCGATGATCAATCTTGGCCGCCCTCACGTTAAGGTGCTGCCCGATGGGTGGACAGCGGTAACACGTGATCGCTCCCTTTCGGCGCAGTTCGAGCACACCGTAGGCGTAACGGAGACGGGGCACGAAATCTTCACACTGTCCGCCAGGCATCGAGAAGTCGATCGCACCGCATGAGCGGCTTCGGCGAAAAGGGTGCCGGCCAGCCGCATGTCGGTGAGGAGCCACACTTTCATGGCCATCGCGAAAGACTGAAGCAGAGATTCACAGACGCCGGCGTGGCAGTGCTTCAGGATTACGAACTGCTTGAGCTCTTGCTGTTCGAGGCGCTTCCCCGGCGTGACACGAAGCCGATTGCCAAGGCGCTTCTCGCCCGCTTCGGAAGTTTCTCCGAGGTCCTCGCCGCCCCGGCCGGACAGCTGCGCGAAGTCGCAGGCGTCGGCGAGCGGACGGTACACCATCTGAAGCTTTGCCTCGCCGCGGCCCAGCGTTTTGCCCGCGACCGCATCCGGGAAGCGCCTCTGCTCGATTCT
>Ga0265340_10001356_pt1 | contig 14040 bp, 12 predicted proteins | sample 4CB225metaG_FD_202082 | JGI IMG/M metagenome (GOLD analysis project Ga0265340, IMG submission 202082) | Rhizosphere microbial communities from Carex aquatilis grown in University of Washington, Seatle, WA, United States - 4-CB2-25 metaG | ecosystem: Host-associated > Plants > Roots >...
AACCACGATCGACTTGCCGGTAGTTTTCACTCCGCAAACTCGCGCAGAGTACATCATGGTTCCTTTACCCGCACCGGCAGACGAACGTTCGCAAATATGCTTCACGTATCGTTGACAGACCTCGCGATAGTCGACGATTCCAGCATCGGGAACGTGTAGAGCACCAACCCCGGTCGCATACGGTTCAAGCGAATGAAGCTCGTCTACAGTAATTCGGGAGGCCTTGACGCCGTTGAGTTTGGCACGCTCTTCAAGCGTTTGTAATCGTTCAAGGTCTGCGTCGTCCAACGCTACGATGACCTTGCCACAAACGTCATGGGCAATTCCTTCGGTCATACAGAATTCGATCATAGCCTGCCGTCCGGTGCGACAGAGTTCCGCTTTCAAGGAGCCTGGCTTATAGTAAATGCCCGAATGGAGTACACCCGAGTTGCGCCCCGACTGATGATTCGCCGGCCCCGCTTCCTTTTCGACAACGACGATGTTGAGACTGGGATCGCGACGACTCAATTGGTAGGCTGTGGCCAAACCAACGATCCCGGCGCCAATTACTGTTATGTCTGCGGTTTGCATTTCGTCGCTTCGCCTTGGTTTTGCGGTGTTCACCCGCCGAGTTAGATGCCTCGAACGCACCAAAATCGATGCTAACATTGCCCGACGCGTTCAGGCAGGGTAATTTACGTTGGACCACATTATTTCGAATCGTTTACGGCAGCGAGCGCATACGCTTCAGCGTATTTGTTGCACCTTCAACAAGGTGACTGCGGTTCGCCTTGACGATTAACAACGCCACAGTAGGCTCAAGGAACCGCATCGCCGCGCAATGGAGCTGCTTTAATGACTACCGATTCCGAACCGTTGGTTAGTGTGGTCACGCCCTTCTACAACACCGACGCTTATCTTGCGGAATGTATCGAAAGCGTTTTGGCGCAAAGCTACCGAAATTTCGAATACATTCTCGTAGACAATCAAAGTACCGATAAATCAAGAAGCATTGCGGAACACTACCAGTCTAGAGACCAGCGCATTCGACTGTCACAGACGCCAAGTTTCTATACGCAGGTGCAGAACTACAACTTCGCATTGCAACAAATCTCACCCCAAAGCCATTACTGCAAAATAGTGCAGGCCGATGATTGGCTGTTCCCTCGGTGTCTAACTGAGATGGTACGATTAGGCACAGCGCATCCAAGTGTAGCCCTGATTGGTTCGTACCATTTGCAGAGTAAATGTGTCTTGGGCACCGGCATTGATTTTTCCGAGTGCGTAATCCAAGGCAAAGAAGCGTGTCGTCGGCACTTGCTTGAGGAGTTCTTTCTATTCGGATCGCCGACCACCGTCATGTACCGCTCTGATGTTGTTATATCGCGTCAACCATTCTATTCAGAGGGGCGGTTACATGAAGACACTGAGGCAGCCTTTGAAATTCTGGCTACCTGCGATTTCGGATTCGTGCATCAGGTCTTGAGTTCTGTACGAACACAGGACGCCTCAATCACGGGCACCAGCCGCGATTACAACCCAAATGTGCTGGACCACCTTATCTGCCTTAAACTCTACGGCCATCAGTACTTGACCCGTACCGAATACTCGCGAGAGTTGGCGGGAGCCAGACGACACTACTACCGTGGGCTAGCCGATGCCTGGCTGGCGCGCCAGGGCAAGGAGTTCTTTGACTACCATCGCAATGGCCTGGCCACGATCGGAGAAGAACTTGACCGAGGACGAATGTTTCGACACGCTTTGATTGCTCTGATTGACAAGTCACTTCGTCTCGGTGAAGCAGCATCATCTATCGCTCGATCTGCATTGAATTCCCGAAGAAACCGTTGAATCCTTGGAAAATCAGGTGACTCTCATGCCCATGTTCTCCGTGGTGATACCAACGTACAATCGGCAGGAACACCTGCAGCGAGCTCTCGACTCTGTGTTTGCACAGCAGTTTGATGATTACGAAGTCATTGTCGTAGACGATGGTTCCACGGATGACACAAGGTGCATGCTGGCTGAGCTCGGCGAGAAAGTTAGGACCATTCACCAGGAAAATAGCGGACCATCGGTAGCTCGTAATGCGGGAGTGCGACTAGCCTCCGGCAAATATGTTGTTTTCCTTGATTCGGATGACAGGTGGTACCCCTGGACGCTGCAGGTGTTCGCCCGCGTGGCAGCAGATTATGGCTACCCAGGCTGGCTATACGGGGGCTACGTAAGCGCCAATGACCGAACATCGGTTAACTTGGAAGAGGGTCGCAAAATTGCTGCCACCCACTTTGCCGACTACGCCACAGCTGCGCAGGAGGACGGATTGATGCCTTTGCCAAGCGGGGTTGCGATGTCGCGAGAACTCTTTTTGGAAATGGCCGGCTTCTGCAACGACTTGCCCGTCGCAGAAGACATCGACTTGTGGTTCCGCGTTGGTCCGGTTACGGATTTCGTTCGCGTTGACGCTCCACCATTGTACGAGCGAGATGCGAATTCGGGCAATTTATCCGTTGATATAGGCCGCTCGTACGCGGGTATTTTGGAAATTGTTAAACGTGAGCGCCATCACGTTTATGTTGGCAGCGGAGCGTGGCAATTCACTCGTCGCGCGATCATTACCCGACAACTGCTCCAGTACGCCCACATTTATCGAATGAAGCGTGACGTGCGTCGAGCGGCGCGATTCTATTTAGAAGTATTCCGTTTTCAACTCCAGTCAGGATTTCGCGAACCATCCTTCGGTGGCCGACGGAATCGCTTCTTGCTCAATTTCCCGATAATTTTGGCATGTCCTGAGCTGTACCGCCGTCTTCGTAGCGTCGTTGCGGATCCACAGGGAGCCGCCGATTCAGGTCACATCGATCGAGGCTGACATTGCCAGAGGTTACCCCAGCACTCCTGGCTACGTCGTTCCGCCTTCTTCATCATGCGCCAAGGCTCATTCGCCGCCCGACCTCGATTTCACCTAGGTCTTCTTCCGGCCGAGCAGAACTATTCCTCCACCCAGCCCCAACTTCTCTTTCATCCGTTTCACAACTTTCGGAGTAAATATTCCATTGAGAACCGCATTCACTTTTCGCGAATTAATTATCCGCAATACTCCGCGATTTCCACGAGGCTCAATGCTGTTCATTGAAAGTACTTCAAATTGCTCTGACACGAGTCTTCGCATTTGGCCTGGAGACAGCCATTCTCGAATCTGACCTTGTGCCGGCGCTCCTACGTCAATGCTACGCTCATAGACGAACTTGTTGATGCTCGTGATCACGACATATTTACCGGTGGGCACCAGAGACGCCATCTTGCGCAAGAAACGGGGTTGGTCTGCCACGTAAAACAAGGTTTCTACGCAGACCAGCACATCGAACGGATTTGTACAAAAAGTGTGCTCGTAGAAGTCACCCGCAATAAAGTCTGCGGCGGCAGTCCGCTGCCTAGCGATATCAATCGCTTTCGGAGAGAGGTCAATTGCCGTGACTTTTCCGAATTGGCATAGCTTTTCCGATAGCCAACCCGTGCCACAGCCGATTTCCAAAATGTTGGGGGACTCCAAATTGAGTGTCCGCAATATTTGAAGCACCCGCTCACCGCGGACTCGAATCTCGTCGGAAATTTCGTCGAACGCAACTCCCCGATACTTCGAATTCCATGAATCATAGAAAGCGACTTGCTCTGGAACTGTTGGATTGGTGTTCATTTTGGATTCGTTCGAGTTACCTGCAGCCATTCGGGAGCCCCAAGACGACTAATCGGACGGTATCGGTCGCGGCATCCCGAACAAAAGGTCGTACTGCGTCTCAACGCTCAAGCGGTGACTAGCAACAGCCACTTGGATCTCTTTCCACGCATCCGCGCGTCTCTCCCACAACTGTTGAAGTTGGACTTGTCCTTGGTGGGGATCGAAATCGTCAATGTCCACGCAGTGCTGCGATTGTCGAACATCGGCCATCTGCTGCACGACCTTGCGATCATGTGCTATAGCAAAAACGGGACGTCCAACCACATGTGCTAGTAGCACCCCGTGCAGTCGTGCGGCGACTACGACGTCCGCCTTTCGAATCAGAGCAAGAAGCTCTTCAACAGTTGCAATGCGGGGAGCATATACGCAACCGCATGTTTCGGACGAAGGTTGCAATTCCAATTGTGCTAGTAGCTCGGAGATGGGCACGCGGTCCGCCAGATCCGATGGAAATAGTAGAACTTCCCAACCGTCACGGACGAGTCTATCGACAAAAACAGTGAGCCTTCGAAGATGTTGCTGATAACGCACCGGATCTGCATTCGGCCATATTCGAGGGTCGTGAAATACCATAGGACTCACAGCCACCACACGTCGCTGACTGGGTGCACGAATCGGAAGCGGACTGAAGTCGGTAGGATAAGAATACGCCAGATCGGGGACTACGGGGTCTGTTTGAGTCAGTTCGTCGTATCCAATCAAGCGACGTGACTCGCCGTCACGATATGATCTGTAGTCCGCCGAACCGAGAGCGCGCAGTACAAAACGCCGAGCAACCGTACCTTCGAGCGTCCCAGTTCCCACGCTAAGTACGAGAAATCGAACCTTCTTTCTGCGCGCAAACCGCGCCCAACGCCACAGGGTATATGGATGACCAAAAGGACCTCCCCAATATTCGTCCAGCTGCCCCCCCCCCGTAACGATAAGTGCGTCCAGTTGAGGAATTGCAGATTCGATTCGCAATCGATGGTTCGCCTCCTTTCTGAGTAATTGCAAAGCCAGAGAAATGCTTCGCGCACCAGGCACTGACGCAACAAGCGTACGTAGTTTTGCCTTGGTTGACATTGCCGCGGAGTCCGACTCGTCAATTGCGGTCTCGACCGTGTCGTGAATCAATGACTTGGGAACAATCCAAGGGCTGTAACCACGTACTGGCATGGCAAAACACGTAAATGCGGGAATTCCGTGTCTTTCCCGAGTATCGCTAGGGTTCAGCGTCAGGCCAACGAATTCTGCATCGGGTATTCGTCGGCGAACTCCATGTATCAACGCATCTATGATTGCCGCGTCGCCTAGATTTCCCATGCCCGAGGGACTAAGCAACGCGAATCGCAGCGGTGGACGTCCAGCAGTGGTAATATGCGCGAATCCACGAATGGGATGTTGTAAGGGATGAGCTCCATGTGGAGAAGGCCGCTTCATGTTCAAAATCCGTTCCTGAAGACACATCGACGCTTGAGATCAACCATCTGACTTTTACACCGGCATGCACTTTGTGTGCGCCGCGATTGCGCCGAGAAAAGTGACGGCTACGCCCCGAATTTTTCCTGGCTGATGACCACTGGCTCTAGGTGTGCGACCCCACGAACATCGGTGTCCGTGTTGACAAAGAAGGTACCCGCCGGAATTCGGGTGTCATAGTTCTCTTGCGTGTCATATCGGTAGACGTAGATTCCCAAATGATAGGCGCCAGGTACCAGGTGAAGATTTAACCCAAATGTTGCAACAAATCGTTCACCCGCTGCTAGGTTGACTGGCTTTTCTCCCAAGCGTTGTGTTGAGGTGTCAAAGACGCCATACATTTCGTCATTTCGGCATTCAATCACGATAGCCAGTTTTTGGACCGCCCTATTGGCAGTAATTTCAACTTCCGCGATCATGCGTTCTGGGGCTCGGAATTGAGCACATTCCACACCGTTCGCATTTCGAATAGTCACGCGCGACACGTAAACCGATTTGTCGTCCGAGCTCACCGGTGGACTCGTCCCCCTCTCTACATAGGCCCTAACGACGTCACTAGTGGGACCTATCGATATGATCTTCCCGTTCTCGAGCAGCATTGCCCGTTGACATACATCGGCCACAACTGGCAAATTGTGGGACACAAAGACCACGGTCGTGCCACTGCGCATCACTTGACGCATTTTCTCAATGCTCTTGCGTTGAAATAGATAATCACCAACGGACAATACCTCGTCAACCACGAGAACGTCGGGGTTCACGTGTGCCGCCACCGCGAAGCCAAGTCGGGCATACATACCCGAAGAGTAGCGCTTTACTGGAGTGTCCAGAAATTCCTCAAGTTCAGAAAACGCGACGATCTCGTCAAATTTGGACCGAATCTCAGCCTTGGACATTCCGAGAATCGTGCCGTTCAAGTAGATGTTGTCGCGCCCAGTAAGATCTTGATGAAATCCGGCTCCGACCTCTATCAGTGCAGAAAGTCGCCCCCTCACGATGAGTTCGCCACTCGTGGGCGCAAGAATTCCGCATAGGTGTTTGAGAAGCGTACTTTTTCCGGCCCCGTTATGGCCAATAACTCCAAATGCCTCACCTTGTGCAATCTGAAAATTGAGGTCTCTAAGCGCCCAAAATTCTTTGTCCGCTAGCTGCTTACCAGCCACGGTGCGCTTGGCTAGCGCAGGAATCAAATCGCGAAGTGAGTTGTAGAATTCTCCTTTTCTGAATTTCTTACAGAGATCTTTGGCCTCGAGGACAATTTCGGACATTGGAACTAGATACTTTCAGCGAATTTGGGCTCGAGGCGTTGAAACATGATTGGCGCGGCAAAGCCGAGGAGTAGCGAAACGCCAGCGCTGTAGGCTAGCCACATCAGATTGGGCGTGTGTCCCTGAATGATGCAATTGCTCAATCCTTCGAGTATTGGAGCGACCGGATTCAGCATCAGTATCCAAGCACGCTTGCCGAACATGCTTGTGTCGTAGAACACGGGTGTAAAAAAGATGGCAAACGTTAGGATCACTTCCACAAGATACTTCACATCTCTGAAGAACAGATTGGCAGCTGAAAGAATAAGCGCCAATCCGGAGACCTGAATCACGAGCAGTGCGATTAATAGCGGCACCCATGCCAGTTGGAGCGTGATGGCGACCGGTGAGAGTATCCACGCTGCTATCACAACCGTAGACGCTATGGCTGCATCAAAGAGTTGAGAAATCACAGACGACAGCGGAAAGACTGCCCGGGGGAATGCAATCTTGGTGACGAGGTTTGCGTTATTCGATAGGCACTGCGTCGAAGATCGAATTGACGATACAAAGAACGCCCAGGGGACCGACTTCACGGCCACCCCAAGTACTGCCGCAAAGCGCACCGTCCCACCAGTAACTTGGGCAAGTGCTATTTTCACCAGCACCCCAGCCGAGGTAATAAGTAGAGGCATAAGTATAGCCCAAAGGAAGCCCATAACGGATTGCTTGTACTTAACCGTTATGTCACGCCAGCTCAGCATATAAAGCAAATACTTGTGGCGACGCAGGAGACGTATCAGCGCTAACATCAGGGCACCATCACGACGATCTTGTGGGCGTAGACAACTCGGGTGTGTAAAATAACATTTACGCAAGGCGCTAAAATACTTCGGAACTCGCGTCGTCCGCGCGTAGCGGACACGATCGGTGAAGCTGGCTCTGTTACTTGAATCCCACTGGGCATTTTGCGGATCCTACTGATCCCAGCTGCCGAGTCCAGTTAAAGCTCGATTCTCGAAAGCGCTGGCTTGATTCGGACGAATACCTGGGTAAATTAGGAACGGTTTGCGCATTGCCATGTGAACAAGATGGTTTCGTCACGTGACGCCATTGCAGGCCACAATACCCATGCAGATCAGAGGCTCCGGAATGATGGGGAATTTCGCGCGGGCCCACGTCCACCTAACGGCCGGAAATGGTGGCATATAGACCCGTGTGCGGTTATAAAGTGGAGATGCCTGTTTTGTCGCTAGGCAATTTCATTGGCGCTAGCCGCATGACCGAATTGGTCAACTTAACCCGAGCCTTCGCGGCGACACTGGCTTACGTCGCGCCGTGTTACATTTTTCTTCTACTGGTTGGAGCTTGTCATTCGGAGCGAAACACTTCTCGCGCGCCTACTGCAACTGGTAGTACCGCAGCGAGAAGTGGTCAGATATCGAGCGGGGGATCGTCGTATGCTTTGGGTGGAACAACGGGTGTTGGAATGTCGGATCTGGGCGGGGCAAGCAGTCAGGTTACCAGCAGCGCAGATGCCGGGAAAACGTCCGCATACCCTCTGAAGGTCGGCCCCGGCTCAAGGTATTTGGTTGATCAAAATGACCAGCCTATGTTCTGGGTTGGGGATGCTGCTTGGTCTCTCATCACACAACTCAATGACACAGATGCGGCATTGTACCTCGACGATCGTAGGTCAAAGGGCTTCAATGTGTTGCTCGTGAATTTGCTCGAGCACAAGTTCTCGTCAAAAGCGCCAGCTAATTTTGCAGGTGACGTGCCGTTCACGGGATCACCGTTTTCAACGCCGAACGAGGCCTACTTCGCTCACGCAGATAAGACGATTCAGGCTGCCGCACAGCGGGGAATGCTGGTTTTGCTCGATGCACTGTACCTGGGCTACAATTGTAGCGACGAGGGGTGGTGCGCTGAAGTGCAAGCGGCCTCCTCTGCTGATATGACCACATGGGGACAATTCCTCGGTGACAGATTCAAGAACGTGGACAACATCATGTGGGTGATTGGCGGGGACACGGATCCGACGCCTGTGAGGAGCAAAGTGAGTAGCGTGGTGGACGGAATTCTATCGAAAGATACGCGACACCTCTTTACCACACACAACCAGCGAGGGGCGATGACGATCGACTCGTGGCCCAATAGTCTGTGGCTCACCATTAACAATGTCTATACGGATTCAATGACGTATGTGCTCGCCAGGTCTGCCTATCAACGCGCACCAGCAATGCCTTTCTTCAACATCGAGGCCTACTACGAAAACGAGCACTCCATGAATCCTCAGACCCTTCGAGCTGAGGCGTATTGGACGGTACTTGCAGGTGCGATGGGTTACATATTCGGGAATTGTCCAATTTGGCATTTCGGCTCGTCGAGTACCTGGTGTGGCACGACCGATTGGAAGTCAGCTTTGAACGCGCCAGGATCACTAGGTATGTATTACTTGGCCAGATTGATGTACTCGCGCGCGTGGCATACATTGGTCCCTGACTGGGACCACACGGTGATGACCGCTGGCTACGGCACGTTTAATGTAATTGACTACGCGACCACAGCGCGCACCATTGACGGGGCCACAGTTATTGCGTACTTACCAACCAATCGAACAGTTGCGTTCGACATGAGCAAGGTCAGCGGATCCCAAGCCAACTGCTGGTGGTACGATCCCTCGAACGGCGTTGCGACTTCGATTGGAACGTTCCCAACATCAGGTACTAAAGCCTTCACCGCCGATGGAAGTCATGACTGGGTGATCGTCATCGACGACGGTTCAAAGGGATTTCCTTCGCCGGGCACGACTAAATAGTGCAACGGACAGTTGGTTCGGTTGGAGCCCTGAGAGACGATCAAGCCGTTGAAGCGAATCGGTAACCGGGTGAACTAAAAGAGTAACTTTCGCACAAATTGAAGATGCTCCTTTTGGGTGGCCGAGCGACCGGCGATCTCAGCGGGTTGCCCGATGTCCTGCGAGTTCAATCTGTCCGCGCCGCAGGCGTGAAAATTCGGGAATTCTTGAGTCACGTGGTTGCCCCTTGGAATTCATTCAGGGTAGAGGTTCGATCATTGGTGCGGTGGCGACTCGGAACGTATCTGCGCTGCTTGAGATGTAGCCGAAGTGATCTGCGACCTAGCTTGGTAAACAATATCTCGGTGCGCGAGGAAGACGGTTGACTATTGACTCAATTATGAGTTCTTGTCGAGACACGCGAGGTTAACGACATGAAGGTAGTGCTATTTTGCGGCGGACTCGGCACGCGGCTTCGAGACTATTCTGAGCAGATCCCAAAACCACTAGTATGTGTGGGGGCCAGACCAATACTGTGGCACTTGATGAAGTACTACGCGCACTACGGGCACAAGGATTTTATCTTGTGCCTCGGGCATGGTGCCGCGGCGATCAAGGACTATTTCTTGAAGTACAATGAGTGCGAATCGAATGATTTCGTGTTGTCCGAAGGTGGACGCAACGTCGAACTTCTTCGAAAGGACATTGAAGATTGGCGGATCAGCTTCATTGATACTGGGCACAAATCAAGCATCGGAGAGCGGTTGAGGCGGGTTAGGGAGCACTTGGTTGGGGATGAAACTTTCCTGGCAAACTATGCGGACGGGCTTACTGACCTCAATCTCGAAGCTTATGTCCAGGACTTCCTGCGACGCGACAAGATTGCGTGCTTTCTGAGCGTTCCTGCGCCCCATACCTTTCACATCGTGCATGCAGATAGCGAACAGAATGTAACCAAGCTCGAGCACGTGGGCCGCTCATTGGTGCGCATCAACGGAGGCTTTATGGTCCTGCGTCGCGAAATGTTCGATTACATGAAACCTGGTGAGGAACTCGTCATCGAACCGTTTCAGCGGCTCATTGCGCAACGTAAGCTGATCGGCGTACCGTACGACGGGTTTTGGCAGAACATGGACACCTTCAAGGACAAAATCCAGTTCGATCAAATGGTCGAGCAAGGCAATGCGCCCTGGGAGGTTTGGAACCATTAGGGGGCCGGACCACACTCGACCGTTTGAATTCAGAGCTCACGCCGGGCGTCGCAAATTTGTGTCAAGCAAACCTCGTTCTTGTAAGCCCTTAATCGTGCGCAGTCGATAGTACCGCGGACCCAGAAATTCCTCTTTCGTGAGACCTCCATCTCTGTATGCGTGATAAAGTTCTTCAATGCCCTTGCGAAGAGTCCAACTGGGCATATATCCGGGGAGCTTGGTTTCAGCCTTGGTGAAGTCTACGCGGTAATTTCGAGTATCAGGCGAGGCGCCCGGTGCAAACGTGACCTCACAATTTGGGACCACTTCCGCAACCATATTGGCGACTTCGCGAATCCGAAAATTCTCAGTACTGCGACCAATATTGAACGCTTGGTTATGGATGGCATCGATTGGCGCAGTGAGCCCCGCGAGGTAGGCGTTAATTATGTCGCGGAAATGCACGAGTGGTCGCCAGGGTGTTCCATCGCTTTGCAGCAATACTTTCCCAGTAGTAATCGCATGTCCGACCAGGTTGTTCACCACGATGTCAGCCCGTAGTCGTCTGGAAACGCCATAGGCCGTTGCATTGCGAAAGTATATTGGAGAAAATGATGCATCGGCGATTTGCGACACTTCCTGCTCAACGAGCACCTTTGATTCCCCATACGGCGTCACGGGGTGAAAATCGGCATTTTCGTCGAGAGGCAAGTCGCCCCCCGCGCCATAGAGACTGCACGATGACGAAAACAAAAAACGATGTACGCCTGCCGCTTTGGCAGCCCGCGCGAGCCCTACGGATGCATGCTGGTTGATCTCATACGTAATTTGCGGATTGAGATCACTGAGCGGATCGTTCGAAAGTGCCGCAAAGTGCGCGATCGCGTCAAAGCCGTGCAACATGTCGGCCGTGACATCACGAAGATCTACGTTGAGACTTGCCACGTCGTCGGGAGGAGCGCGAAAGTCGCATTCATCGTAGTAGCCGTTGTCGAGCCCCACGACTTCATGCCCAGCTGCGCGCAGGACGGATGTCGCCTCAACGCCAATGTAGCCACGATGTCCAGTTACAAGTACTTTCATGAAATTGCCTCTGTTTGTCTCAGTTGAGCTTGGTTGAGATAACTTACGACTAGTCACCTAGATAATGCATTTGCGCATATGAAAGGCTTCGGCGTAACCGTCGGGAGCGTTACATTCTATTCCGCGCAAAGCCATCAAACCGCGAAAAACCTCCGGCCGAAACCAAGAACGGCTCCTTTGAGTCGCAAAATTGCGCAGCAACATTGCGGTCTTGTTTTCGGCCAGCTCGCGAGAGATGGGCACATAAAGGCTGGGGTGACCGAGATCGCCCTCGTACTTGGGAATCTCGTATTCCAAGATCAAGTGGTTCCGAAAAGTGTTCCATGTGAGCTCAGCAACAAGACGATGGTCTTGATGAACATCGTGGCGATGATGCGTAAAGACGACGTCCGGATCTATTGCCTTTAGCTCCTCGAAACCGTCCTTAATTTGATCGGCCACGTAAGGGAAATAACTCTCGCGATAATTGCGAACAACTACCGTCGCTACGGCTGCTTCCCTCAGTAACTCTGCGGCACTCGAGCGGGCCTCCTGCTCGCGTTGCTGGTTGGACGAAAGTACCACCCAATGTACGGCGCAATTCGGCCGCTCCGATAACAAGCGGAGGATTGTGCCCCCGCAACCGATTTCAATATCATCGCTATGCGCACCAATGCACAACACGCATAACGGAGCGTTGGTGCTGGTGCCGAGCGCCAGTGGCAACATCAAACGACCTGTGCGCCAGGAATTGGCACGATGAAGCGAGCACCCCATTTTCGGGTGTGAGCAAGCTGTGCCATGATTTCGTCTTTGAAGTTCCAGGGTAAGATGAATATGTAATCCGGCTTCACTTCATCAACTCGCGAAGGGTCGAATATTGGAATGTGAGTACCCGGCAGAAACTTGCCTTGCTTGTAGGGGTTTCGGTCTACGGTAAAGTCAATGAAATCTTCCCGAATTCCACAGTAATTCAATAAGGTATTTCCTTTACCCGGGGCACCGTACCCAACGATTCGCTTGCCGTCTCGCTTGATGCCTATCAATAGGTCGAGAAGCTTTCGTTTCGTTTCGCGAACTTGTTCCTCGAATCGAGTGTATGTTTCAATCGATCGGTAGCCGCGCGACTCCTCACGTCCTCGCAATTCGAATAATCGCTGTGTAATTGGATGATTCTTGTCGCTAGCGTGTTTTCCGTAGATGCGAAGGGATCCGCCGTGTGTCCACAGCTCCTCCACGTCAAAGAGTGTAATCCCGTGCCGGGCAAATATGGCTTCAGCACTAATCAGAGAGAAGTACGAAAAATGTTCATGATAGATCGTATCGAATTGATTTTCTTCGAACAGGCGCATTAAGTGAGGAAACTCAATCGTGACCACTCCATGCGGCTTCAACACGATTGGGATACCCGCGACGAAAGAATTCACATCCGGCACTTGTGCGAGGACATTGTTCCCAAGAATTAGGTCGGACTGTTTGCCCTGTTGTGCCAATTGGGTGGCGGTCTCCTCCCCAAAGAACATGAGCTCGGTCTCAACCCCCAATTTTCTAGCTGCTGCCGCCACGTTTGCTGCAGGTTCGATACCCAAACACGGGATGCCGCGTTTGACAAAATACTGTAGCAAATATCCGTCGTTGCTCGCTAACTCCATCACGTGGCTATTGGCGTCGAGCTTCAGGCGATCCGTTATCATTGCTACGTAATCTTCGGCGTGTTTGAGCCAAGCCGTGGAGAACGATGAAAAGTAAGCATATTCGGTAAAGATTTCATCGACCCGCACGTACTCATTGAGCTGTACGAGGAGACACTTTGGACACACCCACACATTGAGCGGATAAAAAGGCTCCATCGCGTCGATTCGATCAGCCGGAACATAGCTCTCGCACAGAGGGGACATCCCCAAATCCACAACTCGGTCGCGGAGTTCCGTCGCACAAAAACGGCATTTAAATGATTTCACAGTGCTCGGGACCATATATAAATTGGATCCGGGGCGCAAGTGGCCATAGCGATTTCCAGGGGGTAGCGATTTCTCCAGGGGAAATCCCATGGCTCGACCCACTTGGGACGGAGACCTGCTCCGCAGAGGGCGCGCCCCGCCAACTACTCCCCAAGAGCAGCTTGATCAATGTAGGGGGAAGCCAATTCTAGTTTTCACTCACGGGTCTTTCGTACCGAGTCAATTTTCGGCTAGGCTTCAGACTGTGCTGTTCGAACCAACACGACTCTCAGGCGCCTGCATCGTGCGACCCGAACCTCGGTTAGACGAGCGAGGCTATTTTACGCGGACTTTTTGCGAGGAGGAATTTGCGAAACACAATTTGCCCACGCGCTTCCCTCAGTGCAACATTTCCCGAAATACCTTGGCTGGAACTCTGCGCGGCATGCACTTTGAACGACCGTTTTCCAGCGAAAGCAAGTTCGTCCGCTGCATTTCAGGTGCGATCCACGATGTCATCATCGACCTCAGGCAGGGTTCACCGACACGTTTCGAATGGATTGGCGCGGACTTGACGCGCGAAAATGGCGTCGGGCTATTTGTTCCGCCTGGGTTCGCC
>Ga0265340_10001357_pt1 | contig 14035 bp, 8 predicted proteins | sample 4CB225metaG_FD_202082 | JGI IMG/M metagenome (GOLD analysis project Ga0265340, IMG submission 202082) | Rhizosphere microbial communities from Carex aquatilis grown in University of Washington, Seatle, WA, United States - 4-CB2-25 metaG | ecosystem: Host-associated > Plants > Roots > Rhizosphere...
ACCCGCCACCTCGATCATCGCCGGTTTCATTTCGATTCTCTGTTCTGCGTGCGGTGCCCTGGCTGATCTTCACGAATCCCTCGATTTGGTTGGCTCGGCTCCCCCATGGAGCCGTGTCCTCGCGCCCTTGTGCAAAGCGTGAGCCACGCGACATCCGCAATTCGGATTGCGAGTCGATCGGCGAGATCGGCCATCAATGATCGCGGAGTCGACTACCGCGTCGTGAGCCCGCGGGAGCGATGGCAAACCCGGAGTCCGAAGCTCCGCTGCCGGCGACATCCGGCCGCTGACTGCGCGCCTGCACGCAGTCACCCGACTCACCTGTCTTTCCAGCAGCAGCGCTGCTTACGTTCGACGGGATATCCCCTGGCATGAGTCGTGCTGGAGATAGCCGCGATGATTCGCTCGGGAGAAACCACGACGTGAGCAAGATTGAACAAGCCATCGAGGCGATCGCGCGCGGCGAGATGGTGGTGGTGGTCGACGATCCCGGCCGCGAGAATGAGGGCGACCTGGTGATGGCCGCCGCCAAGGTGACGCCCCAGGCGCTGGCCTTCATGGTCCGCCACACGAGCGGCGTCATCTGCGCGGCGCTGCCGGCGGCGCGGCTGCAGGCGCTCCAGCTCCCGCTCATGGTGGCCGACAACGCCGAGTCCCAGCGCACCGCCTTCACGATCACGGTCGATGCGCGGCACGGCACCACCACCGGCATCTCCGCCGCAGATCGCGCGGCGACGCTGCGCGCGCTGGCGGATCCCGCGTCCCAGGCGGACGACTTCGTGCGCCCCGGACACGTCTTTCCCCTGCGCAGCCGCGAGGGCGGCGTTCTGGAGCGCCGCGGTCACACCGAGGCCGCCGTCGATCTGGCGCGCCTCGCCGGCCTTCCGCCCTGTGGCGTGCTCTGCGAGGTGATGAACGACGACGGGACCATGGCGCGACCGCAAGAGCTGGCCGCCTTCGCGGAGCGTCACAAACTGGCAATCATCGGCATCTCCGACCTGGTCGCCTACCGCCGGCGTACGGAGACGCTGGTCGCGCCGGTCGCCGAGGCGCGCCTGCCCACCCCACACGGACTCTTCTCCGCGCGCGTCTACCGCGCCCACGACGGGACCGAGCACGTGGCGCTGGTGATGGGCGACGTTCGCGGGCGGGCGGACGTCCTCGTGCGCGTCCATTCTGAGTGTCTGACCGGCGACATCTTCGGATCGCTTCGCTGCGATTGCGGTGGACAGCTCGACGCGGCCCTGGCGCTGGTGGCAAAGGAAGGCCGCGGCGTGGTGGTCTACCTGCGCGGTCAAGAAGGGCGCGGCGTCGGCCTGACCAGCAAGCTACACGCCTACAAGCTGCAGGATCAGGGGCGCGACACCGTCGAGGCGAACCTGGATCTCGGGTTGCCGGTCGACTCCCGCACGTACGACGTCGGTGCTCAGATCCTGGCCGACCTGGGGGTCACCACCCTGCGCTTGATGAGCAACAACCCGGCGAAGTTCGTCGAGCTCGAGGGCTACGATCTGCGCATCGTCGGCCGCGTTCCGTTGCTGGTCACGCCCAACCGCGAGAACATCGCCTACCTGCGCACGAAGCAGCTCAAGCTCGGGCATCAGCTCGAGGTGGTGTAGGGAATCTCGACCGGGAGAGATGCGATGTCACTGATTGTCACCATCACAGGGAGCCCGTCGGCGGGCTCGCGCACGGCGCAGCTCACCGACAACGTCGCCGCGAACCTGCGGGCCCGCGGCTTCGAGGTGGAAGGGATCAACGTTCGAGATCTTCCCCCCGCCGATCTCCTGCACGCCAACGCCGAGTCGAAGCCGCTCGCCCACGCCATCGGCCTCGTGGAGCGGGCCCGCGGCGTGGTGATCTCCTCGCCGGTCTACAAGGCGTCTTACACGGGGATCCTGAAGGCCTTCCTCGATCTGCTCCCCCAGTTCGGGCTGGGGGGAAAGATCGTCTTGCCCTTGATGACCGGGGGAACGACCGCGCACGTGCTGGCGCTCGACTACGCCTTGCGCCCGGTGCTGCTGACGCTGGGGGCGCTGCACGTGGTGACGGGGCTGTTCCTGCTCGACAAATCGATCCTGCCGCGGGCCGGTGGCGGCGTCGATCTCGACGCGGATCTGCAAACGCGGCTGGATACCGTCCTGTCGGATTTCGCCGCCAGCCTGCGACGGCACTCCGACCTCTGAGCGCCCGTCGAGGCCGAGAGCTCTCGAGGCGCGGGTCCGCGCCCCAGGCGTCTGCCGGACGCTCGTCCATTATAAAAGACTCTTGTCTTGTATTCCGCCGGGGATTGTCGTATGGTCTGAAATACGTCATGGCCCGATCGGACACGCGTGAGTTCCTCTCCTCTCTGACCTGTTGAAGCGACGGCCGCCTGCGGTCGTCTGACAGCCAGTCAATGGAAGGGAACAGCATCATGCAGATCGAGATTCACCACCGGGAGTCACGCTAATGCCCGTCCTTACGCTGCCACAGGGCGAAAAGCTGGCGCTGTCGGTGCGCGCCAAGGCGCTGGTCTTCGAGGACCCGAAGTCGCGCGCGCTCCTGGCCCGCATTCAGCAGGTGGCTCCGAGCAGCGCTACGGTGCTCATCGCCGGCGAGACCGGGACGGGGAAAGAGATCGTGGCCCGGCACATCCACCAGCTCTCCAACCGCGCGCACCGGCCCTTCGTGGCCGTCAACTGCGGCGCCTTTTCGGAGTCGTTGATCGAGAGCGATCTCTTCGGCCACGAAAAGGGAGCCTTCACCGGCGCCGCCATCGGCAAGGCCGGATGGTTCGAGGAGGCGGACGGAGGGACGCTCTTTCTCGACGAGATTGGCGATCTGCCGCTGACCGCGCAGGTGAAGCTGTTGCGGGTTCTCCAAGAGCACGAGGTGGTGCGCCTGGGATCCCGGCACCCGGTCCCCGTCGACGTCCGGCTGATCGCCGCCACCAACGTGCGGCTGGAAGAGGCCGTGGCCGCCGGGCACTTTCGCGAGGATCTGTTTTACCGATTGGCGGTGGCCAAGGTCTCGGTCGACGCCCTTCGAGATCGCGCCGGCGACATCCTGCCGCTGGCGCACTACTTTCTGGCGGTCTACGCCAGCCGGTTGGGTACCGGCGGAAGCGCGGGCGTCCCGACGCTGACGGCGGCGGCCGAGCGTTGCCTGCTCGCGCATCCCTGGATGGGCAACATCCGCGAGCTGGAGAACGCCATTCACCACGCGTTGCTGGTCTGCCGTGGCGGCCAGATCACGCCCGAGGACCTGCCCCTCATCACGATGCCGCCTCGTCGTTCGACGGGAGCCCACGCGACGCTGTCGGCGACGCTGCCGGTGGAAACCACGCCGTCTCCCATTCCGGTCCTGGACCCGCGCGACAAGCTGCGCAGCGCGCTCCGGGAGCTCTATGACGAAGGCGCACCCGGGCTCTGGAGCGACATCGAGGAGATGGTCATGCTGACCGCCTACGAGCACTCCCGCGAGAATCAGCTCCGCACGGCGCGCCTGCTCGGCGTCAGCCGCAACGTCGTGCGCGCACGCCTCCTGCAGTTCGGCGCGCTGGTGGGCGGGTCGCGCGAGGGCGAAGACTCCGAGGAGACGGCCAAGCCGGGAGAGAGTCCCGGAGAGCGTCTGAAGGTGCGCATCGGCTGCCTGAAGCTCGGGCCCCTCACGGTCATGCGGATCAACGGCGCACTGGCGCGCCGCTGGGCCGACCGCGGAATCGACGTCGAGTGGTCGGAGTTCGAAGCCGGTCCCTCGATCGTCGAAGCCATGAGCGCTGGCCGACTGGACCTCGCGGTGGCGGGCAGCATCTCCTCGATCGTGGGGCAAGCTGACGGTGTTCCCTTGGTCTGCCTGGCGGCCGAGCCGCACACCCCCGACGGTGCGGCGATCGTGGTCCACCCCGATTCGCCGATCCGGCAGGTCGCCGACCTGAAGGGAAAGACGGTCGCGCTCAACCGTGGTTCGAACAGCGACTATCTCCTGCTGAAGGCGCTCGAGGAGGCGGAGCTCGACTTCGACGACGTGCACCTCTCGGATCTGCCTCCGGGTGACGCGCAGGCGGCGTTCGAGCACCGCGACTTCGACGCCTGGGCCATCTGGAATCCGGTGCTGGCGGTGTTGCGCCAGAAGAGCGGCGCGCGCGTCCTGCGCGACAGCTCCGGGCTGTCTGGAAACGTCCTCTGCTACGTGGGAACGCGGACCTTCTCCAGCGCGCACCCCGAGCTCATCGACGAGTTTCTCCAGGAGGTGAGCCGGACCGGGACCTGGATCAACGACAACCAGGCGGCCGCGATCGATCTGCTCGCCCAGAACGTCGAGGTGAGCCGGGCCGCGATCTCATCAGCGCTCTCACGGCGGCGGTTCGGCGCACGTCCCGTCGACGCGGCGCTGCTGGCCGCTCAGCAATCGGTCGCGGACACGCTGCTGCGGGCGAACCGGATCGGGCGTCGCGTAGCGGTGGCGGACGCGCAATGGGTGCCGCCCCCGGTGCCGGTGATCCCGAGGCCGGCGCCGCAAGCACAAGCGCTGCGCGCGCGTCGCTGACGACGGTCCGCTCGCGTCCCGCGCCGCAGGCTGCTGCTCGATCAGCAGCCTGGGTCCGCGCCTTGCTTCGTGCGAAGCAGCCACGGGGCCAACTCGCGCTCGAATGAAGCCGGGGCGTTGGCACGCCACATGCCTTTGGGAAGGCCAAGGCCACCAACGACGTGAGGTTCCCATGACCAAAGCTGCATCTCCGCTCCCTCCATCAACCAAAGATGACATCGAGCTCTGGTATTCGCGCTGCGGCGCCGCCACGGCCTCCGCGATCGCGATTCGCCGGGGTTGGCTGCAGGCCGAGTTCGCGCGCGGAGGCACGGTCCTCCGGTCCCTGCGCGAATCGGAGGACGGAACCATCCGCGACGCCCACTATCACCACCAGCTCTCCGGTCTGTTCCGCGAAGGGGGGAACATTCCGCCGATCTGGGCCCGCTCCAACGGCGCCGAGACCGCGGTGGTCGGCATCACCTGGCTCGACGAGTACCAGGGGATCCTCTCCCTTGCGGACGGCCCCGTTCGAGACATCGGCGACCTGGCCGACAAGCGGCTGGCGCTGCCCCTCAACCGCAACCTGATCGACTTCCAGCGAGGCGCCGCGCTCCACGGCTTCGTGACCGCGCTTCGTTTGGCCGGCGCGAACGCGGACGACGCCCACTTCGTCGACGTGTTGCCGACCTCCCGGGCCGACGGCCAACGCACCTCCGAGCTCGACGCTTTACTCGAAGGGCGCGTGGACGCGATTTTCGTCCGCTTCGCGCGCGGCGCCCGATGGGCCCGCGATCCGCGCCTTCATCAGGTCATCAACCTCAACGAGCAGCCGGATCCCCTCACCAGGGTGAACAACGGGACGCCGCGGCCGGTGACGGTCGATCGCCTGTTCCTCGAGCGCCATCCCGACCTGGTCGTGCGGTATCTCGCCGTCCTGCTGCGGACGGCAGCCTGGGCCGAGCACAATCCGGCGGAGGTGCTGGAACTGCTGGCATCCGAAGGGGGCGGCGCTAACGTCGACGAGGTGCTCGACTCCCACGGCCCCAACGTTCATCGCTCGTTCCGCCCCAAGCTGACCTCGGAGTACATCCAGGGCCTCGACGTGCAGAAGAACTTCCTGCGGGACTTCAGCTTCCTCAAGGGCGACTTCGACACGCAGGCCTGGGTGGTTCACGGTCCGCTGGCCGAAGCCGAGAACCTGGTCCGCGCCGAGCCGGAGCTCCTCGAGCTCCCCAGCCAATCCCAACCGGGGCGCAACGCCAGGAAACCGAACGCCGAAGACGGCTCTCGGAAGAGGTCCGCGACCATCGCGTGAGTCGAGGCCTGAGCGGCTCGTTGGGCGACCGCCTCGGCGCGGCGGTGGCAGGCACCTGGCTGGGGCGGCTCGGGCGGTTCGTCCAACCGCACCGCTCCGCGCTGCTCCGCGCGATCGTCCTGTCGGTGGCGGGGCAAGCCCTGGCGGCGCTGTTGCCGCTCTTGCAGAAGGTCATCCTCGACGACGGCATCATCCGGTACCGCCGGCCACTCGTGCCCTGGCTCTCCCTGTTCGTGGCGGTGGGGAGCGTCTCGCTGGTCTTGCAATACGTCCGGCGCTTCGGCGCAGCGCGGGTGAGCCTCAACCTGCAGCACGATCTGCGCCTCGCCATCCACCGGCACGTCAACGCGCTCGATCTGGCGCGCCACGATCGGTTGTCGATCGGCGACGTCATGTCGCGCGCGGCGGGCGACGTGACGCTGATCCAGGCGTTCGTGAACCAGATCCCTCTGCTCGCCGCCAACCTGACGCTGCTGCTCGTCGCGGGCATCGTCATGCTGGCGCTCTCGCCGCTGCTCAGCGTGGTGTTCCTGATCTTCGTGCCGCTGTTTCTGATCCTGGCGATGCGCTTCCGCGACCAGGTCTTTCCCGCCAGCTGGAACGATCAACGTCTGTCCGGCGCAGTCGCCGGGGTCGTCGACGAGGCGGTCTCGGGTGTGCGGGTGGTCAAGGCGTTCGCCCAGGAGCGGCGCGAGCTGGCGCTGTTGGTCGATCGGGCGCGCGAGCTGTTCCGGTCGCGGCTGCGGACCGCGCGCCTGACCGCGCTCTACTCGGCGACGCTGCAGGCGCTCCCGACGCTGGCCCAGCTCGGCGTGCTGGCGTTCGGCGGCTGGCTGGCGCTCGGCCACCGCATCACGCTGGGGGTCTTCCTGGCGTTCTCGAGCTATCTCGTGCAGCTCCTCGCGCCGGTGAGGCTGCTCTCGGGCATGCTGGCCTCCAGCCAACAGGCGCGCGCGGGCGCCGAGCGGGTGCTCGAGCTGCTCGACCTCCAGCCGATCGTCAAAGACCGAATCGACGCGCGGCCGCTCGGAGACGGCCCAGGTGCCATCGAGCTCGAGCGCCTCACCTTCGCGCACACACCGGGCGAGCCGGTGCTGCGCGATCTCACGCTCAGAATCGCCCCCGGCGAGCGCCTGGGCGTGATCGGCGCCTCCGGATCGGGCAAGAGCACGCTGGCCCTCTTGATCGCGCGCTTTTACGATCCCCAGCAGGGAGCGATCCGGATCGACGGCGGCGACGTTCGTGGGTACACGCTCGATTCCGTCCGCCGGAACGTGGGGGTGGTGTTCGAAGAGAGCTTCCTGTTCTCCAGCACCGTGCGCGAGAACATCGCCTTCGGGCGCCCCGACGCCAGCGCGGCCGAGGTCGAGGCGGCGGCCCGGGTCGCCGATGCCCACGCCTTCATCTCCGCGCTCCCGCTCGGATACGACACGCGCGTGGGCGAGCGCGGCTACACGCTCTCGGGTGGGCAGCGCCAGCGCATCGCGCTCGCGCGGGCGGCGCTGGCGAACCCGCGCATCCTCATCCTGGACGACGCCACCTCGGCGGTCGACGCGCGGACCGAGGAGACGATTCATCACGCGTTCGAAGAGACGCTGGGGCGACGCACGACCATTCTGATCGCGCACCGCCAGTCGACCTTGCGGCTCGCCACGCGGGTGGTGGTGCTGGAGGCCGGCCGCGTCGTCGCCGAAGGGTCCAACGAAGAGCTGGCCGCCACCTGTCCCCTCTACCGCGAGCTGCTGCTCGGGCGCGAGCCGGAACTCGACACCGCTGCGCCGGCGCCCCGGTCCGACCGCCCTTCGCTTCTCGTCGCGCGTGACCAGCCGGACCAGCCGGACGCGGCGGCCTGGCCCGCGCATCTCGCTCGTCACGGCGAGGAGCGGACCCTCAGCATCAACACCGCCATCGATCTCGTCTCGTCCAAGGCTGGCGGGGGCGCCAGGGGCGGAGGCGGCGCCCGCGATCTCGGCGGAAACCACGCCGCCTTCGTCGCGGCGACCCCGGCGCTGCTGGCGCGGGTCGCCGCGCTGCCGCCGCTGCGCGAGGGTCCCAGCGTGGACGCCGAAGCGGCCACTGCGCCCGGGGAGATCTCGTCGCTGGCGCGGTTGGTCCGCCCCTTCCGGGGCGCCCTGCTTCTCGGCCTGTTTTTGGTGATCGTCGACGCGCTGACCACCCTGTGCGGCCCCCTCATCACCGGCCGGGCCATCGACCGCGGGATCGCCGCCCGCGACGGTCGGGCGTTGGCGCTGCTCGCCGTATCGTTCCTGGCCGTGCAGCTGGTGAGCTGGTTGAACGCGCGCGCGATGCAGCTCCAGACCGCCCGCACCGCAGAGAACCTGCTCTTTTCACTGCGCGCGCGGACCTTCGCCCATCTGCAGCGGCTCTCGCTCGACTTCTACGATCGGGAGATGGGCGGCCGCATCATGACCCGCATGACCACCGACGTCGAAGCGCTGGCGCAGCTCCTCCAGCAGGGGCTGCTCACCGCGGTGGTCAGCCTGCTCGGGTGCGCCGGCGTGATGGTGGTGCTGTTCGGGCTGGAACCGAGGCTGGCATTGGCCGCGTTCGTGGTGCTGCCGGCGCTGGTGGTGGGAACGGCGCTGTTTCGCCGCTGGTCGGCCGAGGCCTATCTGGGTGCGCGCGAGCGCATCTCCGCGGTGTACGCCGACCTGCAGGAGAGCCTGGCCGGCGTTCGGGTCACCCAGGCCTGGGCAAGGCAGGCGCACAGCCACGACCGCTTCGCCGCGCTTTCCAGCAGCTACCGCGACGCCCGGCTGCGTTCCATGCAGCTCGTCGCGCTCTACTTTCCCTTTCTGCAGTTCCTCTCGGTGGTCGGCAAGGCGATGACCCTGGGCGTGGGCGCGGCTCTGATCGGCCGCGGCCACCTCACCGCCGGCGTGCTGGTGGCCTTCCTGCTCTACCTCGATCAGTTCTTCACGCCGCTTCAGCAGCTCTCGAACGTGTTCGATCAATGGATCCAGGCGCGGGTCTCCCTGGCCCGGATCCGCGAGCTGCTGGCGACCAAGACCGGCACGCCGGAGGTGACGACGCCGCCGGCGATCGGACGCCTTCGCGGGGAGGTCCGCTTCGAGGCGGTGCGCTTCGCGTACGCCAAGGGGCCGGAGGCGCTGCGCGGTGTCGACCTGCAGGTGCGGCCGGGCGAGACGGTGGCCCTGGTCGGGACGACCGGCGCGGGGAAGTCGACCTTCGTCAAGCTGCTGGCCCGCTTCTACGACGTCACCAGGGGCCGCGTGCTGGTCGACGGTCTGCCGCTCGAGCAGCTGTCGCTGCACGAATACCGCCGCCAGCTGGGGTACGTTCCGCAGGAGGCCTTCCTGTTTTCCGGGACGGTTCGCAGCAACATCGCGTACGGCAGGCCGGAAGCCAGCGATTGGGAGGTGGAGCGCGCCGCCCGCGCGGTGGGCGCCCACGCGGTCATGGCGGCCCTGCCCAGCGGCTACCTGACGGCCGTAACGCAAGGTGGCCGATCATTGTCGGCGGGGCAGCGCCAGCTCATCTGTCTGGCGCGCGCCGAGCTGGTCGATCCCGCGATCCTGATCCTGGACGAGGCGACGTCGAACCTGGACCTGGCCAGCGAAGCGCGCGTCCAGCGCGCCATGCGGCTCCTTTCGCGCGGCCGCACCACGCTGCTCATCGCGCACCGGCTGCAGACCGCCCGCGCCGCCGACCGGATCGTGGTGCTGGAAGAGGGCGCGATCGCCGAACAGGGCTCACACGCCGAGCTGCTCGCGCTCGGCGGACGCTACGCCGGGCTCTGGCAGGCGTTCGTTCAGGCTTCGGCCCCGCCGGCCGCCCGCGTCGTCCAACTTCACCCCTGAGCCATCCTCTCGGATACCGTCCGATATGTCTGATCGGGGCGCCTGCGCAGGACCGGCCCTTCTGCTGCTGGGACAACAGTTTCGGCGCCGGTTGCTGGCCTCCGCGCAATGGCGAGCTGCCTTCCGGACAGAGCTGCCCGACCACAGCGGCCCCGCGTTGGCACAGGGGATGCTCCGGTAGAGCGCGAGCCCGCGAGCGAGGGAGCATCAACGAGCTACGCGGAGAGGCCGCGGTCGCCCGCGACACTTTCGCTTTCATCAAGGAGTCACGCCATGCCGAATTCAGAGTCACCCGCATTCGATCTGGTCTCGTACGTCGACGAGGCCAAGAGGGACGCCATCCACGCCTACAACTTCTTGCGCGAGTCGGGGACGTTGTCGGCCAGCCTGACCTTCAACCTCACCCACCGCCTCCCGGAGGGGGGAAAGATCCTCTCGGTGCGGTTCCCGCAGCCGTGGGCCAAGGACCGCAGCATCGTGGCCAAGGTCTCCGACGCCTCCGAGCACAAGAACCTGGTGATCGACGAGCCGCGCCTGGAGGCTGACACCTTCATCCATGCCCACACACCCTTCCTGGCCGGCTGGTCGCTGGCGCAGAAGAACTTCCCGATCCTGTACGTGGCGGCGCAGCGGCATCTCCTTGCCCGCGAGATCCCCAACCACCTGGAGCGGACGCGGAGCGCGCTGGAGGTCGTCAAGGAGCGGCTCGACAAGCACCCGGACCTGGCGCCGCCACCGGCGCTGCTGGAGTCGAACGGCGGCGCGAACTTCTGGGGCAAGGGGATCTTGAAGACCGCCGAGCTCATTCTGCTGATCGAAGAGGCGGCGCGCTTCCAGGCCATCGCCGAGCAGATCGGCGGCGCCAAGCAGTACACGCCGGGCGCGCTGGACGTGCAGTGGAAGCGGACCGGGTTGCTCGAGCGGGCCAGGTCCTTCGCCGGCGACTACGCGCCCGCCGCTCGCTGAGCGCTCCAGTCTCGATGTAGCCGCCTCGCCGAGGGAGATGACGATGAGCACCAAGAGAAAGCGCCAACTGGCCCTGAACGTATTCTTCATGCGCTTCGGTCATCACCCCGAGGCCTGGCGGCACCACGGCAACGCGGGCACCAACGGCCGGCCCGACGTCAACTTCTGGGTCGGCCTGGCGCAGCTCGCCGAACGGGCCAAGCTGGACATCTTTTTCCTCGCCGACTTCATCGGCCGCTCGGGACGAAACCTGCGGGGCCAGGGCGGGGGCGGCGGCAGCGCGTATCAGTTCGAGCCGCTCACCCTGCTCTCGGCGATCGCCGTGCAGACCAAGAACATCGGCCTGGTGGCGACGGTAAACACCAACTTCAGCCAGCCCTACAACGCCGCCCGCATGTTGGCCTCGCTGGACCACATCAGCGGCGGCCGCGCGGGCTGGAACATCGTCTCCTCTTTCGGCGACGCGCCCGCCAAGAACTTCGGGATCGAAGAGACGCGCTCCCACGACCAACGTTACGAGCGCGCGGCGGAGTTCGTCGAGCTGGCCAAGTCCTACTGGGATTCCTACGAGGACGACGCCTTCGATCATCCTGATCGGGCCGCCGGTCGGTTCTACGACCCGGCCGACGCTCATCCCGTCGAGTTCAAGGGGAAGTATTTCTCGGTCGAAGGCCTGCTCGACGTGGCCCGGCCGATCCAGGGCTATCCGGTCTTCGTCCAGGCCGGCAACTCCGACACCGGGCGCGACTTCGCGGCGCGGGTGGCGGAGATGACCTACTGCTCCGCCCAGACCCTGCCGGACGCGCAGGAGTACTACAACGACGTGAAGGGGCGGATGGCCAAGTTCGGCCGCGATCCCGACCAACTCAAGATCACGCCGGGCCTCTCGGTGGTGGTCGGCGATAGCGATCAGCAGGCGGCGGACCGGTTCGGCGAGCTGCAGGAGCTGATCGACTTCAGCAAGGGGGTGAACCTGGGAGGGACCAACCTCACCGGCTACGATCTCGACGGCCCCCTGCCCGACCTTCCGGAGTCGGAGAACGGCAAGGGGCGGTTCCGCCAGCTGGTGACGCTGGCGCGCCGCGAGAACCTCACCATCCGCCAGCTCGTCTACCGCTTCAGCACCTCGCGCGGTCACCTGCAGGTCCACGGCTCCCCAACGACGGTGGCCGACAAGATCCAGGAGTGGTTCGAAGGGCGCGGCGCCGACGGCTTCAACGTCGTCCCCCCGCTGCCGCCGCTTGAACCGGGCGGCTTCATCACCTTCGCCGAGAAGGTGATTCCCGAGCTGCAGCGGCGCGGAATCTTCCGCACCGAGTACGAGGGGACCACGCTGCGGGAGAACCTGGGCTTGAACCGACCGACCAACACTCGCGGCCAGGTGGTGAACGAGGCGGCGGCCGGCGGCTGACGACGGCCGCGCGGGCCTCGCGCCGAGGCGCAAGAGGACGGACGACGACGACCATGTGGAGCTACCTGCTGAAGCGCCTGCTGGTGATGGTTCCCACCCTCTTCGGGATCCTGACCCTGACCTTCCTGGTCACCCAGTTCGTCCCCGGCGGTCCCGTGGAGCACGTCTTGAGCGACCTCGACGGCCAGAGCGGCCGCTCGGGCGGCGAAGGCGCCGCCGCCTTTGGCGGCTGGACCTACAGCGGCCGGCGCGGGATCGACGGCCAGCAGGTCAAGCAGCTCACGGCGCTCTACGGCTTCGACAGGCCACCCGTCGAGCGCTACCTGCGCATGCTGAAGAACTTTCTCCACTTCGATCTCGGCGAGAGCTACTACCGCAACCAGTCCGTCTGGTCGTTGATCAAAGAGAAGCTGCCGGTCTCGATCTCGCTCGGGGTCTGGACCTTCATTCTGACCTATCTGGTCTCGGTGCCGCTGGGCGTCGCCAAGGCGGTGCGGGCGGGCAGCAAGTTCGACTTCGTCAGCACGGTCGCCGTCCTGGCCGGCCACGCGGTCCCCGGCTTCGTTCTGGGCGTCCTCCTGATCGTGCTGCTCGGCGGCGGGTCCTTCTGGGACATCTTCCCGTTGCGCGGGCTGACCTCCAGCAACTGGGCGGAGCTGAGCCCTTTCGGTAAGGTGACCGACTATCTGTGGCACGTGACGCTGCCGGCGACGGCGGCGGTGGTGAGCAGCTTCGCGATCAAGACCCTGCTGACCAAGAACACCTTCCTCGACGAGATCCGCCGGCAGTACGTCCTCACCGCCCGTGCCAAGGGGCTGAGTGAACGCCGCGTCCTCTGGAAGCACGTCTTCCGCAACGTCCTCCTCCCGCTGATCACCGACTTTCCAGGCGTGTTCATCGCCGCCTTCTTTACCGGCAGCCTGCTCATCGAGACGCTGTTCTCGATCGACGGGATGGGCCTGCTCTCGTTCGAATCGATCAACAGCCGCGACTACCCGGTCGTGCTGGGCACGCTGTATCTCTTCACCTTGCTGGGGCTCCTCACCAAGCTGGTGGGGGACGTGGCCTACGTGCTGGTCGACCCGCGCATCCGCTTCGACGCGCAGCTCAGGTGACGGGATGGGCGTCGCACTCGACATATCGGCTCCCCGCGTCGGTCTCTGGCACCGCTTCAAGCGGAACCGGCTCGGGTACTGGAGCCTGGTGATCTTCGCCGTGCTCTACGGCATCAGCCTGCTCGGCGAGGTGATCTCCAACGACAAGCCGCTCCTGGTGCGTTACCAGCACAACTGGTACTTCCCGCTGTTCAAACGCTATTCCGAGTCGGTCTTCGGCGGCCAGCTGCCGATCAGCGCCGACTACAACGATCCGTTCATCCGCGACCAATTGAAGGCGCCCGGCAACTTCGCCCTCTATCCGCCCAACCCGTACTACTACAACACGCTCAACTACTTCTCGACCGCCGCGCACTTTCCCGGCCCCCCTTCGCGCGACAACTGGCTGGGGACCGACATCGCCGGCTACGACATCACCGCGCGCGTCCTTTACGGCTTTCGCACCTCGGTCACCTTCGCCCTGGCGCTGACCGCGGCCAGCATGGTCCTCGGTATTCTGTTCGGCGCCGTACAGGGCTACTTCGGCGGCAAGGTCGACCTCTTTGCCCAGCGGCTGGTCGAGGTCTGGGGCTCCATGCCGGAGCTCTATCTCATGATCATCCTCGCCACCGTGTTCGAGCAGAGCTTCCTGCTTCTCTTCGTGCTGCTGTCGCTGTTCGGGTGGATTCACCTGTCGAACTACGTGCGCGCGGAGTTCCTGCGCAACCGGCAGCTCGAGTACGTGAAGGCGGCGCGCGCGCTGGGCCTGCCCAGCTGGCAGATCATCTGGCGTCACGTCCTGCCCAACAGCCTGACCCCGGTGATCACGTTTCTCCCCTTTCGCATGAGCGCCGGGATCCTGGCGCTGGCCAGCCTCGACTTTCTCGGTCTCGGC
>Ga0265340_10001358_pt1 | contig 14034 bp, 9 predicted proteins | sample 4CB225metaG_FD_202082 | JGI IMG/M metagenome (GOLD analysis project Ga0265340, IMG submission 202082) | Rhizosphere microbial communities from Carex aquatilis grown in University of Washington, Seatle, WA, United States - 4-CB2-25 metaG | ecosystem: Host-associated > Plants > Roots > Rhizosphere...
CGCCGCAGCTTTCATTGATCTCGAGTTCATGCTGTTGCCCGACTCGATCACACTCGGGGGCACCGTCCTCGGCATTGCAACGGCAGTGCTGCGCCCCGGCGCGAGCCTAAAGCAATCGGCGATCGGCGCGACGCTTGGTTTTCTCGGCATCTGGCTGCCGTTCGACGTGATCTATCGCAGGCTTCGCGGCAGAGTGGGCATGGGCCTAGGTGACGCCAAGTTGGTCATGCTCGCGGGCGCTTGGTTCGGTTGGCAAGGGGCGGTCTTCGCGCTCTTTGCGGGTTCCGTCCAGGGCACGTTCGCGATGATTGCAGTTCTGGTTTCCCAGGGTCGCATCGACGAACCAGAGGCCGTCAAACAGGAACGCGAGGCGCGCCTGCTGGAAATCGAGGCGGCCAGCTCTGAGGAACAACGGCAGCAACTGGTTGAAGAATTCGACGCTGATCCGGTACTTGCAAACCCGCCTACAAAGAGCGCTGCATTGGCCAAGTTTGCGTTTGGCCCATTCTTGGTGCTATCCATCATCGAGTACCAACTGCTATCCAACACCGACGCCTATCAGAATTGGTTTCGGGTTTTTGAGTAGAAGACCCGGCCGGATATTGAAAATCTCCGGATCCGTGAAACTATCTGGACCGGTCATGACAGAAAGCCCCGGCCCCAGCGTCGCGCCCGAGGAGTGGTCAATTCGGCGTTTGCTGCTGTGGGCTACGGACGACTTTCAGAAACGTGGATTCGAATCACCACGGCTAGAAGCCGAGCTACTCTTGGGCCACGCGCTCCACAAGACCCGCATCGAGCTCATCACCCAACCTGACTACGAGCCCGAAACCAAACAGCTGAGCCTCTTCCGCGAACTCGTACGCCGCCGACGCCAGCAGGAACCCTCGGCTTATCTCTTAGGCCAGCGTGAATTCTACGGCTTGCCCATGCACGTCGATCGACGCGTACTGATTCCGCGCCCCGACACCGAGATTCTGGTTCAGGTTGCCTTGCAATACAGCCGCGCCCGGTACGCCTACGGGCGTGCCTTGGATCTGTGCACGGGCTCGGGGTGTGTTGCTCTGGCATTTGCGCATCAACGAACCAGTTGGCATATAACCGGCGTTGACATTTCGGTCGAGGCACTGCAGGTGGCAGAGCAGAATGCGGTGCGTCTCGGCAAGCTCCTTGGCGTGAGCTGGATTCAGAGTGACTTGTTTGCGGCGCTTCCCCAACAATGTTTCGAACTCATCACTGCCAACCCGCCCTATATCCCGAGTGCTGAGGTTCTGCGCCTCGCACCGGGGATCCTCGAATATGAACCACGCCTCGCCCTCGACGGTGGCGATGACGGCCTTCACGTGATGCGCCGCATCGTCGAACAGGCACCCGCATGGTTAACGCCTGGCGGCGCGCTTGCGGTCGAGATTGGCTTTGATCAAGGGCCTGTTGTGGAGGCACTCTTCCGCGAATCTGGCTTCTCGGACGTAACAATCCACAAGGACTACGGCTCTCGACACCGCGTAGTCAGCGGCATGTCTAGCTCGAAGTGACCATTCCTCGGCGTCACGCAGGGCAAACGCAGCCAGCGGACGAGATGGTCCTTCGATGACGCGGCGTCGTGGTCCTGCGACCACTCCTAGGCGTCGTGGTCCTGCGACCACTCCTAGGCGTCGTGGTCCTGCGACCACTCCTAGGCGTCGTCGGCGGGCGTCGCAGCAAGTTGCGATGCGGGCGCCTGAAAGAATTACTTGCAGTCTGCGAAACACGACGATAGTGCCGTCGCGCACTTTTGCACCATCTCGATGGCATTCGCAGCGCTGGTCTGCGTTGTGCAATCCTTATAGGACTTCTGGCAACCGGACTGGCATTTCGCGCTGAGGCCCGGGAGACCCGGTGACGGAGTGCTGGGCTTGGCTGGGGTGTCTGGGTCTGCAGGAGCCGCGCTCGCGGCTGGGGCCCCCGGAGCTGTTCCGCCGTTGCTTGCAACGGCCGCAGGTCCCTTAGCTGAGCCTTTCGTGTGTTCACCTGAGGGCACTACGACCACAGGGCTCTGCGCCGAAGCCGCAGCTGGTGTGGCCGAAGCAACGGCAATACTTGGGCTAACAGGGATCTCGGGTGCGATTGAAGTGGGTGTCACGGCTACAGCAGACACTGGGAGCGGTGGCAACTCATCGTCATTCTTCTTAAAGAGGCTACAGCCACCGAGCATCAGTAACAATCCGCAGGCAAGTAGTCGGCTCATCGTGGTTCCTTCTTCCCAACTTCCGTGGTTGTTATGCTACGCCCGCTTCGGGCCAAAGCCTATGGCCCCGAGTAAAATGCGGCGTGCAGGCCCAAATACAGAACGTTCCCATTCAAGCTTGGACTGAACAGCTGCTGGTAACCGAGCGCGGGCCCGAATGCAAAGCCCCCCAGGTGGATCGTCTCGTGGAAGACTTCGATACCCGCAACGCCGATTGCGCCTCCGTCGGCAACTTGAACGTTGTCACGATTGATCTTCATCGATCCGATGCCGAAATCAAAAGCAACGCCCAGATCTTGCCAGGGGCAACCGAGTGACCAGGCCGGGTAGATTTCAGTCCGCAGTGTGAAGAGGTCTCCCGACGCTTTCAGAGAATTGCCGGAAAGACCAGGGAGCTCCACGCCCAAAGAAAAGGTGAACCAGTCACGCAGGGCACCGCCCAAATACACGGCAAAGTTCGTGCCGCCGGCCGCGTGCGTGTTTGCCAGGTATTGCGCCTGATCGATTTTGCTCGCTTCGTTGGGATATCCACGAACCCAACCCAACGCCGGCGCAACCCGCAATCCAAGCATGAAGTCCGAGCGAACTTGTGCCTTTGGACCGTCAAAGCCGCCGTCCCACTCGTCGTTGTTGGCAGCGGCATGTGCGGGGACGGCCACCGCGAGCAAGGCCAATACGAGAAGGGACTGATTCGTGGACACGGATAGTTTTCTCGTCGACTCTTTGCTCTGGGTCAAGCACGAGACGCAAGTTTACGCCAAAAAGTAGTACTGGCTCGCAGGAACGTGGCATTCACATGGCATGCTCACCGCCAGGATATTGCAGCCCGCGCTCATCGGTGTGGGGCTACTGTGTGCGATCAGCGGTTGTGACGACCTCTGGCGGAGAGTAACCGGCCACCGGCTATCGCGAGGTCACGACCAGGGCGACGAGTTGGGAGCACATGCCCCAGCTCCCGATGGGCCCAAGCTGGGGATCTTGGCAGATTTCACCGCGGTTTATGAGAAACCCGACCGCAACTCCCGGCGCCTCGGCTGGCTTCACGCAGGTGCCCAGGTTGCTCGGGCCGAGCACGGCGAGCAGAACAGCGGTTGTTCAGGCGGCTGGTACGCAATCTACCCCCGTGGCTTCGTGTGCGCTGGAACGAGCTCTACGTTGGACCTGAAGCACCCGACCCTGGCCGCAATGGGCCTCGCGCCCAAACTGAATGAGCCACTCCCTTACCCCTATGCCGAAGCAAGGGTCGCAACCGAGATCTTTGTGCCTAACAACGAGCCGGAAGCGTCGGTTCACTCCGTGGCGCGGTTACGTCCCGCAGCTACCTTCGCCGTGGTCGGTTCGTGGCAAGCAATGGACGAATCGGATCAACGTCAGCGACTGGCGTTGATGACCGGCGGCACCTTTGTTCGCGCTGACGATCTGAGGGCAGCTGAGACAGTAACCTCCAGTGGAGTGAGTCTGGACAAGGCGCAACCTTGCCTTCCATTAGCATTCATTGTCGCTGACCGGGCCAAGAGCTGGCGCTTCGATGGCGAACAAGCAGTACCCCACAAGACATTGAGCAAAGGCACGACGTGGCACATTGGTTCTCGACCACGGTCACTGGGTGCTACTCGCTACTATTCACTCGATGATGGGGCTTGGGTGCAAGAGTCTGATGTGACTGTAGTTCGTTTGCGTAATAATTGGCCTGCTTTCGCTACGGACGAACGTCATTGGGTCGATGTGAATTTAGAGGACGGCACTTTGGTTCTCTACTCCGGCCAACGTCCGGCGTTCGCGACTTTAGTGCTGGGGAGCCCGCAGCAGAACAATGCGAAATTCTTGGGCGAAACTGAGGTCATTGCAAAATACGTCACTGACGAACAACTGGATCCGAGTAGTATTGACTCAAACCACGAAGTCTACGACGTGCCCTGGGTCGTTGAGTTGAGCAATGGGCTGATGCTTCACGCAGCAATTGGGCGCGAGCGAAAAGCTTCTGTCATGCGGATGGCACGCGTGGAACTCGCACCTCCTGACGCACGATTCGTGTGGAACTGGGTCGAACCGCCGTTGCCGGTGGGTTGGCACGGCGTTTCCGCATCGGATCGCGCAGAACATAGAACGCCGATCTTGGTTAGATGATGTATCTGTGTCGTATAGGCCACAGTGACGGGATTTTGACGCATCGGAGGGACACTTCCAGCGCAAAGCGCACCAATGCGTCTCGGGGCTTGAGAGCCATTTGTGATCGCCAGTCCGTCCATGAAATGGATATCAGGTTCGTCATAATCCAGCTGCCTCGCACAAATCTGCCAGACCAGAAACCGGGCTATCGGGCGCGAAAAAAACTTAATCCTTAAGCTCTTCGGATCTTTAGCTTCTCATTGGTTTGGACGTTGTGTCGTCGACAGCGCTTTCTGCGGTACCGAGTCGCTTAGTGCCGCTCGCGGGCGTTCGCCGAGCCTTCATTAGGAGCACCGAGTGCTTATATGAATCGAAGCAGCGCAACTGCAACCATTGTGTGTTGTGCCCGAGGTATTGGGATTTCGAGCACGCAACGCGACCCGTTGGCGGCTCAATTTGTCGCACCGCCCTGGATCGCGAGCACGCTTGACCTATTTGGACATAGTAGTCTGCTCGCGAACCTAACGCGACTTTCACTAAGGGCACTGAGCCTCGGGATTGTCGACCACAACACGATCAGAATGCTGGTCATTGATGAATATCTTCGCATCTGGCTACGAGACGGCTGTCGGCAGGTAATAATTCTGGGGGCTGGCTTGGACGCCCGTTATTGGCGCATGCCGGAATTTGAAGGTGTGCAAGTGTTTGAAGTGGATCATCCCGCAAGTCAGCGCACCAAGGCAGCACTCGTTATCGATCGTGGTCTTGCTCGAGAAACGCTTCATTTCGTACCTGTTGACCTTGAAGTAGATGATTTGTCAGAGCCATTGAAGCAAGCCGGCTACCAGTGTGAGGAACCGAGCGCTTGGGTGTGCGAGGGGGTTACGCCGTATCTCCAACCGTCCTCGATAGCGCGTCTGTGGCGCAATGCGGCAAGTATTAGCGCGCACGGTAGCAATTTCATTCTAAGCTATATCGTGCCCACTCAAAGCACGCGGTCCGCAACCGCGCGCCTTCTGGTTCGACTCCTAGCATCGAGGCTTGGAGAACCAGCACGCGGCGCAGTCAGCAAAGTTGAAATGCACGCCTACGTCGAAGAGGCGGGTCTACGCCGACTCGAAGATATTGGGTGGGAGAGATGGAAGGCCCCTGAGCATAGTTACACTCGATTCCCCAATCTATTGAAAGAGCGGCTTATTGTCGCAAAACAGGATGGTGGCAAATGACACTCGCATTGACAATTCCCACTATTGACTCAGAGACCGATTGCCGTGAGCAGGATGAGAACCTTGCCGTTGAGCAGACTGCCGCTGACCACCTGGTGGCTGCAATGGAACGATTTGGCATTCGCACAGCGTTTGGTGTCACTGGCGGCGCTATCGGGACAATTTTTGATCGACTCTCAACATCCAGCATTTACGTTGTTCAGTCACAACACGAGGGCGCGGCCGCATATGCAGCAATGGGTCGAGCAATGGCATCTGATTGCCGCGAGCTGCCGGTGTGCTTCTCCACCTCTGGCCCAGGGATAACCAACCTCTTGACTGGAGTCGCGGCCGCGTATGAGGAAGGCGTGCCAATGCTGGTTCTGACCGGAAACTCCTCTTCACAAATTCGATACGCTGGCGCTCTCCAAGACTCATCCCCGGGTGGTATTGACGCCATTCGCATGTTCGACTCGATTACCGTAGCAAACAGGACCCTACAACGAGCAGAAGATTTAGTCCCGCTGTTCTATCGACTAGCCGAAGCCAGTCTACGTCATAAGAAGCCAGTACATCTGAATGTTCCGCTCGATTTGTCAAACGTCGTACTAGGTTCATCATATCATCATTCTGTGCGCATCCACCGCGGCGCACTGTGTTCAGAGGACCTAAAACTGCTGCGCCGGTTTCTGGCAGCTAAGAGGCCTGTAATCTTCGCCGGCAACGGCATCAAGCTGTCTGGATGTACGTTCCAGCTAACGAACGTGGCCAACTTCCATCGCATTCCCGTTGTTACGACAACTCACGGTCGGGGCAGCGTTTCGGAATACGAATCGTGCTTTTTTGGCACGTTTGGCTTCGCTTCCGATGGTTCTGGCAAGGAATTTCTAACTGCTTACGCACCGGATGCAATTCTATTCTTGGGAACTGGTCTTGGGGAAATGTCTACTGGCGGTTGGTCCCCATTGTTAGGCGCACCCGATCTTCGGATCCACGTCGATCTTGATCCAGCGAAATTCAATCGTAAATATACGATGTACGGCGTTATCGAAAACGACCTGCAAGCAGTGCTTTCCTACCTCAGTGAGTGCACCCCCAGCAGAACTCATTTCCCGGTCACTCCACGTATCTCCATGATTGTTCCACGGATCGGTGGCAATGGTTCTGGAAATGGCGTCCATCCCGGAAATTTGTTCAAAAGCTTGTCGGGTCGCTTGGATGGAAGATGTGCGATATTTGCTGATATAGGAAATGCCATTGCGTGGGCGTTTCGAGATCTCGAACTGCGTGAAGAGCAGAAACTCTTTGTACCGCTTGGGCTCTCGTCAATGGGATCAGCACTCGGAGCTGCGTTAGGCGCCGCAACGTTTTGGAAAGATCGAGCCGTTCTCTGCATCTGCGGGGATTGCGCCGCTCTGATGCATGGGTCGGAACTGAAGACCGCCGCAGAGTATGGAATCCCACTTAAGGTCATCGTACTCAATGACGGCGGCCCGGGCATGGTGCATCACGGCAGCCGCATGATTGGACTCAACAATTCTCATCTTCGTTTTCAGACGCGCGTGGACTTTGAGGGCTACGCCAAGGCGTTAGGCCTTTGCTCCTTCCAAGTCCGCGATAACGAAGAGTGGAGCGGGTCCACACTTGAACTGGCGATGCAGCAGCCAGTACCTACGCTTCTAGACATTTGGATAGATCCGGCCGTCGAACCGCCAATTGCGGATCGAGCACGAGTGCTGGGGCAAACGGAGTCACGTGTCGGATAATTCATGTGCGTGGACCACCTATTCCCGCTCGGGAACGCCACAAGACAATGATTCGCTTTGGTTTCCGTGCTGGCCCGCTGATTTCAATGAAATTTTGATCGCCGACGTTGGGTATTGTCTGACGCGTTTCTTTGATGCGCCGTTTACGTACCTATGCAATTGTCTCAGCGTCGCATGATGTCGATCGTGAGACCACTGTATGTGGATTGTAATCAGGCAACCGCGATAGCGGGACCATTTGGCGTTGTGTTGTGGCGCGGAGAGACCACTCCAGCCGCGGTCACTCGGGTTAGACAAATGGGGCTGGCGACGATTCAACAGTCACAGTGTGCTGTGGGGCTGATTGGCATTGTGGAGAACACGGCTAAGGTTCCAGACCCTGAATGCAGAAGGCTTTCTGCGAAGGTCAACGACGAGTTGGTCAATAGCGGTGCGGTAGGACTTGCCGCAGTGATACCGGGTTCTGGTTTTTCCGGCGCATGGATCCGAGGCGTCGTTACCGCGCTTCATCTCATGGCTCGCCACCGCTATCCATTTCGTGCACTAGAGTCAACGACCCAGGCTTGCGGCTGGCTTGCAGCTTTGATCGGAGAATCCTCGCTCAATTGGCAAAAATACGCGGATGCAATTGAAGAATTTCGGTCGGAGTACGCAGGAGCGTGGACAAGGGAATTGTATGACACACCGCAAGGGCAAGAAATCGCTGCCGAGGTCATTCGAGAGTAGATAAGATGGGCTTTTTTTGCCCACGACGATGGATGAAGATGGCGGTACTGACGTCGGACTGGCCTAATCGTGCCTCTCCATGACATGACAACGGCGGGAAGGTGAAGACGCCGCCGCGGTGCCGACAAGGCTCTCGATTTTTGATCTTTGTCATGGCTGGCGCTCTCACATCCGGCAGCTTCGCGAATCGCCCCGGCGGGCAGTGGCGTACGCGACTTCGCAATTCACGACATTGACGACGCCCCAAAGGGCACGCAATTTCGCGCTGCGAAGCTCCGCGTCTCGAGACGGTGCGGTCATTGTTCGGTGCGCTTTGCACGTTGCCCCGACAATGTGAGTTTCAGACTCATGGGGCCAGCGGCAGCATGATTCAACCGCCGTCCATTAAACCGAAAGGCACCCGTTCCCGAAGGAGCGAGTGCCTTTTCGTTGGGTTACCCCGGTTGCGAATTACTTCTTCGCGTTGTCGAGCGCTGCCTTGCCGGCTGCAACGCGCGCGATCGGCACGCGGAACGGAGAGCATGACACGTACTTGAGACCCGCTCGCTCGAAGAAGTCGATGGAGTTCGGGTCGCCACCGTGCTCACCACACACGCCAAGGCTGATGTCGGGACGCGTAGACTTGCCCTTTTCGCAGCCCATCTTCACGAGCTGGCCGACACCTTCCTGATCGATCGAGACAAAGGGCTCGTACTTCAGGATCTTCTTGTCAACATACTCGGGGAGGAACTTTCCAGCGTCGTCGCGCGACATGCCCAGTGTCGTCTGGGTCAGATCGTTGGTGCCGAAGCTGAAGAACTCAGCTGTCTCTGCCAGCTCGTTGGCGAGCAGCGCCGCGCGGGGCAGCTCGATCATCGTGCCGTACTTGTACTCGACCTTGACGCCTTCGGTCTTGAACACCTCTTCGGCAACCTTGAGGCAGTCAACCTTGAGGATGTCGAGTTCCAGTTTGCTCAGGGCGAGCGGAATCATGATCTCGGGGATGACGTTGACCCCTTCCTTCTTGACCTTGCAGGCCGCGGTCAGAATCGCGCGGAACTGCATGCGGCTGATCTCGGGGAACGTGATGCCGAGGCGGCAACCACGATGACCGAGCATGGGGTTGAACTCGTGAAGGTCGGAGACCTTCTTGTTCAGGTCTGCAACACTCACGCCCATGGTCTTGGCCAAGTCGGCGATCTGCTCGGGCTTGTTCGGAAGGAACTCGTGCAGTGGTGGATCCAGCAGGCGGATGGTGACCGGGAAGCCCGCCATCTCCTTGAACAGACCCACGAAATCGCCGGTCTGGAAAGGAATGAGCTTGGCAAGCGCCTTCTCGCGCGCCTCGACCGTCGAGGACAGAATCATTTCGCGAACAGCCGCGATGCGCTCACCTTCGAAGAACATGTGCTCGGTGCGGCACAGACCAATGCCCTGCGCACCGCGGTCACGTGCTTGCTTGGCTTGAGTCGGAGTATCCGCATTCGCACGAACCTTCATGCGAGCATACTTGTCGCACCAACCGAGCAGCTCTCCGAGTTCACCACCAAGTTCCGGATCGATCTTGGCGACACTGCCAACATAGACGGTACCGGCAGAGCCGTTGATCGTGATGACTTCGCCTTCCTTGACGGTAATAGTATCACCGGTCTTGGTCTTGGCGGTGATCTGCTTTGCAGTGTAGTCGATCGAGATCTCGGAGCAGCCCACGACGCAGGAGCGACCCATGCCACGCGCTACGACAGCAGCGTGACTGGTAGCACCACCACGAGCGGTCAGGATGCCGACGGCTGCGTTCATGCCTTCGAGATCTTCGGGTGAAGTCTCGATGCGAACCAAAATCACCTTCTTGCCTGCAGCGGTTTGCTTGATGGCATCTGCGGCGTTGAAGACTACCTCACCCGTAACTGCGCCGGGAGATGCTGGCAACCCCTTGGCAATGGGCTTGGCCTTCTCTTTGGGGTCAACAGTGGGGAACAGCAGTTCCTCGACGCGGCCTGGTTCCTGGCGTTGCACTGCGGTCTGCTCGTCGATCAAGCCTTGCTTGACCATATCAACGGCAATCTTGACCATGGCGCGACCGGCGCGCTTGCCATTGCGGGTCTGCAGCATGTAGAGGCGACCATCTTCAATGGTGAACTCGAGATCCTGCATGTCTTTGAAGTGGTTCTCGAGTTTCTGCTGAATCGCAAATAGCTCGGTGTAACACTTGGACATCGCTTCTTCGAGGCTCTTGCCACCGCTGGTGTCGCTCTTGGAGATCGGTTGCGGCGTGCGAATGCCGGCTACGACGTCTTCACCCTGCGCATTCGGGAGCCACTCGCCAAAGAACTTGTGTTCGCCGGTGGAGGGGTTGCGCGTGAAGCAGACGCCCGTGCCGCTGGTGTCACCAGTGTTGCCGAACACCATCATCTGCACGTTGACGGCAGTACCCCACTCTTCGGGGATCTGGTTCATCTTGCGATAGAACTTGGCGCGGTTGTTGTTCCAGCTGCGGAACACTGCGTCAATCGAGCCCATTAGCTGATCATAGGGGTCCGAGGGGAAGTCCTTGCCGGTCTTCTCTTTGATCAGACCCTTGTAGAGCCCAACGAGCTTCTTGAGGTCGTCCGCCTCGAGCATGGTGTCGGGAACCGCGCGAGCGAGCTCTTCAGCGTCCTTGGGGATTGCGACGTTCTTGCGCTTGGCTACGTCCTTGCGCACGTCATTCATCATGTGCTCGAAATCATGATGCTCGAGCTCGAGCACGACGTTGCCGTACATCGTGAGGAAGCGGCGGTACGCGTCGTAGGCAAAGCGGGGGTTGTTCGCCTTCTTCGCTAGGCCTTCAACCGTAATGTCGTTGAGCCCTAGATTGAGAATGGTGTCCATCATGCCCGGCATGGATGCCCGGGCACCGGAGCGAACGCTCACCAACAGTGGATTGGCTGGGTCGGCAAACTTCTTGCCGGCTTCGCCCTCCATCCACGCGATCGACTTCTCAACTTCGGCGCGGAGTCCATCGGGTAGCCTGGCGGGAGTGACCTTATAGTAGTCCGTGCAGACCTCGGTCGTAATGGTGAAGCCTGCTGGAACGCTGATGCCAAGGCTGGCCATCTCAGCAAGGTTGGCTCCTTTGCCGCCGAGGAGCGCCTTCTGCTCCGAGCGTCCTTCGGCTGTCTTACCCGAAAACAAATAAATTCTCTTGGTCATGCAGTCCTCATTGCTTTCAACGTGCGCTATCTCCAAAAAATGGGTGACGGACTTACTCGCTCGTCATCACGAGCGCAACCGGCAACCGTTCACGATTCCGCTGGGTTTGAGTCGAGCTGCCCCGACAGATTCAATCGGGGAGACAGTCAAACCGGAAAGCTTCATACACCGTTATTTGCCCGCAAGCAGGCCGAAATTGGCGATCGCTGAACAACCGCGATGAATGTCACGCATCAAGCTCAGCCGATTGTTTCGTATGTTGATGTCATCAACCATAACGAATACGTCATTGAAGAAGCGATCCAAGGCGGGCGCAAATTCTGCGATAGCCTGCAATGCAGCGGGGTAATCCGCAGTAGCGTGTGCTGCGGCAAGCCGAACCTGCACTGATTGCCACCCCTCATAGAGAGCAAGTTCAGAAGCATGAACATCAGCGCACACTTCAGAAGGTGCGCGCAGAGGCTGGTTGCCCGCATCCTTGGCGATATTCGCTGCACGCTTGAACACCTCTCCCACGCGAGCTCGAACCTCTTCCTTCATCCGCACCAATGATTCGGCGCGCCGGCGGGCATCCAGCGGGCGTCCGGCCGCGGCATCGAGGCATGCGTCGATAACATCCGGCGGCTGAGTGAGCAGGCCTCGCAGCCTATCTCGAATGAAACCGAGCAGCCGTTGCTCAATGGCCTGAACGTCGCCGTCCAACTTCACATTGGCGAAACCTTCAAGGGTAGCGCGGATAGCAGATGACAGTTCGAGATCCCAACCCTTGTCGAACACCGTGCGTAGGATTCCCAAGGTTGCGCGACGCAGAGCGAGTGGATCGGCAGTCCCGGTAGGCACCTGTCCAATGGCGAAACAACCCACCAATGAATCGAAGCGATCCGCTAGCGCGAGCAGTGCTCCCACATCACTCGGAGCGGTGGGGTCATCCGCACCGCGCGGCAGATAGTGCTCACTTATGGCAGCAGCCACATCCGGTGCAATCCCTTGCTTGGCAGCGTACACCGCGCCGATCTCGCCCTGGAGCTCGGGCAATTCACCGACCATCAGTGTCACCAGATCGCACTTGGCTAACCCGGCCGCATCAACAGCAGCTCGCATCACAGTCGGGGTGAGCTTCAGCAGTTCACCGAGCTTGCTTACCAAGCGCTCGAGCCGGCGCACCTTGTCACCGACGCTCCCGAGTCGCTTGTGAAAAATCACGCCATCGAGTTGCTCACGCCGCGTTGGCAAAGGCTTCTCGAGGTCCGTCGTGTAGAAGAATCGGGCGTCGGCGAGCCGCGCGCGCATTACGCGGTCATTGCCACGCTTCACGTTTTCTGGGTGCTCCGCTGTCCCCACCACGGCAAGATAGCGCGGCATCAACTCGCCGGCTGGCGAACGTAGGCCAAAGTAACGCTGATGCCCCCGCGCAACATCGAGAATGACGCGCTCCGGGAGCATTAGAAATGCCTCTTCGAACGAGCCAACGATAATCTGCGGATCCTCCACCAAGTTGCAATTTTCTTCAACCAGGAAGTCGTCCTCGATCAGCACCCCACCAGCGGACTTGGCCGCAGCGTGCAGACGCTGGACCATCATCTGCTTGCGCTCATTGATGTCTACGATGACATGGCGAGAGCGCAGCTGTTCGACGTAGCTCGACGGTGTGGACACTGCACGCGGCGCGCGGTCCAGAAATCGGTGACCCTCGGTGGTGTTGCTCGACTTCAGACCGGCAAATCCGAAGTCGATCACTTGGGTGCCGAACAGTGCCAGCAGCCAGCGCACCGGGCGACCAAATGCCGTGTCACCTTCACCCCAGCGCATGGATTTGCGAAACGGGATTGCCGCGCAGATGCGAGCCAACATTGCGGGCAGGATCTCACTGAACCGCTTGCCGGATTCGCGCCGATGGCCCGCCACGTACTCACCCTTGGGCGTGGAGACTCGAATCAAATCAGCAACGCTGCAACCTAGCTTTGCAGCAAAACTTTCAGCAGCTTTGGTGGGCGATCCATCCGCGCCAAATGCAGCGCGGGCCGAGGGCCCGTTGACCACCTCATCCAGGTCTGACTGGACTTCGGCCACGCCTTTTGCAATCACGACCAATCGCCGGGGCGTGCCAGAAACCCATAGGTCACCATGAGTTACGCGCAGTTGGCTGAGCTCCGAGGTAACCAGATTGGGCAGTGCCGCAACAGCCTGAGAAACGAAACCCGCGGGCAGCTCTTCAGCGCCAATCTCCAGCAGAAGGTCTTGAGCCATGGGCGCGGATGCTGCCGCGTGTGGGGCCGGGGAGCAAGGGTAACCGGCTCCCGCGCTAAATTTCGCAGCAAAACGGGCAACACGGCATGGGCACGTGCTAACCCTTGAGTGAAATGAACTCCACTTGCCCAATCTGCAAGAAAGAGCTCGCTTCGGACTCGAGGCAAAGCCCGTTTCCGTTCTGCTCACCGCGTTGCAAGAAGGTCGATCTCTATCACTGGCTCACCGGAGAGTATCGCATCAGCGAACCGCTCGACGGTGAAACACTCAACGAGTTGGAGCCTGGTGACGACGTGAATCCTCGCGAGGCAGATTCTTGACGGTGCGGCCTATAGATACCGTGTTGCGTGCCATAACCGATGATGGTGCGTTTCGTGTCATGGTCGTTGATTCCACCAACGCAGTCTGCGGCGCAATAGCGGCACAGAATGCGCAAGGCGCCGAGGCTCCGCTTTTCGCCGATCTAATCACGGGTACTGTGCTGTTTCGGGAAACCATGTCGCCGGGCCTGCGTGTGCAGGGCATTGTCACGCCGGGTGGTGGGCACGGGCAACTGGTTGCCGATTCACATCCCACGGGTGAC
>Ga0265340_10001360_pt1 | contig 14024 bp, 18 predicted proteins | sample 4CB225metaG_FD_202082 | JGI IMG/M metagenome (GOLD analysis project Ga0265340, IMG submission 202082) | Rhizosphere microbial communities from Carex aquatilis grown in University of Washington, Seatle, WA, United States - 4-CB2-25 metaG | ecosystem: Host-associated > Plants > Roots >...
TCTTCGCGGCGCTGCCCGGCGCTGGCACCGCCCTGGCTCCACGCCTGCTCGCTGCCTTCGGCGAGAATAGGGACCGCTTTCCCGACGCCGCTTCCGTCCAGAAGTGCACAGGCATCGCTCCCGTGGTCGAACGCAGCGGCAACAAGTCGTGGACCCATTGGCGCTTCATCGGCCCGACTTTCCTACGCCAGACCTTCGTCGAGTGGGTCGGCGAGACGGTTCCCCATTCCTTCTGGGCCAAGGCCTTCTACGACAGCCGCCGCGCCAAGGGTATTCCTCACCAAGTCATCCTGCGAGCCCTGGCCTTCAAATGGATTCGCATCCTCTGGCGTTGCTGGCACGACCGTCAGCCCTACGACGAGGCCCGCTACCTCCTCGCTCTCCAGAAACACAATTCGCCTATCGTCGCCCTCGCCGCTCAATCACCCTAGTTTTCCCTTGCGGCCCGCCTCAGGGCGTGAGTTCGGCGTTGTCGCGCCTTCTACTGCCATAGGCGGCGGACCGACGTCCCCTCTGGCACCAGCACGCGTGAAGGTGGCCACCCAATGTGCACACCAAAACCTTGGACCTGGTTGGTTTGCTCGACCCATGGGAAGGAGCCCCTCATGGACCTAACGTGCGGAGAACGTGCCGTGGCCGTAGCGATTGGCGCGGTGGTAGCAGCAATGTCATCGGCAGGACTCGTGGGGTGCGCGTCGTCCCCCAAGACGCAGATCTCGAAGGACGCCAGCCCCGATGGACCCATCACAGCCCTGTGTAGCGGCCCTGCGGCCGGAGCCCTCATAGACGACATGAGCGCGTCGAGCATCAGCTTGGCCCCGCCTTCCTGTGCGTCCAGCGGAGCCTGGTTTGCGTTCACCGGAGGCGATGATCCGAGCGCGCCCGGGAGCCTCACCGTTCCCGCGGCTTCGGCGGCTAGTCTCTATAGTCCCCTTCCAGCCTTTCCCGGACTCGATGGCAGCACGGTTGACGGCGGATCATCGGGTTTGCGCGCAATGTGCATGGCAGGGCACACCGGAGCGCGGCAGTATGCGTGGGCCGCAGCCGACTTGTTCTTTGCCAACGGTAATACGAACGCCCCGGCATTGATCGACGCCAGTGGCTACAGCGGCGTGCAGTTCTGGCTGTGGGCTTCTCCAGATACCGCCGCGTCGGTCAGCTCCAGCTTTACCGTCGGCCTGTACGACAAGAACGGGATTCCCGAAGGCGGTGTGTGCGACGCCAACAGCACCGGGCCAACAGCCTGCGCCAGCACCAGCGCCGCCATCTTCGGCAGTGCTGTTGCCACGAATGGTGGAGGTTCGGGCGCGCTCCTCGCTGATGACGGCAGCCAATTGCCTTCCCTGTCCGCGGGCTGGCAGCATGTTCGCGCACCATGGAGCAGCTTCCTTTCCAATCCTTGGTGGGGAGGCGCAAACGAGCGGACGGTTGATCCGCGAGCTCTGGTGGAGGTGAACTTCATAGTCTCGCAGACGGTTCAAGGCGGCGCTGCCATTCCGTTCGACTACTGTATCTACCAAGTCAGCTTCCTACCCTGAACCGGCCTGGGCCACGTCGCTGAGGGCCAGCCGCTGACTGGACAGGATCCCTTTCCTGGTGCGCATCTGCCCCAAACACGTACGCCGAACTAGTATTCGGCAACTCTAGCGCTCCCGTCCTGGTCAGTCTATCGCCCTAACAACGAGCGAGAAGATCTCCCGAGATTTTCAGGGGCTGCAAGAATTTTGGACCGGGAACCCTGGATTGTGGCGCAAGACGAGGGCCGACGCCTTGCCGCCCTTCGCTCGCCGGAGACCGCCTTGTCACATGTCGAACGGGCTCCGCACGCCCCACCGCGGTTGAGGACGGCGCTGGCGGCAAGCGCACCTCGTCGCTTCGAATCGCCTGCTGATTGGAAGCACTCAAGCCCGGGCCCCAATCTACCGAGAGTTCTTTCCGCATACAGGCTTCATCATTACTTTGCCTTGTTTGCAAAAGGCGACTCGGCCCCCCGCTGGGTCGCCTTTTCCATTTCCTCCGCGCATGCTTGCGTTGCTCGTCGCGCACTTCGGCACCGAACGGGTTACCGATGTTCTGGCCAAACACCTGAAGGGTTTCTTGTGAGAGTAGTGTATGCGAGTTCACGCGGCGGCCCTGGTCCGGCCGGTTCGCGAAATGGTCGGTGTGCGGCCACCATCTTGAGCATCGGGTGCGCCACAACAAATGCCCAGGGGCTGCAACCACTGCGAGGTGCCGCAGCCCAAAGCTATTGCCATCGTCTCCTACGCGACGGCGTCTTTGGCGGCCTTGACCGGGCGACCCTTGATGACCTTCCGAGCGGGCTTCGCCTTGAAGACCGTCGGCTCCTTCGTGAACGGGTTGATGCCCTTGCGCTCTTTCGTCGCCGGCTTCTTCACGACCACCATACGGACCAGACCGGGGATGATGAACACGCCGTTCTTCTTCAGCTCGGCGTGACCGATGGTGGCCACGGACTCGATGATTCCCTTCACGTCCTTGCGGGTGAGCTTTTCATCGAACTGGTCGGCAATCTTCTGGATCAAATCGGACTTGGAGATGGGGCCTTTGGGCATTGGGATTCCTTCGGTTGGGGTGTTGATGTCGCGCGAAAATACTACTGCCCCGCCGGCAAGCCGCTGCGGATGATGCGGCGGAGACCTTCGACAGGTAGCTTTGAACCGCGCCTTTCTTCCTCGTAGATAATCAGAGCCATGGTGGCAGCGGTGATGTCCCGCTGTGTATCGTTCTCAATGACCTGCAGCTCTTCGCCGGCCCGAATCAGCTCGGCCAGTTTTTCCAAGCTGACGTAGTGCGAGTCCTGTGTGTCGTAGAGCTTCCTGTTCACGTAGCGCTTGATAATCCGGGCCATGGTGGCGGACATCATGGGGCATCACAGCGCAGGGTCAAGAGGCCTTTCGTGGTGCCAGGCAGGCGGCAGCTGATTAGTAAAGTCGACCGACCGAGGCCTCATCATGAGCGCCCCATTTTCGCCTTCTCGTCGGCTGGTCCCGAGTGGCGGCTGTGGTACCTTCGGCGCCCGTGTCCGAACAAGCGCCACCGCCGAATGACAAACTCCCGTCACCGAGAGAGACACGGCGATACTGCCACGTGATCTGGGATTGGAACGGTACCCTGCTCGATGACGTGAACTATTCCGTCGACCTGATGAACGCGTTGTTGGACCGACACGGGTTGCCGACGATCGATTTGGACCGCTATCGCGCCATCTTCGATTTCCCCATCCGCGTCTACTACGAACGCGCGGGGTTCGACCTATCCCGAGATGGTACGTTCGAGCATTTGGGACGCGAATGGATGGATGCTTGCGAGGTAGGCCGGTTCACCTGCCCGTTGCAGGGTGGCGCGCGCGACATCCTGGAGGCAATCCAGTCGGCAAACATCACGCAGTCAATCCTATCGGCGTATCCGCGTGACAGCTTGCAAACTATGGTCGGGTATTTCCGATTGACGAAGTATTTCGTCCGATTGCTGGGACTCCACTGTAACGGTAAGTGCCCGCTTTTCCTTTGTAAGTGCGCGTCCCCCAACCCTCCGAATCGACTTCACACGGTGGAAGCCGCAGGTTCAAATCCTGCAACGCCCACAGCGAAGCCCAGGAAATCCTGGGCTCTTTTCTTTTCTGCTTGCCGCCGGATCGCCAGACGTGCCGATTTCGGATGCGCGTATGCCGGTCGATGTGCCGGTCGGGGCTCCCCGACCTTCATCAGTTTGCCCTTCAGCGCGCCCTTTCTGGCTTCCCCTCGTGTGCCGAAACTCGACCGCGCCCCCTCGACTTGACGGCTGCGATATCGGCCACAGTCTTCGGCCGCCGCTGTCCCCGCCGCTGGCTGCCATCGTACCTCTTGGCCACCAGCTCTCGGCACCTGCGCAAGATCGTCTTGGGCGATGCGATTGTCGCGATTGCTGCCAGCCCCTTTCGGCACAACCTTTTGCCCAGCATGGCCAGACGCCTTCGCTCCGCGTCGGTGAGTCTCACCCGTTTCGTGCCGAGCTTCTCCCGTAGGAGCAGATTCTCTGCCTTCAATCGACTTGCTCCTGGAGAACCCGCCCGAGCCACGCCGCGAGCCACGCTGCCAGAAACTGGAGCGGCAACGGAAGATCGAGACCTGTCCTCCGTGCGGCCATGGGACTGCCAAAACGTCCGGCTCTCACGCATCACCTCGCCATGCGAACCAGGAAGAACCGCTCGATATCACTGCGGCTTTGCACGATCCACCTTTCGCACGGGACGGGAGTCCCGTCATTTTCTGGAGGTCCATTTTCGAACTTTGCCGCCCTCACCCCTCGCTGGCTTGCTGTCTTGGCCGTTCAGTCTTCACTGTTGGCAGGTAGTCGCGCAAGGATCGCTTCTCCCGCCTTCTTCAGCTTCTCGAGCAGGGGCAGCTGCCCAGCCAGCAAACTGCGGAGGTCGGTGTCGTGGCTCTGCTGCATCGTGCTTGTGAGCGCGTCGATCATCTTCCCGTGTTCCTGCACCATCGCCAGGATGAACGCGCGGTCGAAGTTCTGCGGGTGTCGCACGCGCAGCCTCTCCAGCGGACCGTCGTCGGTCGTCTCTTGCTCCGCGTCTTCAATGCGCCGTCGGTCGAACCTCTTGCGGTCCGCGTAGTCCATGAGCTCCGTGTCGCAGCTCTGGTGCCCTATTGTCAGCAGGCGAGCATAGCTCTTCACCCGCTCGGCCTTGCCCCGCTTCAGTGCCAGCTTGGCGCCCTTGATCTCCATCCGATTGCCCTCGTGAAGCAGGGCGACCATGTCTTCCGCTCGATCTGTTCGCCTTAGACTGTCTGCGGTCTGGCTCTGACGTTCCTTCGGTAGCGGGGCGCCCGCGTCGGCACCCGTCTCGCTGCCCAAACCGCGTGCCACCTCCCGAGGATACGGGCCAACTAGCAACACCGCCGCCCCGAGAACGATGTGCCGCATCCTCTTCCAATACGACGCGCTTCGCATCTTCATTTCTACCCTCTCAATCACTGTCTTCCGCCGCTCGCAGTCCGTTGGCGCCAAAGAAGATCTGCTCAGGTGCAAACGGGCTGTTCATTGGACGCCAAACCAGATGGCTCGGCTCCAACGCCACTGCGACGTACATCTACTTTACGACCAGATCGTTCCTCACTTCGCTGACGCCCGGAACTCGTGCGGCGACCTCTCCAGCCTTCGCGACGTATGCTACTGAGTCCACGAATCCGCTCAATTGAACGGCGCCTTTGAACGTCTTCACATTGATTTGAAGCGTCTTCAGCGTGGCTTCGTCAAGAATTGCGGCCTTTACTTTGGTTGTGAGGACGGAGTCATCGACATACTCACCAGTACTTTCGCGTCTCTGCGTGGCCGCGCAACTGAAGAACGCCGGTGCGAACGCTAAACAAGCCAAGAACCGAACTATACGAAATCTCTCTAACATATTTGCTCTCCATTCGCTTTGCGGCCGATCGTTTGTCATGCGTAGGCTGCTGTGATCCGCGACCATACCAGGTAGAACACCAGCAAGAAGCGTGCCCGAGCATCTCGATCCCTTTGATTGAAGGCGTGCTTCGAGGAGAACTACTCTTGTAAAGTTGTTTGGAAGAGCTGGCTGCGGGGCTGTTCGGGACATATCTGTCACGCAAGAACACGTGCAGGTGCTTCTCTTGGCCCACGATGCTATTCGGCCACCGGCCCGCAGCGCAGGCAGACCAGGCGTCCAGATCAGGCTCCAGTTGCGATTTCGTGACCAGGAGCCTCCGCGGAAGCTTTCATGACAGCGACGTCACCGGGCAGGACGATCACCGAGACGCCCCGCTTGCTCACCGCATGTTGCATGGCGGACTGCAAGACATGCGACACTTCGTGACGGACGTGAACCCAATCAACCTTGCCGCGCTAGTGAATGCCGCTGCCGCTCATCCCGCCCCGTTCCGCCACCGGGCATTCCGCCGCCTGGAGCTCCCCCGAGTGCGTGTCCGGTCCCACCAGGGACATTGCCGGCGCCCCCTGGGCTTGGAAAGATCGGACTCGGCATCGGTGGCCCGGGCGCGGGAAAGCCGGGACGTGGGGGCGCGGGAAACGGCGCAGGCACAGCCGCTGGTACCGGCATATCGACCGCACCCGCCTTCGTAGCCGTGAATGTGATGAAGGAAGAGCCGATCGCCCAAATTGCGACGATACGAATGAGTGTTTGCATCTTGTCATCATTGAGCAAGTCGCATGCGACGAAGACTCGCAACGCCTCATTCAATTTGATGGTGAAGGCATATCATTTTGGCTGAAGAATCCCCAACCATGGAGAATCTCTCGGTCATCATCGCCACGGCCGATCCCAAATCGCATCGCGCAATCCAGGGACTGGCACCACCTCTGCACGTCGGCAGCCCATGCTTGAGTTTCGAACTACGCCATCGAAGTCGAATGGCGTCGGCAAACACCGTCTGCTGATTGGCGAGGCCAATCCCTCACTTCGTGAGTACCTGCTCGCCGTGCTCAGGTCTGACGGCCACGAGGTGGTCGCGATGGCGAGCGGGCTTGATCTCCTGGATACGCTAGCTGTCTCGCTTCACCCCGAGTTCGGACACATGCGGCGGAGCGGTCGGGACCGATGGCGGCGGAAGTGGCGGCGCGGCTGGTTCGGACGGCCCGCAGAATCTCGATGCGAAGCCGTTCAAGCCACTTTTCGGTAGTAACCCCCAAATGTAGTGCCAACCAGAAGGTGGCAGAATTGAGAACCGGCCAATACCCAAGCACGCCTGGGGTTCGTCGGTCAAGTCGGCCGGATAGCTGGCTCGCCTTTCCCGCAGGTTCCGCCAGCGTGGCACATCGATTCTGCCATGAGATCACGGCGTCGCAGCGTCGTCGCAACCAAATGGTTGGCGTCCGCGGCATCGACTGAAATCCCCTTGAACGCAGCCGAGATGCCTGCGGGTGTCACGTTCCCCCAGGCCAACTACCAGATAACGACTGGGTTCGTGCTGTCGACGATGGTGAAACACTGCGCCGCCGGTTGCGACCAGCGGATCATGTTGTACCAGAAATCCGCAACACGGCACGGAGGCCAAAACGGAAGCAACCAGGAATGAGGCAAGGCCACGCATCGAACTCGTATCGTGCGCGCCGACAGCGCGGTTGCAATTTCCATCGGAGGTGCATGGCCGACGCGTTTTCGGCGAGTCGATCTACCCTGGAATCGCGTGGGCAAATGTGGCCGTCTTCCGATGGCGATTGTCGATGGACCGCTACACCGCCCCCCAAACCGTTCGAGGCTCTAGCGCGGCGCAGATCGCCACTGACAGTCCAATTGCCACGCGCCTACGACCGCCGCGAATCCGTGCTTGCGATACGTGGTCCGTCGCTCGACTTGGTCGTCACCCTGGCGAACGAGAAAGCAATCGTAGCCTTGCTGATCTTGGGATGGATTGGGTTCCGCTGCCGGCCACGCGATACCCGTCAGATCCGTCGACACCTCGGAGATCGTCCTTCCCTTCACCGGTACGTTCCAGAAACGCAGTGGGAAGGAATCGGTAAGTACGCCGCCGCGCTCGGCTTGTCCGTACGCACCGAAGTGCACATACGGGCCGGAGCGCATGACCTTTCCCCCGGCATCATCCGTCATTTGCGCGATGTGGGGCCGCTGCGGGAGCAGGGCCAGTACCGCGTCGAACTCGCCGGCTTCACGGTCGAAGCGCCACAGATGCCACCCCGTATTGGCAAGCGCAACCGCGGCCAGCCCGACGGGGAGGACCCTCGCCAGTGTTCTCCCCTTGGCGTAATCGCACGCCGAAACGGCGAGAGGCAGAAGCATCGCCGCCATCAGAACGTGGCGAAAGTTTATGAACTTGGCCGTCGCAGTCGCGAGGGGCAGCAAGAAATAGCCGGCAAGGTTTGCGATGATCAGAATGTAGGTTACGCGCTCGTGAACCCCGAGCCGTCGCCAGCGGCCCAAGGTCACAGGCAGGCTACGCCAAACGAGGGCGAGCATGACCAATACCCATGCGGCGAGAATGAAGTCCTCTGATCGGTCCCGGTAGCCACCCAGGATGGAGTTGCTGATTTCTCGCAGTCTGAATCGAAAAGGGAGCCACTGCACGCCGCCAAAGCGGGGAGCCTTCGCAACCAAGCTGCCCCAGACGCCCAAGGCGATGGCAGCCGGCGCGAGCCAAGCCACGCGCGACAATAGCTTGCGGCGTTCCCCGACAATCAACCAGGCCAGCGCGTAGAGCGACAGGAGCAACAAACCATAGACGTGGGTCGTGGCAGAGAGCAAAGACAGGCCCGCAACCCGCCAGCCCTTTCCTCTGGACCATGGTCCAACCAGCTCGGACAGGACGATGAAAGCAAGGCCCAAGCCGAGATTGAAGTGAATGAATCCCCAGAAGAAGCTGCGATTGTAGAGCAAGGGCAACGCCAACAGGGTCAACCCGAGTGGTTTCTTGAGCGCACGTAGCATCAGCAGCACGCCAAGCGGGTACGACAGGGTAGCGACGAATACGGTGATACGCAGGGCCCAGCCAAGCGGTATGAGGAACGAGAGGCCCAGGGCCAGAAAGTAGGGGAACACGTACAGTGTCCTGCCCAAAGCCCATTCGTAGTACGCTTCGAAGCCGTAGGCGGGGTCATGCATATGGCGCATGATCGACACGATGGCCTGGTGTTGCGGCAGGTCGGTCATCGGCAAGTACTCGAAGGCGAGGCACGGCAGCGTGGAGATCAGGCAAAGGCCCAGCATCGCGCCCAGCAACCAGCGCGGCTCGTCGATGGCGGCGCTCTTGGGCGGGTCGTGGGCAGGGGCCGGCAAGACCATGGTCGACCACGCTAGCACATCCATCCGGGCCTCCCGAACCATCGTGAGCACCAGCTCCACGGTCCCTCGTCTACGGAATGCGCACGAAGAAGACGACGGACGAGGCGATCAGCAGCAGTCCGACACCGATGGCGGCCCAGGAGAACGCGAGCGACCAGCGCCCTGTGCGCTCCACGCTCTTGCCGAAGAGAAGGCAAAACGGCACCAGCACCGGAAAGATGTGCCGGAAGTCCTCGTGAAATGGCGTCGGCAGGACGATGCGAAAGGCCACCAGCAGAGCCAGCATGCTGGCGGAGGCGATGACAATCGTGCGGTAGTCTTGCCAGCGCACCGATCTCGAGAAAGCCAGCGCCGCAATACAGACGGCCACCATCACCAGCAATAGCACGCTCATGACGATGGCCAGACGATCGTAGCGCACGCCCTCGAAGTCCTTTCCGAGCGGCATGACGCCGAACAAGCTGGACTTCGCCAACCCGTTCCAGAAGTAGTCCTGCTTGGGCGGATAGTTCATCGAGCTGGTATCGCGCAAGAATCCCGGCACATCGAAGTAGAGGTAGTTGATGGGCTGGTTGCTGACGAAGGCTCCGGAAGGCACGTAGCAGGCACCCCCGAGAACCCGCTGGCAAAGCGTGGGCGGGGCCTCCGATCCGCGGAAAGCCAGGGGCAAAAGCGCTGAGCCCAGCAGGACCACCGTGGCGACCACACCCAGCCGGATGCTATCGCGGCGCAAGCTCGGCGACCAGCAACGCAGCGCCGCCATCAGCAAGAGTGTCACCGCCAGGGCATATCCCGTCGCCTTGGTGAGCAGTGCCAGCGCGCAGGCGCCGAGAGCGCATCCGAAGTCGCGTTGCCTACCCCCCCGGTCCCATCGTGCGATGAAGTACATGGCGGCGAGCATCAGCGGTGAGGCGAGCGCATCGTTGTGCACGCGCACGGAATTCAGAATGCCCGAGGGCCAGAACACAACCAGCGCGGCCGCGAGCCGCAAGATCGCTGGGCGCTCGATGAAGCTGCGCAGGAGCAGGAGCGCAAAGACGACGAAGCCACCAGATAGCAGCAACGAAAGCCACTGCAGCCCGAGCCCGTGCGGGATCCACCCGCCTGCGAGCACGACCTTCGACCACAACGCCGCGAGCGCGTAGTAGAGCGGTGGGTGCCCGCAGGTGGTGCAGAGAATGCCGAGTGGCGGTAGCCGCAGGTGCTCGATGAGAAAGTCGATGTAGAAGACGTGCGAAGCCCCGTCGTAGCTGCGCTTGGTAATCGGGGTGTAGGCCAGGTAGCTCGCGTCCACGAGAAGGCCGGCCAGCACCAGGGCGACGATGAACCAGCCGAAGCGCAAGCGCCGCAGCACCAAGACCTCGATGACGGCCGTGCTCAGGATCGGGACCAGATGGATCATCGTATGCGCGCTCCCGGTGGCGGGAAGATGATACTACGGTGGCCCTTCAGATCCGCGAGCCTTGGGCCCGAGGTCGCAAATGGCCGCTTCGCAACGGTTCATTCGCCCTCCTAAAACGTTGCCCCCAGCGCCAGGGTTGCGCCGTGCTGGGTGGGAAGAACAGCCACGGCAATGGGGGACGGCGACGTAATCGACTCCCAGGCATAGTGGCCGATGTCGATGGAGGAGACCGCGATGGCGGCAAGCGCTACGGCGAGCGCGCCCAACCCGACCTCGGCTATCGCGCAATCCATATTGTCGCCGTTGGGGGTGCAGTTTGACTTACCGATCGCCACGCCTGCAAAGCCAGCGAGGGACGGCAGCAGGAGTCGCCCGAGAAAACTTATGCCCATGGCTCCATACTGGCCGTTCAGCCCGTGGATGATGGGCGGAACCAGCAGCCAGGTGGCGGCGGCCAGGTAGAGGGCATTGGCAGAGTTTTCCCGGGCCGCGCCGATCACAAGGGCCGACGTCACGACGTCCGAGATCAAGATTTGATACCCGTACCAGCGGTATCGCGGAGCTTCTTCGCTGGGCTCGACAAGCTTGAGTGGCGGCAGGGGAGGCCTAAGCGGGAGAGCTTCCGGCGTCGCGGCAGGCGCAGGTGGCGGTGGTGGAACAGGGCCGATCGGAGTGTAGGTGGCGAATGGATAGCCTGCGTCGGCTGGAAATGCCCCAGGGCTAGGCTGGTACGGGACGATATCTGCGGCCCGCGCTTCCGTCGAGAGCGCCAGGAGGACCACCAAACGAGCTACGAAGAGCCATTTTCCAATCCGTCGCATGTCCTGTCCAAAGGCAATCCACATGCCGAGGTCGGCGCCCAGGAATCCCTAAGCGTTGGCGCGCACGAGTGTTGGCGTGTGTCCATTTTCCAACAACCCGGGGGCACTGGACGGGGGATGCCAGCCTGAGTTCCCCGACGTCTATGCCCTTGAGCAGTTCCCTAGGTCTATCGGTGGCTCCTGGCCAAGTTTTCCGCCCCCCGATGCGATTGGCTGATGTACCATCGGCCCTTGGGAGGACACCAGTCATGGCAAAGCTCGCTGCAATCCTCATCTTGGTGCTTTTGGCGTCGGCCGGGTGTGGTGGTACGCCCTCATTGAATACTCGAGTGCCAGCCAACCACGAGATCGACGCCTGGACGCTTAACGGGAGCCCGACGGTGGCCGACACCGACACCAAGCTCTACAACCTCATCGATGGTGGCGCACCCAAGTACCTCGATCGAGGCTGGGTCGCCAGCGTGTACGCCGCCTACCAGCAGGATACGAGCACGGTCCAAATTTTCGTTCACGACATGGGCACTTCGGACAACGCTCTGGCGCTCTACAATGTCGACCTGCCGGTCTCCCGTGCGCCGATCGGCAGCCTGTCGAACGCAGTCGTCGACATAGGGCTGCCGGTCGCCTACGCAGCCGAAGCCTACGCTGGCCAGTACTGCATCGAGGCCTCCATCGATGACCGTTCGGACAGCGCGCTCGACGCCATCCAGAGATTCATATTGGCCACCCTCAAGCGCTGCGAATAGTGCTCAGGGCGTAGCAGCCCTACTCCTGAGCCACCAATAGCGTAACGCTGTTCGCTGCTACGGAAGGTCCACCAATCGTCTCGTTGGTTACCACAGCATTTTCGGCTGCAGCAGGAACGGCGCCGCCGATGCTCTGGAACACCTTCACGGATGAGGATTGTGCGATGCCAGCCGCATGACCTCCATCACGCATGCCACGCACTCGGGTTTGGCCGCCGCCGCGACTGGTACCGGACGCGATGAGGCCGAAGGCTGTGCCCCTGTTCCACTCGCGGCCGACGCCCTCGCGGCGGTTCTGCTATGGCACGCAACACCTCCCACGATGACCGCGAGGGACCATCGCGATGGCCGCGCAACCCGCGACAGGTCGGGTGCCTTTCATAGTCGCGCCGAGCATAGTCCGGACACGCCCGCGCATGGCCGCCAGGACATAGCAGTAGATGGTTCTCGAAAATGGGCTGGGTATCCCAGCTACTTCTTACCCTTCCTCTTGTGCTTGGCCTTTCCCCCCTTGCCCTTGCCCTTGGCCTTTGCTTCCGCCGCTTCGCTCTTCGCTTTGAACTCGTCGTTTTCCTTGGTCAGGCTTGCAACCTTGGATTCGGCGTCCGCCAGTTGCGTCTTCAGCTCGGTGAGCTTGGCCAAGTTGGTCGTGCATTCCCTCCGTTGCTCGGTCGCCTCCTTCTTGCAAGTCTGCAAGGCGTCGTTGCATACCTTGTCTTCGCAACTCGTGGTCGTCATCAACCAGGCGCCGAGAACGACCAATGTCACTAGCTTGAGCGTTCGAGTCATTGCATCTCCTTCGCGCTTGTGGGATGCGGCAAGACCGCCGAATCCGTGGTGTCCGAGAATACGTCGGAAGAATCCTCTCACGAATCCGCGAAGATGGGCAGCGCAAGATGCACATCGACCACCGCCAATCTGGCTCGGTCGTTTCTGTGACGGCCTAGGTCTACCTACCAGATGGTGACTGGATTCGTGGTGTCGACGATGGTGAAGCATTTCGCCCCTGGCTGCGACCAGCGGATCGGCGATGTGGCCGTCGGCAGGCGCAGTGATCGAGTGCCCGCCCTCGAAACCGACCATCGTCACGCCGGTGCTGAGGCTCGCGATGACGGGATCGGTTCGGACCCAGTCGGTCAATGTGGAGGAATGCGCACAGCCGCAGATTTGCCAGTCGATGCAGCTTTCGACCCTGTCTTGTTTCCTGTGTAATGGGTTCTAAGTTGAATCGCTCAAATCGGGTGCGGGACCAGAAGCTAGCGACCCGACGCGCGGTCCTGACGGGACAAGCGGGCAATATCGGGCCTTACCCGCGAGGGTGGCTCCGCATCCGGATCTGGGAGATCGGCATCTCCGGTTTGCTCCTCACGCGCCTCCACCGACTCCCTCTCCTCTTCGGCTTCTTCGGGAGAAGCGATAGCCAGGCTTCCGACTGCCTCAGGAAGTGGATTCGCTTCCGATTCGAGGTCGTTCGAGTGGCCGCTGCCTTCTGTCATCGTGTCGCCGAACTCCTCCTCAGCCCCGCTCACGATGAATGGCCCACCGATCTCCTCGGTCTGCAAGGCGTCTCGCGCTGATTCCGCATCGTCTTCCCCTGTGGTGACCGCCCTTTGATGGCCTTCGGCAAGCTGTTGCGCAAGCGCCTCGCTGGTCCCTGTCCTCAGCGCCGATTCAGGGATGAACGCATTTCCGTCGTCGCTTCGTTGCGACTTCCTCCTGGACTTCTTCCTGGCCATCGTAGACTCCCGGATTGATGGCGAGCATCGCCCGTGCCAAGACGACGGCGTTACGCTGAGAAGCTGGATGGGAACCGTTTGTCGAGCGCAACGGGGGAAGAGGATCGCCTCTCCGCACCGTACCAGTTACGTCCCCGCGCCCACCGTTTCCAAAAAGAAACGCCTGGCGGTCGAGCAACGTGCCCGACCGAGCTTGCGCTGACTTGAGCCTTCCGATTGGACAAGGCACATCATCTGGCACGTGATTTGCTGCAAAATCTTGCCATGGGCAGTGTCGAACTGCTGCACGCCGTGGTAGCAACGCTGGTGGCGATGACGAGGCCGAGTTTTCTCGCGTTGCCTTCGAGCATGGGGCCCTGTTTACCACAAGCGGTCCCAATTTTGCCCGGAGTGTTCCCCGCGCGGACTTCACCGTCGCTCAGAACTGTACGCCGGTGTCGATGTAGTAGAATTCCTTGTACAGGGCGGCAAGGTCCGAGTCCGTGGTGGTTGGTGGATCCCAACTCTTCACCGATTGTTCCGACACAATAG
>Ga0265340_10001361_pt1 | contig 14023 bp, 9 predicted proteins | sample 4CB225metaG_FD_202082 | JGI IMG/M metagenome (GOLD analysis project Ga0265340, IMG submission 202082) | Rhizosphere microbial communities from Carex aquatilis grown in University of Washington, Seatle, WA, United States - 4-CB2-25 metaG | ecosystem: Host-associated > Plants > Roots > Rhizosphere...
GAGGCGGAAGCACGCCTGCTCGGCGACGTCGCGGGCCAGCGGGTGCTCGAGGTCGGCGCCGGCGCGGCGCAATGCAGTCGATGGCTGGTCGGTCAGCGGGCCCTCCCGGTCGCGATCGACCTTTCGGCGTCCCAGCTCGCCCATGCCCGCACCCTCGATGCCCGCACCGGCGTCACCGTGCGCACGGTGCAGGCGGATGCGCAGCAGTTGCCGTTCGCGGACGACTCGTTCGACCTCGCGTGTTCGGCGTACGGCGCTCTGCCGTTCGTCGAGGACTCAGCCGCGGTCATGCGCGAGGTCGCGCGGGTGCTGCGCCCCGGTGGGCGGTGGGTCTTCTCGGTGACCCACCCGATCCGCTGGTGCTTTCCCGACGATCCCGGCGTGGGCGGGCTGGTGGCTCAGACGTCGTACTTCGACCGGCGGGCCTACGTCGAGCAGGACGAGCGCGGTATCGCGACCTATGTCGAGCACCACCGCACGATCGGCGACCGCGTGCGCGACGTGGTGGCGGCGGGCCTGGTGATCGACGACATCGTCGAGCCCGAGTGGCCGGCCGACCATGACCGGCCCTGGGGTCAGTGGAGCCCGCTCCGCGGCGCGATCCTGCCCGGTACGGCGATCTTCAAGACCCACCGGCCCTGATCGCGGTCGAACGATGCCGGCGTCAGCGTGGTCGACTACTGTCCCGTTCGATGCCTGAGAACTCGACGCCTGATGGTCTCGGGCTGAACGCCTTCGCAAGCACCCTGGCCGCGGTCGCGGACGTCGAGGGCTGGATGACCGACGCGCAGGCGAAGCGGCTCTGGCAGGCCGCCCGGGGCGTGCCCGAGACCGGGCAGATCGTCGAGATCGGGTCCTTCCGCGGCCGGTCGACGATCGTCCTCGCGAACGGCGCGGACAAGGCCGTGACGGTGACCGCGATCGACCCGCACGGCGGCGGCGACCGCGGTCCGAACGAGATCTCCCCGGACGCCGGGCGGGGCGCTGCGGACCACGCCACCTTTACGGCGAACCTCGCCGCCGCCGGGGTTGCCGAGCGGGTCAGGCACGTTCGCAAGACCTCGAGTGCGGCGCTCGGTGACGTCGACGGCTCGATCGATCTCCTCTACATAGACGGCGCACACCGGTACGCGCCCGCGAAGGACGACATCGAACGCTGGGGCGACCGGGTCGCCGTCGAAGGCACCATGCTCATTCATGACTCCTTCAATGCGATCGGCGTCACCGGAGCGCAGCTGCGACTGTTGGTCTTCGGCGACCGGTTCACCTACGTCGGCCGGGACGGCTCACTGGCCGAGTACCGGCGCCGCCGGGTCCGGGGCGCCGCGCGGGTCCGCAACACCATGCAGCAGCTCTGGCAGCTCGGCTACTTCGCCCGGATGATCATGGTCAAGTGCGCCCTGACGGCACATGCGTACCCGGTGGCCCGGCTGCTCGGCCATCGCTCGCGCGACTGGCCGTACTAGTGCCGCGGCGAGCCCCCGGACGACGTGCGCGCCGCGCGACGATCCGCGGCAACGCATGAGCCGCCCGACCCCGTCGGTGTCGCAGGACCGGCTTCGGCTGATCGCGGTCTGCCTGGTCATCACGCTCCTGGTCTTCACCCAGAGCTCCACCCTGATCGCGGCCGACACGAAGTTCGACCTGGTCGTCGCGCCGTGGCACTTTCTGGTCACCGCAACGTCGGCCTGGGACCCGACCTCCGATGCCGGCACGCTGCAGAACCAGGCGTACGGATACCTGTTCCCGATGGGGCCGTTCTTCGCGCTCGGCCATCTGGTCCACCTCACGCCATGGGTGATCCAGCGCAGCTGGGAGTCGCTGCTCCTGGTCGTGGCCTTCCTCGGTGTGTTCCGGCTCTCGCGGCTGCTCGGGATCGCCGGCTGGTGGCCGCGAGTGGCCGCCGGCCTTGCCTACGCGCTCGCCCCCCGGATGCTGATGGAGATCGGCATCATCTCCTCCGAACTGCTCCCGGTCGTCGTGGCGCCGTGGGTACTGATCCCGCTGGTCCGCGGCTCGCGAGCTGGCGCCAACGGCATCTCGCCGCGGCGCGCCGCCGCGCTGTCCGGTGTCGCCCTGCTCTTCGCGGGCGGGACCAACGCCGCGGCGACCCTGGCGATCCTGCCGATCCCGATCCTGTGGCTGCTCACCCGTGAGCGCGGACCGCGCCGCGCCGCGCTGATGCGCTGGTGGGCGCTGGCGGTCGGCCTCTCCTGCCTGTGGTGGACCGTCCCGCTCATCGTCCTCGGCAAGTACAGCCCGCCGTTCCTGAATTGGATCGAGTCGGCGGCGGTCACCACCGCTCCCACCTCGCTCGCGACCACGTTGCGGGGCGCCGAGCACTGGGAGGCCTACCTCGGGAAGGGGGTGTGGCCGGCCGGCTACATCTTCGTCACGCAGCGTTCGGTCGTCTTCGCGACCGCTGTGGTCGCGGCCGTCGGCCTGTTCGGCCTCACCCGCCAGAGCTCGCGCCACCGGGTCTTCCTCGGGCTGTGCCTCGGCACCGGACTCGTGCTGGCGACGTTCGGGCATGTCGCCACGATCGGGCCAGTCCTCGCCCTCAGCGAGCGCAACGCCCTCGACGGCGGATTGAACGCCTTCCGCAACGTGCACAAGTTCGACCCGATCATCCGGCTGCCGCTCGCCCTCGGCGTCGGCCAGGTCGTGGCCCTGGCGATCGCTCGCTGGGGCCGACGGAGTGCGACCGCGACCCCGCGCCGCACCTTCGAGCTCGACCCACGTCCGACCTTCACGGTCGCGGCACTGTGCATCGCGGTCGCCGCGGTCGCCCCGGCGGTCACCGGGACGCTCATCCCTGAGCTGCACACCGTGAACGAGCCGACCTGGTGGACCCAGGCCGCTGACTGGCTCGGCCACCAAGGCGACGGGCGGGCTCTCGTCGTACCCGGTGCGGCGCAGCCGATCTACATCTGGGGCAGCCCGCGCGACGACGCGTTGCAGCCGGTCGCCAAGTCGCCCTGGACGGTTCGCAGCTCGATCCCGCTGGCCCAGGCCGGCTACATCCGGCTGCTCGACGAGGTCGACGCGGACTTCGCGGCCGGCCGCGACGACCCGACCCTCTCCCCGCTGCTCGCCAGGTCAGGCATCCGGTACGTCGTCGTGCGCAACGACATCGACACCGCCGCGTCGGACGCCACCCCGCTGCGCTACATCTACGCCACGCTGGCCAACTCGACCGGCTTTCGCAAGGTTGCCAACTTCGGGCCGAGCCTGGTGCGGTCGACCAACCCCAACGACGTGATCGACGACGGCACCGTCCCCAGCCAGGCGGCGATCACGGTGTACGAGAACATCGGCTGGAGCGGCGCCGCCTCACTGCTCCCCCTGTCACAGGCGGTGGCCGCGAACGGCTCGGCCGACAATCTTCCCGACCTCACCGCGGCGGGGGTGACGCCGGACCAGCCGGTCATCTTCGCGCCGTCGGTGGTGCCGACCGCCGCGGGATCGGCGGCGCCGCTGACGGCCATGAGCGACGGAGTTCGACGCCGCGAGTTCGGGTTCGGCAGCATCGACCACTACTCGGACACGATGACCGCCGCCCAGCCGTACACGACCAAACGCGCTGCCCACGACTACCTGCCGAGCCCCGCACCCGCGCTGTCCACGATCTCCTACCTCGGAATAGCGGGCGTCCAGGCGTCGTCCTCGGGCGCGGGCGCCACCGCGCTGGTCAACGTCAGCCCGGCCAACGGTCCGTGGTCGGCGCTCGACGGCAACCCCGCGACCGCCTGGCGGGTGGGCACGATCGACGGCGCCATCGGGCAATGGCTCCAAGTGGACCTGCGTGCACCGATCACCATCCCGCAAGCCGCTGTGACGTTTGCCGGCACGCTCGGGGTCTACCCCGACCGGATCCGAGTCGACACCTCGACCGGGCACCTCGACGAGGAGGTCACTCCGGACGGCGCGCCGCAGACGATCCTGCTCCCGTCAGGCGCGACCCGGTTCGTCCGGCTGACCTTCCTCGGGGTCACCGGCCGCGGCAACGGTGCGGCCGCCGGAATCGCCGAGCTCTCACTGCCTTCCATCCTTGCCGCGCGCAGCCTCGTCGTACCCGGCGCGAGCCAACCGGACCTGATCGCATTCACGGTCGCCGACGGCTACCGCGGCGAGTGCCTCACGGTGAGCGGACAGCCGGTCTGTGACCCGAGCTGGGTCACCGCCGGAGAGGAGGACGGCAGCCTCGCCCGCACGTTCGCGCTGACGAAGAGCACGACCTACGACACCCGCGCAACCGTGACGCTCCGACCGGGGACGCGTCTCGACCAGCTGCTCAACCGGGGTGAGCCGATCCGCGCGGTGGCGTCCTCGGTCAACTCCGACGACCCACGCCAGCGGCCCGGGGCGGCGGTCGACGGCGATCTCACCACCGGCTGGACCGCGGCGGTGAGCGATCTGAAGCCGACCCTCACCCTCAGCACGCAGCGCCCGCACCTGCTCAGCGCGATCCAGCTGATCCCGCTCGCCACCGGTGCCGTCCGGGCTCCGGTCGAGGTCGAGGTGACGGCCGCCGGTGAGACGGTGGACCGGGTCATCCCCGCGAACGGGATCGTCCGCCTCAGCTACCCGGTGCGCACCCGCACCGTCTCGATTCATGTCATCCGGGCGTCGCTGCGGATCACCACCAGCTCGATCACCGGGAAGTCTCAGTTCCTGCCGGTCGGGATCGCCGAGGTGGACCTGCTCGGCCACAACGAGCCGTTCCCGCTGTTCCGGCCGAACGTCACGTTGGGCTGCCGGGCCGGCCTGGTGATGGTGGTGGACGGTACGACGATGAGGCTCCACGCGATCGCCCCCCGGGACGCTGCACTCGGCGGCGGGACGCTGACCGCCACCCCGTGCTCCACGCCCGGCAGCCGGGCGCTGCACCTCCCGCCGACCTGGATGCTGCTCGACGCGGGTCCGCATCGCATCACGGTGGACGGCACCGGCGTGGCGAGCCCGCAGTCGGTGGTGCTGGCCAAGGTCGGGCAGCCGGCCCGCCCGGCTCCGATCGCTCTCCCGCTGCGCACGCTGACCTGGTCGGCGGCGTCCCGCTCGGTTCAGGTCGACACCACCGCGGCTGCACTCCTCGTGGTGCATGAGAACGAGAACCCCGGCTGGAAAGCAACCTACGACGGGACGACGCTGCCGGCCGTCACGGTCGACGGGTGGCAGCAGGCCTGGGTCGTTCCGGCCGGCGCCAACGGCGTCGTCCGGCTGCGCTTCGTTCCTCAGACGGCGTTCCGCGCCGGCCTGATCGGCGGGGCCGGCGCGGCGGTGCTGCTCCTCGGGCTCACCGCACCCCTGCCGAGCCGCTGGCAGCGGCGGACCGGACGGCCATCGGCGGGCTCAGCCACCCCGGGCCGGATCGTGCGGTGGGCCGTGGTGTTCACCAGCCTCGCTCTGCTCGGTTCGGTCGCCGGCCTGGTGGTCGGGGCGGTCCTCGTCGTGATCGAGCTCGCGACCCCGGCCCTGCTGCGCGACCGCATCACCACCTGGGCGCTGGGGATCACGATCGGCGCGGCGATCGTCGCGGAGACCGCGGCGACCGCAGCGGCCCGCCACCCGCTAGCCGGTAGCGCTGGGGTGCAGGTGCTCTGCCTTGCCGCGATCGGCATCGTCCTGGTTCGATGCCTTGCTCCGCGTGACCGCCCGCCACGAACTGGAGAACCGACGGAGTAGCGGTCGTTCGATGAGGTGCCAGCTCACCGCCGCAACCGCGGTGGCCGCGATCGCAGTCAGCCCGAACAGCGCAAAGAAGTGGCCGGAGAAGACCGGCCAGTTGAGCCATCGTGCGATCGCCAGCAGCAGACCGAGGTGCCAGAGATAGACCCCGTAGGAGATCTCGCCGAGCCACTGCATCGCCCGGTTGCCCAGCAGCCGTTCGGACCACCACGTCCCGCCCTGGGTCAACGGCAGCAGGAAGAAGAAGGCGGAGATGCCGGCCAGCAGGTGATACAGCGTCCACTCCCACGTCGTCCCAGGCGTGACGTCGTACGGTCCGGCGAGCGGCAGGGTGAACAACCAGAACGTCAGCGCCCCGACGATCCAGCAGGTGCCCGGCGACTTGGCCCAGTCCGTGAGGGTCCGTCGCCAGCGGGTCGCGGTCGGCTCGAAGGACAGTGAGGCGAGCAGGATGCCGAGCGCGAACCAGTCCAGATAGTCCGGCAGCCAGAGCAGCGAGATGCTCGATCCGCCGTACCGGAAGTGGATGAACAGGTTGGTGGCAAGCGCGGCAGCCGACATGGCGAACACAAGCAGCGTCAGTTGCTGGTGGCGCGGTCTGCGGATCAGTCTGGCCGCCCAGATCAGCAGCGGCAGCGCGGCGTAGAAGGAAATCTCGACGACGAGCGTCCAGCTCTGCGACAGCGAGTGGTTCGTGTAGTGGTGGTCGTAGGTCTGGACCAGGAACAGATAGCTCAACCAGTCACCCACGGTCGAGCGCTGCGTGGACAACAACGCGAGGGTGCCGGCGATCGCCAGGAAGTACGCCGGGAAGATCCGCAGCGCGCGGCGCCACCAGAAGTGCGCGACCCGGCCGGGCGAGAGCCGGCTGGTGTCGGTGAGGAACTGGCGCGACAACAAGAATCCGGAGAGCAGGAAGAACAGCGTGACGCCGAAGTTCAGCCGGGCCAGCACCGAGGCGAACGGGCCGTTGTCGAGCGACCGGCCGCTTTCGAATCCGGCATGGGTCGCGACCACGGCGTATGCGGCGATCGCGCGAACCCCGCTCAGCGCGGCGAAGTTCTGCCGGGGGCGGGTGGTGTCCGCGACCGGGCCGGCCGTCACGGCGCCGCCCGCCGCAGGACCAGCAGAACGTTCCAGCTGGCCAGCTCCCGAAGCCCCGGCACGTCGATGATCCACTGCAGCCAGCTCGGGTGATAGCGCGGTTGCCGCGCGAGCAGTTCGGCCCGACCGTCGCGCACGGCCCGGTCGGCCCACCGAAGCATCTGCGCCGCCGACACCGCAAACAGGGTCCGGCCGAAGTCGTTCTTCGGCCGCCGGCTGTAGCGGCGGGCGTAGCGGTCGGCCGCCCGGCGGCCACCGATCAGCAGGTGCCAGGGCTTGGTCTCGTGGCCGCCGTTGGGTGACAGCCAGTTCGTGTAGGCGAGATAGACCAGGCCGCCGGGCCTGGTCACCCGCAACATCTCGTCGGCAAGCCGCTCAGGATCCGGCACGTGCTCGAGGGCGTTGCTCGAGAAGCAGACGTCGACCGAGCCGGTACGCAACGGCAGCGCCATCCCGTCGCCACGCACGCACAGCGGCCCGGGCCGCCCGCGGATCCACAGCTCGTTGAGGTCGGGATCGACCACGACGTATGACGACGCCCCGCGGGCGGTGAAGTCATCCCGGAAGTATCCCGGACCGCCGCCGACATCGACGACGACATCGCCGGCGACGTCGTGGAACGACGACAGCTGCGCCACGCTGTCGGCCGACAGCAACGAGTAGAAGCGGTCCGGATCGTCCTGCTCGTGGACGAAGGCGGAGAACAGCGTGAGACTTCGGCGGATGTTGTCCCGCCATTGCTGATCGGCCATCGGCGCGGGCCGCTACGCGGCCGGCGACACCGCAGGTTCGACCGCGTCGGCACTGACCGCGACCCGTCCCATCGCGGTATCCAGGATCTCCGCGACCTGATCTGCCGCGTCGTCCCACGTGAACATCGCGGCGCGGCGCCGGGCCGCCGCTCCGAGGTCCGTGCGCCGCTCGGTGTCGTCGAGCAGCAAGCCGAGCTCGCGAGCGAACTCCTCAGCGTCACCGTCGACGAGCACACCGGTGTGGCCCGCCACGATCGATTCGTCCAGGCCGCCCGCACCGGCGAAGGCGATCGACGGAGTGCCGACCGTCGCCGCCTCGACCACCCCGAGTCCCCAGCCCTCCTTCACGCTCGGTACGGCGTTCACCCAGGCCTGGGCCAGCAGGTCCGACTTGGTCTGCTCGTCGACCCACCCATGGAAGATCACCGCGTCGTGCAGGTCCAGTTCGGCCGCCTGGGCGCGGAGATCCGCCTCGAAATAGCCGTGGCCGACCACGTCGACAACCAGATCAGGGTGCCGCTCGCGCAGCGCCGCCGCTGCGGCGAGCACGATGCCCACGTGCTTGTGCGGGACCAACCGGCCCAGCACGACCACCCGCGGCGCCGGTGACCGCCCGAGGTGGGGCTCGGGCAGCGTCGGGGTGCCGTTGTGCACGACCGTGATCCGGTCCGGGCTCACCCCGAGGCCGGCCAGGTCGCGGCGGGTCGCCTCGCTGACCGCGATGTAGCGGGAGCGCCGGTAGAGCATCGGTCCGAGCCTCGACTCGACCCACCAGCCGACCCGGGCTGCGCGTGGGCCGAACACGATCGACCATTGCTCGCGATGCACGTGGTGGACGAGCGCAACCACGGGCTTGCGGGTCACGACGCTCGACAGGAAGGGCACCCCGTTCTGGACATCGATGACGACGTCCGCCCGGACCCGGCGGGTCAGCAGCGCCCAGGCAGCGGCCAGATAGACGGTGTGGTGCGTGCCGCGTCGCCGGTAGTGCACCCCGTCACGGGTCTCGTCGCCCGGCTCGCCCTCGACGCTCGCGCACATCATCGTCACCCGGTGTCCGGCGGCGGCGAGCCGAGCCGCGATCGACTCGATGTAGAGCTCCGAACCACCGCCTTCCGGGTGGCGTCGGTCACGCCAGTTGCAGATCGCGATCTGTCGCTGGCCGGTCGCGATCGGGGAAGCCGGCCGGATTCGGCTGGTGGCTCGGGCGCTCATGCAGCCTTTCAGACGGTCTGTGCGCCGGTCGGGACTGGGCCGGCTCCGCTGAGGGAGAGGTTCTCACGGCGCTGCATGTCCTCCTGCGCCTCGCGCGGTCGCCAGTATCCGGCCATCACGAAGATGAACGGGATGAACAGGATCTGGCCACCTGTGCAGATCCACAGCCAGTGCTGCCACTGGTGCGGCGCCGCCTTCTGCGCCGCCTGGACCGGCGGCGCGTTCACGCTGAGGTAGGCAAGAAGTGGCTTTGCGCCGGGCGATGAGGCCTGGGTCAAGGCGGTCGAGCCGACCGTGAGGATCGCCTTGCTCAGCACCGGGCCGGGGATGTCAGCGGGGTTGGTGTACTTCGCCAGGCCGGCGAACACGTCCGGGTGGGCCGCGAGCTCGGCGCCGAGCTGCGGGTATTTCGCGTTGAGCTGGGCGTCGACGGCCTGGACCTTCGCGCCCTGGTTCACCAGCGGTGTCACGGAGTTGATGACGTGCGGGAGGACGAGGAACGCGGCCGCCACGATCAACCGCAGGATCCAGCCCCACACCGCGAGGCCGGTGGCGGTGAGGGCCGGGTTGCGCGCCTCAACGGTCTCGGTGAAGCTCGCCATCCACGGCGCGAACGCCGCGCCGCCCCAGATGCCGACGAAGGCCAGCAGCACCGCGACGCTGCTGAAGGTCGGGCTGTTATGGGTCGCCTTGGACAAGAAGGTGATGCTGATCACGATGCTGCCGACGGCGCCGATCAGCATGAACGGTTTCCGGACCGACAGTTTGTCCGACATCGTGCCGAACACCACAAGCGCGATCGCGTTGAACGACCAGTACCAGTTCAGCAGGCTGTTCGACTGGCTCGGGGTGAAGTTCAGGACGGTCTGGAAGTAGATCGGGAAGAACGCAACCGCGGTGTAGTAGGTGAGCAGGAACACGCTGATCGCGAGGGCCGACCCCATGATGTCCGGCTTGAACATCTGCCGAAACGGCCGCTTGGTGGCTTCCTCGACGTCGAGGCCACGAGCGCGCATCTCGATCACGGTCTGCTCCTGCAGCGAGATCATCACCTGGTCGCGCATGCCGGCGCTGAGCTCGCGCAGCGTGAATAGGCACACAATCGCCACGACCAGGCCGACCACACCCGCGATGACGTACTGGTCCTGCCAGGCGTTCAGGTGGTTCAGTGTGTTGCTCGAGACCTCGCTGACCACGAGGCTGCCGAGCACCGGTCCCATGGTCCAAAAGCCCATCGCGGCGGCCCGACCGACCTGGGGGCTGAAGTCGCGCACCAATGCCGGGCTCGCGACGAGGATGACCCCCTCGACCAGCGCCACGGCGGAGTAGATCACGCCGAACGCGAGCTTGGTGTGGATGTGCGGGACGCCGAACAGGGTCAGCACTGAGGTGATGATCGTGCCGTACACGACCAGGTTGGCGCGGCCGATCCGGTCCGAGACGCCGGTCGCCAGCGAGGCGAACGCGCCGATCGCGTTGCCGACCACGAGAATGCCGACGTAGTACAAGAAGGTCATGTGGAAGCCGCCCAGGATCTGGGTGGCGACCGCGCCGTTGATGTAGAGCTGGTAGTAAAGAATGACGGTCGTCAGGACCACGAGCGACAGGTACCAGTAGCGCGGCCCGGTCTTCGGGTACGTCGGGAGATCACGGTTCCACAGCCGGCCGACGATGCCGGGTGAGTCCGTGGCATAAGCGTGGGCGGCTGCCATCGTGATCCTCTCGTGGTGACCGTCAGGTTACGGACACATGGCGGTGACGTGCCGACCGTAAGTGACCATAGTCAGCCACGCAAGAACCAGGTTCGGTTTGGGGTCAACATGGCCCAAAAGGACTACTCGCCGAAACCGGCCGGGAACACAACAAAAGACCGCCCGCGAATGCGGACGGTCTCAGGCGGGGCTCGGCGGCTAGCGGGAACCGTACAACTGCACCGAGGCGGCTGGCGTCCCCGTGCCGTGGTGGCCATGATCGGTGACCGACTTGGCGACCCCGGCGATCGTCGCGGCGGCAAGGATGACGCCGACGATCACAGCAACCGCTGTTGACACGTGCACCTCCTGGTCATGCCGCGACAATCCCGAACGGCCTTCTAGGAACGGTACACGTTCCGACCGCCTGTTGTCGTGATGTCGGCAAGACTGGCGAGACAACTGAGGATCAACAGCCCAGCGATCAGATCACCGGCCAGGGCAGCGTCGCGAGGCGCGCTCGGCGGGCGGCCCGGCGCAGCTCCCCTGACCGCGTAGAGCCTTAACGTCGGTGCGGTCACGACCGGCTCCAACCCCGCCAGGCGGGCGATCGCGCTGCGCGCGCCGGGCTGGTCGGCTTCGACGAGTACGCCGGAGTAGCCCTGCGCCCGCAGCACGGGTGGCAGCGGACCGGCGCCGTTCACCGCCGCGGCGATCCGGCGGGCGAGCGGGTCCTCGAGCGGGGTGGCACTCGGCCCGACCCGCAGTGAGTCGTCGGCCACCACCCGCCGTGGCAGCCAGTCGGCGGCGGGCTCGGCCAGCACCCGGTCGCCGTTCCAGCCGAACTGGCGCTGCGAGGTCCACGGAAGCACGAGCACCGGGCCGCTTGGCAGCCGGTCCGCGGCGGCCGAAGCCGTGGTCCAGGCCTTCGGCCAGTGCACCGCAACGAGCGCCCCGTCGCTCCCCCAGGCCGCGGCCGGCAGCAACAGCACCGGTGCGAGCGCCAGCACCGGAGCGAACCGCACCTTGGTGCCGGCCCAACGGACCAGACACCCGAAGCCGAGCGCCACGAGCAGGACAAATGGTGCAAGCCAGCGCTGGCCGTCCCGCAGCAGCCCGCCAGCGTTCGAGGAGCCCAGGCTGACCGCCAGTCGGCGGACACCCGGCATCGCGGCCCAGACCGCGATCGCGAAGCCCAGCACACCGGCCAGGACCAGGCCGCGAGCGGCATCGACCGGGCCGGCGCGCAAGAGTGCCCACAGGGCCGCGACGCTGAGCCCGAGCGCGACCGCGGCGACGAGGAACGACCCGTGGCCCGGCATCGCGACCTGGGCGTTCCACATCCCGCCGAGACCGAGCAGGCTGCCCACCGTTCCGAACGGCGTGTCCGCCCTGGCCGCGAACGCCAGTACGCCGACCCGATCCGCCGGGTACGGCCCCGGTGCCGTCAACGCCGGGATCGCCCAGGGCAGCGACACGACCACCAGTGCCGATCCGACCTGAGCGATCCGGCGGCGCCAGCTCAGCCGGCTTCCCGGCCACCAGGCGATCGGCAACCCGACCACGACCGCGAGCAGCTCGGCCGAGGCACCGCCGGCGGCCGCGAAGGCAAGCGCAAGAAACAACCGGCGGGCCGCCCGGGCCTCACCCGCGTAGAACGCAAGCGCGGTGCTCGCGACCCAGGGCAGTGCGGCGTACCCGACCAGCACGGCCCACTGGCCTTGGCGCAGGCGCTCGGCCAGGTAGGGGTTCCAGGAGTACAACACTGCCGCAGAGACCGCCATCGCCATTGCCGAGCGGGCGCTGACGGCTCCGGTGCGGGTCGAGCCGGCCAGCCGGACCGCCAGTCGAGCGGCTCCCCAGCCCGACAACGCAATGATCGCCAGCAGGACCAGGTCCTGTACGGCATCACCGGGCACGACCCGCGAGGCGAGCGCCACCAGCAGGTCACTCGGCACCCCGCGCGGCACCGTGTCGATGCCCAGCAGATGCGCGTCGAGCGGCGCCCGCGGGACGAAAACCATGTCGCGGGTGAGCACGTAACCGCGACCCAGCACGGGACCGAGCTGCACGAGCGCGGACACCACGCCGACCGCCAAGCCCACCCAGGACGCTGTGAGGCGACGCCACGAAAGATCGCCGATCATTGCGCGCGACCGTACACGTTGTGCTCGACTAGTCGTGACGACGAATCGCGCGAACGTGACCGAACGGGTGGACATGGCGACGACGAGCGGTGCCGATCCGGCATCTCGCGGATCGCTGGTGCGCTCGACCGCGCTGGTCGGCACGGCGTTGATGGCCGGAAACCTGGCCAGCTATCTGCTCGCGATCATCGGCAGCCACCAGCTCCGGCCGGCCGACTACGGCTTGTTCGGCGCGATGCTCGCCACCTTGCTCGTCGGCGGGATCCCCGCGCTCGCGCTGCAGGCAGTGGTCGCGCGGCGAACCGCCGCCGAGCAGCTCCCGCCGCACCTGGCGCTGCGCGAGGGAATCGCCAGCGGTCTCGCCAGCGTGGCGCTCGGCCTGGTCGCCTGGCCCGGCCTGACCGTGTTCCTGCACGTCGACCGGCACGGTCTCGCCGTGCTTGCGGTCGTCGCCAGCCTGCTGCCGCTGAACATTCTCGGCGCGATCCAGGGCCACCTGCAGGGCAGCGAGCGCTTCGGGCGGCTCGGGGTCGTGGTGGCGCTGGTCGGCGTCGGGCGGCTGTTCGGTGGCGTCCTGCCGCTGGCCTTCGGGGGCGGCGCGACCGGGGTCATGACCGGCATCGCCGTTGCCACCTCGGTAGCCGCGCTGATCGCGATGCGGCTCACCCCGGGGTTGGGGACCCGGGCGCCCAGTACGGCACCGGCCGGCGGGTTGTTGGCCGCAGCGGGGCCCGAGTTCCTGACCGCGACGCTCTCGATGGGCGCGCTGCTGCTCCTGTCGAGCCTTGACCTGTTGCTTGCGCGGCACGTGCTGACCGCGACCCAGGCCGGGCACTACGCCGCGGGCAACGTTGTTGCCAAGGCGGCCTTCTGGCTGCCGCAGGCGGTGCCGCTCACCGCGCTCCCCCGGCTGAGCCGCAGCGACCACCGGGCCAAGGCGCTGGTCGACGCCGCGCTGCTCACCGCCGCCATTGCCGCGGTGAGCATCCTGGTGACCGCGCTCGCCGGGAGCTTCCTGGTCCGGCTGACCTTCGGCGCTGGCTACGCGAGCATCGGTGGCGTCGCCTGGCTGTTCGCGCTCCAGGGCAGTGCGCTGGCCGGCGTCCAGCTCCTGGTCTTCCACGACATCGCGGCCCGGCGCCGTGGCGTAGTGCCGCTGGTGCTGTTGGCGGCCGTGATCGAGACCGCGATCGTGCTGGTCGCCAAGCCCGGCAGCCCGCGCGCGATCATCGTCATCGCCTCATCCGTTGCGGTCGGGCTGGTCGTGATCACCGCGATCCGCTACGGGCGCGGGCACGAGCCTGCCGATCAGGCCGGGCTACTCGACCCGGCCGACCTGGTCGAGCCTCAGTGGGCGGCGTCGTCCCAGCTGCGGCCGACCCCGACCGAGACGTCGAGCGGCACGTCGAGCGCATAGGCCGCACCC